>ERZ1740068.77-NODE-77-length-62730-cov-6.619450_pt1 | contig 62730 bp, 64 predicted proteins | sample MGYA00581735_ERZ1740068 | MGnify/ENA primary metagenome ERZ1740068 (study PRJEB43018, sample SAMN04849740) | marine metagenome | isolation source: floating plastic debris | place: Pacific Ocean | collected 2008-08-30 | study: EMG produced TPA metagenomics assembly...
CTGAACCCCGACACGGAATGCCATGCGGGGGCGGTCGATAATCTGCTGCGTTTCGCGCGCGAAACCCCGCAGGCGGGGATCTGGGGCGGGCGGACGGTGTTTCCCGACGGGTCGCTGAACATCGCGTCGTGTTGGCAACGGGTGAGCCTGTGGAGCACATTCTGTTGGGCCACGGGGCTGAGCACGGTGTTCAAGGGATCCGAGCTGTTTAATCCCGAAGGGATGGGCGGCTGGCAACGCGACAGCGTGCGGCAGGTGGATATCGTGGTGGGGTGTTTCCTGCTGATCCCACGGGCGTTGTGGGATGATCTGGGCGGCTGTGTCGGAGTTCGGCGGTGGGTCGGGGCTGGGGGCGGATTTGGTGTCAAGGTCGGGCAGCGGGGGCACACGTACGGCTTGGCCGGTTTGCAGCCGGGTCGATGCTTTGACCCGTCCGCCATCGACGCGCAGCTCGCCTTTGCGGCACATCTTTTCTATACGGCCCTGACCAATATGGGGAAAGAGCCGCCGCAGCCAGCGATCAAGGCGTTGATCGGCGTCGTCAGAGGTAACTGTCAGGGTTTGCACGCCCGTCATTGGATCAGAGCTCTGGTGACAAGAATGCCCGCGACGATGGCCATCAGCGACAGGATCACGGAGGCCAGCACGTAGGTGACGGCGAGGCTGGTTTGGCCGCGTTCGTAGAGCGTGAAGGCGTCCAAAGAGAAGGCCGAAAAGGTGGTGAAGCCACCCAGAATGCCCGTCATCAGGAAGGGTGCTGCTTTCATCCCGCCCTTATGCGCCAGATAGACCACCAGTGCGCCCATGAAAAAGGAGCCCAGGATGTTGACCGTGAGCGTGGCCCAGGGAAAGCCCGGGCCAATGAGGCGCATGGTGCCCACCGAGGTGAGGTAGCGGGCCGAGGCCCCGATTGCGCCACCGAGGGCCACCTGAAGCAGGGTTGTGAACATGGGCGCGGTGTCGCGCGGGTATGGCGGCTTGTCAAGTTGTGGGCTGTTTGACGCGCAGTTGGGAGAGGTGGGCCAGCCCCCCACGTCGAGGCCTCGGGCGTCGACGCTCCCCCCGGGATATTTCGAAAAAGACAGACGCTGCGGGAGATAGGGGGTGTTGATTTGGACGCGTTAGCGCTAAGGACGCGGCCCAGACCATGGGGGAGTGAGATGACCGATCCTTTGCCGTTTTTGCGCCGCTTGTTTGATCGCGCCGTGGAGGTCGCGGACCCCATGCAGAGCCTTGCGCCCTATTTGCCGGAGCGGCCAGTTGAGCAAGCGGACGACGGCCGGCTCGTGGTGATTGGCGCAGGCAAGGCGAGCGCGCGGATGGCCGAGGCGGTGGAGGCCGTTTATGGCCCCTGCGAAGGTCTGGTGATCACGCGCTATGGCTACGCGCGGCCTTGCCAGGGGATCGAGATCGTTGAAGCCGCGCATCCTGTGCCGGATGAGGCGGGTATGGTGGCCACGCGGCGGATGCTCGAGCTGCTGGAAAGCACCGGCGAGGGCGACATGGTTTTGGCGCTGATTTCCGGCGGGGGATCGGCGCTTTTGACAGCACCTGCGGGCGAGATCACTCTGGACGAAAAGCGCGCCATGACCGATGCGCTTTTGGCGTCGGGCGCGCCGATTGGGGACATCAATGGCATTCGCAAGCAAGTTTCAGCGGTGAAGGGGGGGAAGCTGGCGGCGGCGGCCTATCCGGCGAAGATGCTGGCACTGATGATCTCGGATGTACCCGGCGACAAACCCGGTGACATTGCCAGTGGCCCGACGGTTGGCGATGACGGGGATGCGACGCGGGCGACTGCGACGCTTAAGCAGTGGGGTGTGACGCCGCCTGCGTCGATTGCGGCCTATCTGGCTGCTGGGGCGAACCCGTTGCCGCCCGATGACGAGCGGCTCAGCCGGGTGGAAAATGTGATTTACGCGGCGCCCTCCCAGTCCTTGGAGGCGGCGGCGGAGATTGCCCGGACCGAGGGTTTGGATGTGCGGATCCTGGGCGATGCGCTGGAAGGGGAGGCGCGCGAGGTGGCCGTGGCGCAGGCGCAGACGGCAGTGGCCGTGCAGGCCTCTTTGGCGGCGGATGCGCGGCCGATTTTGCTCTTGTCCGGAGGTGAATTGACGGTGACGCGGCGCGGGGATGGCGTTGGCGGGCCCAACGCGGAGTTTTCGCTGGCTTTGGCGATTGCTTTGAATGGCGCGGACGGCATTCACGCGATTGCCTGTGACACTGATGGTGTGGATGGTGCTGCCGAGGTGGCAGGCGCGATGATTGGGCCGGATACGCTGAGCACCGCATCCGATGCCCCGCAAACAGCACTTGACCGCAACGATGCGCATGGGTTTTTTGAGCGCAATGGTGGGCAGGTTGTGACCGGCCCGACGCTTACCAATGTGAATGATTTCCGGGCGATTTTCATTGAGCCGCGAGGGTAAGATGCTGAGACGGGCGATTTTGGCAGCGGTGGCTATGCTGCCGGCACTGGCGTTTGCGGATGATATGAGCGATCCGAAGACTGTCCAACTGACGGCGGGGCAAATTGATGAGCTTCTGCGAGGCAACACGATCAAGGGCACTTGGAATGGCGATCCCTACACGCAGTTTTTCGATGCCAATGGTCAGACCATCTATTTCCCCGAAGGTGGACGACCCGATCCGGGGAAATGGCGCGTGAATGGGGACACTGATCAGTATGAAAGCTGGTGGGAACGGACCAATTGGACGGGCTACACCATCATGATGACCAATGACGGCTTTGCCTGGGTGTCACGCGGGGAATTGCAGCCCTTTGAGGTGTTTGAGGGCAAGCAGGTGACGTGGTGACGGCGCCTCTTCAGCCCTGACGGGCTGCCTCGGCTTGGCTGGGTATCATGACGTCCGGAGCGCGGGCAAGCCCACGCCTGTGGCCTCAAACCCGCCATCGACGGCGATGGTTTGGCCGGTGACGTAACTGGCGGCGGGTGAGCAGAGGAAGGTGATGACGGAGGCGATTTCGTCTTCTGTGCCGTAACGGTTGAGCGGGATGGCGTCGTGATAGGCGGCGATGATCTCGGGCGTGTGGACGGCCATGGCAAGCTTGGTGCGGACAGGGCCGGGGCAGACGGCATTGGCGCGGATGCCGTGTTCGCCAAGCTCCACCGCCTGTTGTTCGGTGAGCGCGATGACGCCGGCCTTGGACGTGCCGTAGGCGACGCGCAGGGTGGAAGCGCGCAGGCCGGAGATGGAGGCGATGTTGACGATGGCGCCTTGCGTGGCCGCCAGCGCCGCAGTGAAGGCCTGGGACATCAGGAAGACGCCGTCGAGATTGGTTTCCATGACGGTGCGCCAGCGGGCGAAATCAGTTTCCGAAATGGGGCCGAAATCGGCGACGCCTGCGTTGTTGATGAGCGCGTCGATCCTGGGGTGCGCGGCGGCGAGCGCGTCGACCTGGTCAGGCAAAGAGATATCGGCCACGACGCTGAGCGCGTCTTCAAGAGGCGCAGCGGCCTCTTCCAGCGCGTCCGTGTCGCGATCAACCATGATGACGCGCCAGCCTTGGGCCAGAAACTGCTTTGTGGTGGCCAGGCCAATGCCGCGGGCGGCGCCTGTGACGAGGGCGGTTTTCATATGGGACCTCCGAGGCAGTTTTGAGGGCAGGATTTGGGTATTTGTAGAAAGAAAGACACCTGTGGGTGCCCGCCCTGATCGATGAGAGTTTGATGTTCGGGCGTTGGTTTGCACCGTTTATGATGGTCTTGCAATAGAGGCCGGGCTTAAGCCGAAGGCGGGCTGTCCTTGAAGTTGAACGACGTCGCCGAGGATCCAGATTTGTGGTATGGACGAGCCGAAAGAGGCAGGTCTGATGCTCGGTTTGACGTCTAATCTTCCATTGGCAGTGTTTTTGGTCTGGCTGGCCTCTGGGACCGAAGGGTTTGCAGCGCCGAGCAAGACAGAGGACGTTGCAGCGCAAGACGTCTCGAAGCACGCGCCGGTCAGGGCCCGCACACCTGTCCCGACGGCAAAACGCGGTGCGCCCAACAACTGGATTTCAGGAAAGTGGTATCACGCCGTGAGCTGCCCGGCATGGTCTGGTCGCTACATTTTTCAGATACGCTGGCGCCCAGGAAGGACACTTAAAGGCGCGTCCAAGGGTATCAGTTTTGGCGCAAAAGGGCATTCGAGCGAGATCATTTCCGGCAAGATAGCCGACGGTGCGTTTGAGTTCATCGAGCGCTCGGACAAAGGCTTTATCGCACACTATCAAGGCAGCATTGGGCCGGATGGTTCAGTGCTTTCGGGCACCTACCGGAACACAAGATCAGGGACCCGGTGCCACTTCGTCATGAGGCGTTTCCGAATGTAGGCGTGGATGCAGCGATGCAGCGAGAACAGCAGGCGGTCATGCCAAAGTCAGCACGTTTTCTGGCAGCAACCTCCAAGTCGCGGACGGAGCCGCCTGATGCCAGAGCCGCGACAACCATCTTGGCTGCTAGGCCAAGCTGCGGGATGACGCGCGGCGGCAGGGTGACTTCTTGCGTAGCCATTCTCTGGTATGATCTCTCTATAGTTTAATTTTAGACACTGATTCTCATTCTCAAAGTTGTGGAACCATGCGCAATTGGACGTTCAAACCGGACATCAACAGGCTGGAATCCGACGACGAGGTCGCGCAATTGACAGGGAAAGCCAGCGCGGTCCTGAAGCTTCTGGCGTCCCGAGGCGGCGAGGTCATTTCACAGGACGATATTCGGCACGCCGTCTGGCAAGATGTCCACGTTACGCCAGATCTGGTGCGCGAATACATTTTCGACCTGAGGCAGGCGCTTGGGGATAAAGCCAAACAGCCGCACTATATCGAGACCGTGCGCGGAAAGGGTTACCGCTTGCTTGGCGGCGTGGACCTGGCACATTCAACGATCCCGGAACCGGGTCCAATGCGGCTGCCGCGCATCGCTGTACTCCGGCCAGATGTTCTGGATGGTGATCTGCGCTGGCAGCGCTTCGCGGACGGCATGGCCGACGAACTGATCACGGATCTGGCCAGGTTCAGTGACTTGGCGGTCATTGCGCGTATCTCATCTTTTGGGGCCGACAAGTCCCACCGGATGGACAAGATCGCTGAAGACCTGGGGTGCGAATATGTGTTGGAGAGCAGCCTCTCGATTTTCGATGACCGGCTGCGCGCTCAGTTTCAGTTGATTGATGGCCGCAGCGGGGTGCACGTCTGGGCCGAGACTTATGATCGAGAGATTACATCACTCCCTGAGGTTTCAAGCGGCGTCGCCCTGTCGGTCGGAAATGAACTAGGTGGTATTGCAGGTGCGGTAAATCGTGCAGAACGGTGCTATGCAACGCGTCGCCCTGCATCCGAATTATCAGCCTATGAAAACTACGTGGCCGCCTGCCGGCTCGAAGAACACTTCGATCGTGAAAGCATGCGCAGCGGGCTGGCGCATATCGAACGCGCAATCGAGCTTGACCCTGAATTTGCGCGCAGCCACCTCATTAGGGGGTTTTTCTGCGACAAAGGGTTGAGCATCTCTGACGAGCGGTCGCCATCAGAATGGTTATCTCAAACAGCAACCTCAGCTGCCCGGGCCCTCGAAATCGATTCACGAGATCCTCTGATTTTGTCGTTCTCTGCCAGGACATTGGCATCCACCGGAAACCTTCCAGCCGCTCGAAGTGTCGCCATTCGTGCTGCAGATTTCGCAAGGAACGAGTCGATCGCCGCACTGAGTACTGCGTCCGCCCTCACCCTCATCTCTGGAAACTACGCGTTGGCAGAAGAGCTATTAGACGTTGCCTTTGAGCTCGCACCCAATCCGCCGAGTTTCTACAGCTTCGCGAAGGGGCGAAATCTTTTGTTCTCCGGACATGCCCGTGAGGCGGAGCTTTCTGTCGAGGACGCGCCGGAATTTGAATCGACATATGTCATTCGATGTCTTGCCCAGAGCCTTCAGGGCAAACGAGACGACGCACTTCGTACGCATGAAGAATTGGTTCAGAAGTGCCCGTACTTCAAATTCGAAGACTACCCTGAGAGTTTGGGCATCGTATCCGAGGCAACTCTTGCAACCTACGAAGAGGCCGTCGCCAAATTAAGCCTGTGATGAGCATGCCAGATAGCAGGGCGATCCTTGTCGGCCCGGAATCAACAAAGACTCAACAAAACCCACATCAGTACCTGACTTAGACTCCCAACATCGGATGCGCATCGAACGATGCGGCTCCAGACAGATTTGTCTTGAGGAGTTCAAAGCCATGCCCGTTTTTTCCAACGACCATTCAAAATTGAGGGTGATCGCAGCGACCATCCTCCTTTCACCAAACACGGCGTTCCCGCGGCCTGGTGCCACGAACACTTTCGATCTTGTGGGATTTGGAAAGATGCCGATTTTCAAGCTCAGAAGATTGCCCGACCCCATTCCCAGCAGTAAGAGCCCGCATGTTGCTGCAAGCTGGACAGCGTCATGAGTTTCCGGACGCTGCGCGAGCGGATCGTTCAGTCGCTCGCCTTCGAAGCCGGGGGACTGCTGCTTGCCGCGCCAATCTATGCGATCCTGTTCGACCGCGCCGCCATCCAGTCGATCTTTCTGATCGTTGCGCTTTCAGCGGCGATGGTGATGTGGATGCCGTTGCACAACATCCTGTTCGATTGGGTGGAATGGCGCACCGCTGAGCGCGTGGCAAGTAGCCGGCCGCACAGGCTGCGGGTTCTGCACGCTGTCTCTTTGGAAGTCAGCGGCGTGATCGTCACCGTTCCTCTGGTCATGCTGATCGGACAGCACGACTTGGTCGAAGCGGTGGCCATCGATCTCGGGCTCAGCGCCTTCTACGTGGCCTATGGCTACGCCTTTCATCTGATTTTCGATCGGCTGAGGCCGGTGGAGCCACGCTTTCACGCGGGTGGAGACCGATGATGCCGGAGACCGAAACCTTCGGCGTGCACCTGATGATCGACGGCTACGGCTGCGATCGGCACCTGATCGGCAACCGGGATATGCTCCGTGCACTGCTTGATCGCCTGCCCGTCGAGCTGGGGATGCATCCAATCGCCGAGCCAATGGTCGTCGAAGTCGGCGCCAAGAACAAAAAAGACCCCGGCGGGCTCAGCGGCTTTGTCATGGTCGCCGAAAGCCATCTGAGTTTTCACACCTTTCCGGCGCGCCGGTTCATCACGCTCGATATCTACACCTGCTGCCCTGACCTGGACATCGACGGGGTGAGCCAGCGCATGAAAGAGCGGTTCGCGATCGCCGTCATGGACTGCTTCGTTCAGAAGCGAGGCTTGCGATATCCCGTGAGGGACATCGCATGACGTCGACACCCGACAAGACGCGTAGGTTCGATCCGCGCGGATGGATCCCGAGGATCAGCGGCATCTTGGCGCGCTCCGACCCAATGGGGCTCAAACCCGGTTTCGCAGGACTTGTTGCCAATGCTGCCGACTTGCATTGCGCCGCCGCCGGACACGACGAGGGCACCGTGAATTGGCGCGTGCTCGTCGTGACCGGACGGGCCATGGTGTTGGACCAGATCGCGCCGGGTGACCTGCGCCTTTCGATGCCGCCGCGGGAGGAAAACGGATGGCGCAGCGAGTGTGTGGCCAAGAGCGACGGCGCCTCGGCACTTCGGGTGGAGCTTGTCGCGTCTGGCAAAGACAGTCGAGGCAAGGGGTTATCGGGCAGGATCGGCCCGGACGCGCGCGCAATCGGCAGGGCCTTTTCTGGCGCGGGCGGGAGAGAGGCAGCGCGCACCGACGCCTTGCACCGAGTGGGCGCCGTCGATCGCAGGTTGTTCGATGCCTCGCCATTCCAACCGCACCAAATCGTCAAGATCGGCGGCCCAGAGCCATTTGACGGGTTTGGCGGCGAAGGCGTGAGTTCTCTCTTGACCATGCTGCAGATGTTGGCCTTCTCAGAGGCCATCGTGCCGATGCGCGGACGGTACAGGTTGGAGCCGCACCTGAAGCGGCTGCATCTCTTCGAAACCATCGAGCCGGGAACGGCCCTAGGTGTCTCTACCGAACAGGTGCTGGGGGGGCCGCGTTCACCGGTGTCTGTGTCGCTGCGTACGTCGGCGCGTCGGCTTAGCGATGGGGTCACGGTTGCGCTTTCAGAAACCGTCTTGCGCGGATACCCTTCAGCGTGGTTGAGCTTTGGAAAACGGTGACGGTGAAGAACAGGATTTGGCGTTGTGGTATTCTTGGCGTAATTTGTAATGCTTGCTCCGAAAAGGGGCAGGCATTTTCCATGGCGATGTCCAACGCCCAGTTTGTCCGCATGCGAGACACAAAACACGGTTGCAATGGATGGGCGGTTTAGATGTCGGCCAAGTTCATGGTTTTGAAACTTCGGTTCCGGGAAATCGTGCTGCAAAATTGCGACAGACACAGAGATTTGGTCGTGCAACAGAGGTTGATTTCGCCGCATGTTTCGCCCGCTTTGCGAAGCAGGGCTGACAGCGGGCAGCCCTGTCTTCAATTTATGGCTCGCACTTGATGCGGGTTAGTTCGCCGCGATCATGTCGGCCATTTTGACGATGACTTCGGCCTGTTTGATGGAGGCGATGTCGACGAGGCGGCCTTTGTAGGTGGTGGCACCTTCGCCGCGGGCTTTGGCGTCTTCCATGGCGGCGAGGATCTCGCGGGCCTCGGTGACGGCCTCATCCGACGGCGTGAAGATCTCGTTAGCGAGCGCGATCTGTTTGGGGTGGATGGCCCATTTGCCGACCATGCCGAGGGTGGCAGAGCGCAGCGCCTGAGCGCGGAAGCCGTCATCGTCGGAGAAATCGCCGAAGGGGCCATCGACTGGCAGGAGGCCGTGGGTGCGGCAGGCGGCGACAATGGCGGCTTGGGCCCAGTGCCAGGGGTCGGACCAGTATTTTTCGCCCGCGCGGTGCATGTAATAGTTTTCTTGCGTGCCGCCGATGCCGGTGGTGGCCATGCCCATGGAGGCTGCGAAATCGGCCGCGCCGAGGCTGAGGGCCTGCATGCGGGGGCTGGCGGCGGCGATCTCTTCAACGTGGCTGATGCCGGCCGACGTCTCAATGATGGCCTCGAAAGAGATCGGCTTGCTGCGGGCTTTGGCGGCCTCGATGGAGGTCACGAGCGCGTCGACGGCGTAGATGTCAGAGGCGTTGCCCGCTTTGGGGATCATGATCTGATCGAGCCGGTCGCCCGCGTTTTCCAGAAGGTCGACCACGTCGCGGTACCAAAACGGGCTGTCGAGGCCGTTGATGCGCACGGAGAGGTATTTGTTGCCCCAATCCACATCGTTGATCGCCTCAATGGTGTTTTTGCGGGCGATGTCCTTGTCAGTTGGGGCGACGCTGTCTTCGAGATCGATATTGATGACGTCGGCGGCGGAGGAGGCCATCTTTTCGAAGAGCTTGGTGTTGGAGCCCGGGCCGAAAAGCTGGCAGCGGTTGGGACGGGCGGGGGCTGGGGGTTGCAGGCGGAAACTCATCTTGGGCCTCTCCTAAAAGACAGAAAACGCGGGTTGTGCCTCCGGGTAGGCGAATGCGCTTGCGGCTGCAAGATCGTTTCCTGTCTGACGCGCGCAGAGCCGCGGTTTTGGTGCGGGTCTGTCCTGCTGAGGGCTTTGACGACAGGTTAAGACGGATGACACAAGGGGTTTGAGGCGACTTGGGACAAAGTTGCGCTTTACGCGTGCCTGCCGGGCGTGGACACTGCGCGTGTCCTTTGAGTTTAAAGGCACGCCAGCGGAGGACAGAAATGCGCAAAGTTGCCCTTGTCACCGGCGCGGCGCTCGGTCTCGGACGCGCCATCGTGGAAGACCTAATCGGTGATCACGATGTGGCCGCCACGTGGCTGACGACACCTCCGGACGCGCTGCCCAAAGAGGTCCTTGCGGTGCAGGCTGATCTGACCGATCAGGTCGATTGCGATCGGGTTGTTGCGGCTGTGATGGACCGCTTCGGGCGCCTTGACGTGATCGTCAACAATGCCGGTGCTGTCGTCCCATCCGAGCTTGACCAGTTCGACGTGGCCGCAGTGCAGGACATGTTCCACATCAATGTTCTCGCGGCGCAATCGCTTCTTGTAGCGGCGCTGCCGCAGATGTCGGAAGGATCTGCGATCGTGAATATCTCTTCGGTTAATGCCACTCTGCCTCCTGTGGGCGCGGCGCTCTATGGTGCCAGCAAAGCGGCGATCAATCTGTGGACCCGTGGCATGGCAAAGGAACTCGGTGGCAGAGGGATCCGTGTAAATGCTGTGGCCCCCGGCGCGGTCAATGATCCCGAGGCGCCGCGCAGTGAAACGCTGGCACGTGCCTTTATCGATGACACAGCTCTGGGCCGGATGGCGACCCCGAAAGATATTGCGCGCGCCGTTCGGTTTCTCGCAAGCGATGATGCGGTGTTCATCACTGGTGAGATTTTGACGGTTTCCGGCGGGTATCGACTTTAGATTGCCGCCTTAGCTTGCCCCCTTTGATCGCCCCCTAAGATCGCCCCCGTGTATGGCTGTGCAGATGATGAAAATTAGGTGTCTGACCGGGCAACTTCGAAGATTGTTCGAATGTTCTGATTAAATGCGGCAGATCTTGTCGATCCCCGCGACTTAGATGGCGCAAATTCATGATTACTTGGCCCCGAATTCCGGTAAAACGCGCGCAAACGTGATTCCACCGCGCCGCGCGGCCCCCCGACCATCTGGAGATGCGACATGATCGAGACCCCTTATCTGCTGTTTTTGGGCGATGCGCCTGACATGTTGGCCGCCAAGGTGGCGATCGGTATCCGCGATTGGCGGCCTGAACACGCGCTTGGGCAGATCAGGTTGCCTGGCTGTGGTGCGGATCTTGGGATCAAGGACATGACGCTCGCAGAGGCCAAGGAAGCGGGTGCGCGCACTTTAGTGATTGGCGTGGCGAACCGGGGCGGTGTGATCTCTCAGGCATGGAAAGAGGTGCTGATCGAAGCGCTGCAGATGGGCTATGATCTGGCCAGCGGCTTGCACAACCTGTTGCGCGATGAGGGCGATCTGGTGGCCGCAGCGCAGACCCATGGCTGCACGCTGCATGATGTGCGGGTGCCATCCGTGGGCTACCCCATTGCCAATGGCAAAAAGCGCACTGGTAAGCGATGCCTGGCGGTGGGCACGGATTGCTCTGTGGGCAAGATGTACACCGCGATGGCGATGGAATCCGAGATGCGCGAGCGCGGTATGAAGGCCACGTTCCGAGCCACCGGGCAGACCGGCATTCTGGTGACCGGTGGTGGCGTGCCTCTGGATGCGGTGATCGCGGATTTCATGGCGGGGTCTGTGGAATATCTGACGCCGGACAATGACGCCGATCACTGGGACCTGATCGAAGGGCAGGGATCGCTTTTCCATGTGTCCTATTCCGGTGTGACCATGGCGCTGGTGCATGGCGGGCAGCCCGATGCGCTGATCCTCTGCCATGAGCCGACGCGCGAACACATGCGCGGGCTGCCGGAATACACCCAGCCGTCGCTCGCGACATTGCGCGACACGGCGCTGCCGCTGGCGCGGGTGGGCAACCCGGCCTGTGAGGTGGTGGGCATCTCAGTGAACACGCAGCACATGTCTGAGGACGAGGCCAAGGCGTATCTGGCAGAAGTGGAAGCCGAGATGGGTCTGCCGACGACGGACCCCTATCGGTTTGGCTCCGGCAAGCTGGTGGATGCGCTGGCGGCGATGTGATTGGTCCGCCTTCGGCGGGCGAAATTTTGGAAAGATAAAGGACGCGGCATCGTGCAGATCTCGGTAACCCCCGACACGTTCAAACTGGCGCAGGTTTTTACCATTTCGCGCGGTTCGCGGACAGAGGCCAAGGTGCTGACCGTGCGGATGAGTAAGGGCGGCGAGACCGGGTGGGGCGAGTGTGTGCCTTACGCGCGCTATGGCGAGACGCTGGAGAGTGTGGCGGGGGAGATTGAAGCGCTGCCCGGCGATCTGACGCGGGAAGGGCTTTATGACCTGCTGGAACCCGGCGCGGCGCGCAACGCGGTGGATTGTGCGCTGTGGGACCTGGAGGCCAAGCGCGCGGGCAAGCGGGTGTGGGAGCTCGCAGGGCTGGGCGCGCCCGGGCCGGAGATCACGGCCTATACCCTGTCGCTGGATACGCCCGAGAAGATGCAGGCGGAGGCTGCGAAAAATGCGCACCGTCCGCTCTTGAAGATCAAGCTGGGCACAGCCGATGACATGCCGCGGCTCGAGGCGGTGCGCGCGGGCGCGCCTGGCGCGCGGATCATTGTGGATGCCAATGAAGGCTGGAGTGCGGAGATCTACGCCGATCTGGCGCCGCATCTGGTGCGGCTCGGTGTGGCGCTGGTGGAACAGCCGGTGCCCGCCGGTGAGGATGAGGCGCTTTTGGGGATGGAACGGCCCCTGCCCGTCTGTGCCGATGAGAGCTGTCATGATCGCGCGAGCCTGGCCGCGCTTAAGGGCAAGTATGACGTGGTGAACATCAAGCTGGATAAGACCGGCGGGTTGACGGAGGCGCTCAGGTTACGCGATGCGGCGCTGGCTGAGGGCTATGACATCATGGTGGGCTGCATGATCGGGTCGAGCCTCGCGATGGCGCCGGCCACACTGGTGGCACAGGGTGCCGCAGTGACAGATTTGGATGGGCCGCTACTCTTGGGTGAAGACCGCGACACACCGCTGAGATTTGATGACGCCGGGGTGCACCCGCCCGCGGCAGAGCTATGGGGATGAAAGATATGCGCACAGTTTATTTGAATGGAGACTACCTGGCCGAGGATGAAGCCAAGGTGTCGATCTTTGACCGGTCTTTCCTGATGGCCGATGGCGTCTATGAGGTGACGAGTGTTCTGGGCGGCAAGCTGATTGATTTTGACGGGCATCGCGTGCGGCTGGAACGGTCTCTCAATGAGCTCGATATGCAAAAGCCCGAGGGGTTTGATGATCTGCTGGAGATCCATCGCGAGCTGGTGCGTGTGAATGAGATTGAAGACGGATTGGTGTACCTGCAGGTGTCGCGCGGTGCGGCAGATCGGGACTTTATGTATCCGGATCCCGAAGACGTGAAGCCGACGCTGGTGCTCTTTACGCAGAACAAACCGGGTCTCGCCAATAGCCCTGCGGCAGCAAAGGGCATGAAGGTGATCAGCATTGACGACATCCGCTGGGGACGGCGTGACATCAAGACGGTGCAGCTCCTCTATCCGTCGATGGGCAAGATGATGGCCAAAAAGGCTGGCTGCGATGATGCGTGGATGATCCAGGATGGGTTTGTCACTGAGGGCACATCCAACAACGCCTATATCGTGAAGGGCAACAAGATCATCACAAGGGCCTTGAGCAATGACATTCTGCACGGGATCACGCGGGCGGCGGTGCTGCGGTTTGCGAGCGAGGCGCAGATGGAGGTCGAAGAGCGGTCCTTCACCATTGATGAGGCGAAGGAGGCCGATGAGGCGTTCATCACCTCGGCAAGCGCGTTCGTGATGCCGGTGGTGGAGATCGACGGGGTCAGCCTGGGGGATGGCACGCCGGGGTCCGTGGCCAAGCGGATGCGTGAGATTTATCTGGATGAGAGCCTGAAAAAGGCGGTTTGAGCGGGAGCTGGTTTTCGATCCTATTGGCGCTCGTGCCCTGATGCTCGGCTCGCCCCTCGCTTTCGGGCTGTTCTCGCAGTCGCATGAAAGCGTCGGCTGTTGACTGATGCTTTGTTAGGTTTAACTACTGCAACAGTTGGTCGGGCGAGACCCGACTTTTTTTCATGAGATAATCTCCGAAACCGCCGGCGACCGTAACACGGCAAGATCGCGAGACATGGATCTTGATCGCGGGCATCGCGCTCTCCTCGGCCCTGGTGCCGCAACTGATTTACATGGTCTACTCACCGATCATCGGGGAAGCGCGGTCGGCGGTGTTTGGCAGCGTGGAATTGCCGACGATGATTGCCGTTGCCGTCTTTGCTCTGGGTGATCCGCTGACATGGCCGCAGGGCGTGGGCTGCGCACTGATCCTGTCGGCGATTTTGCTGGTGCAGAGCCGGCCCACGCGGAACGTGGCGAACACGATCAACAAGCCCACCAAATAAAGGTCACGCAGGAGGGCCAGGATGTGCCGTGAGGAAATCCAGGATCTCGCGCGCCACATCTTGGGCGGCGCGATTTGACGTGTCGATGCGCAGATAGTGCCCCTCTGGTATCTCGCCCGGCAAGGAATTGAGGCGGTGCTCTTGGTGGTGCCTTTTGACATGGGCCTCAGAAAACACCAGATCGCGTTTCGAGGGCTTATGGTGCAGGCGGCTCTCAGTAACATTGCGTTTGAGGCGCTCTTCCAGCGGGGCTTCTAGTTCGATCCAGTAGATTTCGGCCTCGGCGGCGCGAAACCTGTCAGCGATGCGCTCCATGTAGTCCGCTTCTCCGTCCACATCGAAGGCCCAGACAAAGGTGAGGATGTAGCCGGGCGCGTCGCTGGCCACGAAGGCATCAAAGAACGCATCGCGGATCTGGTTGACAAGGCGACGGCCTTCGGGCGCGCCATAGCTGAAATAGGGCAGGACCAGCTCAATCGGCTGGTGGTTGTGAAAGAGCCTGAGATCCGAGAGGCGCTCAAGCTCTTGGCCCACCGTCATTTTGCCCACCGCATGCGGCCCGAAGATGATGACGAGTTTCATAGGGTCCTTCATTTGGCGCGGCCGCTGAGACTGCACAAAGGCCCGGCGTCAGGAGGTTTTGGTGTCGCCGACATTCTCTGCAAAGGACGTCTTGAACGCCTTTTGCTGGTCCGGGCTGGCGTCGGTTTGATAGTTGGCTTTCCAGTCTTCCATGGTCATGCCGTAAAACACTTCGCGCGCGTCCATCTTGCCCATCTCGATGCCACGTTCATTCGCCGCCTCCTGGTACCAGCGGCTCAGGCAGTTGCGGCAGAACCCGGCGAGGTTCATCATGTCGATGTTTTGCACATCTGTGCGATCTTCCATGAGGTGCTTGCGCAGACGGCGGAAGGCCGCAGCCTCCAGTTCGAGTTGGGTTTGATCATCCATGAGCGAGCCTCCGTTCTTTGCAAAGATGCATACTAAATTCTTGTCTTCAAGGGCAGTGGGCGCCCCGACATCCCGCTCCGAAAGACGTTTGAAGGTCGAGGGGGACCGCTTTAAGCTTGCCCGCGCCGCCTGCGGGAGACGTGGACAGATATGAAATGCATCCTTCACATTGGTCTGCAGAAATGCGGATCCACCTCGTTGCAGAAATGGCTTTTTGCCAATCGTGACGCGTTGAAGGCGCACGGGATCCTCTATCCCAAGACGCTTGGCATCCCCAACCACAAGTTCCTGACGGCGTTGGGCATGACCTTTGAGAAAAAGCACTGGGTCATTGAGGATACCGGCGCGAGAAGCCTAAAGGACTTTAAGATCTGGAAGCAGCAGATCGCGCAGCAATTCAAAAAAGAGCTCGACGCGGTGTCGGACAGGGTTGAGACGGTGGTGATCAGTCACGAGGATCTCAGCAGACTAGGCGATGTGGGCGTGCAGCGATGCGTGACCTGGCTTCGGGACTACTTTGACGAGATTTCGCTTGTTGGATATGTGCGCCCGCCCGCCGAGATGGCGAATTCGTTTCTGAGCCAGAGCGCCAAAAACGGCGAGATGGTCGACCCGGAGGCCTATCTTGGCAAGTTTAGGGTCAATTTCACCCGCGTTGCCAACCGCTGGGCCGAGAGAGTGGATGGCGCGCGCTGGCGGTCCTTATCTCAGGTCGATGACGTTGTGGGCGATTTTTGCAGCGTTTTGAAGATAGATCCGAGAGCGTTCAAAACCGTGCCGAGGACCAACCAGGCCCTGTCGAAAGAGGCCTTTGAGCTGCTGCATCATTTGAACCTGAAATTCCGGATCGGGGATCGGAAGAACTACAACAGGATGATGTTTGTCGAAGAGTTGCCAAGCAAGCAGAGCTTCAAGATCGCAAGATCGGATGCGCTGGACATTCAGACCAGACATGCCGCCGAAATTGAGAGCTTTGTTGCCCTGGTGCCCGAGATTTCCCCGGAGCATCTGGAGGTGGATCTGGATCGCTATCCGGAAGATGTCACGCTCAGCAGCGCCGCACCCGCTTACACGCCCGAGCTGCGCTTTATCATTCGGCGCCTCAACGCCCAAATCTGGTTGGAGAAATCGATTGGCCGGATGAACCTGGCCGAAGCGATGATTTCCGACGGCAGAAAGAAGCGGGCTAGAGAGCTTTTGGGCGCGGCGGGCGCGCATCTGAACCGTGCAGTGCAGGTTGATGCAGATCAGGTGACATCCGATGTCGCGAATTTGCGGCTTCGGCTGGAGAAGTTGTACGGGGTCGTGCAAGCCATGGCGGGCCGAGGTGGCAAGCAGCCCTGACGGCGTATGGGTGTTGCAAGGGGCTTGGCGCGGGATTGGGAGGATGCTAGCCGCGCCAAGGCGGTTTTATTTCTTGCCCGGTACGATGGTTCTGACCGCGCCGTCCCGAATGATAACGTTGAGCGTTCTGACCGGCTTGCCTTTCTTATTGGTGTCAAACGGTCTCGAAAATTTGTGCGTGACTACGTAGGAGCCGTCATCGCGCTTTTTCACATTGCCTTTCCGCAGGGTCGTACGGGCGAGTTTTTCCAGCCGCGTTGCCGTCATTTTCTTGGAAAACTGGGAATCGCCTTTGACAGCATTGCCATGACCGTGCCACCGCAGCGAATGCTGGATCGGGGTCTCTTTGACGGTCGCGTACTGCACCGGCTTGCGCAGCGACAGGTTGCGAATTTGCGGCTTTGAAAAGCTTGATTTGAGGCTGTTTTTGGGATCACGCAGCTTTGCGATCGCAGAGGTCTTGGAGGCGGGGGTCAGCTTTCGCTTGGACTAGGCTTTGGCCGCGGGCTTTACCGTGCGTTCCGTCAGGCGACGCACGGCGAGGCGATTGACCGACAGTTTTGGCCCGAGGGCTTTGAGCTGCTTGGACGTGGGAAATTTGGCGGTGTTGATCCGTTTCGCCAATTGGGCGCTTTGATGCCGGTGGCCCATAATCGTCTTTGGCTTGAACTTTGCCACCGGTTTGCCCTGCCCCGGTGCTTTCTTGTTCGCGCTGCTGAACTTCTTTTTGAAGTTCAGTTTTTTGTTCGCCAGAACGACATCGCCGCCAAGTGCAAAAGGCAAACCGTCAAGACCAGTTTGAGAATGCGCGCGCACGGCCTGGGCATCTGCTGGACCCATCAGGCCAAAGGTGAGGCTGATCACCAAAGCGCAGAGTAAAATTCGCATCCGGCCCTCCTCAAAGAAATGGACTTGGCACAGGCATTAGGACACACTCCAGGGTGGAATGATAGACGTTTTAGAGTGTGGTGACATGAAACCGAAATCTGTTAGTGCGTTGATTTTAGGCTTGGGATTTTCTGCGGCACTCTCTGCCGCATCTTTCGCAGAAGAGTATCAGGACACCCACGCCTGTGATGAGTTTGCAGCACATCCAGCCGATCCCAATCGTTGGGCGGTCGGTGTGGACGATGTGGATATCATCCCGGGCCCCGCGGTGAAGCATTGCCGTGACGCTGTGAAACGCCATTCGGAGACCGCGCGTTTTCATTTCCAGCTGGGGCGCGCGCTTTGGGCCAACAATCGCATGGATGAGGGCCTGCAATCCTTTCTTGAGGCAGAAGAGACGTTCCAATACGGGCCGGCTTACGCATATCTAGGGGATGCCTACATGTACGGGATTGCCGGTGTAGAGGTCGATCAGGAGCTTGCGGTGACCCTCTATCAGATCGCGGATGAAGAGGGATTTGCCCCGGCGGGCGATGTGCTCGCAGCCCTTGTGGATGAGGCGCCGAGCGAGGCGGAGCCTTTTGCGGCTTTTGAGAGCACTCCGCAAGCGGCTGAACCGGCACCCGCGCCTCAACCGCAGGACACGCAGCAAAACACTGTGGAGACCGCTCAGCCATCGCAGACCAGGCAGGCAGAAAAACCCCTCAGGCTTGATCTCTTTCATGAAAAAAAGGCGATCCAGGCGCTCTATGATGGGGATTTGAAAGCCCTGCGCATGGGCGAGGTGGCCTATCTGAATGTCGACAAGTCATTCATCTATCTTTCGGGCTTTATTGAGCCGTTTCAGGAGAACCTGAACTTTCGCGATGAGACGTGCATCTTCCTGGCCAATCCGAATTTGCAACGGATGCTGTCTTTTAAAATCGCGCGGGGCACACCGACCGGTGGCATGCTTTTGGGCAATGGTAGGAGCCTGGAGCAAAACCTTGACGCGGGCGCTGCGCAAGGGTTTCAGATGCTCGGTGAGATGTTTCGCGGCATGCAAAGCGGACAAGGCGCCTATACTGGCGGGCTGGGCGATTTGGCGCGGACGGGTGTGCTGAAGGAAAATGGCGTGAAGGATGCCACGCGTCTGATCGCCACCCATGGCTGCAGCAGCGCGACGGTGCGCCGGATTTTCGCCAATATCGAGGTCTATGTGTCGGGGAACGGGCGTGCCGTTGTGTCTGAGGGTCTGAAACAGCGGCAGGAACAAGACGCCAAACAAGCGGCAGAGAAAAAGGAGCGCGAGCGCAAGGAGGCCGAGCGGCGCGCTGAGGAGCGTCGCCAGGCCTCTCTGCGCACGGGTGTTCAGCAAAGCTGCATGGAGCAGTTTGAAAACACCGGATACTGCTCTTGCGCGCTGGCGTCGTTGGAAAATTACAGCATTTCAGAGGCGGAATGGGCGGAGCTAACGACCAGCTTTCGCAGTGTGGTTTCGGTTTCGAGGGCGCATTCGGGTCTGAGCAACGAGATCAGAGCCTGCCGGAACGAGGGGTAATCTATGAAACTGAGCGCCTTTTTCTGCGCGTTTTTAGCGTGCGCATTGCCCATGTCTGTGCACGCCGAATCCGCGCAACAGGTTGCGTGGACACACGGTGCGGGACCGGCCCTATCGACCCCGTCTCACGCCAGCAGGTCATCGCTCCTGGATCTTGTGACGGTGCAGGCCCCGCAGGTGAGAGATCCGGCCACTGTGCCGATCCAGCAATTGTTGAACGATCCAAATCAAATTTGGGTCGGGCGATTGAAATGCGGGCGCGGTTTGCGGACGGACGAAGACATTCTGCTGCGCGGCGTGCCAGCGGAGGGACGGTTCAACGTCTTCCTGATGGCCTTTCCCCACAACCGACGGGGCGACATGCGACGCAGTCACTTTGTCGGCGAAATGAATGCCGATGGAAGCTTCCTTTTCGCGCAATCCAAGCAGGTTCGGTCAACGCTTGGCATTGGGAAAACGAGCAGTTTTACGATGACGGTCGCGCGGGGCAACATCCTGACGGTGCAAGTCAGCGATGATCGGTGCGACGCCGTCACACTGACGCCGCGGAGCCCGTATTTTCACCACGCATTCGCACGCACGCGTGTGGCAACAGGCACCTATTTTGCAGCACGGGACATCACCCAAAGATGCCTGGCGCTGGCCGAGTGGGCCAAGCCAATGGCGGCTTACACACAGTCACGGGAGATCAATGAGAAGATTGCAACGCTCTACTACGATGACGCGTTCGTGCCCACATTCGGATTGCCCTACGATGCGATGAACATCGAGCTGCTTGTCAAGATTTGGCAAGAAGACATGGAGTATGGACGCACCTGCACCAAAGACCCGATCCTGAAAACAAAGATGGGCCGCACCTTGGATTACATGCGCGGTTGGTTTGGGTTCCAGCTGCGCAGACGGAGCACACAAAATCCACAGATTAATTTCAATGCCAGCCACTTTTTCAAAACCTACCTCGTGCAGGAAAACCGGCTGGCCTGGGGTGAGGTTCAGAGGAAAGCAGAGCAGATTGTCCAGATCGGAGCCAATCCGAAGATTTTTCCAGAGCTTGAAGCGTTGGAAGCCATTCTGGAAAACCGGTCCGATCTAATTCCGGCCAAGGACATCGAAGAGGCCGGCGGCTGGATCAAGAACGTGCGCGAACAATCCGCGTTTCAGTTGGCGCAGGTTGCGCAACAAAATTTGCTCAGCGTGTCGGGCCCGGCGAGTGAGCGCTTGGGCAGCATTCGCACCTTTGACACAAGGCCCCCCGCCTATTTTGCATTTCTGGAAAGCGACCTGCGCGCGGCCTTCAAAAAAGAGCGCGCGACCCACATCAAAGCCCTGTCCAAACTGATCTTGGATGACGTCGCGAAAGAGACGCTTGCCTTTCCGTTGACGACGGATGGGATCAAGGCGATGAACGTGGCGATCGAGCAAAAGATCGCGGCGCGGTCGGATCTGGATACGGCCACGAAAAACGCGAAAGTGAAAGAGCTGTCGGCGGAGAGGGACACGCGTCTGGCCACGCTGATCAAGGATGAGGCGGCCAAGATTGATGCCTTGCCGCAAGACACCCAAGGGCTTCGGGCCGGGCAAAAATGGTTGGAAGGGTTCACCCAGAGCTTTGCCGATTTTAAATCGTCGACACTCTTTGCGGAGGCCGTGGACGCCTATTGGGAGCGGCGCGAAGCCTTGCTTGAAGCGCTTTTGCCGGAGTTCGAAGAACGGGTGGCGGAACTTAAGACCAATGAGCAGATCGACAAGCTGCTGAAGCTCTACTTGCCGACGGAGGAGGACACCAAGCTGTTGGTTTCCCTTGAGTATGAATTTGTCGCGGAGAGTGCGAAGAATTGAGCATCAGGCAGCATTGAAAGATCGCACGTTCGTGGATCGGCCACATCGCAGGGCCTGTCAGCGCGCATGCCAGTCTGTTCCGGGCAGCTCTGACAGCCAGGATCCTGCAAAGGGCGCGTAGGATCGCCAGACATCGGAACTGCCGGTGTAGATCTCTTGGGTGACCTGGCCCTGGGACGCGGTTGTCACCATCCGTTTCACTTTGTGAGGTGTCAGGCAGGCTGCGTCCCATGGCAAGTCCAGCTCTGCGATCAACTGCGGTATGGTTTCGTTTGGGGTTTCAACGAGACGCTCATAGGAAAGATGAACGATCCTGTCGCCAAATCGCGAGCTCCAGAACGACATCAGATCGCAATAGGCAGATATGAACCCGATCAAGTGGTGCGGGTCATAGCCAAACGGGATTTGCGCGTCCGCAAAATGTTGTCTGTAAATCGACCAGGCCACTGCGCGCAAATCTCGGTGCACGTGCACAATTTTGGCGTTCGGGAAGGCGTGCACGATGTGGCCTATGTGAAAGTAGTTGCCGAGATATTTGTCAACGACGTGAGGCGTTTCGACGGCTTTGATGGAGGGCGCCCCAAGATAGCTTTGTTGCACGTGCAGGAGCGCCTCCTTTTGCGACGAAAACTGGTGCGAGCCCAAACGTCTTATAGCGTTGGCCAGTTCGCCGATCTCTCCGAGGCTGGATACCTGGCTGTGGGCTGACAGAATGCTGTCGACCAGTGTTGAGCCACTGCGGGGCAGGCCGACGATGAAGATCGGGTTTGGGCTATCGGCTGACGGCAACGGGGCCGTGTCCACTTCCTGTGAAAACAGCTCTTTGAGTTCGGCGGAGGCCCTATGCGCAGCGGCGGGATCATAGACGAGGTTTGAGGCCACCGCCGCATTGCCCTTTTCAAAATGCGCATAGGCGTCTGCGTAGTGCTGCTTGCGGTGGCTCAGCTCAGCGCGGGCGAAATAAAGTCGGGACTTGCCGTATCCCTCATTATGCGCCAGCTCCGCCATCAATGCGGTCTCTACCTCTTGGCAGGCGTCCAGAGGCATGTGTTTGGCCAGCATGTAAAGAGCGCCGGTGTTCTCTGGGTCAAGCCGCCATGATCGCAAAAAGACCTCAATCGCGGCCTCGGTATCGTTCAGGGCCAGAAGAACCGACGCCTTGAGGTTCAGGGCTTCGGTGTTTTGGGGATGTTGTGAAAGGACATGCTCCACTTTGAGCAGGGCCTTGGGATCGTCGGCATTGTAGAGGCACAACGCCCTGGCCAAAGCAAAACGGGGTTCTGACGGGTTGAGTGTTTCCGCAGCGGAGAAGGCCTGGATCGCCTCAGTTCGAAGTTTAAGAGCCTCAAAGCTGCGCCCAAGCTCATAGAGGTGGTCGGCTTTATTGGGGGCGTGCGCCACAGCTCTGGCATGAAAATCCAGCGCTTGCTGCGGCTGCCCGCGTTGGCGCAAGGCAATGGCGGCAAAGTGGTTGGCCGAAGGATCGTTGATGTTGTGCGCAAGACGGGTCTTGCACCCTTCAATCGCGTCGTCAAACGCGCCCGTTTCGATCAAGGCGATAATATCGTGATCCGACGCTGCGTGAGGATCAGGGCGGGTAGCGTGGGATATCTTTGACATGTCTCATCACCGGTTATGAGGTGTTGAACCCTCGGCCATCAAAGCGAAGGAAGCATTAACCGGGGTGAGAAATCGTGGGTTTCAGGCAGAGGTGATGCGTTCAGTAGGCTGACAAGACAGACGGCACCCGTTTAACGGGCTTTGAAAATCCATGTGAAAGGCCCAAGGAGGACGCATTTGATCAGACCTCGCCCATCAGCATGGGATCGAAGGGGTATTGCGTCAGGTTCTCAAAGCCGTTTTCGGTGATCAAAACCTGATCTTCCAGCTTGATGGAGAAATCGCCGCCTTCGGGGCTGACCAGGGCCTCGACGCACAGGACCATGCCCGGCTCAAGCGGGTAGTCATAGGCGCCCGCGACCGCGTGGTCGGGATAGGCCACCAGGGGCCATTCATCGCAGAGCCCCACGCCGTGCATCAGGCAGCCGTATTTCTGTTTTTGATAGATCGGATCGAGCACATGAGTGCCCGCGGAGAGCTCTGGGATCATGACGCCGGGTTTGAGCATGTCCATGTTGGTCATGATGTGCTCCACCCCGTGTTGCATGGCGTAGATCATGTCAGGCCGGGGCTTGCGATCGCCGATCCACCAGCTGCGCGAGATATCCACGCAGATGCCGTAGCTGCCCACCAGATCGGTGTCGAAACTGATGATTTCGTTATTCTGAACAATGCGGGGGCCGCATTCCTGAAACCACGGGTTGGTGCGCGGACCGCTGGCCAGGAGCCGTGTTTCGATCCATTCGCCGCCGCGGCGGATGTTTTCAGCATGGAGCAGGGCCCAGATATCGTCCTCGCTCGTCTGCCCTTGCGGGACAGCCTCGCGGGCAAAGCGCTCCATCTCGAAGACCGCCGTTTCGCAGGCATGGCTGGCACAGCGCATGGCGAGGATTTCGTCTGCGCCCTTCACCGCACGACACTTCTCGGTCAGTTCCTCACCTTCCATCACCTCGAAACCCTGCGCTTCGAGCGCGCGCAGACCGTGAAGCATGATTTTGTCGACAGCGAGGCGTTTGTTTCCCGGCGCGTGTTCTTCGAGCAGCACGCGGACCTCATTGGCGAAGACATCCGCAGCCACGTCGACCTTGTCACCGCGATCGAAATAAAAGAGATCCGCGCCGGAGCGTTGCTCGCGCACCAAGGGATTGAATTCGCTTAGAAAAGGGGAGTTCTTGTAATCCCACATGACCATGTAGCCATCGGCACAAACCAGCAGCGCGCGGAACGGATTGTGGGTGTTCCAAAGCTGCATATTGGTGCTGTCGGTGGCATAGCGGATGTTGAGCGGATCAAAGACCAGCAGGCCCGCGTAATCACGATCCTGGATGAAGCGGGTGAGGCGTTCCCAACGATAGCGCCGCATCGCCTGCAGATCCGGCAATAGTAGGCCAGCTGCGTACCACTCGGCAAAGGCCAGTCTGGTTGGGCCGATTTCCACGCGGTTGGCATCGTTGGGCGTGTTGTCCCCGATGACGGCGCCTTTGGTAGGATCAATTTTGCGGGTGTCGCGAAAATGGGTGTTCATGACAGGCCTCCCTAATCGTGTCAGTTTGAAGGCCGTTTGCGAACGTCACGCGCCCAAATGCGACGTGTTTTCAGCGAAACTATAGCGTATGCGTCATGAAATCATGATAGCGCGAAAGGGCATTTGCCGTTTGCAATGCAGGTGTGGAAGATCCATAAGGCAGCATACGCGCTACAGTTTGAGCATCGGAAAGTTGTCTGACCCGAGTGGAAACGCCTATGAGCGCTGTCCCTGCGTCGGCGCTTGGTTCCGAGAACCGATACCCAGTCTAAGACACGAATTGGCGTCGAAGCGGTTCGACACGATGCTGTATTATGGCAGTCAGGACGCCTAATGCGCGACATCAACGAGCTCTACAAGGCAACGCTTGATGAGGATTTCGAGAGTGCCGTGGGGATTTGTGCACGTGACCGAAACGCACATGTCTGGCCTGAGATCATCCACGATTGCATTGATCGTTTCGACGACGCATGGCGCTTGGATCAGATCTCGCTGGTCGAGGTTTCTGGCGCGTTTTGGACCACGCGCCGCGTTCTAGACACTATGCTGGCGCAAGGCGTGCCGGTGACAGGATCCATGCGGGACGCAGGGCGCATCATGCTGTGCGTGCCTCGTGCAGAAGAGCATTCCTTTGGCGCCCAACTGCTGGCGGACCAGCTGCGTCGGGCGGGCTACCACGTGGTGTTGTTCATCAATCGACCCAATGCGGAGATCCTTCATCATCTGCACACCACGCATTTCGACGTTTTCGGACTGTCCATCGGCTATGATCAAAGCCTTCTTGGATTGGCGGATGTCTTTGCCGAGGCGCGCATCACAAGCAAAAACCCCGCGATCGCCGTGGCGCTCGGAGGCAGCTCTTTTGAAGGTGCCCCATCCGCTTACAGTTTTTTGAACGCCGACCTTGTATTGACCAACGGCCAGAACCCGTTGAATGGGATGCGCGATCTGATGGCACGGCAAGAGGTGCCTGTGGAGAACCGAAATGTCTGAGCGCGCTGTCGAAACCGATCTGAGCCTCTTTGTTCCGCCAGAACATGCGCAGGCGATTTTGGCTCAGTCTGCGGATGTGACGGTCTTGCTCAGTGAGGTCTTTCGGGTGGAGCGGGTGTTTTGTGCCTGGGATTTCGACACGCCAAGGATCGGTCAATGGACGGGCGAGCTCTTTAGCGACTGCGTGGCGCCGGACAGCCAAACCAAACTTCAGTACCTCTTTTGGAAGAACAGCGCGACGTCGGGTAGTGACGCGCGGTGGCGGCATCTGAACCTGTGCGTCGATGGCAAACCCGACCTACCGCTTTTGCTGAAGTATTTTAGTCTCGAAGACGAACACGGTGTCACACGGTTGCTTTGCGCACGGGATTTGAGGCCCTTATTGGGCATCCAGAAACGGTTTCAGCGCGAAGTTGACTTTCTGGGCAATGAGAAATCCAAGCTCGAACAGAAGCTCAGATTCCTTCAATAGTTTTCGGGTTTAGCCCGCGCGGACGGCCTCGATCATGCGGTGCACATTGTCGGGATCTGCGTCAGGCGTGATCCCGTGGCCCAGATTGAAGATATGCGGCCCGGATTTGAACGCGTCCACGATGCGGCGGGTTTCGCGCGCCAGATCATCACCCCCTGTGACCATGTGGGATGAGGCCAGATTGCCCTGAACACAGCCGCCCGCCTGCACATGCTCGGCGGCCCATTCGGGCGTGACGGAATCGTCAATCGCAACGCAATCGGCGCCCGTGGCCTCATGAAATCCGATATAGCCATCGCCCGCCTCTCGGGGGAAGGCAATGACGGGCACATCAGGATGGCGGTCTTTGAGCGCTGCGATGATGCGTTTGGCCGGGCCCGTGGCGTAGCGATCAAAATCATCGCCTTTGAGCGAGCCTGCCCAGCTGTCGAAGAGTTTCACGACCTCGGCACCGGCGTCGATCTGCATCGAGAGGTAATCGATCGTGCCTTCGGTCAGCCGCTCCATAACCTGTTCGAAGAGATCCCGGTTTTCAGCTTTGAGCGCATGGGCCGGTCCCTGATCGGGGGTGCCGCGGCCGGCGATCATGTAGGTGGCCACTGTCCAGGGCGCCCCGGCAAAGCCAATGAGCGTCGTCTCATCAGGAAGATCGCGGGCGAGGTTCCGTACGGTCTGGTACACTGGCGCCAGCGTGTCGTGAATGTCGGAGGCGGGCTTCAGCTTGTCAAAATCGGCCTGTTCCGTGATCGTTGAGAGGCGCGGCCCCTCGCCTGTGACAAACCACAGATCAGCGCCCAGCGCTTGAGGCAAAAGCAGGATATCGGCAAAGAGAATTGCGGCATCAAACCCGTAGCGCCGAATAGGTTGCAGCGTCACCTCGGTGGCCAGATCGCTGTTGTAGCACAGCGAGAGGAAATCGCCTGCTTCTGCGCGCGTTGCGCGATATTCGGGCAGGTAGCGCCCGGCTTGCCGCATCATCCAGATCGGCGGCACGGCTTGTGTCTCACCTGCGAGCGCCTTGAGGATCGTCTTCTTTTCGGCCATTCGGATCTCCGTTCCCCTCTGTCGTCCCATGGGCACGTCAATTTGCCAAGTACGGGATACTTGTCAAGAAAAGTTTACACCGCTAAAGCTTGAGTATGAATAAGACGTTACCCGATCCTTCGCGCCCATTGCGGATTGGCACGCGAGGCTCGCCCCTGGCATTGGCCCAGGCCCATGAGACCCGCGACAGGCTTGCGGCTGCGTTTGACCTCCCCGAAGACGCTTTCGAAATACAGGTGATTAAGACCACCGGCGACCGTGTTCTGGACCGCCCGCTGAAAGAGATCGGCGGCAAAGGTCTTTTCACCCGCGAAATCGAGGATGCGATGCTGGCGCATAAGATCGACATTGCTGTGCATTCGATGAAGGACATGCCAGTGGAGCAACCCGGCGGGCTTCTACTGGACACCTACCTGCCGCGTGAAGATGTGCGCGATGCCTTCGTCTCACCCTCGGTGGGCGGGCTGTCTGAGCTACCCCAGGGGGCGGAGGTGGGCACCTCGTCCTTGCGGCGCAAGGCGCAGGTTCTGGTGGCGTACCCGCATCTCAAAGTGGTGGAGTTTCGCGGCAATGTGCAGACGCGTCTGAAGAAACTCGACGATGGCGTCGCGGCCTGTACGTTCCTAGCGATGGCGGGGCTCAATCGCTTGGGGCAGACAGAGGTGGCACGCGGCGCGATCGACCCCGAAGAGATGCTGCCAGCGGTGGCGCAGGGCGCGATCGGCATTGAGCGGCGCGCCGATGACACCCGAATGGCGGACATGCTGGCAGCGATCCATGACCATGCCACTGGGGAACGGCTGGCGGCGGAGCGGGCGTTCCTGGCTGCGTTGGACGGATCTTGTGAAACGCCGATTGCAGGGTTGGCAGATGTAGAAAACGGCACATTGAGACTGCGCGGTGAGATCCTGAGGCCCGACGGCAGCGAGAGCCTCAAAGATGACGCCTCTGCGCCTGTGGAAGATGGCGCCAAGCTGGGCGAGGACATGGCGCGACGCCTCCTGGCCCAAGCGGGCCCGGGTTTCTTTGATTGGCGGACCTGATCCCGCGGGGATGCCGAAATTTTTGAAAAATTTCGCACCGAATTCTTTCAAAGAATTCGGTTGCGCCTGGTGCCGCATGTCACGCGTTTGGCAGGACTTTGCCGGGGTTCATGATGCCGTTAGGGTCAAGCGCTGTCTTGATCTGTCGCATCACGGCCATGGCGACGGGATCCTTGTAGCGCGCCATCGCGGGCTTCTTTGACAGCCCAACACCGTGTTCTGCCGAGAACGATCCGCCAAGCGACATGGTCTCTTCTTCTACGGCCAATCCGATGGCGCGGTGGATCTCTTGATCCTCTGTCGATGGCCAAGCCGCAAAGTGAAGATTGCCATCCCCCAAATGCGCCACATTCAAAATACCCGCATCCGGATCAAGCGCCTTGGTGCGGGCATGGAGCCGCTCGACCAAAACCTGCACCGCATCTATTGGCACGGCGATGTCATTGTCTACGATTGGCGAATGCAGGCGCGAAACCTCGGCTGCCGCCTCTCTGCGGGCCCACATCTCCCGGCGCTGCGCGTCCGATTTTGCCACCACCGCGTCCAACACAGCGCCTGTCTCAAAGAGGCTTCCCAGCACGCTTTCCAGATGCGCCACGATGGGCACCTCGCCATCCTCGCCCGCTTCCGCATCCCGCGCGGCCATGGCGCCCACCTCAACCAGGATGTTCACCTCACGGCGTGCATCAAAGGGTGCGCGGGCCTCGGGGAAACGCTCCAGATGCGCATCGATATACGCGCCGGGCATGTATTCGAACGCCTCGACCGCGCCGCCCGTCTCTGCCTGCAGCCGGTAGAGCAAATCGAGCGCGGCATTCACGCTGGGCGCGGCAACCATCGCCGTGGCGTAGGCGCGTGGTTTCGGGAAGAGCTTGACCACGGCAGCGGTGATCACGCCGAGCGTGCCCTCTGCCCCGATCAGAAGATCGCGCAAATCATAGCCTGAATTGTCTTTGTGCAGGGCACTCATCAGGTTCATCACTTCGCCCGTGGGCGTCACCGCCTCAAGACCCAGGCAAAGCCCTCGCGTGCTGCCATAGCGCACCACGTTGGACCCACCCGCATTGGTCGAGAGCGCCCCACCGATCATCGCCGAGCCGCGCGCACCGAAGGTGAGCGGGAAGATCAGATCATGGGCCTCTGCCGCATCATGGAGATTTGAGAGGATCACCCCGGCCTCAACAGTGGCCGTGCGCCGAGACAGGTTGACATCGATAATCTTGTTCAAGCGATCCAGCGAGAGCATCAGCGCGCCCTCCCCCGAGGTACCTTTCGCAAGTCCGGTATTGCCTGAGATCGGTACCACGGGCGTCTTCGTCTCATTGGCCAGACGCACGATCTTGGCCATTTGCGCCGTGTCGGCGGGCCGCAGCACGGCGCGCGGCGTCCAGCGCACCTGGCCTGACCAATCCTGCGAAAACGGCGCGGCGGCATCACCCGTCAGGACATATGCCTCTCCGAGTTCGGCGCGCAGGGTCTCAAGAAGCGTATCCGTCATGGCGGCAATGTGCGTCGTCAACCTCGGATGAGCAAGACTGGTTCGTCGTTCTCACCACGAACCTGCCCCATAGATCTGCTTTTACAAGGTTATGGTCAAAGAGAGGCGCGCCAAAAAAACAGAGGCCGTGGCCGCGAAGAACATTGCGCATTGGATGACAGTCTGTCGATTTGCAAGATCTATCACCTGGCGACTCTGCTGCGCGGCGTTCCTGATCAGCCTTTACGTCTCATTCATGCTCACCTTCATGTTCAGCACCGAGAACGGCGTGTTTGCGGAACTTTCGACCCTATTCGTTTTGGCCATTGCTGCGATTGCCGTGCCCTTCAGATGGGCCCTGCCCTGCTTTGTCGGCGTCTGGGTAATCTGACTTTTCTCGTTGTCATCGATGCGAGGCCTGTCTGATTTTGTGTCGCTCTTTGTGAAGTTGATCGAGGTGGCGGGGCCATTGGTCGTGATGATCCGCGGGACGCGGCCCGCCCATCAGCCGTTTTGAAAGGCCGCCCCGGCGGAGCTTTGCCGGATGGTGCTCCGTGCCGCACTTGAAGCTCTCACGAGGCCCCTACATCTTTATCAAACGCGAATTTTCGAAGGGTGATCACCATGCTGGGACTGCATAGACGTTGTTTCCTGACCGGCCTTATGGCTTTCGTTTTCGGGGGTATGGTGCCCAAGGCTGAGGCGAGCCCGGAAAACTGGACATTTGACTCGATAGACGGCGGCACGATGTCGTTTGGTGCCTGGCAGGGGCGTCCGGTTTTGGTCGTGAACACCGCGTCGCGCTGCGGGTTCACCAAGCAGTATGATGCCCTGCAGCGCCTTTATGAGACCTATGAGGATCAGGGCCTGGTTGTTCTGGTCGTGCCTTCAGGGGATTTCCGGCAAGAGCTGGCGAGCAATGACGAGGTCAAAGAGTATTGCGAGGTGAATTTTGGCCTCACCATGCCGATGGCGACGATCACGCCCATTCTGGGGGCGAATGCGCATCCGTTCTATCAATGGATGAAGCGATCTGCCGGTTGGTCCCCCAACTGGAATTTCAATAAGGTGCTGATCGCGCCCGACGGCACAGTGGCGGGGACATGGCGCGCCACCACGGGGCCAAACTCACGGGATATTAAACGCCAGATCGAAGCGCATTTGTAAGGCGAAGGGACTGCAAAAGTCCCTTGACGCATGGTGCGCCCCCCCGTAACAAGCGCCACGGTTTGGCGGAGTAGCTCAGTTGGTTAGAGCAGCGGAATCATAATCCGCGTGTCGGGGGTTCAAGTCCCTCCTCCGCTACCAATCATTTCAATAAGTTATTCATGAATCTAATTCGTTTTGAATGTTTCTAGTCGCACTTTAGTCGCCGCATTCTGCGCTATCGGCTTTTTTCTGTGTCACTTAATGTGGCTTTAAGTGACCGACGGTGGATTTAGCCTTTTGTTCCATAATGGCTGCGGAATGCTTTTTCTGCTGCGGAAACGTTGTCTTCGGGAGGCAGGGGCCGGAGGTTCGAATCCTCTCACTCCGACCAATTAAATCAAATACTTAGTCTTTTTCAGCTGTGATTTTTGTCTCGTTTTTGTCTCTTACCGCTTAGAAGAGAGCTACTTGAATTTTGGGAGCAGTTTTTACTAAACTAGTAGCTGCCATTCTCTGCGGATGCGAAGGAATGGCTCCGCAGGAGGTAATGCAGTCTTTCGCCGCAGGATTGGCGCAGTTTTGTAATTGGAACGCGCCAGCTGGCCGGTTCATACGCTTCGCAAATGGAGACCTCTCCGGGTCCTTAGCGCAAAAGTTGTATGTCATGCTGTAAGGTATCATACTCTCCACCGAGCAACTTGAGGAACTCACAATGGGGAAGTGCCCACTATTGTCCGACGAGGACTCTTCCGAATTCATGCGCAGCTTTGCTGAGCAGGTGAGTGAAAACACCCGTTATCTGCGAGAACGATACATGGATCCGCAAAATGTCCTAAAATTCAGTCACGGGCATTCTTGGGAAGCCCCAGCCAATGAACTCGGCGACAAAAAGGGTACGCTACAACAGCATGGTACTGAAACTGAGATCCGGCTCGCAGATATCACGGAAGGTCGTGCTCATGTGATTTTCGACGCGATCAATCAAGTGACGCAAGACATGCATGATCAAATGGAGCGGATGATGTTCGAAACTATGAAAGAGGCAACCGACCGAACAGGGCAAGTTGTCCATGCTGCGGGGCGTCCAATGCCTGAGGCTATGTATGAAATGCTCGAAAAAATGGAACTGCCGCTAGGAAAAGACGGCGAACTGTCAATGCCTTCGATGTTCGTTCATCCATCTCAATCCCCCAAGATCATGGCTGAGCTCGACAAGGCAGGATCTGAATTTGAACAGAGGTTTGAATTGCTAAAAGAGAAAAAGAAGGAGGCAGCCCGCATCAAGGAGCAGGAACGGCTAGCGCGATTCGAAAGATTGTGAGATTTAACGAAACGGCCTGCATTGTAATCGGGGTATCAAAATATGAAGACTCTGGCTTGCAGCAACTTCCGGGAGCAGTTGTTGATGCGCGAGGATTCTTCGAGACCGCAACAGGTGGCGAAACGGGTGTATGCGACCTTGAAAAGTCTTCTCTTTTGCTCAACCCTACCGTTCAGCAAGTGAGGGATGCGATTGCAGAATACATCTATGAATCTGCGACAACAAACTTGACTATCTTCTTCGCGGGCCACGGCGGCGAAACCAAGTCTGGCTACTATTTAGCATGTGCTGACAGCGAAGCGAGGAAGCTCGCGCACTCCGGTTTATCTCTGACTGATCTCTTTCAGATGTTGAACGAATCCGACTCCATCCACGTAAATGTAGTCGTTGATGCCTGCGAAGCAGGCGGTTTCGCAGTAGATATTCCAGCAATATCAAAAAGTTTCGAAATGGGTGTTGCTGGAGGGCTTAGCATTTCCCTTCTTGCTCTCAGCTCTAGGAACCAATCCGCCGGTGAAGCAATCGATGGTTCCGGCGGGTTCGGCACCAAGGCGCTTCTGAACACAATGCTCGGCTCGATTGACACCGGCACGAACAAGAGCGAACTTAGTTTGGCCGATGTGGCGCAGCTTGTCGAGATACAAGGTGGCTCGCAAATCGCATCGTTCTGGTCTTTTAACCTTCAAGGCGCACCGTCATTCTGCAGGAATTGCTACGCCCTTAGGCACCGTAGTGCTGAAGTATTTGAACCACCCGTTCAAGGTATTCCAGTTTCCTCCAATCTCACCCAAGATCACAGAGAAAAGCTCTGGCTATGTTATCTTCAGATTTCCAAGCAGGTGCAGCCAAGGAAGATCTATTCCGTCCTGTCGGGCATTTTGGGTGATCTCGAAGACAACACGGTTGGGTCTTCAGTGTTGCCGGGCTTGTTTGAGAGCTTTTCTCACAAAGCACGCGAGTCCGACGATGCATTCGCACCGGTGATTCTGACCTCAGTCTTCTCCATGGTCGCAGCAGATATCTACAATGCTGAGGACCTTTGTGAATACTTCCTTCGCGTCCTTGCTGAACAGCTCGCTAGCACGCTCTCCGTGTTAGCAGCGGACTTGGAATCAGACACCCTGTTTCTCTTACGTGGTGCCGGAGGCTACAGCGAGTTTTTCTCGCTTCCTCAGCGTGTCACACTGATCGCTGCATGGGCTCTTTCTGCTGTGAGAATTCATGAGGTGGTTGGCTTCGAACCGGAACCTGTTCAACGATCAATGAGAAAAATTCTCGCCTGCCTATCCAGGAATTATGCCGGTTCTTTTGAGTTGATTAGCGAAAGACAGGCACCTTGTATCGTCGTCATTTCTGCGCTGTGCGCCGCATACGCAGAAGGTGACTGGGCTGAGAACCATATCGGTTGTCTGTATCATTCATACTTCAATCGACGTGGTAAGGTCGCAAAGAATGCCCTTCCAAGCAAAGAAGTTTTTTCATTTTTGCGACACCGGCTTTCCGACGAAGACGCCGATTACGAAAAATACTGTGACCGACCGAGTGAATCTTTGTTCGCCCTTTTGGCGCACTACTGGATTTCCGAAGAATTGGACATAATCCGCTACGACTTGTCCGAGGTTGATGGAACCGTCGTGGGCACCTTCATCCCTAAAAACTATCAAGAGTTCTCGGGCGAGATAGTATCAAAGGGAAACAATGTCTATTTCAGGTTTGGTTTTGAGGTATTTACAATTGCAGAGCTCGCCGCATTTTTTGAGCAGCACTTGAAGCCTCGGGTTGATCATGCATGCCGGGATACAAGCCAACATCAGAATTGCGTCGCGCTGGTTGCATCTCTTGTTTTTCCTGATCGTATACCTTGGCAGATTATCGAAGATGCCACTGGAAGTGGGTAAAGCGGCGAAAGGCGGCTTCAACGGGCTGAATTGCAGCAATTCTAAACCTGACAAGTGACCGCAAAGGACCGTCACCATTTGATAAACTTCGGTCATGCGAGTGCCCAGGAGCCTAGGACAACATAAATACATGGTTCTCCTTGAATAGATATGGTTTCATTCAGTCAAAAAAGTTGTCTTTGCTTTGAAGGGATGCTGCCGGAAGATGACTACGACAATCGCTTGGCTTTCTTATCAAAATAAGACCCCTTCGGCTCTGACCTTTGCGAGCGATAGTCGTCTAACTTGGAAAGGTTCGGGTCAGACCTGGGACTACGGTAGAAAGATCTATTGGTGCAAGAGTAGCCCAGACATCTTTGGGTTCGCGGGAGATGTAGTAAGTCAAAGTACCGTGGTCTCACAGGTTTGCGAGATATTCGACCATTCAGCCTCTCAACTTGTGCAAGGTACCCCAGAAGATCGGCACCAAGCTTTCGTGAAATTCCTGAAATCGGCAACTGAAGCTTTTCCTGCTGCAAGAAGCAATGGGCTACACGTCCTACATGGCCTTCGCGACGGTGAAGATGAAGATTGCGACTTCCGCATCTGGAGAACAGAGGAACACGCTGAGACACATAGATGGTCTGACCAGGAATTGGAATTTAGCATTGATGGAAAAAAGAACCGTAGAGATGATCCAGGGCAGTTCTTCGGCGCCGGAAGTGGGGCTTCAAAGCATCGCCTCTGCTGGGAACGGCGCATCCAAGAAGCGGGCAGAACGTCTCGATCAGTCTTCCGGGCACTGTGGGATGTGATTGAGAATGCAGAGGACCCAATGACCGGCGGACTTCCACAGATCGCCAGTCTCAGAACAACCGGCTTCGCCAAACCAGTTGGTTTCTGCAAAGATCATCTGCGCTCAGTTTGTGGATTGCCATTGGCTGCTGATGGAACAGGCGGGGACTTAGAATGGCGGGACGAAAACTTCAGGTTTCTCAAGCCTTCGTCTTTGGAGCTCAAGTCCAACGCTCCTGAGCACTACTTCAACCGTTAGTCCGTTGGTATGAAGGTCCGCTTCTACTTCGCGGCTGCGCAGCAAAGGCTCAGATTTCAATGACCGCTTCTCTAATTGGGCTTAATGGGATGTACCGGCTGCTTCACCCAGCAGTTTAGGCTTTGCCTATTTCTGCAACATGGAGAATTAGCATGGCGAAGAATACAATTGATGAGCTGATGTCGATTGGCATTGATATCGGCAAAGACACCTTCCACATCGTGGCATTCGACCCTGGCGGGCAATTGGTGATGCGCAAACAGATCAAGCGATTGGCATTGGTGGCCACGTTTGTGAAGCTACCGCGGTGCTTGGTTGGTATGGAAGCTTGTCTAAGTGCACATTTTGTCAGTCGGACATTGCGCAAGCTGGGCTTCAAGCCGCGCATCATCCCAGCGATCTATGTGAAGCCATTCATTAAGGGCCAGAAGAACGATTACAACGACGCCGAGGCGGTTGCTGAAGCTGCCTTGCGACCAAATTTGCCGACTGTCCCAGAGAAGAGCCAGGAACAGCTCGATTGGCAAGCGCTCCATCGTGTTCGATCACGGCTGGTGTCGCGGCGCACAGCGACGATCAACCAAATCCGCGCGTTCCTGATCGAACAGGGTATCACGGTGCGTAAAGGCTTACGTGCCCTGAAGAATTCACTCGAAGCGATCTTGGAAGAACTTAAGTATGAGATATCGCCGCGTCTGCGGAAAATCCTGATCGGTCTGTATGGCGATTGGCTGTGGTTGGATGATCGGATCGACACCGTTTCCAAGGAAATCGGACAAATCAGCCGCACCGAAGAGAATTGCGTGAACGTCATGACGATCCATTCGCCATTGTTGCTCGGACCAATGGCGCGATATGGCTCATCATTGGGCCAATGATCTCGACGGCCATGGTTGCAGCCATAGGCCCAGGGGAGGCGTTCGGTCGAGGTCGTGACTTCGCCGCATGGGTTGGTTTGGTGCTCATTAGTGTGATGCCGACAAAGACAAGGGCCGTGATGAGGACGAACCAGGTGTTGCGGGCGTTGGTTGTCAGGGCGTTTATGCGTTCGATATCGTTCATGTTTGAAGGCCCTGGGTTGTAGTGCGTCTACCTTCGCGTGTGTCGTTGGTGCTTGGCAAGGTTTGTACCACATGGAAAATGACCGAGTTTGCCCAAAGACCTGAAAGCAGCCACTGGAGCAACCGCAGCGAGAGCCCGCATTGTCCGCTTTGAAGACCTTGGTTGCTGAACTTGGACTGCCGCATCGCCGCAAGTCGATTTTGAGCCCATTTTGCCCGATGCTGCACTGCGAACGAATGCCTGGTTCAGTTGTGTCAAGTTAGGAACTGCTCATTTGGGCGTCTCGCGTGGATGGGTCTTAAGGCAATAGGTTAGTTTCAATTCTCGAAATCGAGTATCTCGCAACGCAGGTAACGAGAAGCGTCACAAATCGAAACTAACGCCGCTCACCCTTTTGATCCGGCGGTTGGAATCTTTTCAATGGCCTTTTCTACGATCCCAGAAAGTAACGTTACGTTTGCATCTTCCTTTACGCGCTCAGTTGCGGCTGTATCAAAGCTGGCATTTCGGTCTGAAGCCAGCATCGCTTGAACTATTGAATGGCGTTGCTCCTCAGCGCTGCCACTCTGGGCAATGGCAAAAGCAATCCTCTTTATCTCGACATTGGTTATTTCGTTGCTTAAGTATCGTCTTTCCTCCAAGTTCTTTCTGTAAATCCTCAAAAAGAACATACCAAACGCTTGAAATGTGAGGAAAATTGCGACTCTTGGCACGTAGTAAATTACCAATGCTTGCCAACCCAACGGCTGGTCTACGCTGTGTTGCGGTGAAAAGAAAATTAGCAAAATCAGTGTGACGAGCCCCAATGCCGCTGAAGTGATGCCGTAAAAAAGATTCACAGTTGATTCATTCCTGAGGTCATTAGAAAATCCCTCAAGTCTGCGCTTCAAACTATCGAAGAAGTTCTCAGATTTTTTGTAGAAGAGATGCTCTTCGATCTGATCCTGATACTTATTCTCGATAAAAGATGCGATCTTCGGGCTCAGGTCATTCTGGAAGCTCTTCGTCAACGCCGCGACTATTTCTGCGCGTTCAGTTATCGAGAGAGCTTCATCTAGTTGCTTTGATTTTAGAGTTTCGTCCAAATCAGAAATAAGTTTTGCGAGGGCGCTGGAAACGACATCAGTGCCCTCTGACTTACCTCCCTGCGAGCTTCCGCCTAGCCGAAACCCTTGAAGTAGTGTCAGAATTACAAGGTTTATGGATACCACCATTGCTATGATACCGAATATTCGCCACCGAAGGATATAGTCAGGGTGTCTATTGCTAAATTCTTCAATACTAAAAGACGTGTCATCAAGCGCGTAGGAAAATTGCTCAGCAAACGTTCCGATAAACGCGCCGAATATGCAGCCCGAAACACCAAACAGAAATAGTACCAGATGTCTGTTCCTTCGGTTTTCTCGTTTCTCTTTTTCAGCCTCAATGCTTGAGGCCAAAGTTGGACTTTCCTTGGGCTTTGAGGGAATTTCAGTATTGCTCATTCACGATGCCTAAAATCGAAAGAAAGATTTGGAAAGCAAAAACTAGAGAAACGATCTGTCAAGACTTTGTTAGCGATCGCTCGTGCAAGCGGTCATTCGATTGTTTGAGGCCGATAACTGCTTCGTCCGCAATCTGTGAGTTTGAGCATCGCTGGATTTTGCTCACGCAGCGAATGTCGGGTCTGACGGGCCGCGCCGCGGCATAAGAGGTGACCGGCGAGTGACCGCAATGGGTCGATTGTTGGAAGGGCGAACTAAGGGCGCCGCGGAAGAGGAATCCTACGCGTTCCAGAGCCTACTGACCCGCGGGGAAGTGGGCTAGCCGTCGGATCTGCACAAAGCAACCCGTACCCATGCGTGCTAGCAGGACCAGCGGGGACAACATGGTTTAGCCGGACATTTGCTATAAGTGCGTCGCGGTCTACATTATCGTGCAGAGCCCAAAGCAGAGCAAATAGTCCTGATGCGTAAGCGGTTGCGGGAGAGGTGCCGAAGCATTGTCCTGTATCTCCTGCACCGCAGTGTTCGATGACGGTATGTTGCGTATCTTCCTGTCCGCCAAACGCGCAGAACTGGTGGTGGGCAGGTCCGGTCCGGTCATAGTTGCTGAACGCCGAATGATCGCCATTGGAATCAACCGAACCAATAGCAACGACGTCACTGAAAAGAGCAGGACGTTTTATGCCATCGTCGCGCCGTCCATTGCCGGTTGATGCCACCAATAGTGGAAGCTGCCCGGATGCATTCCGTGTCGCAGCGACAAGGGCTACAGCGCATTCAAGAGCAAACGAACGTTGCGCCCCGGTACCACCGCAATAACAGCATTTGCGTATGTGATCGAAGCCAAGGCTCATACTGATGACATCAGACTGCGCATCAGTAGCAGCTACAAAAAGTGCCGCGATAAGCGACCATATTGTGACGGACTCGTCATTCGCCGCACGGATCATATTGAATTTGGCTCCAGGTGCCACACTGTGTGCTAACGTTAGCATAGCAGTGCCATGACCATTCACATCAGGAGGCGAACCCCGGGACACCGGGGTTGTAGTCACATCCCAGGCTCCATGCGGCAGTGTTCCGCGATACCCGGTATCTATGATAGTGACGGTCTTTCCTTGGCCTATGTCGTTGCGGTTATGTAGGGTCGCTACACCGAAGCCAGTCAGATAGGTCTCATGCTGACCGCCAAAAGCAAAATTGGGTCCGATCGGGGCATCAAGTGGTAAGTCCAAGTCCTCCTCGATTGCGATTGGAGCGCCCTTCGCAAAGTCCATCTCGGAAATGCGCAGCATTGCTATGTCCGCCAATTCGTCTACCCGTCCAAAAGGCACCTCGAAACGGTGAAATCCTAGATGGAAAGATCCAGCCAAGTCCTGTGCAGTGAGTGGGCTGATCGCTTCCAATGACGGCTCAGCTAACTGCAGTTTTTCGACCATGGATCCTCGATAAGAAAAGTCCTCAAACCCTGAAATTGTTCCGAGAATGTCCGCACCCAACCCATCATTGGGCAGGGTCAAGATCAGCCCGGATGTTGGGCAGCCCTCTTTCATAGCGGGATACGATAGGTATCGCCCTCGTCCAATGTCGGGATTATCCGCACGATGCCTCTGGAGGTCAGACTATTTAGCACATTCTCCAGTCCCTTCGGGGAATCTTCGTCGTTTTCGGTGAATTGCTCTTCGATTTGGGCATAGGTGACCCCATAGTCATCACCGCCGTGACGCCAATGTTGACCCCCGGCATCGACGATCGCTGTAACCACCGCCTTCTCAGCGTGATTGAGCTTTTTGAAATTATCACGTGCATCGCCAATCAGATCCCAGACGATTCCGAGAGCCGCTACTTTTGTAAGGGCCGTTGGGTCAGGGGCAAGAGCAAGGGCTAAAGCCACAAGAGCCTTTAGCATCGACCAAGTTGTGCCGCGTACATTTATAGAAAGATCGCCAACAACCGCATCGGTATCGGCAACGCCATCCTCTTCGCGCGCCATTTTCTCGCTCTCGCTCAGAAAGTGTTTGGCTTGGTCGTAGTCGATGTCGCCGTCCCGTAGCGGTTCACCATTGTAGGAAAATAGGTTATCGAGCAGGAGTTTTGTTTCACCAAGGTCAATCTTCGAACTCATGGATGCCCCCAAGTGTAATGTTAAATACGATTGCCGAAAAGTCTCTTCAATTTAGAGAGCCTAGTTCAGAGAGCCGATTTTTGTCAAAGCTTGAAGGCGGGCTAAACCAATCGCTTCTCGACTGAACGGGGTGGTGAGACGAGACAGCTGCCATCTTGTACATAGAATTCAATCGCGGTCGCTCGGAAGGTTGATTTTGCTGACGCAGCGAACGGCGGCAAAGCGGGCTGCGACCGCAGCATCTGGGTCGGCCGCTGGATGTTGGCTCTGGGCCGTGTTCTCACGGTCGACCGTCAGCGGATCGAGCTGATCGCTGCAAATGCCAAGGCCGCACACCCTTAGTTTTCGGGGGATTACCCGGGCCCTCTTCCGTTCTGAGCCAAGGTAGGAAAACGCCCCCATGGATTTGCAGTGATCTCATCGTTTCGTCCCAGCAAAAGCCTAATCAATTCAGCTCGAGACTGAGGAAGAATTTCAGGCCGGAAAGCTCTTTGACTACTTTGGCCGATGATCGATCTCTGCCACATTGCTCCTGATGAACGTAGTTCTACCATTATGGAGAGTGCGCTTGGGTGCTCATCTGCGATAGGATGAAAGGGCCCGTAGTTGAAAGAGTTGTCAGATCCGACAATTCTCTCCACTTACTCAAGCTTTCTGCTGAGGTATTGTTGCCAAAGCATTGTTTCTACATCAGACCCTTCATGCAAAGTAGTCAAAGCTTGGGTGTATCCAAGAGCTAGATTGAAGGCTTCGACATAGCTGTCTTCTTCCTGTTCAGCGGAAACTATAATTTGATCCAACTCTGCAATTTGAGCGATTGTTTCAATAAGGTCTTCCTCTATCGCCCTAAAAGCCTCGTTGTCCGAAGTAGCTTTGTGTCCGATCCGTGACTCCATGATTGCTACCGAAGCGATTTCAGATTGCTCACGGAGATCGGCCCCCAGGATCTCAGCAACAGCGCGTGCTTCGAAAGCTAACGTTTGCTCCTGATAACTGAGGGAAGTATCAGTACCAATCATTTCTTGCAAGGTCTTTGGCCCAGCGTTCGCTCTAGCCAAGAATGTTATTGCACCCATCAACATCAAACCAAGGCAGAGTGAAGTTACGCATGCCCCAACAAAGGCCAATCTATCTCGCCCAGCTTTCAGATAAATGTCATCGCGAGCCAAGAAGATTCCTCTGTCCCCAGCGATCTGGCCAAAGAGTAAGGGTATCAAGACTGCTACAATAGGGGAGCTGCTCAATACAGTCAGTACGCCAATTGCGGCGCCCACAAAAAAAGTTCCTACGGCAAAGATATAGTGCTGACGCATTCCAACTCTCCTCTCAAAATGTGTGAACGGAAAAGCATATTCATTATGAAACTCAGCATATTTGGCTTAAGTTACTCGTACAAAAAGGGCAGGCGTGTCGCGGATGGACGAACTCAGCTCTTCCGTTACAATTACGCCCGTTCAGTCTCCACTCTTGCGCTAGCAGCGAATGACTCCTTTGACGGGCAGAATCGCAGCATTGCAAAAGGCGCGTCAAAGGCCGGTTTGGGCTGCAAAGCGCCAAGGCACATACGTCGAGTAAGAATTTCTTATTCAATCTGCAAAGGGCTTTCCCTGCTGACCATCCTTATAACCAACGGGACATGGTCTGATATGTCTTTGACGAAGTCAGCCACGCTTTTGTCCAGCCTGACGATCGCCGCATCATCACCACTTATTTCCGCCAGGGAAGCATCATCGGACACGATGATATGGTCGATGAGCGACCGGTGATGTGGGCCGACATAAGATAAGGCATTGTCATCTTGATCGTCGCTTGTCAGTGCAATGAGATCAGGCGCCTCCGTAAGTGCGCTGAGGACATCGTTGTTCAACGTTTCGTTCATGTCTCCGCCCAGGACGACAGGTAAGTTTTCAGACTCCCTGATATCTTCAATCACTTCGGCAAGAATCTTAGAGGCAAGACGACGACGCGCTCGGCTTTGAGGATCGCCGAATGCCTTGAGATGCACGGACATCATGATGAACTCGACCGCGGGATCGCTGTTAGAATTGGTTTCACTTGTTTTGTGATTAATCTTTACCCGAGCAATCATGGGACGACGCGGAAACGCACTGTGACCAGATGCTGTTTTGGCTTTCCACGCGTCGCGATGACGGTTCAAGATATCCTGCGCCGTTGTGACGTCGGTCGTTGAACTATCATAAAGAATGGCCAGATCTTGGCTTCCGCGGACGTTGAGATACTTGAACTCATAGCTGTAACCGAGATGTTGCAAAGCCTCAGTTACGCGTTCCATCGCACCGCGCTGCACTTCCACCAAGCCAATCGCGTCAAGCGAAAGATGCGCAAGGACCTCTGCAACCCGTTCGACACGCGTATCAGAAATCCGGTCATTAAAGTGTTCGATATTCCAGAATCCCACATCCGCAAAATCGTGAGAGCCGCGATACTCTGGAAGTTCCACCTCCTGCACACCCGACCCGTTGGTGATGCCTGAAACATCGAAGAAGCCGAGATGCGGTGAAGTGTCAGGTATGGTTGCAAGCAGCTCTCTCAATCGGTTTGAAGACCCTTCATTGGTGGACGACATTGCGATGAGATGGGAGACAATTGCGGCCATGCGAACGCCTTCATTTGTGGTGCTGCCATCCGCTTCGAACCAGCCGGCATGGTGCAGCGCGACCAGATCCCAGGCGTTGTTGAATACAGGCGAGCCCGAAGATCCGGGCTCTGTATCCGTAGTGTACCAGACCACCTTGTCCTTGACGCGCTTGACCTTATTGTCATGGAGCGCCACTTCCTTGCGGCGTCCTCGTGGGTGCTGAATGATATTCACGCGTTCGTTTCTGGTAACGGTTGCAGGACTGCGCAAAAGACCAATCGGTTCAATCTGCGAAACTGCATCGGGGTCGCAACCTACGATGGTAAAGTCTAACTCGACAGACGTTACAAAAAACCGGTCCGGGTCCAGTGTGACCATTAGACTTGAAGAGCCTTCCTCAAAATCGAATTCCGCGACGGCGTCCTGAGCTTCGTGAACTGACGCTATGACATGATTGTTTGTCATAATGAATCCGCGTTCGCCGACCAAAAAACCCGATCCGGAACCGCCAGGTAGGTTGATCTTGCAGACAGCTCTGGAACGATTGTCACCCCGGCTTAGGAAATGCGCAGGAAGGAAGTCAGCTCCGCCAGAGATTTTTTCGAAGTGGCTAGAAATCTCGCGTTCAATATCACGCCTTGTGCCCTCCTTAGCTGTTGGTTTTAGTGACTTTGACAGCAACTCACGACCCCGATGATCCACGAGTGACCGGAACTCAGACGGTTCCAGATCTTTGGCATTCATGATCATTGCTTCGCGCCCCGGCGAAAGGGGGTCTTCCGGCTTGCGCAAGCTTTCGGGACCAGAGAACAGATGAGTAATCAACTCTCGGTATCGATCAGCAACCCTTTCATAACCTACCTTTTTTGGGTGCAATTCGTCGTACCATTCATCCTCACCAACCGCCTCTAAGCAGTTAACTCGATGCACTTTTCCAGGAAACTCGTTCGCCAAGCCCACGAGACCGGCATTAAAACGATCGATCATGACACGCACGATTTTAGCTTGCAGATCCTCGTTCTCGATGCCCAGATTCGCCATCGGCCGGCCCAGCCATTTACCCCGATTGGGCAAGGCATAGTCGTATCCGTGCACGAAAATTTTCAGAGACGGAAACTCGGATGCAAGGCTTCGAAAGATTTGCCGCATAATTCCCAGAACTTCATTCAGGCGAGCGGAGAAATTCTGATTTGGATAGTCCTCTGGCGCTCTTGACGGATCGAAAGGGTGTAGCGCTGTCGCCAGCCGTCCGTCGCCCAAAAGATCGTTGCCGCCTCCGCTGAGGAAGAAAGCATGGGGGTTTTCTGCGCGCACAGCATCGAGAATTTCGTCCTGCGCAAGCATCGCTGATACAAGATCGCCAGCTGCCCCAAGGCTGTATATTGCATAATCATCAAATAGATGGTCGATCGTATCTTTGATCAAAAACGGGTACTGAAACCAGGAATCGCCTTCTGATACGACCCGAAGGCCGTTCCAACCATTCGCAATTCTCCGTCGATACTTGCGCTGCCTTCGACGTTTCGACCAAGCGTTAAATGACGCCATCGCCACTTCAGCCTCAAGCCCCTGATCATCGACCAGTTCGGGATTGATCTTCACTTTCGGCGAAAAAGCAAGCGGGGCGTCTTTGTCTTCCACCAGATACTGAGCGATTTCTTCGTCAGTGACCGCTTCATCCATTATCATTGTTCTCAAGTCATTCAGTACGATTTTTGGCATTACAAATTCCTCCGTCTAAAGATCTCAAAGGTTGATTAATTGTAAAAATACACAGCTCTAGATTATCACAAGTTGTACGAAAGTCCCCTACTTGGGGCCTCTGTCGGCATTCCACGTGGTTCAGAGCGCCGATTTGAAGGTAACATTTTGACGTTTTGCAAACGTCCTATGGGTCCAACTAAATTGTCTTTTTTTCAGTTCGCGTGACCAAGTTCCCGCCTTGATACCCGTTCCGACCTGACCGCTTACTTGCATCGTGTGACAAAGACGCTCTGCTAGTACTTTTGAGGAGCGTGAGTTTTCAAAAGAGCCATTCAGTTTTGTAACTGGTAGAGATGATCAAGGATCGTATCGGCAAGCTTGTCTGAAAACTTAGGCAAATGGTCTTCTTCCGACATAACCCAGAGTTCAATGCTCGTGCCAGGATCTGGGCAATCGTATTCGAATACGATTGTATCACCAATCGGGTCTACCAAAGCTAAACTGTCATCGATAGTACGACTTGGGTTGTTGGGTGCGTTGCAAGAACCATTCTCTTGCATAATGGTCGCCCAGTTCTGCGTGGTTGCTTTTGCACCAGGGTATGGGGCAGGCGCCGGGTAGCCCAAAAGACGATCGCCCCCGTCGAAAACTACGGTGACATCTTCGTTTCCGTGAACTTGCAAAACATGAAGCTTCGCGATCCTGGCATTTGCAGACCTGTTCTTACAATCGTCGGGGTTCAAATAGGTTGCCCCTGCGACACTCACGATCGCACTGATACGATTGCTAAATTCGCAACCGATCCGGTGCGCCAAAAACCCGCCGTTTGAATGCCCTACAATAAAAATTTCTTTTTGTGAGATGCCGGTTCTGTCATGCGCAATAACGGCGTCTATGAGAGAAAGGATGTACGTCGCGTCGGATGGGTCTTGCGGCTGGAAATCGCAACACGCATCGGTCGCATTCCAGAAACGGTGCCGTCCAAGGACAGGTACACTTTGAAAACTGCCGTCCGGCAGGACAAGTATGAAGTTCTTCGCGTCAACTTTTGTTGAAAATTTCATACCAGTTACTGACTTCGCGGGAAAGATCGGCAACTTCCCCCCTTCGTTCTGGGTTTTCGCGTCGGCACCAAGGCCATGCAGCAAAACCACAATCGGCACATTATCATTCGCGGAGTGCCCATCTGGTATGTGCACCGGAACGACACCCCGTCCGGCGTCAATCTCCAATATCTCAGAACTGACCGCGACAAATGGAAAACAGAACGCGAGAAACGCTATAAGTGGACCAAGAAAGTTCATGGAAAATCCTCTCTTATCAATAATCTAACTACTGGGACAGGCAAGCGACCACGTAATCCGTGTATCCACAGCATCCGCCAGCTCGGTCTCCGGCAACGTACAAAAATGCACGAGCTGAACCACATAATTGCTGCGCTCTTTGTTGTGGCGACGGCCCCCATCGAGGGTCATGCCTTGGACGGAACCATGTGCGATCATATTCGCCTGTACCGAACTTGTGAAACGTGACCGCCGGACTCTGCAACCGCCCTTGAAGAGAGTTCACCGTGTTTGTCAGCCCTGCAATGTTTCCATTTGCAGCATCTAAAGAGCTTTGGATTTGAGTTTTTTCCGCGACTACTTCTTCAAACATTCTTTTGGCTTGGTTAGCGAGTTCAAATCCCATAGCGGCGTTCGAGTCCAGGACAACGGTGTAGGGACCAAAATTGGTTGATAACTGAAGCGTTGCCCTTTCGTAGTACTCTTGGCCCGCTTGCGGCTCACTGCTTCGAGAACAGCTAATGCTAAAGTTTCGACCGGTGAGGTCAAAACCTTGAGTTCCGTCCAGAACAATCTGGGTCATGTCGTCGTTCAGATTATTGGATATGCACGTCATTTTATTGGAATCATACGTAACAGTATCCAAAGACGCATTGACACCTGCGGTAGAAAACCGCCCGTAAATGATGACAGACTCTGGCTCTGCTTCTTGATGGGTAAGTACAAGTCCATTGCTTTCAATCTGCCTGCACTGATTGAAGCTCTTAAGAGCATCTGCGACGACGATATCTCTTACAGCGGTGCTTGAGCTGGCAAATCCATTACGTTCACTGCCGACCCTGCAAAACTCCTGCATTCGCTGAGAGTCGTTGCTTGCTGCGGCGCTGAAATCAAACGGAATTCCTTCTATGGGAATGCTCAGCCCGCCATCAAAATCAAAATCGCGCGTTTCTCCGTTTTTCTCGCAATAGAGATTGAAATAGTAGGCGTTTGAAGATTCGTTGTGTTCATCAAGAGAGAAATTTCGCACGGCATTTTGATAAACACTGGCACAATCCTGTTGGGCAAAACCTTCCACTGGCATTAGTAGTGCAGACACAAGGGCGAAGACTGTTTTCTTTAACATTTTTCCCTCCAAAATTCTTTTAATGGGTAAGACCACTAGGATCTGTCATGCCGACATCAAACCGTCCTGGTTACGGCATCGAATTCAGGTCCGTGTTACAGAACGCCCCCCGGGACAGGTCGGCTAATGCTAAAAGCACAGGAACTTCGGCCGAGCTGCATCGCCCAAATGGGCTATGCTAACTCGTTTTTTTAGTTGGTTCTTAGGTAATCTGTTCCAAAACTCATCATCAGTCGGACGAACTGCGTCCGGGTGGAGCAATGGGTTTTAGACAGGATGGACTTAACCTGAGCGTTGACAGTGGCCACGGCCCGATCGCGACGTTCTGCGATTTGCCTATTGGTCAGTCCTTGGGCAATTTCATCCACTACAGACAGTTCTGCGTCCGTAAGGCCATAGGCCAATTTGATAGGAAGCGTCTGACACCGAACCGGCAGACTTGTATCAGAACTGTACACAATATACCCGTCAAAAGCCTTTGAGCCGATTTCACCGGATCTTTGAAGCGGTGCAACCTCAATGCATAGAAATGTGTCGTGGTCGGCGGCAATTGCTTCTTTGCGTGGGCGCGCTCCAAATTTGCCATGGTTCAGTGCGTCGGCTTTAAGAGTTTCAAAACGCTTCTGGTCCCCTGGTTTGAAAAGGTGAAGCGAACCACTGGGCGTTATGCCGAAAATTCGGAAGGCGTCCCGCTGGCGGCGAAATTCCTCATTTTCAACCACAAGATTGCCCTTCGCATCCAGAATAGATACCCCGATTGTGAGGCGGTCCATTGCGGCCAGCAATCCGCTATGTTCCGATGCAAGCTGCTTGGCTGGACGTCCCAGATCGAGAGCTTTGGCAACATGGGGCAGAATGAGGCTAATATGACGTTGTTCGGCTACCGATAAACGACCACGACCTACGCCCAGTTGAACGGAAAACCGAGCATGCGCGGAGTTATCTTTGTTAAGAAGCCCTGCCGCTCGATGAAGGATGCCCAGCTTTCGCAAAGTCTCTACATTTTTTTGCGCCTTAAGTTCTTCTAGGCTGGCTGCTAGAACGTCGTCTTGAATCAGGTCAATCTCATCGGAGTTCAGCGAATGTGCTTCGAAGATATCCTGGTCCCGCGCTTCTTCGTCGGAAAACTTCTCGATATAGAAGTTGATTTGCTCAGTGTCGTAGAAACTAGATGCCGTGGAAACAGCCAATTCACGTTGGTGCACCAACCCTCCCCACTCGAAAACGATGCAGCCGACGGCATTGATCTGTTCTGCAAGGCGTTGCAAAATTTCTGGCCACAAGGTTTGGTCGGCAATGGTATCGTAGACGTCGGTAACAGTATCTCGGACTTCGTCTCGCATAAATTTCGTCCCCTAGCCCTGGGCCCAAATTCGCTTTCAAACATCTGAAATGCCGCGTTTAAGATACGGCGTTTAGCTCAAATTGCCCGGTCAAAAGTCACGTAGAAAGGAAGCATAATGACATTCATCTAGCAAAAGAATTTTATTTTTGTAATCACGAACGGTCCAGCAAGCCCTCAAGAACTGTCGGAGTAAAGCCAAGATAGAGAATACAGACTATTGAAGCGACCGGGCAACTTGTCGTCAATAAGCGCCCTATCAGCCTCCAGCGGGCTCATATCGGTCGCCTCAAAGCGAACTTTGCGTCAATGGGCGCTTTTTCCCGCCCCGCAGACTTTAAAGTGTCGGTGGCTTTTGCTACCGCAGCGAATGTCTCCTCTGATGGGCTGCGCCGCGGCATCAACAACCCCTGGCCAATGGCCGGTATGGGCCGTTCGTAACGGGTGGCCGGGTTTGCAACCCCGGCCACCCAGCTCCTGTAACCAGGAGTGTCGTTTAGGTCTTTACCGACGCTTATCGGATCATGAAGAATTGTCTCACGACCATGATACAGCCGCTGCTCAATCGCGCCACCAAGTGTAAGCTACAACAATCGCGTCCTCCTCTCCGCAAGCCGAAACAACGAGCATGTCGCCAAAACCTGACTGGGCTCCGAACAGAGGTGCGCACCCGGGTTCCGGCGCGGCAGCCCTACGTTCTTCGCCCATGCTCAACAGCCGCGAGCGCCCATTGATCGCGTTGATGACAAGCCGCTTTAAGGCTTCGTCACGCGATAGGAGGTGCACCACTACTTCATCCTCACTTGTCCAGTATGCTGATCCCGTGAGTGATCCGCCCACCCAGGACGTTGCTATCGGTAAACTCCTTTCGTAGGTTATCTTTCCATTTTGGCTCATAACCACGACAAGAAGTTCCACACTACCAACAGTCTCATCGCCTTTGTCATAGGTCAAACCGAGCAGGAGTGCTCGGTCGCGCATTGGCGAGAGCGCGACGTGCCGGAAAAAGCCAAAGCGCAACGGCGTATAAAAGCGTGGCTCCACTCGCGGCTCAAGGCTCATCTGAAGCGGCGTTCCATCTAGAGGCCTGAGCAGCGCACCGGGCACGTAGCCGTCGGGGCGCCCACGACCTTCCCAGTCGGAACCGACAAATAGCGCATAATTATTAGAAAACACGGCGATATCTCGAATGTCCTCAAGATCGTCTAGGTTATCTACCACTGTTTTAAGGTTGCGATCGGCGATGCGGTAGCTACCCCAGGGCATGTTGCCCCCAAAGATGAACCGCGAGCCCGCCGTAGCGAACTGCGCCCAACGGACTTCTCCATCAGGGTCAAACCTGTAAATGTGTTCAATCCGATCGTCTTCGAATTCATAGAGTCCGAAGGTACTTGAGTTGTAATCGGGTGGCGCAACGAGCATCACGGGGCCTAGCCGCGTATCCCAATACACGTCGTGAATTCTGCGCCCGGCCTGTTTCCAGTTTAAAACCTGCGTCGACGACCTCTCGCCGCCGTCGATCCCTGAACGACTTGTAAAGCGGTTTGCGGTATGCGACATCCTGCACCTCTTCACCGCGGGTATACCGCACCAAAACCAAGTATTCGCCTGGATCACCGGCCGCAGCCTCAATCATCTCAAGTGCGCGCCACCCACCATTGAGCACCAGTTCATATCGCTCACCGCGCCACAGAAGGGTTTGATCTTCCCCTGACTCAGGGATTGGTGCGGCATCTTCATCGTCCGGTGGTAAGAATGTCTTGAGGATGGAAAAGTAGTTGTCTTGCATGCATCGACGCGCGCTTTCCGTATTGGCCAACTGAGCATCCACGATCGCTTCATCCATACCATTTGTGATGCCTGTTGTGGTTGTAGGGCGCTGAAGGATCTCTATGTCACCCTGCGCCCCAATCCGACGCGGCGCGAAGCCACCTGATGCCTCTCCCACGATGACGAGTTCGTCGATCTGGCCCTCAACAAGGCAGAGTTTCCTCGCAGCCTCAAACGCCTCGTTGTGGGCGCGCACTGTCGCATCCCCGTCAGCCCTCTCCTGCGCTAATGCTGGCGCGCAAGAGAGCATTATCAGCGCGATCAGCATCCATCCTGAAAAGGCCATATACTTCATCTGCCAAGTAGCACTACCAAATGAGCCATGTCGGTTCGGGGACGATATTCGAAAGAAAATTTTTTTCGTTGCAACGATGTGCACTTAAAAACCCCTCGTCAAAGTCTAACAGCATGGGCTTATGGTTGTAACGATATGATACTATTGCAACTGCATCAAGAACCTAGCATGGTCACGAGATTTGATCGAACCGGTTACCCATGCGTGTTGGGAAATTAGAAGCCTGTTTCACCAGTGAACGAATTGGAAGCCGTTAGTGCCCCAAGTTCCCTGGATCTGGCACCTTATACTAAGGCAGCTTATCCGGTGCTTCAACGCCGTGCTTTATGAGCCATTCACGGAAGGCTGACCACAGTTAAGGTGGCCCGTGGTACTTGTAAGACAGCGCGTTTGGCAACGTTGCGCGAAGGTCTTCAGGAATAGTGTTGGGCCAGTCTATCATGAAAGAACATAGAGTGAACAAACCTCAAGCATGTCAAGTGCTGTGCGTTCGGAGGCAATGCAGCAATTGACGGGAAACCAAGTGAACATCGTGCCGTCTGCATTCCGCTTGTTGCCCCACCTGAGACCCTGCGCACCCTTCCTGATAAGCCCGGCCCTAAAGGCGAGCAGCGAAAGGGCGGTTTGGGCTAGAACGTCAAAATTGCACGGCAATGACTGTTCTTAAGACATCGGCCGCTTTCAAGCAAAATCATTGCTGCACGTGCACGGCGATGCTGCTTCGGCAAAGGCCCAGAAACTGTCTCAAAAGTACGGTGCGCCGCGAGCGAAACTGGATGAACGAAAGATGTAAGCGACTACAACAGGCGTTACGTGCTCGGCGTCAAAACCCATTCAACGCCCCATGTTGTCCGTGCTTCCACGTATCACCAATTCTGATCTAAAGCGCCGAACTTTGGGTTTCGTGCGCGCGCCGGAAATCTGCTCCAGTAGAAGATTTGCTGCTTCTTTTGCCATCAAGTCGACCGGCTGTTGCACGGTCGTTAGGTCAATTATGTCCCAACCAGACATCTCGATACCGTCGAATCCGACAACCCAAATATCTTCCGGAACACGACAGCCGACAGCCTTCAGGCCATTGAGAATTTGAATGGCAATTAGGTCATTACCACATGCGATGGCTTGAGGGCGGGCATCTGAAGATCCAATGTCCATTCCAAACTGACGAAACGCTTGTTTATGGAAGTCTTGTTGGTAGTAGAACTTGTCTTCCAAAGGATGCCCGGCATGATCGAGCACAGCTCGAAACCCGGCCTCGCGGTCAGCCAAAGTCGTTCTGTCTAAAGGGCCATTCACGAACCCTAGCCGCGTTTTTCCGCATCTGATCAAGTAACGCGCGACCTCTTGGGCGCTTTCTTCGTTGGTTGAAACAACCTGATCACACTGGACGCGATCAATGGCGCGGTTGATTGAAACGATCGGCAGACCGACATTTTGGGCCGCTTGCAGCGCCGTTATCTGATGGCTGGCCGCCGTGCACACTAACCCGTCGATCAGTCCAGATCCAACAGCACGGATCAGACTTTCTTCACCCTGTTCATCAGTATTCCAGACGATCACCCGCCGATCATGCAAGGCAAACTGGCGGGTGAGCTCTTCTAGGATTTCAGGAACGATTGGATTTGTGATGCGGGACACGGCGACACCGACCGTCGCAGAATGGTTGGTACGCATGCCTTGGGCGAACACATTGGGTCGGTACCCCTTCTGCCGCACGATCTCCATCACCTTTTCACGGGTGGCAGGTTTGACCCCGCTGCCACCAGACAAAACCCGCGATACGGTCGCCTGTGAGACACCTGCCAATTTGGCGATATCGGTGCTGCTCAGCTTTTTTGAAAACGTATTCATTATGAGAAATATATATATTATTGTAATTTTTGTGAATACATAACTTCCAGTTTGAATACGTATTCAAAAATGCTATGACCATTAGCAAGAAAAAAGTAACCGATTTCATGATGGAGCAGGGCCTGTGTCGCCCATTCGAATTTGAGACCTACAAGTTGAATAGATTGCAAACTCTGAAATCAATCAGCCTGAACCAAAGTACCAGGGCTGCCGTGAAGGTTACGCAATGAACATCGTCATTCTAGGGAGGAACAGAAATGACCATCAAAACCAGCCGTCGCGCATTTTTGACAACGAGTGCTGTTGCAGGCGCCGCGAGCCTCGCCGCGCCCGCCTACGCGCAGGGCAAGCGCAGCTTGAAAATGGCAACGGGTTGGCCCAAGAAGTTTCCAGGCCTCGGCGTCGCCTCTCAGCGTATTGGTGACGCGATTACAGCGGCGACGGATGGACGCCTAACAGTAGAGGTCTTCGGTGCCGGAGAATTGGTGCCTGCCTTTGAGGCGTTTGACGCGGTCGCGTCCGGTGCGGCGGACATGTACCATGCCGCGGAATACTACTGGCAAGGCAAGAGCACGGCATTCAACTTCTTCGCGGGCGTTCCATTTGGCATGACAACCTCGGAGCACAATGCCTGGATCTATCACCGCGGCGGCCAAGAGCTATGGGAAGAAGTGTCGGCATCTTTTGGGCTGATCGCGTTCATGGCCGGCAATTCATCGGCGCAGGCTGGCGGCTGGTTCAACAAAGAGATCAATTCCGTTGATGACCTCAAAGGGCTCAAAATGCGCATCCCCGGCTTCGGCGGCAAGGTGATCGACGAAGTGGGCGGCACGGCTGTCACACTTCCCGGCGGCGAGATTTTCACAGCCCTCCAATCAGGCGCAATTGATGCCGGCGAAATGGCTGGTCCCTGGATCGACCTAGGCTTCGGCTTCTACAAAGCGGCCAAGTATTTTTACAACCCGGGCTTCCAGGAACCGACATCAGCTGAAAGCCTGGGCGTGAACCTGGATCTGTGGAACGATCTCTCAGCGGCCGATCAGCAGGTGATCAAGCTGGCGGCAGCGCAAGAAAATGTGATGAACCCGGCCGATTTCATCGCCAATCACTCTCGCTCACTCGATATTCTGCTCAACGAACACGGGGTTGAGCTGCGATCTTTCCCGGATGAGGTCATGATCGAGTTGGGCAAAGCGACCGAGAAAGTGCTGGCTGACGCAGCGGCCGCGGATCCAATGACAGGCAAGGTTGCCGAGAGTTACATGGCGTTTCTCGACGAAGCCGCAACATGGACGGAACAGTCCGAGCAAGCCTACCTTCGCGCACGCTCGCTCGCGCGCGCATCCTAGGCTAGACTTTGTAAGGGGCCCAGATGATGGGCTCCTTAGCGTCAGGATGTGGGAGGGAGAGCATGGTTTTGCAGGCCATTGAGCGTGTAAACCGTGGGCTTGGGCGCGTTGCTGCGTACTGCGCCATCGTCATGATGCTGGCACAGGTTTTCTCTGTCGTGGCCCGCTATGTGTTCAGTTTTGGCATCATCTCGGTTCAGGAAACGGTCATCTACGGCCATGCTTTGATCTTCCTTTTGGGCGCGGCTTTGGTCCTGCAGGAAAACGGGCATGTGCGCGTGGATGTGTTCTATGAGGGCTTAAGCGAGAGAACGCGGCGCTTCGTGGATCTGGCGGCTCTGCTTTTCTTCGTTCTTCCCGTTGCATGCGTGGTGCTGTGGTATTCTTGGCCCTATGTGGCGCGGTCCTGGTCCACGCTGGAAGGGTCGCGTCAATCTGGGGGATTGCCTGCGGTCTTTTTGCTGAAATCGGCCATTCTGGTCTTTGCCGTCTCTCTCATTTTGCAAGTCATCGCCACCACAGCCCGCATCACAAAGGGCGAGAGCTGGGAGCAAGAGCGCTGATGTCTGTCGAAGCTCTTCTTGTCGCCTTGCTCTTTATCGCTGCCTTTGGAACGGTGCTCGGCGGAGTGCCCGTGGCCTTTGCCCTCGGAGGCGCGGCCGTCTGGCTTGCGGCAGGCGCCTCATTTTTTGGGCTCTTTGACCTTTCGACATTTTCGGCAGTGCCGTCGCGTTTGTTCGGCACTGCGATGTTCAACGAAGTCCTGACAGCCGTGCCTCTCTTCATCATGATGGGCGTCATCATGGAGCGCAGTCGCGTGGCAGAAGACTTGCTGACCAACATGGCCCGCGTGGCGCGGCGCATTCCGGGGGGCTTGGGTATCTCTGTCACCTTGGTTGGCGCGCTCTTGGCGGCCTCTACGGGCATTGTTGGGGCAACAGTTGTGGCCATGGGGCTCTTGAGCTTGCCCACGATGCTGAAACACGGATATCGCCCGTCGCTTGCGGCAGGATCCATTTGCGCCTCCGGCACGTTAGGGCAGATTATTCCGCCATCCATTGTGCTGGTGTTTTTGGGCGATCAGCTGTCTGGTGCATATCTTGAAGCGCAAAGAGAGGTTGGAAACTTCTCCCCTGATCCTGTGTCCGTCGGCGATCTATTTGCCGGTGCGATGTTGCCCGGGATCGGGCTGGCCTGTCTTTACATGTTCTACCAATTCATCATTGGAATTCTGCGCCCACAAGACTGCCCCCCGATTGAAGATGAGCCGGGTGACGTCATCACCACGAGCGAGATCATCCTTGCACTGATCCCGCCGATCGTTTTGATCGTGGCCGTGCTGGGAGCCATTCTGGCGGGCGTGGCGACACCGACCGAGGCGGCGGGCGTGGGGGCAACCGGTGCGCTTTTGCTGGCCGGTCTGCGGCTTTCGAAGGAGCAAGACGCTAAGGCATTGAACCGGCTGATCGGCGCCAGCGTGATGGCTGCGTTCAGCCTGCCTGTCCTGCGCAGCGTTGCAGATCTTCGCATGACGCTAGAGGTCGTGACCCAGTGGAACATGATCTGCTTTGCCATCGCGCTTTTTGCCTCTCTGATGCTGACCATCGGCATTGGGGCGGCATTCCTTGCGATCCTGCGCGCGGGGTCTCTGGATCAGATTGTCATGAGCACAATGCGGGTCTCGACGCTGGCATTTGCTATTCTGATCGGCGCCACGATCTTTTCCCTGATCTTCAAGAGCTTCGGCGGAGATGACGTTGTAACAGGCGTGATGGAGCAGATCCCCGGCGGCGAGTTGGGCGCGCTTATCGCCGTGTCCCTTTTGATCTTCGTGCTCGGGTTCTTTCTGGATTTCATCGAGATTGTCTTCATCATCATGCCGATCGTCGCACCGGTCATTCTCCAATCGGATATCAATCCGATCTGGTTTGGCGTTCTCATTGCAATGAATCTGCAAACGTCGTTTCTCACCCCGCCCTTCGGTTTCGCGTTGTTCTATCTGCGCGGTGTCGCGCCCCCCGAGGTGAAAACCAGCGATATTTATCGCGGGGTCTTACCATTCATCGGCATTCAAATCGCAGCTTTCATTCTGGTGTTCTGCTTCCCAGTGCTCGCGACCTGGCTGCCTTCGGTCATTTATAGGTAGAGGTTCCATGTCCTATCTTACGCCCAACGCAGCCATTCCCGCGGTCGGCGGCGATATGGCCGCTTATCTCGCACGGCCATCCGCCGCACCGCGCGCCACCGTCATAATACAAGTAGAGCTTTGGGGTATGACCCAACATATGAAAGAGGTGGCAGACCGGCTGGCAGGCGCGGGGTATGCCGCCTTGGTGATCGATCTATTTCGCGGGGCACAGCCGCCCGTGCCAACCGAACCCGTCGAAAACTGGGGGAAGACGTTTGAGACCTTCGATGATGTGCGCGCAACGCTTGATTGCCGCCATGCGCTGTCATGGCTCCTCGACGGCAAAGCCGGGTTTGACGAGGGTTCGGTGTTCGCCTGGGGGTTCTGCATGGGCGGGCGGTTTGCGCATAACCTGGCCGTATGCGACCCGCGCCTTGCGGGAGCCATCAATTTTTACGGCCGCATCAACTTTCCAAGGATGGAAACGAAGCCGTTTCTTCCCATTGAACTGACAAAGCTGATCGAATGCCCGTATCTTGGTGCATTCGCGGCCGTGGATGGCCTTATTCCGCCGGAGGACGTCCGCAGGCTTCGCGATGATCTGGCCGCCAACCCAAACGCCCAGATCGACGTGTATGACGGCACAGAGCATGCGTTTTTCAACGACCATCGCGACGCGTATCACGCCGAGGCGGCGCAACTGGCCTGGGATCGCGTCTGTGTCTTCCTAGATCGCCATGCCGCCTGACATCCAGTGGATCACCTGCGGAGATATCGAGATTTGTCTCGGTCTCGCAGGAACGGGGCCACCGCTTTTGTTTTTGGGTGGCACAGGATGGGATCTTCGTGCGCAGCCAACCCCGCTGGACTCCGCCCTCACCCGCGCGTTCACGGTCGCGCTCTTTGACCAGAGAGGCCAGGGCAGAACAACAAAACCGGCGGGCCCATACAGCATGAAGGCATATGCCCAAGATGCGTTGGCCGTTGCAGATCACCTTGGGTGGGACGCCCCTGCCGTTGTGGGCTACTCTTTCGGAGGAATGGTCGCGCAAGAATATGCGATCCGGTTCCCGACGCGGCTCAGCAAACTGGTCTTGGCAGCCACAACGGCAGGTGGCGCGGGTGGATCCTCTTATCCAGTAGAGACGTTGCTACACCTTGATCCGATTGATCGGGCACGCCGAAGCTTGCAGGTTTCGGATCGGCGTTTTGCTCGCTTGGAAGAACAAGAACCGACGCAGGCAGCTCAGAAAGTTCAACGACGGATGACGGCGCAAACCCGTTTCAGCCATGAGACGCATGCACAAAGGGGCCTAAAGGCGCAACTTGCAGCCCGGGCAGAGCATGACTGCTACGATCGGCTGGCGCGCATCGGTGTTCCAACACTGGTTCTCATCGGCGAAGATGACATGCAAGCCCCGGTCGACGCGCAAAACCGGATTGCCTCGCAGATCCCAGATGCAACAAAGCAAGTTGTCCGAGGCGCACATAATTTCCTTTTTGAAGGAAACAAAGGCTATCAGGCGATAGCTGATTTTCTTCAGTAAACTTATGGCCTGAACGTTACCCGTGGAGTAGCCCCCTCAAAGTGGTCCACCAACTGGGATAGATTGCCCCTCAAAATGGAGGAGCGGTGATGGCTGGGAAACGAGAGAAGCCTGAAGAGATTGTATCGAAGCTTCGGCAGGTTGAAAGCTCAGAAAACCGTCGCTCGACCGATATCCGTAGCGACCATTTTGAAAGAACATCCGTGCAATTGCCAGCGTATCTCAGATACTTCAAAGATCATCGAAAGAACTGGGATATGACGGTTTTGCGGAATAGAAGCATGATGGCCGTGATTTGAAACACCATGAAAACGCCAATTCCAAGATACACGGTTATTGCTGAAGCCATCTCGTCGGGCATTGGGTGAAAGAATTGGGTTATGAGCCCCTGCGAATAATCAAACGCACCCAGGCTGTTGTAGATAATCAATGCGCCCCAAGCCCTGGGGCTTATTCCCTTCCAAAGAACGAAGATCATTACAGGCACCAGAAATCCTATGATCGCATCGCTGAACCACGGACCAAACCAAGCATTGTGCGCAGGTCCACCAAACGCTGCCACCTCAGGCAGAAAGAGTATTGTCTGTGCCCGAGACACTGTGGCAGCCATAAGTAGGGTGATTGTCCATTTGAGAGAAACTGGCATCGGGTCTGGTCCTTTCTGAGCTGTCATCAGGGCATGAACGTTGGATCGCCGGCACCTTGCGCCGGCGGTGTATGGAAGCTGTAGTCGGGTCGATCTTGTCGCGAATTCTAAAATGCAGGCTGGGTCGGCGGCCCTTGCCCTGTTTGGCGCAGCTGTTGCGGCGTCTTTCCTGTCCATTTCCGAAACGCGCGTTGAAAAGCACTGGTGTCGCGATATCCAAGAAGATGCGCGATCTGTTGATTGTTAAGCGCGCTCGTTTTCAGGTACCGCAACGCCAAATCGCTGCGCGTCTCATCCAGCAGCTTTTGAAAGGTTGTACCTTCGACGCGAAGGCGACGCACCAAAGTGCTTTTGCTGGTGTTCAGACGATTTACAACATGAGCGATCGTAGGCTCCGTTGTCGCAAAAGCTTCCAGCAACGTAGCACGCACTCGATGTATCATCGGGCTGTCTCCAGACATGATCAGTGATTGTATCTGCAAATCTTCTTCCGTCGCCGCCCAAAGCTGATCGTTTCTCGAAACGAAGGGTACCTGAACGTGGGATGCCGCATAGCAGAGGATGGGAGAGCCAAACTCCGGCACCATGCCGAACACCTCTTCCAGGCTCTCCCGTTCACTCACAGGTAACGGGACGCTCACGAAGGACGGAGTGAACGCTCGTGTCGCAAGAGATTTAGTCTTCGCGTGCAGGAAAACGATTTGGGCGCTGCTGAAAGTGTTGGGTAACTCCGGGACCAAACCGTCCGGAATGACCTGGATTTTTAGTTCGGTTTTGCTTTGCGTGATCGCAAAACGCATCGGTCCAAACAAATGCTTGTAGCGAGCCATGCGCTTTAGACCCGTTTCAAAATTTGCGGCCGCTGACATGGCAAACAACACTGGCACAGCCGGACCCTGAGCCATTCGAAGCCCCAAATCGCGCGCGATACGCGGCGCGCCAGAAAGCTCTACAATCGCATCCCAAAGCAAAACATAGTCGTCACCCGAAACCAAAAAGCCGCCGGTGTGTGCGCTTTCAAGATCAAACCCGGCCCTGATCTGAACCTGTTTCCAATCCAAACCCAGCATGGCGCAGATCGGCCCCGAAAGAATTGCGGAGGTGTAAAGAGTGTCTGCCGTTTGCTGCGTCACGAAATGCCTCCTCATCGCTCTGGCTCGAGAACGGGCTCGCCGTTCGTACACCGTAACGCAAGTGGTGTGACACGAATTGCAAATTATTGGCACGATCTGCAACTGGCTTGGGGTCCAGAACGGCGCATCCTTAAGCGGCAACCGAAACCCTTTAAGAGCGAGAACGCTATGCTCCTAAAAGACCAAATTGTTCTTGTGACGGGCGGCGGTTCAGGCATCGGGCTTGAGCTGTCCAAGCAATTGGCTGCACTTGGAAACACGGTGTTCATCTGTGGACGCAATGTCGAAAAACTCAAAGCGGCGGAAAAGGCGTACGGGCTGAAAATGGTGCCTGCGGATGTCACTTTCGCTGAAGACCAGCAAGCTGTGCTAAAGGCGATTGAAACCGCTCATGGCCGCCTTGATTTGCTTATCAACAACGCGGGTGTTCTGCACGCCTATGACTTTGCCTCGCAAGAGGATGCCGTCTCCCGGATCGAGTCCGAAATTGGCATCAACGCGATCGCGCCTGTGACCCTCGCCAAGCGAGCTCTGCCTTTGCTTTCGCTTAGCCAGGCGCCTGCGATTTTGTTTGTCGGTTCTGGTTCGGCCTATGTGCCTGTTGCTGGGGCACCTGTGTACTCGGGTACCAAGGCTTTCATTCATCACACCGCTCAAGGGCTGCGGCATCAGCTAAAGGACGTGGGCATTTCCGTTTTTGAAGTGCTTCCCCCCGTCGTCGCGACCGACATGGGCAACGCCATGACGTCGAGAAGCCTTAAGGTCATGGAACCTGCGGATCTGGTGTCAGACATCCTCAAAGGTCTGGCGAGCGACACCCTTGAGATGGTGCCCGGGCAATCCCGGCAGCTCAGACTTCTCAGCCGGATCATGCCCGGCTATCTGTTCCGACAAATCGCAAAGACCCGGTTCCACTGACAACTCTGCCTCGCGGCCCAAATGACGATTTTCTCTCACGGTATGAAAGACCGAGTAGACATGACCAAAGACCTGAATCGATACCGCGTGAATGCACTTGCCATCATTGCCTCCTCCGCTTTCGCGGGTGCCAATCTCTTCATCGGCCTGTCCATGGGGCCCTTTTGGCTTAGCCTTGATCCGATCGATTTCATGAATGGCTTTGGCCCTCAGTTTATGCGGTTTCTTTTGACAATCATGCCGCTTTTCTTACTGACTCTGGTGGGTCTTGTTCTGTCTCTGCGTAAGGACAAGGACTCACCCGCGATACGGCGGATTTGGTGGCGTGCGATCTTTGCCTATGTCGTCTTGTCCCTGATCACACTGGGCTATCACATGCCGGAAAATCTGCGCCTTCTGGCCGTTGACTATACTTCGGCAGAGGCGGAGGCCGCTCGCACGTTCTGGTTACTGGGCCATATTCCACGCGTTTTTTTGGCCTTCTGTATCCCGTGGTTTGTGTTTCAGGCGATCACGGCGCGGGCACCTGATGAAGTGCCTGACCCACTCTGAACTCTCCCGGACTTTGCAAACCCTTTTGGCTGTGCACCGAGGCGCGGCTGCGTCGGCAGAACCGAAACCAGCGATAAATCTGATCCAGCGCGACGACGAGCGAGCTGTTGTTGTAGCCTCCAATGTCCGCTTTGTTCGGATCAACGCCCTTCGCGCAAAGTGCAGCATCCGGCACTATGCGCTCACACCGGGCTTGCGGCGGCGCAGCGTGCTCAAGAAAGTGAAAAAAGACTGCAGCGCGGACGAAGCGGCCATTTGAAAAGTGTCATGGAACGACCGCTTTACCTTGTCAGCCAAACACGAGCCCGCCGTCGACGATTAGGTTCTGACCTGTGACTGCCCTCGACCAAGGACTTGCGAAGAAAAGGACGGCATCTGCGGCTTCGTCTGGGGTCGTCACGGATCGAAGGGGCGTGACGTCCGCGATATAGTCAAAGACCTCGGCTGGTGTGGCTGAACTTGCGTCGGTGGTTCGTAGCAAGCCGCCTGAAACCATGTTGACCGTGATACCCTTCGGGCCAAGCTCTGCCGCGGTGGTTCGCGTTAAGGCAAGCAATGCCGCCTTGGCCGAGGTGTAATCGTGGTATGGCACGACCGGGTTCTGCACGAGGTTCGTGCCGATGGTGACAATACGCCCAAATCCCGCCTCGGCCATCGCCGGGGTGGTGGCTTGGATGACATTCAGCGCGCCTAAAACGGCCGTGCTGTGTTGCGCGACCATCTCCGCAGAGGTCAGGCTTTCGACGCTTGATCTGGCATCACCGTTGAAGCTGTAGTCGGCCAGGGCGTTGTGGACGACGGTGGTGATCGGACCAATTGAAGCTTCCGCCTGTTTGACCATAGCTACGACTGCAGACGCGTCTTGAACATCCGCCTGCAAGGCCACAGCGCGATCCCCAAGCTTCTCGGCAAGGCCATCGGCAGCCGCCTGGCTATTGCGGTAGTTGATCACCACCTTTGCGCCTTCGCGGGCAAAGGCGCTCGCGATGGCTGCACCAAACCCCCGGCCAGCACCGGTGACCAAGACAGTCTGTTCGGCAAGTGATTTGCTCACGTTTTATCCTTCCAAAGCTCGTAGAAATGGTGAACCGGCCCATGGCCATGCCCGACTGTCTGCTGGTCGGCAGCGGCAATGGCGCCAGAGACATACCGCTTCGCCTCTGCCGCCGCGTCGCTGGGGGCCAAACCTTTGGCGAGCAGAGCGGCAAGTGTCGACGACAGTGTGCAGCCTGTCCCGTGAGTGTTCTTCGTTGCCGTGCGCCCACCCTCGAACCAATGAAGGCTTGCCCCATCCCAAAGGACATCCGGACTTTCATTGCCCTCAAGATGCCCGCCTTTGACCATGGCGACATGCGGCCCCAAATCCGCGAGCTTGCGCGCATGCGCGGCCATCTCATCGCGGTTTCTGGCTTCAGGTTTTTGCAACAAACGCCCGGTTTCGGGCAGGTTTGGTGTCAGAACCGTGGCCAAGGGCACAAGGGCCCTACGCAGCGCGTCCGTCGCATCGTCCTGCAATAGCGATGCGCCGCCTTTGGCGACCATAACAGGGTCAAGCACGATGGGAATGTCTTGCCTGTCCGACAACGCCTCTGCCACCGCCCAGGCGATGTCTGCGGTCGCAATCATCCCAATCTTGATGGCATCCACTCGGACATCTGCGAACACGGCTTCGATTTGTGCTTTGACAAAGGCTGGCTGCACTAACTCGACGCCGGTCACGCCTTGGGTGTTTTGCGCTGTCAGCGCGGTCATCGCGGCCATTCCATACACGCCATTGGCGGCAAAGGCCTTGAGGTCGGCTTGGATACCTGCGCCGCCCGATGGGTCCGATCCTGCAATGGTCAGAACATTTTTTATCATGTTTGGTCCTTGATCTTGGGAGACATCGCGCGGCACAGATTGCGGGCCGCGCATTCGGGGTCGGGCTGGCCGCAGATGGCAGAGACAACAGCGATCCCGTCGCATCCCGCCCGCAGGACATCGACCGCATGCGTCTGTTTTAACCCGCCAATCGCCACGGTGGGTACTCGCGCCAAGCCCGCCATACATGCCAGGCCATCGATGCCAATAGTTGGCTTATGGTCAGATTTGGTAGACGTCGGAAACACCGTGCCAAGGCCGAGGTAATCCACCAGATGCGGATCTGCCGCCGCGACCTGTTCCGGCGTCTCACACGACAGGCCAATGATTTTGCCCGGGCCCAATCGCTTGCGCGCGATGGCAGGGGTGGCGTCATCCTGACCAATATGTACGCCGTCCACACCCAACGCGACCGCAGCCTCAAGATCATCGTTGATCAAAAGCGGCACGCCTGTCCCAGCCAAAGCGGTTTTCAGCGCGCGCGCCGCTGCGATGCGGTCACGGGTCGAGGCGTCTTTGTCGCGCAGTTGAACGAGGCTCACACCTCCGCGAACGGCGGCGGTCACTGTCTCGACCAAGGCCGGGCCCGGACAAAGCGCGGGGTCGGTGACAAGGTAAACCCGCAGGCTTCGGGGATTTAGCGCCATGAGACCCGCGTATCCGCCAGGTCGCCGGGCTTCAGTGTGTGAAGCGTATCCAGGAATGCCACAGAAAAACTACCTGGCCCCGTCGCATAGGTTGCCGCACGCTCGCCTGCCTCGGCGAAATGGACGAAGGCTGCCACTGTTGCTTCAAGGCTCGGTGCTACAGCGGCATAGGCTCCCAGCAGCGCTGTTAAAGAGCATCCCAAGGCTGTCACCTTCGGCATAAGGTCTGAACCGCCAGTGACGCTGGCGCTGCGCGCGCCGTCTGTGATAAAATCGACAGGACCAGACACTGCCACGATACAGCCATGACGTTCGGCGAGCCCCTCAGCCGCGCTTTGGGCGTCATTCACGCTATCGCCGCTGTCAGCCCCTTTTCCGGACCCAGCGCCGCCGGCAAGCGCGATAATCTCGGATGCGTTTCCGCGTAGAATGGTGGGATGAAGAGCAAGCAAGTCCTTCGCGACCTTAGCGCGATAGGGCGTCGCAAAATGGGCCACAGGGTCCAGCACCCAAGGCACATTGGCTGAATTCGCCGCGACGGCAGCGGCTTTCATGCTGTCCACCCATTGGGTGGACAACGTCCCGATATTGATCGTGAGCGCCCCAGCAATCGGCGCGAAATCCGCAACCTCTTCAGGTGCATGGATCATGGCTGGCGACGCTCCAACCGCCAACGTCACGTTCGCTGCAATATTCATCGCGACGTAGTTGGTGATGCAATGCACAAGGGGTGCTTGCGCACGCAACGCCTCCAAGGCAGCATTGGGTATCATGCAGTCTTTCCTTTTCTCAACGAACGGAAAGACGCAATAAACCGGTTAGGTCTGGAATTGCCTCCCTCCGCCGGCATTACCCGGTTCAGGTTCAAAGGGTACATCTCAGCCTTTCGGCGCCCCTGACACCCCGACAGTTAAACCATTGAGAGACGAGGTCAATCGCCAAGCAGACTGCCAAGGTTCAACATCGAAGCGGCCATTCGAATGGCACGCAGCATGGGGCTTCATGGGCTCAAAGCGGACTTGGGGCACTGCAGCAACCCAAATTCAGCTTCAAATGTCAGCAAAGCGGACAAAGCA
>ERZ1740068.78-NODE-78-length-62125-cov-7.427260_pt1 | contig 62125 bp, 61 predicted proteins | sample MGYA00581735_ERZ1740068 | MGnify/ENA primary metagenome ERZ1740068 (study PRJEB43018, sample SAMN04849740) | marine metagenome | isolation source: floating plastic debris | place: Pacific Ocean | collected 2008-08-30 | study: EMG produced TPA metagenomics assembly...
CACCCGGTGCAGTGGCACCCTCTATTAGCAGTACAAATATGTGTGGGCGGACACCACAAAAACAACCATCGATGTGGCCGGCAATTGGAAAGCTGCCCACTATCGGGTGAAAGAAAGCTACCAACCCCTGGCCATTGTGCCCGAGAAAGGAAAAAGCGATTGGCAGTTTCACCTCGCAAACGATCACCTCACCGACCAAAAGGGGCGCTTGAAAATCTTCACCCTCAGCTTTGATGGCGATACCTTGTTTGAGGATCAAATGAAGTGGCAAATAGCCGCCAACAGTACCCAACCTTTAACATCGTTGTCGCAAGCCACCCTATAGCTGTTGCTATAAATGCGGCTTGAGTGGTCTCGCAACTTTGGCAAGGCCATCAAGTGTTACACGAAGTAGCCGTATATGCCGTTGAGCCGAAAGCATTGGCATTGCCCGTAGACGTGTTTCCCCGGGTGCAAGTAGCCAAGAAGAACCACACCTTAGAAGTAACGCTTTCGTCTACGCAGTTGGTCAAAGACCTTTGCCTGGACTTTAATGTTCCGGGCAATTGGTCCAACAACTTTTTCGATCTTTTACCCGGTCGACCGGTTACGGTGGTTTTCACTCCCAATAGAAAACTTCCGAGCGAAGACGAGCTACACCTGCTTCATTTGAATGCCCTTTTAGGAGTAGAGTAAGGGCATTGTGCCGACTGTTTTTTCTCCCAGTTCGTCCACAAAAAAGCCCTCCGAAATTCGGAGGGCCAAAGGGGATTCATCCCTGTTTCGCTTAACTGTAGGGTGGTTTTACCGTTGAGGTGCTGGTGGCACTGGTGGATGAGGTGCATCATCAACCAATTTGAACATGATCGGAAGCGTTAATTGTGTCGCTACCGGAGCTCCATCTCTTACAGCAGGCTCAAAGTTTTCCAGCAAATTGATTACCCGAAGTGCCTCTTCGTCACATCCGTAACCTATGCCTCGAATAATCTCAGCGCCATCAATTTCGCCGGTAGCTGAAACCCGGAATTGAACCATGACTTTGCCTTCGATGTTGGCTTCTTTTGCCTTTCTAGGATACTGAAGATTTTCGCCTAAAAACAAAGTGAGCTGAGACATGCCGCCAGGATAAGAAGGTGGCGTATCTACTTCGGCCCTGTTTTTTAAACTGCTGAGGGGTTCGCTGGCAGCATTGCCCGGCAATGGATCTTGCATTTCTGGCGTGCAAGCCAGCACAAACCAAGTACACAATACGGGCAGTACCAATGCATAGCGCCACCGTTGGCGCCAATTAGTAGGAGTTTTATAAAGCATCTTAATTCTTGTTTTTAACAGGTTTTGGTGATAAAACGCATGGCTCAAGGCCATGGCAGGAACCTGAAACGACTGGCTCAGCAACAATTCCGAATATTGTTTAGGCTGACCGGCAGAACCATCTGCATCAGCCAGAAATTCGTGAACGGTAACCAAGCTACGCTTCACAAAGAACCAAACCGGATTGAACCAAAAAAGCACCGACACCACCTGAAGGAACAACAGGTCGAAAGAATGGTGTTGTCGGATGTGCACCAACTCGTGGTTCACAACTATTTCCTTGGCATTTCCCGATAAGGAACCGTTGAGGAACAGGACATTTAGAAAAGAAAATGAAGGTTGCTCATCTGGTAAATACACTTCCCAATGGCTGGAATGGCGCACTTTAGCAGAGCGGAGAAACAGGCGCATCAGGTTGGTAATTTGCCAAACCAGTCGCAGCCCCAATAGTCCAACAACTGCCCAATAACTCCACAAAAGCCACGACATCCAAGGGATAGAAGCTTGAGGAAGTGCACCAACTACCACCTCATTGAGTGAAAGTTGGGGAAGGGCCGAGGCCATTGGAGTGGGCGGCAATTCTACCAAGGGTAGCAATAGCCCCACAACCGGAATGAGCAGTAAGAACAAGCGATTCCAGGCGAACGTAGTCAGTCGATGTACACTTAGCCGATAGCAGGCATACAGAGCAGCCACCAATAAATTGGCTTCCAGGGTATAAACGAGAAAGTTATTCATCTTTGGCCGGGTCGTTTTGTTGTTCGCGAAGCAATCGAAGGAGTTCGTCGGTCTCTTGGAGACTTAAATTCTCCTCTTCTACAAAGAAGGAAACCATTTGCTTTAAGCTTCCGCCGAAAAAGCGGTCTAAGAGTCCTTTCGCAGCAAATTTGCTGTAGTCTCCCTTCTCTACCAATGGATAGTATTCATGGGTTTTGCCAAAGGCATGGTAGCCCACAAAGCCCTTTTTTTCCAATATCCGAATAATGGTAGAGACGGTATTGTATGCAGGGCGCGGAGGAGGTAGCTCCTGGAGCACATCCTTCACAAACCCTTTTTTCAAATGCCAAAGCACTTGCATGACCTGTTCCTCTGCTTTGGTAAGTTCCTTCATGAACCGAAGGTATAACTAATTTTTTAGTTTGAAAACTATTTTTTTAGTTAATGAGGGGAATTTTGGTGTAAGTGTCTTAAAATGAGCACTTAATCAGAATTCAATGATGCGTTCAACTTTGTTTTGTCGCAAGTAGCCGCGGATGATGTGGTGGATGTCTCGGTTGTCGTCGTAGGGTTTTACCCATTCCCGCAGATCTTCTGGCGGAAGGTGTGCTTCCGAAACCGGCACAAAGCCAAACCCTTGGTAACGCCCGTTTTCAATGAGCACTACCGAGCGCAGGTCTTCCGATTTGCCTTTATCAATCAACATCAAGTTGGGTTTTCGGTATTCCAGGTGCTGTAAAGCTTGGGCAACCCGCTCGTTGTAGCTATCGGGGTCTTCTTGTTGAAGACAGGCACCGCGGCACTGCCGCAGCTTATAGCCAAAACAAGCATCACCGGCGGAATACAAACCGCACAACGAGTGGCACAATTCGAACCGTCGAACCATGCGTTCCAGCACGGCATTGGCCTCTGTCTTGGAAAAGAAAGAGAGGGGAGGAGTTTGATACCCTTTGATGTTTTCGATGCGCAACCGAACGAAACCTTCCAGGTCGCGCTCCGCCACAATGGCGCATTTGGGCCGCACCCGGCGTTGCTGAGAATTGAAAGGCGGTTGCTGGGTTTTGATTTCGTGCGACTCCTTGAGCAGGGCCACCAGCTCACTGCCCGTCAATTCGTAATCCACATCGGCGATGGATTGGGCAAGGTTGGCCGATTTGCCGGTTTTGTCGTTGCGCAAATGCGTCATCACCCGTTTTTTGATGTTGTTGCTTTTGCCCACATACATCAACAGCCCCGTTTTGTTGTAGAGGTAATACACTCCGGTAGCCTCTGGTAGGTTGTTTACCTTCTCCACATCGAGGTGTGGCGGTAGTTCCCGTGCCAACATCCTGCCCGAAGCCATAGCAATGCTCCCTTTCGGATCTGACGCAATCAATAGTTTGAACAGTTCTACCGTAGCCAGGGCATCACCAGACGCCCGGTGCCGGGCAGTAATGGGAATATCGAGCTCTTTGCACAACTTGCCCAAGCTGTAGGAGCGGTGCCCCGGAATCAGCCGCCGGGCCAGCCGAACAGTACAAAGCCGCTTGCGATCATAAGGGTAGCCAAGTGCTTTAAACTCATTGCGTATAAAATGGTAATCGAACGAAACATTGTGGGCAACAAACACACAATCCTGGGTGATCTTTACCAGCTGTTTGGCTACCTCATAAAACTTGGGAGCGCTGGCCACCATTTGGTTGTTGATGCCCGTGAGTTTGGAAATGTGGTAGGGGATAGGGCGCTCCGGGTTTACCAGGGTTACCAGTTCATCCACCACTTTTTCACCATCAAACACAAACACTGCGATCTCAGTGATTTTGTCGTTGGTGCTGCTTCCTCCAGTAGTTTCAATGTCGATTATGGCATACATCTGCTCTTCAAAATTAGAAAAGCATCAGCAGTAGATTTGGGAAAATTGGGAAAAGCTTTCCGCCAATTTTCCACAAAACCTAAGCCCCACAGGATTCGCCAATAGCGGCACCAGTGGGGCTTCATCTAAACAAGCACGTTTGAATTATTCTACCAATTGGTAGCGCAAAAGCCTACGCCGAATCTTGGTGTCGGCATTGGAGAAAAAGAAGGATTCATCGCCCACTATGCCGATACCATCGGCCCAAAAGATGTATTGAAATTGCGGATTACTCCAACTCACCGGAAAAGCCGTAATGATGGCGGTACGTTTTGCGATGACATCGAAAGTTCCGGCAGGCGTTTCCCATTCGAACCCAGGGTCTACCATTTGAGCGTAGAAATTGGTTTGGATGCTGGCATCATAAAAAGTGGAGAAGGTATCGTTGGAGATCACCGGAGTGAAAGCAACAGCCCCATCTTCAGCAATCAGTTGCTGGTTTTCTTTTCTAAGCAAACTCAAATAGGGCGCGTTGAAGTAAGTACCACGCTCTACGCGGTAGCTTTGTCCGTTGATTACCGAATCTTCATCGAGGTAGATACTATCCACATAGTTTTGAAGGGTCACTTCTCCCTGTGCGTTGGTAGAGCTCACTTCATATACCCAATAACTGCCCGTTTTGCCAGGCGTGTATTCAGGATCAGGTTCGCAGGCAATGGGTTCGTCATCGTCTTTGCAGGCAGTAAGCACCAAGCCAGTTGCCAGCAGCAAAAAGGGCCAATTTTTCATGATTGAATGGTTTTTTAGGTTGAACGGGGGAGAAACGGGAGTCCAAGAATCTTAGTGCCGCTACCCAAAACCAATCGTTTTCAAGTTGCCTGCGAATTAGTTTATTGTGTCAATAATTTCTGCACTACCGCTGCGTTGGCCTGAAATTTGAAACCAAAGAATCATGGTTAAAACCGCTTAAGCATCCACATTTGAGGAAACTCACAACCATCAATTCCAGTAAGAAAATGGAATACTTTTTACAACGTCATCCGATTTGCCGAATCCGTACGTTACTTTTAAACACCAGAAGTTCAACCATTGCTATGCCTAACCTAAAACCGAATCTTGTGAGAATCCAATTGATGTTCCTTATTGTGTCGTTTTTTATGATCCTTCCCACATTTGGGCAAGTAGGAATGACCTTTCCCGACCTGCCGGCGGAGACTGTAGAAAACGTAAAAGAGCAACTACCCGGTTCCACCAAAGGGAAGTTTACCCTGGTAGGCATCGCCTACTCCGAAGACGCCGAAAAAGACTTGCGGTCATGGTACGATCCGGTATACAACCTGTTTATCGACAAAAGCGGCATGTACGAGTTGATATACGATGTGAATGTGCGCATGGTGCTGATGTTTCCCGGCCTCACCAAAGTGGCAATGGACAAAGCCAAGCAAAACATGAAAGCCAATACCGATCCCAGCCTCTATCCCTATGTTTTGTTTTATGGCGGAGAATTCAAGCCCTACAAAACCAGTTTGAAGCTAAAAGACAAAAGCAAGCCCTACATCTTTGTGTTGGACGAAAATGGAAAGATCATTTATGCCACCTCTGGCGGCTATTCCGAAAAGAAGCTCGATGAGATTGGCGAACTGGTAGAATTGGATTAGTCGCCCTTTTGAAGTAAAGCAAGAAAGGGCGGCATCCGTGAGGATACCGCCCTTGGTATAATGCTAATATCGAGTTGTATTCTTAGTACGATCTGATAAAATCAGCTCGAAATATTGCAGTTAGGCTGCGAGAACTTTAAGGTCAGGATATTTCTCTTTCCACATGCTCAGCGCTTGCATGTCTCGCACCGTGATGATCGTTTTATGATCCAGCCTTACCCGAATGGTAGGGCGTGTATCTTCCACGATCGCCTTCTTACGCTTTGTTTTCTGACTCATAATTTTGGAGTTATAACTTAATAGTCGGTTATCCCTATAACGACAATAACACCGAAATAGTTTCTTAAAAGACGTTAAAACAGCATGTAAAGGTTGGAATCCTGATGAATTTTATGTTTTTGTAGTCTCCAAAAAGCCATCATTGGCAGCTGTATTACATGAACAAGAGGCAAAGTGAATTCGTTAAGTTTGCCCAAACCAAACGGCATGCTACTAATCATTTCTCCTGCCAAAACGCTGGATTTTGAAACTCCTCTGGCACAACTGCCTCACTCTCAACCCGAATTCGTTTCCGAATCGGAAAAGCTCATCACCAAACTAAGGACCCTTTCTCGCAAGAAGATTGGCGAATTGATGAGTATTAGCCCTGCACTGGCCTCGCTCAACCATCAACGGTACCAACAATGGCACAACACATTCGAAGCCGGAGAAGCCCGTCAAGCGCTTTTAGCATTTAAAGGCGAAGTTTATCGGGGGCTGGCCGCAGATACATTTTCTGAGGAGGACCTCAACTATGCTCAGAATCACCTCAGAATCTTATCTGGTTTGCATGGCGTGTTGCGGCCGCTCGACCTCATTCATCCTTACCGTTTAGAAATGGGCACCCGGCTCCCGGTTCGCAGAAGGAAAAATCTTTACCACTTTTGGGACGATACCCTCACCAAATTCATTAACCGCGATCTGGAAACCCAAACGGAAGCCGTATTGGTCAACCTGGCCTCGCAAGAATATTTTAAAGCTGTCCACCCGCATAAGGTAAAAGGCAGAATTCTCAACATTCATTTCAAAGAATGGAAAAATGGTGAGTTGAAAGTGATCATGACCTTTGCCAAGCATGCTCGGGGCCTAATGGCTGCTTACCTGTTGCGCAACCGGATAGAAACCGCCGAGGAAATCAAAGGTTTTGATGTTGACGGCTATGGGTACAACGATCGTTTTTCCACCGAAAACGATTGGGTTTTCACACGTGAATAGAAGCTATTTCAAGTCTTCATGAGCAACTTGGGCATCGGTCGGCTACAAGACAGATTGCCCGGGTAGGTCGACCTATCTTTGTAGGTATGAAAGAGAATCGCGAAACCATGGCTCCCGTTTTGGCCGAGGCAGTTGATTACCACACCTACCGGGAGTTGATCGAAAATTTATTAGCTGAAAACAAAACTACCGGGCCCAATCAATCGGAGGCCATGGTGCAATACACCCAAATGAATCATCAGCGGATGGCTCGATGGGACAAGCGAACACAACTTTCCGAGGAAACCTTGGGGGTATTGGAAGCCATTACGCATCCACAACTTTGGGTAATCATTACCGAAGGGTGGTGCGGTGATGCAGCACACAGTGTACCTGTAATCGCCAAAATGGCCGAGTCGAATCCGAACATTGATTTGCGCCTGGTGTTGCGAGACGAGAACCCCGATTTCATGGACCGTCATCTAACCAATGGTGGTAAGTCCATTCCAAAATTGGTGGTGCTCGATGGTGAATCGCATGAGCAACTTTGGGAGTGGGGGCCAAGACCAGCACCCGCTCAGGCTATGGTGATGGAATACAAAGCATTACCTGATCCTCCGCCTTACAGCGAATTCGTTAAAAACGTACAGCTGTGGTATTCCCGAGACAAAACAGTACGTATCCAACAAGAAGTAGCAGAAGGCCTTAGGGCCATTACCGTACCGGAGGTAAGCTAATTTACCTCTTTGAGTAGCAAGAAAAAGGCGTTTCAGAAATGAGACGCCTTTTTTGTTGTGTGCCATATAGGGGTTTCCAAGGGAATAGAAATCAATCTTGTTTTATAGTGTAGATGTTGTTGTAGTGTAAAATAGTTTTGTTTATAATTTGGTTTATAAAATAAACTTAATTACTTTCGAAGAAATCAATATCACATGAAAACAGAAGAAAGCATCCAAATCATTGAAGAAATGATCGCCACCGCCCGCAAAGATGTGGGTGGAGATGGCTATTTGTACCTCAGCTGGGGATACCTCGTATTGGTTTCCGGTATTATGCACTACCTATTGCTGATGATCACCACCTTTAGCATGCCATGGCTACCTTGGCCTATTTTAATGTCGCTGGGGGGCATCAATCAGTTTATTTACATCTACCGACAAGAAAAAAATCGGAAACGCTCTGTTTCTGCGGTAGAGCGAATGCTGGGTTATCTGTGGGGAGCCGTTTTTATATGCCTCATTTTGGTGTTGGGCATGGTGGGCTACAAGGAGTTTATCGTAGAGCAAAACAGTCAATTGGCCTACGTGTTGGTGTTGGTGTTGTATGGTATTGGCACTTTTGTTTCGGGTGGCGTACTACAGTTCAAACCTTTGATCTTTGGAGGAATTGCCTCTTGGGTAATTGCCCTGGTTGCTTATCAGGTATCTTTTGATTTGCAATTGTTGCTCCTCTCCTTGGCCATTGTTGTCTCCTACATTCTTCCCGGGCATCTGCTGATTGCCAAACAACGCCAGCCTCATGTTTGATGCACTCGACCCCTTGCTGCACTCTCAATTGCGTTTGGCAGTGATGTCGTTGCTGATGAACTTTGAGTTTGCCGACTTCACCTACCTGAAAGAGAAAACAGGTGCCACTGCGGGAAACCTTAGTGTGCAGATCGATAAGTTGGAGAAGGCGGGTTATTTGGATATAGAAAAGACGTATAAGGGAAAACGTCCACTTACCCGCTGCCATATTACCAAGTCAGGCATTAATGCTTTTGAGACTTATGTAAAAGCACTCAACTCTTATTTGAAACCGGATTCTCCATCATGAGAGGCGGGCAAAATGGTTGCGGCTTGGTTTTTGTTCTTTGTGCACATCTTTTTTAACTTGAAATAGATTTATATTCTTCGGAACTTAGCACCGTAGAAGATATTGCGCTCCAAAGACTGACCTATGAAACGACTGAGACTATTTTCCTGCCTTCTTTTCGTTACCCTGCTAAGCAACTTTGCTTTGGCTCAAGACGACGACAATTCCATGAAATTCATTACCGACGGCGATATTCCCATTTCTGGATTTGCAGGCCCAATTTTAGAAATGTCCGACATCAGTGGTGATCTGGCCATATCTGGGGGGGTAGGAGCAGGCATTCTATTTTACCGCAACTTTTATGTAGGTGGCTACGGAATGCAGCTGATCAATGATCACCGCTACACCTTTCGTGCAGACTCTACGCTTACATTAGGCTATCAAACCGCTGGTGCCTGGTTGGGCTACCTCAACCGATCCAACGACATTGTGCACATCGGATTGAGCACCAAACTCGGCTGGGGGAACATGAATTTTGATAACCGCCTGGGCAACGAAGTAGAATCGTCCAATCTATTTTTGGTTACTCCCCAGCTGGAAATAGAGGTAAACATCGCTCCGTTTGTGAAAGTCAACTTCGGAGCAGGCGTTCGCTTAGTTTCCGGATTAGACGATAGCCAATTCTACAACGACGACGACTTTAGTAGTCCGGTCGGTTCGGTTTCCTTGTTGTTTGGCTGGTTCGACGATTAATTAGAAATGAATGCGATCTCGGTAGTCGGATGCGGTTGGATGGGCTTGCCCCTGGCAAAGCAGCTAATTCAATTCGGTTATCGGGTAAAAGGCAGCGTAACCCGCGTTGAAAAGCTACCCCTGCTTCGAGAAAACGGAATTGAACCTTATCAGTTATTACTGAATCCTGGTGCAACACATCCCGTAAACCCCACATTGTGGGCAAGCGAGGTATTGATCGTCAACATACCGCCCGGCATTCGTAAGGGCAATTCGCCAGAGCATCACTTAGAACAATTGACCAATCTGGTGCGGCTCATGGCCGAATCCACCATCCGGAAAGTCATTTTTGTAAGTTCTACTTCCGTATATCCCGATTTAGGGCGCAAAGTGAGCGAAGAAGATGAGTACTATCCTCCCGAATCGCTTGCTGGTAAAACCCTGCGAAGGGCAGAATCCATTTTCCAGGAGTTAACCTCCGTACAAACAACCGTTTTGCGGCCCGCTGGCCTGGTGGGTCCCAACCGACCACCGGGACGATTTTATGCAGGGAAAAAAGATATCCCAGGAGGATCCGCTCCGGTAAACCTGGTGCACCTCGACGATGTGATTGGCGCAATTCAAAATATTTTGGAGCAAAACGCCTGGGGAGGCACCTATAATTTGTGCGCTACCAAGCATCCTACCAAAGCGCAGTTCTATACCCAGGCTGCTCAATCGCTCGGCTTGCCGCTACCCCAATTTGACCCCTTGCCAGCCACCAGATTTAAAAGTGTGGACGGCAGCAAAATAAGTCGGGAACTGGGGTTTAAATACCAACACCCGGATCCCATGCAATGGATATAAAGAGCTACATCCATTCCCAGGCCGACCGATAAGCGTCCTTAGATTCGCAATACTCAACCAATTGTTGGTAAAACCCATGTGCTCCCAACGTAGCACTATCACCAATCATCACCAATTTTAAACGGGCTCGGGTCATGGCCACGTTCATTCTGCGGTAATCACTCAAAAAGCCGATTTCGCTTTTTTCATTGGACCGTACCAAACTGATAAAAACCAGGTCCCTTTCCTGGCCCTGAAAAGAATCGATGGTATTGATGGTTAGTGTTAAGTTGTTCCAACCTTCCATTGGAATTTCTCCCTGAAGGTGTTTCACCTGTTCACGATAAGGGGAGATAACGCCCACCGTAAAGGTTCCCTGACTAGTGAGGCCAGCATCCAACGCTTCCAATTGGCGCAATAAAATACCCGCTTCGCCGGCATTGTAGAGGCTACGGCTTTCGGGGTGTTGCTTTTCGTCAAAACCACATCCGGCCGTGTCTACATAGGTAATGGCCGGGGCGAGCGCTGCCGGAATCTGGCGGTCTTCAATGGCTTCAGCAGCTTTAAGAGCACCCTTATAAAACTGAAGGTTTGAAAATTCCATAATGGCGGCCTCCATCCGGTATTGGGTGTTGAGCAAAGAAACCTTGGGCAGTCGTTTTTGAAGCCTTTCCAATAAAGTTTGGTTAAAACCTTGCCGTTGCGCCTCTGCCGAAAGTAAAGTAGGCGGCAATTGCAAGGGATCGCCGGCAAGAATTACTTTTCGCGCTTTCAAAATAGGAATCAAGGTAGCTGGCTCGAGGGCTTGCCCGGCTTCGTCGATCACCAGGGTATCAAAAGCGCGTTTGCGTAAATAGCGGCTGGCAGCTCCTACTAAGGTGCAACAAACCAGTTGCCCCTGATCCAATACCTGCTGCAACAGGTAGTCCTCCATTTGTCGGGCTTCCTGAGCGATGGCTTTGGCCTCCTGAAGCAGAAACTTACGCTGCTCGCGTTCGGCTTTTCCAAACTTGCGTTTGTATTTCAGTGCCATGGAGCGGTATTCTTCCGCTTTGCGCTTGCTGCGTTTCAGTTCTTTGTATTGTGGATGGTTGGTGAGGCGCGCTTCTAAAGTATGTGCTACAATGCTTTCATCCACCCGGCTCAAGTTGCCAATGCGTACCACTGATAGGCCGGCATTGGCCGCCCGGGTAACCAAGAGGTCGGTAGCGGCATTGCTGGGAGCGCAAACCAAAATTTGTTGTTCTGTTCGGGCAATGGTTTGCAGCAAGCCAATGAGTGTGGTGGTTTTTCCAGTACCTGGAGGACCGTGAATCACCGCAAGGTCCTCGGCGGCTATAGCCGTGGCCACCGCTTCGTTTTGTGAATCGTTTAGCCCCGGTAGGGCAGGAGTAGGGGTATCTGTAAAATGTACGGTTCGATCTCCGTAAAGCAATTCGCGTAATTCCCGGGTGCGGTCATGCTCTGCCTTTTGAAAAGCCTTGAGGGCGAATTCCATTTCCCGAAAACTGGTCGAGTCAAACATCAGGTCGATTCCCCACTTGCCCGTGTCGTAATTCTCCGGCAGTTCGTCTTGCTGCAAAATGAGCTTCATCCGGTTTTTGTCTACCCAGTGTACTGAAGCCGCTACGGTTTGCATTTGTCCACTCAAGTCTTCGCTGAAAAGCCGCACGACCTTTCCCGCCTGAAACTGGTGAGGTGTGCCATGGTTACGGGTGCGTTCCATTACCAGAAAGGGATAATCGCCCAGTCCGTAACCACTTTCTACTGCGGCTACCGGATACCAGGTTACCCCATTTTCTACCCTTTCGGTCAACTCCGTCTTTTCAATTTTTTCCCGGTAATCGTTCCAGGCCGCTTCCCGCTCCATGGCCAGCCAGGCCTCCAATTGTGTGAGGTGCTTGATCGATGCGCTCATGCGGTGAAAGTACCAAATCTAAAGCAGGCCAAAGCCCGACAATTTGGCTAACTTTGCCGCCCAATTACCAAAATCAACCATACATGACCACAGCAGAAATTCAAACTCCCAAGGGAACCATGAAAGTGGAGTTTTTCGAGAAAGATGCTCCCAATACGGTAGCGAACTTTGTGAAACTGGCCAAAGATGGCTTTTACAATGGATTGACTTTTCATCGCGTTATTCCCGATTTTGTAGTGCAAGGTGGTTGCCCCAATGGTACCGGTGCCGGTGGACCAGGGTATTCAATCGATTGTGAGCTGGACGGCGACAACCAATACCACGATCGCGGGGTGTTGTCAATGGCGCATGCTGGCCGCAACACCGGAGGAAGCCAGTTTTTCATTTGCCATAGCCGGAAAAATACCGCTCACCTCGACCGTAACCACACCGTTTTCGGTAAAGTGGTAGAAGGTCTGGACATCATTGACCAAATCAATCAGGGCGACACCATGGATCAAGTGATCATTCACGAGTCCTAAGCGTGTAGACCTACTTACAGTATAAAAATGGACGGGCTGCTGATTTCAGTGGCCCGTTTTCGTTGCGGTCTATTATAAGTCTTGAAACAAGCGGATTTCATAGAGGTAACTTGGTAGTTCGACGGGATTCATCTACTTTTGCCCTCCCAATTTAAAGGGATAACCGGAAATCCCAATGTTTAAAAGCCTTTCGTCATTTTCCGGAGTTGACGAGATACAAAGCCAGCCTAGCATGGCAGATGAAACCAAGAAAGCTGCTGAAGAAGTGGAAAACAACACTCCGGCAGAAGAAACACCAGCTACCGAACCTGTAGCTGAAACTCCCGAAAACAAAGAACCTGAAGCTGCCACTGAAGCAGCAGAAGCACCCAAAGCAGAAGAAACTGCTGAGGAACCTGCGGCTGTTGAAGAAGTTGCTGAAGCTCCTGAAGCCGCTCCTGCGGAAGAAAAGGAAGCTCCTGTAGCGGAAGAAGCTGCTCCCGAAAAAGCAGAAGCTGCTCCTGAAAAGGAGGAAGCTGCTCCTGTAGCGGAAGAAGCCGCTCCTGAGAAAGCAGAAGAAGCTGCTCCTGTAGCAGAAGAAGTTGCTTCTGAAAAAGCAGAAGCTACTCCTGAGAAAACGGAGGAGGCTCCTGCAAAAGCGGAAGAAGCTGTTGCGGAAAAAGCCGAAGAGGCGCCAGCAAAAGAGGAGGCGCCAGCCCCCGAGTTCAAGCTTTCGGAAATTAAGCCGCTCGAAGATTTCGATTGGGACAAACTCGGTAAACAAGCCGAAGGTTATTCCACCGATGAGCGCTTGAAATTAGAAGACATTTACGACAAAACCCTCACCTCGATTGCTGAGCATGAAGTGGTAGAAGGTATTGTGGTAAAAAAGACCAAAAAAGAAGTTGTAGTAAACATTGGTTACAAATCGGACGGCATTGTTCCCGTTTCCGAGTTTCGCTACAACCCCGACCTCGACGAAGGACAGCAGGTAGAGGTTTACGTTGAGTCACAAGAAGACAAAAATGGTCAGTTGGTGCTTTCGCACAAGAAAGCCCGCACCTTGAAAGCTTGGGACAACGTGAACAATGCCTTGAAAAACGAAGAGGTAATCAAAGGATTCGTAAAATGCCGCACCAAAGGTGGTCTCATTGTAGACGTATTCGGCATCGAAGCCTTCTTGCCCGGTTCGCAAATTGATGTGAAGCCAATCCGTGACTACGATATGTACGTTGGAAAGGCGATGGAATTCAAAGTGGTGAAAATCAACCAGGAATTCCGCAACGTTGTGGTATCGCACAAAGCCCTCATCGAAGCCGAACTGGAGCAACAAAAAGCCGAAATTATTTCGAAACTGGAGAAAGGCCAGGTACTGGAAGGAACCGTCAAAAACATTACTTCTTACGGTGTATTCATCGATCTTGGTGGTGTAGATGGTCTGATCCACATTACCGACCTTTCCTGGGGACGCATCAACCATCCAGAGGAAATCGTGGAGTTGGATCAAAAACTCAACGTGGTTATTCTGGATTTCGACGACGAGAAAAAACGGATTGCTCTCGGCCTCAAGCAACTTTCCAAGCATCCTTGGGAAGCACTGGACGAAAACCTCAAGGTGGGCGATACTGTGAACGGAAAAGTGGTGGTTTTGGCCGACTACGGTGCATTCGTAGAGATTGCTCCTGGTGTAGAAGGTTTGATCCACGTTTCCGAAATGTCGTGGTCGCAGCATTTGCGCACCGCTCAGGATTTCTTCAAAGTAGGGGATGCAGTGGAAGCTGTTATCATGACCCTCGACCGCGAAGAGCGCAAAATGAGCTTGTCGACCCGTCGTTTGACCCCAGATCCATGGGAGGCGATCGAGTCCAAATACCCGGTGGAGTCTCGTCACACCGCCAAGGTGACCAACCTATCGAACTTTGGAGTTTTTGTAGAACTCGAAGAAGGAATCGACGGATTGGTACACATCTCTGATTTGAGCTGGTCCAAGAAAATCAACCATCCAGGTGAAGTAACCAAAGTTGGTGAAGACATGGAGGTAGTAGTCTTGGAAATTGACAAAGACAACCGCCGTTTGAGTTTGGGCCACAAGCAATTGGAAGAAAACCCATGGAATGTATTCGAAACCGTGTTTACCCTCGGTTCGGTACACAAAGGAACCATTCTCAGCAAAACCGACAAAGGTGGCATCGTAGCATTGCCTTACGGTGTAGAAGGATTCGCACCCAACCGTCACTTGATGAAAGAAGATGGCAAACGGGCTGAAGCCGACGAAACCCTTGATTTCGAAGTGTTGGAGTTCAACAAAGACGCCAAGAAAATCATTGTTTCGCACACCCGCCTGCACGAAGCTGCTTCCAAAGCAGAACGCGATGCGGAGAACAAACGTCAGAAAGCCGAGCAATCTGCTACCCGCAAGAAGGTTCAGAACATGAACGAGAAAGTGGAGCGGACTACTTTGGGCGATTTGAGCGTATTGGCTTCCTTGAAATCTGAAATGGAAGATGCTGAAAAAGCTGCTAAGCCAACTGCTTCTAAAAAAGCCGCGCCTGCCAAGAAAGCAGAAAAGGCTCCTGAAGCAGAAGATGCCGGAGAGGCTAAAGAAGGCGAAGCAGAAGCTTAATCTAAATTGACAACCATCATTAGAAGAGGATAAACCATCCTTAACGAATGATTCTCACTGAAAGAAAAATCACCCTCCCCGAGGGTGATTTTTTTTATCCTATATTTGCGCCCAATCGATCATGCAGCCGCGGGTTATTCTAAATAGCAGGCAATTAGAGCTCACCATCAACCGCCTTTGCCGCCAGTTGATCGAGAATCACGACGATTTTTCGAACTCTGTACTTATTGGCTTGCAGCCTAGAGGCGTTTTCCTGGCCCAGCGTATTTATCATTTGCTGCAGGAAATGACCGGATGTGATACCATCGACTTTGGGCAATTAGACATCACTTTTTTTCGGGACGATTTTCGCCGGCGAAACTCTCCCTTGATTCCCAACCAAACGACGATCGATTTTTTGGTGGAAAACAAAAAAGTGGTAATGATTGATGATGTGCTCTACACCGGTAGAACGATTCGGGCGGGTCTTGACGCGATGTTGGCCTTCGGGCGTCCGGCAGGAGTGGAATTGTTGGTGCTGATTGATCGGCGTTTTCGACGACACCTTCCAATACAGCCCGATTATACCGGAAAAACCGTTGATTCAGTTATCTCTGAACGAGTAGACGTACGTTGGGAAGAAACCGATGGTACCAACGAAGTGATTTTGAATTCGCTAAAAAAACACGATGAGTGAGTTAAGTTCCGACCACCTGCTGGGGATCAAATACCTCAACGAAGCGGACATCGAACTGATTTTTTCCACTGCCGATAACTTTAAGGACGTTATCAATCGTCCCATCAAAAAAGTTCCCTCGCTGCGTGACATCACCATTGCCAATCTTTTCTTCGAAAACTCAACGCGTACCCGGCTTTCTTTCGAACTGGCTGAAAAACGACTTTCCGCCGATGTGGTCAATTTTTCGGCTGCTTCTTCTTCTGTGAAGAAAGGTGAAACGTTGATCGATACGGTCAACAACATTTTGGCCATGAAGGTGGATATGGTGGTGATGCGTCACCCTAATCCCGGGGCAGGGCTGTTTCTCTCCCAACACGTTGATTCTCGAATTGTCAATGCGGGAGACGGTGCTCACGAGCACCCTACCCAGGCGTTACTAGATGCCTTTTCTATTCGGGAGCGTTTGGGAGCAGTGAGCGGGAAAAAAGTGCTCATCGTTGGTGATATTTTGCACTCACGGGTGGCGTTGTCCAATATTTTTTGTTTGCAAAAGCTGGGCGCAAAAGTGATGGTTTGTGGACCGCCTACCTTGATGCCCAAATACATTCAATCGCTTGGGGTAGAGGTGGAGTTTAATCTGGATAAGGCCCTGGCATGGTGCGATGTGGCCAATATGCTGCGCATTCAACTGGAACGGCAAGATACCCGCTTTTTTCCCAGCCTACGGGAGTATTCTATGCTGTATGGCTTGACTAGCGATCGGTTGAACCGTTTGGATCGGAAAATTATTGTGATGCATCCCGGCCCCATCAACCGGGGGGTCGAAATTACTTCTGAAGTAGCTGATTCAGAGCACAGCATCATACTCGATCAAGTAGAAAATGGGGTCGCCATACGCATGGCCGTGTTGTACCTGCTGGCCAGTAAAATCGAGCGCTTAGCTTGAGGCAGGAATTCACCCGGCAATTTGTTTTATATTTGCTTATAAGTGCATTCTGGATAAAAAAGGTTTCATGACAAGCTCAAATTTCGAAATAGAAGTTAAGGACAAGTATGTGGTGCTCCGACTGCTGAGTGAGAAGCTGGACGGCGTGATTTCTCCTGAACTCAAAACACATCTGGTGGAAATCAATTCACAAGGCCATCAGAACATAATCATCGACCTTGCACATACTCGATATTGTGATTCCTCTGGTCTGAGCGCCATTCTGGTGGGCAACCGTCTTTGCAAGAACACAGGAGGAACCTTTGTTATTTGCCAACTTCAGCCCATGGTGATGAAACTCATCTCCATTTCTCAGCTCAACAACATTTTGAACATCACCCCAACCCTGCAAGAAGCCGTTGATTATGTATTGATGGAAATTATGGAGAAAGGGATGAAAGATTCTGAATAGCCTAACTTTTACATGCCCCCAACCCCCGATTTTATATGAAAAAATTATTTACACTACTTCTTGTCTCTACCTTCTTAGCTGGCTTCCAGCAGGCTTATGCCCAATGCACGCCTGATCCGAATGTAGATAGCCTCATTGCACCAACTCCTGGTCCTTTGGCCGATGCAGAAATAAATATGGCTTACAGTTCGGTTATTACAGTTTCCGTGCCTGCCGATACTACACTGCCGATCATTGGGGTTACGCCCATCGATTCGGCTCGAATTTCTGCCATCAATGGTTTGCCTCCTGGCTTAACGTTTCAATGCAATCCTGCTTCCTGCGGCTTCCCTGGAGGAACCTTGGGATGTATTTTGCTCTCAGGCACAGTTACTGATGCTTCTCTCATTGGCAATACCTATCCACTTTCGGGTACATTAGAAGTATTTGCGATTGGACAAACCTTTAGTTCAGCTATCACGGGTTATTCCATTGATATTGTGGGTGGTACCAGTACCAATACTTTACAACTTACTCAAAATAGTTCATTCGAATTGTACCTCAACCAACCTAACCCTTTTCAAAATACCACCAACATTGGTTTCAACTCTCCTACAGTTGATCAATATGAGTTTCGGGTATTGAACATGTTGGGAGAAGAAGTACACTATGAGAAAGTAGAAGCTCAAAGCGGTAAAAACAACATTGTGTTTGATGGAGCCTTTTTGCCCGCAGGCTTTTACCTCTACATGTTGAGCAACGGCAAATACAGCAGCAGTTCACGAATGATTATTTCCGATCGCTAAGGGCGGCTAATGGAGTTTTCGCTGACCGTGTTGGGAAGCAGCTCTGCCTTACCCACTGCTACCCGTCATCCTTCGGCTCACGTACTCAACGTCAACGAAAAGTATTACCTCATCGACTGCGGTGAAGGAACCCAGATGCAGCTGCGCAAATACCGGTTCCGTTTTCAGCGCATCGATCATATTTTCATCAGCCATCTTCACGGAGATCACTATTTTGGTTTGGTAGGTTTGTTGACCAGCATGATTTTGCTGGGACGCAACAAGCCCCTCACGATTTTTGCACCTGCAGACTTAGAAGCCCTCATTGAGTCTCAGCTTGAAGGTATTCCCGCTAAGCACCGCTTTGAAGTGTGCTACATCCCCCTGGATTTTACCCAGCCACAAATCATTCATGAAGATAAGAGGGTTACAGTGCAATCCTTTCCGGTGCAACACCGTGTGCCTACCTGTGGATTCATCTTTAGAGAACAACCGCGTTTGCGCAACGTGCGTAAACCAGCTTTAGTGGCCTATGAAATACCGCTTTTGGCGATACCGGGCATCAAGGCAGGGAAAGATTATATTACTCCGGATGGGGAGGTGATTCCCAATGATCAATTAACGGTTGATCCTCCCAACCCACGTTCATTTGCTTACAGTGCAGATACTCAATACTTGCCCGAATTGGCCGATATGTTGCGCGAGGTAGATTTACTTTATCACGAAGCTACTTTCGGCGATGATTTATTGGAACGGGCACAAAAAACCAGGCACACAACCGCCCGACAAGCCGCTTCATTGGCAAAAGCCGCTGGAGTGAAGCAGTTGGTACTGGGGCACTTTTCAGCCCGTTACAAGACCTTAGAAAAGCTTGAACAAGAAGCGAAAGAGGAGTTTGCCGAAGCGCAATTAGCTGTGGAGGGTACCACTTACAGTGTGGCACTGGAAACTTTTAAAAAATAAGTGGTTGTAGAAAGGCGGCTACCAATCAAACTCGTCGTCGTCCGCATCGAGAATCATCAGCGCTTCCGTGAGCTCTCCGGTCGTTTTCCGGTCGTTTTGCTTCTTAGCAATTTGCTTGCCGCGTTTGTAAACATCAATGGCGGTGTCTACCTGGTTGATTTGCTCGTAGAGCTTGCCGAGTTTATAGTAAGCTCCTAAATACTCAGGATCGAGCTTCAGCATGGCTTCAATGGTATCAATGGATTTTTGAAGCTCACCATGCTTTTCATACTCTAATGCAGCAGCGTATTGCAAGAACGAATCAGTAGGATTCTTTTGCAACATTTCTTCGATCATTTGAAGGCGACCTTGCTCCATGGGAATATCAATTTCACACCTAAGTTAACCAATATTCGGCCCCCTTCGGCGGTAAAGCCTAAGAAGTTGACGAAATTCTGTTGAAGTAAAGTGGGAGGCTCCGGTTTATTAACCGATTAGCGGAAAAGGGTCAGGTGACCACGATAAGCTTGTTCTCGCCCATTGCGGTCGAAGAACTCAATAGCATACACATAAACCCCTTGAGGAAGTTCATCCCCATCATTAAAACGGCGTCCGTTCCAGTAGGTATTGATATCTGACGTTTCGAAAACCCGATCTCCCCAACGGTCGTATACCTTAAACGAATAGTTGTCGGTAATGAAAATGTTTGCGATGGGTCCGAAAGTTTCGTTGGCATTGTCTCCATTGGGAGAAAATGCATTGGGAATGTAAAACGTAGTGAAGTCAGAAATAACTTGAATGTTGGAGGCGATGGTATCGGTACAACCAGAGTCGTTGATGGAAACCAATTTGATTTCGAAAAGTCCGGTATCAGAAAAGGCGTGTGTAAAGTTCAGCTGACTCGAAATGAGAACGCTGTCTTCGAACCAACGTGCCTCTATACCATCAAAGGATTGATCTACCAGATTGATTTGAGGATTCAGGTTGGTGAGCTGCGCACCAACCGGCGACCAACTATAATCTGCAATAGGAGGGGGGAGGACTTCAATGCGACAAGGCCGAGGATCGGAAACCGTGCAGTAATCGGTGATAACGGTTATCGTAACATCTTGGCACCCTTGGTTATTGTAGGCGTGGTTAATTGAACCCGAAGTAATGGTATCGTTGGTGAAATCACCGTATTCGATCAAATAAGTATAGTTGGAATTAAAGGTTTCCAAGCTGAAAGTTACGTCCTGGCTGGGACAAACCACCGAATCGTCTACTATGAACGTAGTACTGGGAATTGGATCGACCAACAAGGTGAAATCAACCGTTTTAGGAGTTGACCCACAAACGTCACTAACCGTAAGGCTAAAAGTGGTAGTGGTGGTTGGGCTGGCTACGATATTTTGTCCCATAGCTGGACCTCCCGGATAATTCCAATTGTAAGAATAGTTGCCGTCACCACCGGTGGCGTTGCCTACAAATACTACCGGATCGCCAGCACAAGAACCTACCGGAGGGTTGGAAAGAATGCTTGGAGATAAGGTATCTCTAACAAAAACGGTAAAGTTTTGAGTTACTGCCGGGCAGTTGTTAGCATCGGTAACGATCAAAGTATAATTAGAGGTAGAGTCACCAGTTATAGCCACCGTAGAACCCGTTCCAAGATTGGTTACATTGGATTTAATCCAGTTGTATGTATATCCTCCTACACCACCCGTTGGGGTCACTGTATAGTTCTGGCTCACCCCATCGCAGATGGTATCGTCTGGTAGTTGAGGGACAGAAATTGGAGTAGGTTCATTAATAATAATATTGAAACTATCAGAACAACCGGTAACGGCCTCGGTGAGGGTTACCCAGTAATTGCCTGCACACAAGCTACTATTGGTAGGCAAGGTGGTACCCGAAGGCCACAAGTAAGAATAGTTGGTACCAGCTGGAATGTTGACGTTGCCTATTCCATCACAACTACCGTTGCACAAGGCATCGTTAGCAGTAGTGGTAATGCCCAAATTGTAGAAAGGAGTGATGGTGGCGCTACCACCGATGGTATCAATACACGTTGAACCACTGGCTACTGAAACCACATTATAGGTGGTTGGAATGAGAGGAGACACCCTCACTGGCTGGCCGGTTGCCGCATTGTTGCCGTTGGCGTCCAAAAACAAAGTGTCGTTGGTGGTACCGTCAGATATTACCACTTCCATGGGAAATTGACCAACCAATGTAAATATGAGGTCTGCAGAATCAACACCTCCACAAATGGTGGTGTCGCCTGATACCAGTGCTACCAAGGTATCGGCAACGGTCACATAAGCCGTATCAGTGCGGGTAAGACCACAGTTGTCGGTTACGGTAACGATGTAGTTGGTGCTGTTAACAGGTCCGGCAACGGGTGCTTGAATGTTAGGATCGGTAAGTGTGCCTGTCGGAGCCCAAGTAAAGTTAGTTCCTGAAAGGGCATCCAATTGAACACTGTCGCCCGAGCAGATTTGACTGGCACCTAATTCATTGATCGGTGTGGCATAAGTGACACACAATTGTTGAATGTTAGTAGCACCTGCACCTCTGGTTGAACCGGTAAATCCCCACCAAACCATTGGATTACCGCTAAAAAAGTTGCCCACAATGTCTCCGATGTAGGTCATGCGTAAAACGCAGTCGAAGTATACTTCAAAGGTTTGAGTTGGAGCATCCCAGCTGATTCGTACCTGATGGGGAAGACCGTCTTTAACGTTTGCGGCTCCAGCAGCCATTTGAAACGGACCGAGAATTTGGTTAGCTCCCAAATGCCATTGGTTGCCGTCTTCGTGCAGGGCGATGTGGTCAAAGGATGGATCGGCAGAGGGAGCTTGAAAATCGGTATCAAACTCTACCATAAGGCTGAGGATCATACCCGAAAAGCCCAAACTTCCACCTAAACCTAATGCCGATGATCCGGCCGGCAATTGGTGCATTACAAAACCTATTCCCTCACCACCAGCTGTATCAAAACCAAAATTGGGTTCGAAATAAATGTCGAAACTGCGGTTGAGGTTCATCTGGACGGTTGAAAACACCGAACCATTTTGGTTGACTACGTTATCGGTAAGGCGAAAACAATTTCCTCCGAGGTCGGTTGCACTTCCGTTGACCTGAAACTGGGCCAGGGCGGTAGAGGAGAGCAAACAAGCAACAAACAGACCGTATAGGTATCTCATGCTAATAAATTCGGTCGGGCCTATAAGGCAGACTGAAGGTGGTCGAATTTACAGTTTTTCTCCGAACTGTAAGTGGGTTAACTACTTAGTAGGTTCGGAACTTAAATTCACAGCCAGTTTTCACTGGCTGCACAAAAATACCATTCCTTGCCTATTATTTCAAATCTCGCTGTGCGAGTTATATACAGGAAGATGCTAGTAAGCAGAGCAAAGGTTGGTACCAGCTTAATTTTGTAGTAAATCTGCCTTCAACTCTATCCTGTGCCGTTTTTTTATATTCGTGCCGGTATATAGTCTATCGCTTCCATCGACCCAATGGTTGATAACTCTCATGAATTTCACCTCAATCCAATACAAATGACCCTTCCAAGTACTTATCGCGCCCTTTGGATCGAAGAACAACCCGATGGCACTTTCAAACGCTCTATTGCTACGCTGCCCTTAGAAAATTTGCCAGAAAATGAAGTATTAATTCGAGTACATTTTGCCGGACTTAATTATAAGGATGCTCTTTCTGCAACGGGACATAAAGGAATTACCCGGAAATTTCCCCACACTCCAGGAGTTGATGCAGCCGGTTGGGTTGCACACAGCACCTCCGATAGTTTTCAGGAAGGACAAGAAGTATTGGTCACCGGCTACGATCTTGGTATGAATACTTTTGGAGGTTTTTCCGAGTATGTTCGTGTGCCTGCCGAATGGATAATTCCATTGCCTGAGGGCATTAACCTTCGAGAGGCAATGGTATTGGGAACGGCTGCTTTTACCGCCGGCTTGTCCCTTACCAAAATGGAACGGATGGGTCAAAATCCTTCTCAAGGCCCCGTTTTAGTCACTGGGGCAAGTGGAGGGGTGGGCTCCATGGCAGTGGCTATTTTAGCTCTTGCGGGCTATGAGGTCATCGCTTCCACAGGTTCGAAAGACGCCCACGAATTTTTGAAAAGCCTTGGTGCTTCCACCATTATCGATCGGGAAGAGGCAAACGACAACAGTGGTCGACCATTGCTGCGCTCCCGCTGGGCAGGTGCTATTGACACGGTCGGAGGCAATACGTTAGTAACCGCTGTAAAGGCCTGTTCCCGAAAAGGGAGCGTAGCCGCTTGCGGATTAGTGGCTTCCCACGAAATACAAATGACGGTGTACCCTTTTCTTCTCAATGGCATCAATCTATTGGGTGTCGATTCCGCTGAAACGGACCGTCCGTTGCGCCTGGAAGTGTGGAAAAAACTATCCGGAGATTGGCGTATACCACAAATAGATCGCTTAGGAGAGCTCTGTTCCTTAGAAGAGATTTCCGCAACGCAAATTGATCGAATATTGGCGGGCAATACCCGTGGGAGGGTGGTGGCTAAACTGGCTTAGCTGCCTTTGACACTCCGCACCATTTGCTCGATGGCATCCCACATTTCGGTAGGAAGCATTTCCAGCATATTGAATTGGCCGGCACCTTTGAGCCATTCTCCACCGTCGATGGTGATGACTTCACCGTTGAGATAACCAGAGTAATCGGAAACTAAATAGCTGAGCAGGTCGGCCAATTCGTGGTTCTCCCCCATACGGTTGAGCGGAACTTTTTTCGCCAGGTCAAACTTCTTCTTCAATTCACCAGGCAGTAAGCGGTCCCAGGCACCTTTGGTAGGAAAGGGACCTGGAGCAATAGCATTTTGACGAATACCATATTTCGCCCATTCTACCGCCAACGAGCGGGTCATGGCTAATACTCCGGCTTTGGCACAGGCACTGGGTACTACGTAAGCCGATCCGGTCCAGGCGTAGGTGGTCACAATATTGGTTACTGTTTTGTTGCGCTGTCCCTTGTCGATCCAATGCTTGCCAAAGGCCAGCGTACAGTTGACCGAACCCTTCAAAACAATGTCGATAATAACATTAAAAGCTCGGTGCGAAAGGCGCTCGGTAGGACTGATAAAGTTGCCGGCGGCATTGTTTACCAAGCCGTCAACCTGCCCAAATTTGGCCTCTGCTGCCTCAATTACTGCCTCCACTTCATGGTAGTGACGCACATCGCAGGCTACCGGCAATACTTGTCCACCAAAAGCAGCTTCCATTTCTGCTGCCGTTTTTTTCAATACTTCCAGCTTGCGACTTGTAATCACAAGGTTAGCGCCCAGTTGAAGCAAGGCCTCACCCATAGAGCGACCTAATCCGGTGCCTCCACCGGTGATCACAATTGTTTTGTTGTTGAGAGCGCCTTCGCGCAGCATTGGTGTTGCCATGGTAGGGAAAGTATTGGTTTAAAGAGGGATATTTGTTATGCGTGCATAACAAATGTAAGGAAAAGCTTTGGAGCAACCCATAGATGAAATTAACATCCTGCCAGTTTGCCCAAACCTAGCCAAACTGCGATCCACAGCAGTCCTTTCATCAAAAAAAATAGGAAACCCAAGAAACCAAATCGCGCAATCCATCTTCCAACTTTAGTTCGGAGTAGCCATTGCCCAAAGCCAGAACGCTGAAACCACTGAGCGATTTTAGAATTTGAAAATCGGGCATCCCATTGCCTGATTGTAGCTTTTAATCCTGTTTGCCGATCGTTTTTCATGATTTGCATTACCCATCAAATGCTCGAATGGATGCAATGTTTTCGATTGGGTCGGGAAGATAAGACGATTTCTCCAAGGTGAAAACAGCAACTAATATCCTGCTATCTCCAATAATTTTTTAGCCGGCCTTTGCAGCGGTTGTCAATACGAGTTTTAAGGAGAGTTTAGGCAATAGGAACTGCAATTCCTACAACTTCAACAGGAGTCATTCATTTGGAAGTATTGGAGGTGAAAAGTGACCGGGTCCACTTAAGCGTGCACTCTTTCCCATTTTAGAATAGAGGGGAAAATCAAGCGGAATGCCGGAATGAAAGGAATCCTAAATACCGCAGCCTCAACTGCTGTGTAGCGACTCTAAGCTTTGAAAAAGACTTTCGTCGACCACAAAACAACCAGAAGAAACCATGTTGAAGAGTTCTTCTTCACGAGTGGTTTTATACGACTTTTCAGCCGCGTAGATCCTAACCTCATTTCCGTTGCCTTGCTGTAAGGTCTCTAAAATTTGTTGTTGCCACGCTTGCTGGGTGAGGTCCAATTGCGATTGCCTGTCTACAATTATACCAATGAGTTTAATCCGGTCGGGCATGCACTTAAAAACCTTCAAGTCCTTTGGAGTACGGTGCTCCAAAAACCGAATGTTTTGCAACACTTTCTCAAAAACCAAATCGCTGAATTGGTCGAGTAGGTTGTTGATACGATCAGAGTTTTCGTTCTTAATTTCTTCCCAAACTTCTGGGGAGATACCGTTGATCGCAAGGAAGTTGATGAATTCCTTTTCGAAATGGGAGAGTTCCTCGAGAGTAAGCCGCCTATACTTCATGACATATAAGTAACAGGGTGGCAAATATCCCTATCTTGATCACTCAGCCAAAGGTTTAGCCGGAAAAATATTTTCGAGGAATTGCTTTTGGAAGGGCTGTGCATTGGTTTTAAGAACATTAGGAGCCTAATTTTTTTTATTATCGGTCTGTTTTCCGATACATGAACCGTTGACCAGACCAGTGCACATCGAGTGCGCATACTTTGGTATCGATCAAACCGGCTTCTAATCCCGCTAATCTTACGTGTTTCCCATTCAAATCCTGGTGCAGTGGAGAGGTCTTTTTGGGCCAGGAAATCCATAGCATACCGGTTTTAGACAATAGATGAACGGCTATTGGGAGCTTGGCTTCCAGAAAGGATGTATTGATGGCAAAAAGGTGAATGAAGTCAATCGATTCGGTTTCCTCGCCTACCCATATTATTCCTGGTGGCACATCGCCCAAAAGCTCAAAATAATAGTCAGGTGGGTTGATCAGCCACGTTTTGAGGCCCGTTTTTAATCCCAGTTTTTTCACCAGGGGAGTTTTTGAATAATCGGTGGACGCCATTTTTACAAAACGGAGGCTTTTCTCTCCCAGGTGCCTAAGTAGCGTTCCCGCAAAACTTTCAAGTGGTGTAATTCGTGTCCACAAACAATGAAGCCCAACATAGCTGCGTTGAATTCCACCCCACTTGCGGTGCCTTTAAATTGCCATTGATTGGAGGTGAGGGAGGCAAAAAACGCCATTGAACACTGACGGGTTAGGACGTATTCTTCCAGCAAGCTTTCCATAGATCGCTTACTTGCCCCCGAGTAAGGCACGTAATCATCTTGTTCGAATCCTGGCAGCGGAGTGGTATCGTGGCGTGAAAACCGAAGTGCACGATAACACATGATCCTCTCGGTGTCTATCAAGTGCAGCAATACTTCTTTCACCGACCATTTTCCGGTGGCATATCGGTAATCTGCCATAGCTACGGGAAGTGCCCGAAATTGCTCAGGAATGTGGGTTTGTCCTTCTCTAAGGCATTGTAATAAATCATTGCCTTGTACCAGGGCAGTATATCCTTGGTAATAATCAGGAACGTCAGTTTGGTCTGGTTTGGGAATTAGCATGGGCGCAAAGTAGGAATTCAAAGTTGCAAATTCCGTTGCCCAACCGACAAATTTGAAGCTTTCGACCAATGGTTCTATTCAGAAAGAACCGAATGAATCGACGGCAGATCGAATTATTGCCATGCAATGGCCGCTGTAGTATCCCTGAAGACCTGAGTATCGGTGCTCAGGGCCACCACAAATTGTAACAAGCTATCGCTCACTGTATCCGAATTTAGGTGAACGATAAATTCTACCGGAGCATAGCCAAGGTTCGGGTCATTGAGTCTCGCGAGTACTTCTTCGACAGTATTTTCGGTAACTTCTGTGACCCACTTTTCTGAAATGGTTACCCGCTCTGAAATATCGCTGCCTGCTGGCACATCAGCAGCAATATCGCGTAAGGTGAAAACCTGTAGATTGGTGAAAGTTTCCCCCCAGGTTTCTACAACATCGCACGTGAGGGCATAAGCAGCCTGGCCCCAGTAATAGCGATAGGCCTGCGTTTCTCTTTGTCTTTCGATGTTGAATTGCAAGGCATAGGAATCAAGAGAAACGACATCGCCGGGAAGTTCTGCCCAAACGCCATCTTCTCTGGTGACAAAATCTACTGCTAAACCGGATGGTTGAAAACAAATCTGATCCTGATCACCACAACAGTTGATTCCAGTAGACAGAAAAAATATGCAAACTAAGGCGAGGTAGAGGATTTTTCGGGGCATGCGCTTTTAACGGCTAAGGGTTTATGCCCGAATAGATGCAACTTTATTGCATGAGGGTTGGTGAGGAAGCGAAAATGCTTTTAGAGCGGGGTAGTTTTACTTCGTAGCTCCGTCAGTATGGCTCTTTTTATAGGCTTCAAACAGCGATGCATCGATGATTTGCGTATCCACCAACAGGGCGTCTTTATATTGCTCAATGCGGTAAACCTTGCCTTGGTAGTAAAATGTTCGAACGGTTAAGTCTCCTTCATTGGTTTCAGTGGATTCCAATTCCCCTTTTTCGTTGAAGAACTGCCATTCACCCGATTTTTTTCCCTTCAGGTAATGGGTGCTGCTGCGCAATGTACCATTGAGGTAGTAGGCCTTTTGAGGTCCGTCCAACACACCGTTTTTCCATTGCATCACCTTTTCTTGTTTCCCATTCTCGAAAAAGCTGAGGTATTCACCATCCCGTTGGTTATTGTTGAGCAACACCCGGTAGCGCTCGGCAATTTGACCGTTTTCATGATAGTTGGTAATCCACTTACAGGAGCAAGAAGCCGGTGTTTCGGTGCTTTGTTTCACTTGACCGTTGGCATAATGCGTAGTGGATTGGCCGAAAGCAACAGAAACGGTTAGTAAGGATGCACAGAGGAGAGTGTATAAATGGCGCATAAACAATATGTTTCCTTTCAAAAATAGCAATTATTTCACCTAAAGAGCCATTTCGATGGTGCTCACCCTAAAAGACGCTTTTCTTCGTGAGGGTTGCCTAAGTGGGCATGGTTAAAACAATCTGGAACATGGACAGGTAAGTGATAATTTTCCCGAACAAATGAGAAACAGGCGTGTTTATTTGGTGTGTTAATGGTCATAAAAGCCATAATGCCACGATCGAAGCAACTCATCAACAACCGTTTTATTCTTGCCAATTCCTTTGTAGTTGGGCTTATACCTGCTGTAAACGACATCTTTGGTAAACCCCGTAGAAATACGGTGTTCTTTAAGAGTGCAAAATGCACCGCTCTTGAAGAATTATTCAATGGAAGTTCTGAGGAATCTATCGATCAATTTGTGCGGTTTGAACTTCCATAGTGGAAGGTAGGACATCATTTTTTAAGAAAAATTGTGACAACAAGAGAAAACCAGAGGCGTTTAACTGACGATCGCGAAGAGAAAGACTAAGTAAAATACCTAATCAGCAAATTAGGTGATACACACAAAAATATTTGGCCGTCTATTTCGACTTTTGTAATAGTGGTATAGCGGCCACACCAATGTAGCAAAACACCCTCTTATATAATGAGACAACTAAAAATAACCAAGCAGCTTACCAACCGGAACAGCCGTTCCATTGAGAAATACCTGACGGATGTATCTCGCCAGGAGATGATTACTGCGGAAGAAGAGGTAGAGCTGAGCACCAAAATCAAGGAAGGCGACATGCAAGCCTTACAGAAATTGGTGAATGCTAACTTGCGTTTCGTTATTAGTGTGGCGAAACAGTACCAGGGTAGCGGATTGAACTTGGAGGATTTGATTGCAGAAGGAAATATCGGACTCATTACAGCAGCACAGAAATTTGATCATACCAAAGGATTCAAATTCATCAGTTATGCCGTTTGGTGGATTCGTCAAAGCATTCTCAACGCCATATCCGAAAATTCCAAAACCATTCGATTGCCTCAAAACAAACTGGGCCACATTCGCAAGCTAAACCAGGCGCAAGCTAAACTTGAGCAGGAATTGGGCCGCCTACCTACGCATTCTGAGTTGGCTGATATGCTGGAGAGCAACGCCACAGACGTAGAAAATCTGGCCATGTATGCTCAAAAGCAAATATCTGCTGATGCACCCATGGTGGAAGGCGAAGACAACAGCTTGCTGAGTGTCTTGAAAAATGATGATGCTCCTGTGCCCAACAGCCACTTGATTTTGGAATCACTTCACACTGATCTGGAGCGTATCCTCACCACCTTGAAAGGTAGAGATGCAGACGTAGTACGTCTTTCTTTTGGACTGGGTGGTCGGGCGCCAATGTCACTGGATGAGATTGCCCGGTACTTCGGACTCTCGCGGGAACGCATTCGCCAAATACGCGAAAAAGCCATCAAGCAATTGCGCAGGCGTCAAAATCTCGACTTGTTATTGCAGTACCTCTAAGAGAGCCTGTTAAATAATTAAAATCTTTCGAGAGCCGATTTCTTTCAGGAATCGGCTCTTTTTTTGTTTCGTTCGGTGATTGAATTAAAACAAATACTGGAAAAAGCTGAACAATCGGTCGTTGCCGAATAGCAACCACGAAATGAAAATGATGGCCATGACGCGGGTTAGCGCCAATACCTTGAAATAAAAAACATTGGGCGATTTTAGCGCAAAGGTGAGGACAGGGAGTACCAACCCAATAATCATTAAAAACCAATTCTTAGCAAGGCTGTTGCGCGGTTGGTAAACTTGCAAACCGCTTGGCGTTTGCACCGCCACTTCTGCTACATCAAAAAAAAGGGGTGTGGTTTTCAATTGTGCAGTTTGGCCATTTCTTACCGCATGGTAGAGTTCTCTCGAAACCTGTATGCCTGGATGTTCTTTGAAATTGAGTCGGTATTGAACCCGGTTAGCACTTGATTCTCCTTCTGCAGCAGCAGCAGGACCTGCGTGTAGGGTTACTTTTTCAATTGAAGTTTTGTAGAGATCAAAAGGCATGGCCACTTCAATGGCTACCATCAAGCCCAAAATCACACTCAAGATGGAAATGACCTGGGTAAAGCGGTAAACTTTTGAACCAAGCAAGCGATGGTAGTGGATCATGAAGGAACGTTCGGCCATCTTTTGACGCCTCAACAGCCGTCTACGCGCTTTTTCCAGATGCCTACGTCGATCTTCATCCGTTTTAGGATGCTCGTACCGGTCACGTTCGTTGCGCTTGATTTCCTCGGGTGTATACTTTGGCTTGGGTGGCCGAAGGATTAGTGCCCGTTTGGGATAACGGTGGTTGTAGAGTGCATTGTAAGCCTCGGTGAGCAAAACAAATTCCTCTTGGGCGTCTTGCGAAGGATTGGTATCAGGGTGCAACAATTTGGCCTTTCGGCGAAAAGCTGCTTTGATCTCCGGTTTGGTAGCATTCCGATCGATCTCTAAGATCTGATAATACGAAGCCTTTTTCATGACGTAGCGAAGTGGGTCGAGGTGGGACAGCTGACCCCTTCATTATAATAGATGCTAAGATACGCGAAAAGGTTGGGTGGCTTTTGAAAAACTATTCCTCAATTTGAAGCAGGCAACAGCAGCCACATTTTGCCGTAATGGTGCAGGTTACCAGCTGCTTTTCCACCCTCGGAGCCCGCTCCGCAATAGAGGTCGACATGTCCTGGACCCTTGATCGCTGCTCCCCGGTCTTGCGCCAACACAACTTGCCATTGGTGACCCACCAGGCGGCCATTTTTCAACTGTGGAATTTCGGCAAGCAATACGGCTCCATAGGGGTAGATTTTAGGGTCTACCGCTACGCTATGAAAGGGGGTGAGGGGCAAGCCAATAGAACCAGACGGAGCAGCATCAGTAGGGGTGAAGAAGGTGTAGGAGGGATTCTGCGCCAACATGATTTTTAAGGAATCGGGATGGGCTTCAAAATACTTGCGAATGGCAGACATGGAAATCTCGGATGGCGGAACAACTCCCCGTGCCACCAGTAATTTGCCAAGACTGCGGTAGCGGTGGCCATTCTTCCCTCCATATTGCAACATTTGTGGTTGACCATATTCCAATTGCAAGTAGCCAGAGCCTTGCACCTGCAAAAAATAGACGTCCAGTAAATCGCGTGCCCATGCAATTTCGAGGCCGTGATTGGCCAGGGCATTTTCTATATCGATGGCATAACGACTGGGCAACTGGCCTTTGCCTTTCGGCTTGCGGTAGATGGGAAATTTATAAATACTGTCTGGTCGGCTGCGGGCGGAAATAACCGGAGAGTAGTACCCCGTAAAATGCACATTTCCCAGGCTGTCTTCGCCAGCACTTTGCAGCAAATGAAAAGTACTGTCAAGCCAAACGGTATCGGCTTGGTAGCTCAACAAGTGCTGCAACACCTGCTTCAGGTCATTTCGATTCCATGTACCGTAAGATCGGTTTTTCGAAAACCGATTCAGGTAAGCCAATTGTTGGCGCAAACCTTGCCTCACAGCGGCAGAAAGCAATACGTACCGAGCTTGGATGCTCCTTGCTTCAAAAAGCTGTTCAAAATGGGGGCCGTTCAGGTCTTTACCGTTTCCTTCGAAATCGTAGCCCTGGCCCAAATGGGCTTGGGTGGCTTCGTCAGTGGTAAGCGATGATGGCTTCAGTTTAACGCTGTCCGTCAATGTAGAAGTCGTATCGCTGGAAAGCGTATCCGAAGAGTTTTGGTGCACGGCTGTTTCAGGGACATTACAACTGGTGATCAGGAGAAGAAGCAGTACACCCCAGCGTACTTCGAAAGATTGGAACAACACCAAATCCTGTTAATTCCCGAAATCTTTTGTCACTGGTAAATACCCAGGGTAGGAGAGTGGGAACTGACCAATCATAATGGTCGGCTTTATTTTCAGTTTTACCCGTGTGGGTTGACCACCAGCATCAGACAGGTTTAAGGCAAAGTTGATGAGCTTGTCGCGACTATCGGAGCTCATTAAATCCCGAAGGTCGGTATTTACCCGAATGGGAATAATCGCCTTTCCGTTGTTGGCGGCAATGCTTACACGTTGACTCATGGATCCTCGTGCAATTTCCGTGTTGTCAATTAAAGCAATCCAATCAAAATTATTCATGGTAGCCTGAATCGGATTCGGGTTGCGCGCTTCCACATTCAAAGTAAAACTAAGGGGTAGGTTGCCAGAAGCAACGGCCGCGGTAAGCTTGGTAAGGTCCATGAATCCAAAGTCGCCAATGGAGTTCTTAGAAGAAATAGAAATGCCCGCCAGTTCAGGTGATGCGAGGTTTTTCATTCTAAAATCGCATTTAGCAAAGGATTGCATTTCTTTCAGTGCTTTGCAACCAGGGAGCACAAAAATGCCACAGAGCAGGCAAAACCAGAGAAAAGGAGTTTTAAAGTTCATTCGGTACACAGCAGATTAAGGAATAAAGATAACCAAACCTCCAAGTTGGTTAAGACGGTTTAGACAATACGGATGCCAAAAATTGGGCGACACCCGCCTGGTCATCCGGATGAAACCATTGGTAAAACGGATCATTTCGAAACCACGTGAGTTGCCTTCTCGCAAACTGTCGGGTATGGGCTTTTATTTTTTCGATGGCCTCTTGTTTCGAAATATTCCCATCGAAATGTTCGAACCACTCCCGGTAACCCACGGTTTGCAGGGAGTTCAGGTCCTTCTTCGGATAAACGGATCGGGCTTCGGCTTCCAAGCCTGCGGCTACCATAGCGTCCACCCGTTGGTTGATGCGTGCATGAAGCTCGGCCCTTGGGCGGTCGAGGCAAAGGCCTACCATCTGGAAAGGGCGTTTTTTGGGTTGGGCCTTTCGAAACGAAGAATATGGAATACCACAGCTTTTTACTACTTCCAGGCCCCGCAGCACCCGTCGGGGGTTTTGTCGGTCCACTACCGCGGCATATTCCGGGTCCAGTTGTTCCAATTCTTGGAATAGCACCGATAAGCTTTCGGTGGCCAACCTGTGATTGAGTTTTTCGCGCACCTCAGCATCGATCTCCGGCATGGGGTCAATGCCAGCACAAACGGCTTTGAGAAACAAGCCAGAGCCACCGGTAAGGATGACGCGATCGTTTTTGGTAAATAACTTTTCCAGTAGCGCCAGTGCTTCTTGTTCATACCGCCCAGCGGTGTAAGGTGTTTCCAAAGGCAGAAACCCCAGGAAGTGGTGCGGCACTCCTTGCCATTCTTCTGGCAAAGGACGGGCGGTTCCAATGCTAATCTCTTGATAGAACTGTCGCGAATCTGCTGAAAGAATTTCGCACGCCCATTGTTTTGCGAGTTGAATGCTCAGTTCGGTCTTGCCTACTGCTGTAGGCCCGGCAATGACCACCAGGGTAGGAGGAGCCATAAAATGGAGCTTAGGAAGCGTTATCCTCCGATTCAGGGGCTTCCTGATCGGGATCAAAATAATCGAGGTCTTTTAACTGCTCTGCGAGGTTGGACAAGGCCATGTTTTCCAAGTCGTCGTCTTTGGCCTTGCTGTATTGGTCGGGAGCATCGCCAAAATACTGTACCAGGCGCGGATAGTCCACTCCGGCGGGAAGGGTGTTTACTTCCACCACTTCAAGGTAAAAGCACCACATCAACAAAAAGTCGAATACGTAGAGCAGGCGGTCGCTTTTGGCGGCAATCAGTTGTCCCAGGGTGGTTTGGTGCATGGTGAGAATCGGATTTTCAGACCGCTCGTCGTCCATGTCAAAAAGGGCTACTTCTTGTCCCTTTTCCCAGGTGGCATTGCTCAGGTAAAAAGAAGCCATTTGGGAATTGTCGAATTCAAAAGCCTGTTGAATGGCACCATGTAGCACCTCAAAGGTTTGATCCGAACGGATTTCAATGTCTCGAAACACGTCCTCTTCGTGGTCGATCACCACCCTTAGTCGAAATACCGATGGATTCATGATTTGTTTTCCTGAAAGGTTGAATCTTGATGGACAGATAAACCCATGCTATCCGCTTTTGCCAGCATAAACGTGCGCGCAGCTTCATACTCGTTGGGAATTTCCCCGTCGAGGATGGCATCGCGGATGGCTTGCTTCAAATCGCCAACCGCGCGGCAGGGTTTTAGGTCGAAGGTCTGCATAATTTCCGTACCGCTAATCGGTGGCTGCCAATTGCGCAAACGGTCTTTCTCCTCCACCTCCCTTAACTTTTGGCGCACCAATTCGTAGTTTCTTTTGTAGCGTTTTACCTTGAATTCATTTTTGGAGGTAATGTCCGCTTCACACAGCATCATCAGGGCCTCCAGGTCATTACCGGCCTCAAAAAGCAAACGACGAATGCCCGAATCGGTGACGGTGGTTTTGGTAAGGGCAATCGGCCGTAAGTGGAGTTGAACCATTTTTTGTACAAACTTCATTTTGTGGTCGGTCGGCAGGCGCAGTTTGCGGAATATCTTAGGTACCATACGCGCCCCTCGATCTTCGTGCCCGTGGAAGGTCCAGCCCGCTTGTGGATCGAAGCGTTTGGTGGCTGGTTTGGCAATGTCGTGCAGAATGGCGGACCAACGCAGCCAAAGGTCTTCCGAGTGCATGCTCAGGTTGTCCAGCACTTGCAAAGTGTGGTAGAAATTGTCTTTGTGGCTTTTGCCATTCACGGTTTCAACCCCATGCAGGCTTTGCATTTCCGGAAAAATCAGTGGCAACAATCCAGTATCAAACAGCAGCCGGAAACCGACTGAAGGAATGGGAGAGCGCACGATTTTGTTCAACTCTTCGGTAATGCGCTCCTGAGAAAGGATGTCTACCCGATCGCGGTTCCGCTCAATGGCGGTCAACGATTCTTTTTCAATTACGAAATTGAGTTGCGAGGCGAATCGGATGGCCCTCAACATCCGCAAAGGATCGTCCGAGTAGGTAATGTCAGGATCGAGTGGCGTGCGAATGATCTGATGGTCCAAATCTTCGAGCCCGTTGAAAGGGTCGTACAACACCCCGAAATCTTCGGGCTGAAGGCTTAGCGAAAGCGCGTTGATGGTGAAATCCCGGCGTTTTTGATCATCTTCGAGGGTACCATCCTCCACGATGGGTTTACGAGAGTTACGCTGGTAAGACTCTTTTCGGGCGCCTACAAACTCTACTTCCCATTCGCCCCAACGCAACATGGCGGTTCCAAAATTTTTGAAGTAAGAAACCTTCACTTCAGGGCCTCGTTTTTTGGCTACTGCCCTGGCCAATTCAATGCCGCTGCCTTCCACCACCACGTCAATATCCTTGCTCGGGCGAGCAAGCAATAAATCGCGCACAAAACCACCAATCACAAAGGCGCGGAGATGAAGTTCTCCCGCAGCTTCACTGATGGCACGGAACACCGGGTGCTCCAAATGGTCGTCAAAGCGGTGCACTGACATGGTAGGCGAAAAAAATGTTGTGGGGTTATTCCCTGATGATCTTGATTTCCCCGTTGAGGGCCAACTTAATGATGGAGGACGCTCCTGAGGTTTGCTTTTCCTGTTGGCGCAAATTTACCACATAATCTACCCCATCCAAAATTAGGGAATCAATGTCGGCAAAGCTTTGTGGAGAAGGCATGCCGCTGCGGTTGGCCGAGGTGGAAACAATGGGCCGTCCCAGTTTTTGAATCAGGCGTTGACAAAAAATATCTTTCACAATTCTAATGCCTAAGCTACCGTCTTCGGCCAGTAAAACCTCTGGCAAATTCACCGGGTTGGAATAAATGATGGTCAGTGGTTTCTCGGAAAGGTCGATCAAGTCCCAGGCAAGGGCTGGCACTTCTTCTACATACCGATTGAGCATTGCATCGTCGGCCACCAAAACCAGAAACGTTTTGGCGATGGGGCGGTCTTTCAGACTTGCCACCTTTTCGATGGCCTCCACCCGGGTAGCATCGCTGCCCAAGCCCCAAATGGTATCGGTAGGGTAGAGCAGTGTACCTCCGGTATCTAAGGTCTCTACCGCTTTGCCAATTTCGGCATGCATTTTTGGATCAGGAGTGTTTTTAGGCATCGCCGGCAAAGGTCAGAACATAACCGTTCAAATCCATGATGGTGAATTCGTTGGTACCGTAGAAAGTCGTATCCAGATCGGAAACGATCTCTACTTTTTCTTCCAACTCTTCATATAGCTTTTCCACGTGGTCTACATCAATGTAGATGGTGCCTGAACCTCCCACCGCGCGACCTGATAGTTGGTTTACTGCTCCGGTGAGACTGGAAACGGTTTGAAACATGATGGCGACTTCCCCCCGTTTGACCATGGCCCAATCATAAGGGCCTTTCTCCGGTACGGTAGAAACCACTTCAAAACCAAGAATATCGCGGTAGTAAGCCGCCGTTTGGTTTACATTGTTCACCATGAGGTTGGGGGTGAGGCGTTTCAGCATAGGGCACATCGATTATGGCTACAAAAGTGAGGGAATTTCCGGATTATTCCACCCCCTTCCAAGGCAAATCCTTCAGGGCTTTTTTCAAGGCAAGCGCAGAAAGCTGATGCATGCAGTCCAATTGGGGCAACCGACAGGTATTGCTCACACATGGGGCGCAATCCAAACCCGGAACCCGAACTACTTTTACGGGTGCTTCACTTAGCGGACCCGTATTTTTTTCGTTGCCAGCACCAAAAATGACCAGAATAGGGATTTCAACTGCTGCAGCCAGGTGTGCTGGTCCTGAGTCGGTACTCACTACCAGTTGGGCCGCTTTCACCACGCGGGCCAGTTCAGGCAAAGTGGTGGTACCGGCCACCGATTGCGCGGGAAGATCGGCTAGGGCGGTGACAATGGAATTCACGTGTGCCACATCGGATGGGCCTCCAACCAACACCAAGGGCAATTGAGTTTCGAGGTGAAGCAACCGGGCAATTTCGGTCGCTTTTTCTACTGGAATTCGGCGGGATTCGGCCACCGAATTGGGGTTGAACACCAAATATTTTTCCGGCAACTGGTTCAGATCGGGTGTTTGTTCCAGGGTGGTTTGTAGCGAAGGAATACCGACTGACTTTCGTTTGGAAGGAAAAGATTGCCAAAGCAAATCGAGGTATTCTTCGGAGCGGTGCTGACCATCGGCTTTGGAGAAACTTCGGGTAAGCCAAATGGAGCGCCCTTCTTTCCGATAACCAAAACGCTGGCGGCTGTTGGTGGCCCAACCCATTAGGGCCGAAGAAAACGAATCGGGGAGGCAGAAAAAGAACTGATAGCGCTCTTTGCGCAGGTTTCGCCCAAATTGCACGGCTCCCATAGGGCCGGGAAAATCTGCTTTGTTGAAAGGGTGTATCTGTCGCACACCCGGCAGCATTTCTGCCAACCCCACCAGGTTGCTTTTGACCACTACGTCAATGCTTGCTCCGGGAAAAGTGGTGCGTAATCCTGACAGGAAGATTCGCGCCATGAGCAAGTCGCCCAACCAGTTGGGGAGCCTTACCAATATCTTAGTTGGGGCACTCATCGCCACTACAAATTTGGCAAAAAGGAACGATTACCGGAAACGTGCCCGTTTCTTGCGGTAATAATTGGTCTTTACCTTGATCCAATAGTACTCAAGGGGATAGAAACGCAGGCCCAATACAATGAAGGAATTGCCCAACAGAAAGACCAACCGGTGGGTTCGTTCCACCAGGTCGTCCCTGAAAATGAAGCCAATGAGCAAGATACCGACCAGGGAGATTAAAATTTTGGGGATCAGTTGTCTGAAGGGCTCTACTTCCATCATGATGTTGAGCATCACTACCAAAATGGACATGTTGAGGATGTACTCGTTGCAAATGACTTCCCACCGAATTCGAGGGTTGCGAGGTTCGTAAATCATGGATACGAAATCCCAACCCGGATCGGTAAGCAACCAAACGAAAAGCCCTTGAATAAGGCTAAACAGGGTGATCTTAGCAATTTTATTGAGCAGTACCATCGTTGGGCGTTGTCGCTATACCTTTGGGCAATGTACCATCAGGATCAGGACTACAAGGTACACCAATTCTAAATTGGTTTTGCGGTGTAAAACTTATACCGCCACATCGAATTCACGCAGTGCTGAATTCAAAGAGGTTTTTTTGTCCGTACTTTCTTTTCGGGTGCCAATGATCAAGGCACAGGGAACCTGATAATCTCCGGCCGGAAATTTTTTGGTGTAGCTTCCAGGAATTACTACCGATCGGCTGGGCACCACGCCCCGGTACTCTTTGGGCGATTCACCCGAAACATCGATGATTTTAGTGCTTTGGGTAAGCACTACATTGGCCCCTAAAACGGCTTCTCTTTCTACCCGAACACCTTCTACTACGATGCAACGGGAGCCAATGAAACAATTGTCCTCAACCACCACCGGAGCGGCTTGCAGGGGTTCCAAGACTCCGCCAATGCCAACACCACCACTTAGGTGAACGTTTTTACCGATTTGTGCACACGACCCCACGGTGGCCCAGGTGTCGACCATAGAGCCTTCGTCTACAAATGCTCCAATATTTACGTAAGAGGGCATTAGTATAACTCCAGGGGCCACATAAGCACCGTAACGAGCAATAGCATGGGGAACCACCCGCACACCGAGTTCGGCGTATCCGGTTTTGAGTTTCATTTTATCGTGAAATTCAAAAGGGCCAACTTGCAGGGTGGTCATTTTTTGAATGGGAAAGTAGAGTACCACTGCTTTTTTCACCCATTCATTCACCTGCCAGCCATCGGCAATGGGTTCAGCACAGCGCAACCGGCCTTTGTCGATTTCTTCGATCACTTCACGAACAGCGGCAATGACGTGCTTTTCTTTCAGTAATTCCCGGTTTTCCCAGGCTTCTTCAATGATGGCTTGCATACAGGGTCAGGTTTTGAGCAAATGTAAGGTTTCATCGGGGATGAAGAAATGAACCTAACCCGAGTTTTTGGCTATTTTTGCCCTCGATAAAGCCGATTTTATGGGACGCATCCTGGCAATTGATTACGGAAAAAAACGGGTAGGCCTGGCTACAACAGACCCCCTGCAACTCATTGCCAGTGCCCTCACCACGGTGGCAGCCAACGAAACAATGGCGTATTTAAAGGCCTACTGCGACCGGGAAGAAGTAGAACGTTTTGTGGTGGGCTTGCCCCGCAGGTGGAACAACGATGCTTCGGAAGTAGAGTCGGCCATTCAAGCTTTTGTAGGACGGTTGAAAAAGCAGTTTCCCGCCATTCCGGTTGACCGTGAAGATGAGCGGTTCACCTCCTTGCTAGCGACCAGGGCCATTCGAGACAGTGGTGTGAAAAAGAAAGACCGGCAAAACAAAGGATTGGTAGACCAGGTGAGTGCTACCATTATCTTGCAGAGCTATTTGGAACGAAAAAACAATGCCCCCGGGCGTCCTAATTTGTAAACAATTCAATCGATGATATTACCCATCGTTGCCTATGGCGATCCAGTGTTGAGAGCCGAAACCCAAGAAATCACCAAGGATTATCCAGACCTGGATAGGTTGATCGACAACATGTTTGAAACCATGTACGCAGCCAACGGCATTGGTTTAGCTGCGCCCCAGGTTGGGCTGGACATTCGCATGTTTATCGTCGACCTCGATTCGGTGGCCCAGGATGCCGAAGAAGTAGAAGATCCGGAAGAGCGCGAACGCCTCTTGCAATACAAAGGGTTTAAAAAGGTCTTCATCAATCCCATCATCCTTGAAGAAACCGGCGAAGAGTGGCCTTTTGAGGAAGGTTGCCTGAGCATTCCCAACATTCGGGAGGAAGTGAAGCGACAAGACACCATTCGTATTGAATATGAGGATGAAAATTTTAATCTTGTAGAAGCGCAATTTGATGACATGGCGGCACGCGTCATTCAACATGAATACGATCACATCGAAGGCGTCTTGTTCACCGACAAGCTGAACCCGCTCAAAAGGCGCTTGCTTACCCGTCGGCTGGCCAACATCAGCAAAGGAAATGTGAAAGTGGATTACAAAATGCGTTTCCCGCAGCGCAAGGGAAGGTGAAATAATCCTACTTTGCCTGTCGTTAGTGCTCAAGTCTACCGATTGCCCAACGCTAAAAACCAACCAAAATGATTCGCACCTTAGCCCTTTTCTCCTCCGGATTGCTCCTTACCTTACTTGTTGCCTGTGGTGGTGGCACCTCAGGTGGTGATGGAAATGCTTCGACAACAGATTCGCTTTCGAAGATGGAACTTACCGATACCATTGCCAAACTCGAAAACCAACTGGTGAACCAAACCTCTTTGGAAATTGATGTGGAAAAGGCGCAGTACGTGGTCGGTTACTACAAGGAATTTGCCGATCGTTTCCCCGAGGACGAACAATCGCCCGCGTTTTTGTTCAAGGCAGCCCGTGTATTGATTGGCTTGGGTTCATACCAACAAGCCATCAGCTATTTTGAACGCATTAAAACCCATTTTCCCGGATACGACAAACGGGGTGACGCCCAGTTTTTCATTGGTTTCGTCTACGATGAGCATCTGAATCAAATGGGCAAGGCCAAGGAGAATTATGAAATGTTCCTGGAAAAATACCCCGACCACAACATGGCCGATGATGCTAAAGCGTTGATTGAAAAATTAGGAATGTCGGACGAAGAGTGGTTGCAAATGGTGCAGGAACGCAACGCCAAAGCGGCCGACAGTACTCAGGTACCTTAAATAGGGAAGCGCTACCGCAGTTCTTTTTCCAAGGCTTCCGGCAGTTGTCCGGAATTCACTTCTTGCAATTTTCCTCGGCTCACCAACGAGATATGGCCAGTTTCTTCTGAAACCACAATGGCCAGTCCGTCGGTATTTTCGGTGATGCCGATGGCCGCACGGTGGCGCATGCCCAAGCGGCCGGGCAGGTTCGACCTTTCTGATACCGGCAAAACATTGCTGGCCGACAAGATGGTGTTGCCATCGATAAGAACGGCACCATCGTGCAAGGGGCTGTTTTTGAAAAAGATACTTTCCAGTAGATCGGCAGAGAGCAGTGCATTGAGCTTTTTGCCACCCGAGGTATACATGTCGAGTGCGGTGAAGCGGCTGATGATGATCAGGGCGCCACAATGATCTTCGGCCATGCGGGTTACTGCCCGGGTCAGTTCTTCAATGTCGAGGTTGCTGGGCCGGTCGTTGCGTTTCCAATTGATCAAACGGTTGAGCCAGCCCTTTTCGCTAAATCCGGTAGTGCCCACCAACAATAGAAACTTGCGCAGCTCTTGCTGGAAAACAATGATGAGTGCAATGACCCCCACACCGATAAATTGCCCCAAAATCTCGGAAAGCAGGTTCATTTGCAGGGCTTCTACCAATTTCCAGAACAGGTAGATGGCGAAAATGCCGAGAAAGATGCGAATGGCTACCGTACCTCGAATCACGATGTACAACTGATAGATCAAAACGGCCACCAACAGGATGTCCACCACATCTTGCCAGCCGAGCGTGATAAAGGTCAATATGGCAGAAAATACACTCATACCGTGGTAGAAGGCAAGGCGCCCACAATTTTTATGGCTTGCACTGCCTCTTTTACATCGTGAACCCTGAGCATGTTTGCCCCTTTCATCAAGGCAATGGTATGCGCAGCCGTGGTGCCGTTAAGAGCAGTTTCAGGCCGTGTGCCGAGTACTTTATTGATCATCGATTTGCGGGAAACCCCCACTAAAACCGGACTTTCTAAAATTTGAAATTGTGGTAAATCTTGCAGCAGTTGGTAATTGTGCGCAAGGTCTTTTCCAAAACCAAAGCCGGGATCTACCACCACATCTTTGGCCCCCAGCAAACGGAGTTTTTCCAGTTGGCGGGCAAAAAATAGCATGACCTCTTCGGTAACATGGGCATACTCCGGTTGCTCTTGCATGGTTTTGGGCTTGCCTTGCAGGTGCATCATCACGTAGGGAATGCCCAGCTGTGCCACGGTAGCCAACATTGCATCGTCATAGGTGCCTCCGGAAATGTCGTTGATGATGGCTGCCCCACGGTCCGCAGCTTCAGTTGCGATGTTGCTTCTGTAGGTATCGACAGAAAAAATGGCTTCGGGAAAAGCAGCTACTAAGGCCTCCAGGACCGGAAGCAATCGTTGGGCTTCTTCAACTTCGGAAATTTCGTCGGAGCCCGGCCGGCTGCTCATGGCTCCCAGGTCGATGATGGTAGCACCTTCCTGAAGCATGATTTCGGTTTGCCGAAGGGCAGAATCGGGCTTTTCAAAGCGGCCACCGTCGAAAAACGAATCGGGGGTGAGGTTCAAAATGCCCATCACTACCGGAGTGCTAAGCGAAAGCAGCCTTCCCCGGCAATTGATGGCCCTCTGCGGCCAAAAAAATGTATCTTGCGAACCCATTTTTCCGGTAACCTCTCAACTGATTTTTGTGGCCAATACCGACCAGCAATACGATGCGGCAGGAGCCAAATGTAAAGACATTTTCCTGAAAAAAATGCGTGACTATGGTACCGCATGGCGCATCCTACGGGTGAGCTCGCTCACCGATCAACTGTTTATCAAAGCCCAGCGCATCCGAACCCTGGAAGAAGGAGGTGTTTCTAAAGTAGGCGAGGGGATAGAGCCCGAATTTGTGGCCATGGTGAATTATGCGGTGATGGGCCTCATACAAATGGAGATGGGCAACGATGGCCCGATTGAACTGGAGCATGCCGCAGCAGAAAAAGCCTACGATGCGCAAATGAGTGCTGCTAAAGCGCTGATGCAGCGCAAAAACCACGATTATGGTGAGGCATGGCGCGACATGCGCGTGAGTTCCCTCACCGATTTGATTCTGATGAAACTCCTGCGGGTGAAACAAATTGAAGACAACCGTGGGAAAACCCTCATTTCTGAGGGAATCGATGCCAATTACCAGGACATCATCAACTATTCGATGTTTGCCCTCATCAAATTCCAGGAAGCAGAAGTTAATTAGTTGTTAAAGATATCCCGCAGGTCCGAAAGGGCCAGTAAATTCGAAAACGACCTAAAAAAGTAACCTGACATGAAATACCTGAGTTGGATCTCCCGCCAGTTAGTGGGTTCTCTCTTCATCGTTTCCGGCCTCATCAAGGCCAACGATCCGCTTGGATTTAGCTACAAGCTACACGATTATTTTGCCGCAGACGTATTTGATTTGCCTGGCTTGGAGCCTTACGCTCTGGGGTTGGCCGTTTTCATCTGTGTATCGGAAATTCTGTTGGGTGTGGCCGTGTTGATGCGGGCCCAAATGGTGCTTTCGTCCATTTCGTTGTTCGTAATGATCGTGTTTTTCACCTTCCTTACCTTCTACAGTGCTGCTTACGACAAAGTAACCGATTGCGGGTGCTTTGGAGATGCCTTGAAACTCACACCCTGGGAGTCGTTCACCAAAGACGTAGTGTTGTTGGTGTTTATCCTCATTATTTTAATCGACGAATTGGGCTTGAAAAGAAATCGACCCGAAGACCAGGGAGGTGTCTTTAGCGATGAAGTCACCTTTGGCGTGTCCGTTGTACTGATTGCCCTCTTTTCCTTCGGTGTCATTAGCTGGGGAGGGCCGGTGTGGTTCACCTTGTTGCTGTTGGCCATTGTTTACGGCTTACGCAAAGCAGTGAAAATCGCCTCGATGGATTGGATCATTGCCGGTTTTGCTGCGGTATACTCCTTGGGCTTTTCTTATTACTGCATAGAAAACCTACCGATTCGCGATTACCGTCCCTATGCCGTAGGCAAGAGCATACCCGAAGGCATGAAAACGGCTGAGGAATTGGGGGTGCCAGCTCCGGTATACGCCAACATGTACATCATGAAACGCAAGTCTACCAACGAAACCTTTCAGATGAATTCCAACGATTATTTGGTAAAGGAAGTGTGGAAAGACCAGGACCTGGAATTGGTAGAAGCCACCGAAGAGGTGATCACCATTCAGGAAGGCTACGAGGCGCCCATCCACGATTTCAATCTGATGAGCAAAGATGGCAATGACGATACGGACCTGATTTTGGCGCTGCCACGGGTGTTTCTCTTGATTTCCAAAGACATCAGTATTTTGGAAGAAGGCAACATGGCAAAGGTGAAACAACTGGTGACCGATGGGCAGGCCCAAGGCATCCCAACCGTGTTGCTCAGTTCCACCAATTTCGAAGAGCAGGAAGCCTTTATGCAAAAGCACGGCATCGAAGTTCCATTCTACCAGGCGGACAATACCACCCTCAAGACCATTATCCGGGCCAACCCGGGGATCGTGCTACTCAAAAATGGGGTGGTGAATGGCAAATGGCACCACAACAACACGCCTTCCCTCGCTGATTCCGGGGCCTGAACCATGGGAGGGCTTCGGTGATTGCCTTTGTGGTTCGGCGGCTGTTGTATGGCCTCCTGGTTTTGCTGGGAGTGATTGTGGTCGTATTCCTATTGTTCAATGTATTGCCTGGCGATCCGGCCCGTTTGCTGGCCGGGCAACGTACCGATGCCGAAACCCTGGCTGCGATCAACCGCGATTTGGGCTTGGACCGATCCATGGGCGCCCAGTTTCTCATCTATTTGAATGATTTGTCACCGGTTTCGATACACCAAACTGAGGATCCGGCTACCGCCCTTCATTTTTCAGAAGAAAAATATTCCGGGGTATTGTTGTTTGGCGTTGGTGGAGGGCATCAACTGGCATTGAAATACCCCTATTTGCGGCAATCCTACCAAAGCAGGCGAAAAGTAGCGGATATCATTCGCGAAACGCTGCCCGAAACTGCGGTATTGGCCTTTGCCGCGGTGTTTTTCGCTACTACCTTGGGCATTGGATTGGGTTTATTTGCTGCTTTGCGCAAAGGCAGCTGGTACGACAACCTGGCCTTGATCTTGTCTGCGCTGGGCGTTTCTGGGCCCACTTTCTTCGTAGGTATTCTAGTGGTGTGGGTAGGCGCCTACCTCTTGGGCGAGTATACTGGCTTTAACCTTACGGGGAGCTTGTATACGTTTGACGAATACGGCGATAAGGAGGTGTTGAGCCTCAAAAACCTTGTGCTACCCGCCTTCACTTTAGGATTAAGGCCCCTGGCGGTGGTCGTACAACTGACCCGTAGTTCGGTGCTGGAAGTACTGGAACAGGATTACATCCGCACCGCCAAGGCCAAAGGCCTGGGCTTTATTGGCCTGGTGTTTCGGCATACCTTAAAAAATGCTTTGAATCCGGTGCTTACCGCCATCTCCGGCTGGCTGGCCAGCCTCATGGCCGGGGCCGTATTTGTAGAATACATCTTTGGATGGAAGGGCATCGGCAATGAGATCATTTCCGCCCTGGATCGCTACGACTTACCAGTGATTATGGGATCGGTATTGGTAATTACTACGATATTTGTGGCCATCAATCTACTGGTCGACATTGCCTACGGGTTTCTCGATCCGCGGGTGAGGTTCAGCTAAACACCTACATCACAAACATGAGAGAAAAGATTGTTGCCGGAAACTGGAAGATGAATAAAAACCGCACCGAGGCCAAAGCTCTGGTGAGCGAGTTACTGAAAGAATTCAAGCACAAACCTGCACCAGGGGTAACGGTGGTAGTGGCTCCTCCAATGCCTTTTACGGGCGAGGTGGTGGATCAAACTGCTGGTACGAGTGTGCAGGTAGGCGCACAAAATTGCCACCAGTCCGAATCTGGGGCATACACGGGCGAGGTAGCCGCAGAAATGCTCAAATCCATTGGTGTGCAATACGTTATCTTGGGGCACTCCGAACGCCGGACCTACTACGGAGAAACCGATGCTTTTGTGGCCGCAAAGATCGATCGTGCGCTGGAGCATGATTTGGTGCCCATTTATTGCTGCGGTGAATTGTTGGAGGAGCGCAAAGCAGGTCGCCATTTTGAAGTAATTGAAGCACAACTAAAAGCGGCTTTGTACCACCTTCATCCTACGGAGATGGCCAAAGTGGTGATTGCTTACGAACCCGTTTGGGCTATCGGCACTGGCGAGACCGCTACTCCTGAGCAAGCCCAGGAAGTACACGCCTTTATCCGTCAAAAAATTGCCGATCAATACGGCCGTGAATTGGCCGAAGGGTGTGCTATCCTCTACGGTGGCAGTTGCAAGCCTTCCAATGCACAGTCCTTGTTTTTACAACCCGATGTGGATGGTGGACTCATTGGCGGAGCATCGCTAAAGGCCGCTGATTTTGCTGCCATCGCCCATTCCTTCTAATCATGGATTACGTAGAAGTAGCTTTTCGGGTGCATCCTGCGCATCCCGGGCGCGACCTCTTGGCCGATGCCCTCGGAGAAATTGGCTTTGAAAGCTTTGTAGAAGAAGGGGAGGAGCACCTGTTGGCCTACATCCTGGCCAGCGACTTTGACGAAGACCGCTTGAACAAGCTGGATTTCTTGCAAGAAGCCTGGTTAGAAACCAGTTGGAGCCACAAAATTATTGCTGGTCAAAACTGGAATGCGGCTTGGGAAAGTCAATTCGAGCCCATTGCCATTGACACCCGCTGTCGGGTACGGGCCAGTTTTCATCCCAACGACGGAGCTTTCGATCACGACCTGGTGGTGGACCCTAAAATGGCCTTTGGAACCGGGCACCATGCTACTACCTTCCAAATGCTGGAACAATTGTTGGAACTGGACGTAGACGGGAAAACGGTGTTGGACATGGGATGCGGAACGGGTGTATTGGCCATTTTAGCGGCTCAACGAGGGGCTACCGAGGTGGTGGCCATCGATATTGATGCGTGGGCCTATGAGAATACCTTGGAAAATGTGGCGCGCAACCTCAATCGGGAACTCGTTGTTCTTCAAGGGGATGTGGGCCACTTGGGCAAACGCTCATTTAATGTTATTTTAGCCAATATCAACAAAAATGTGATCCTGAGTGATCTTTCGAGCTACGCGCAGCACCTTGCCCCCAATGGTGATTTGCTGATGAGTGGTTTTTATGAAGAAGATGCGCAAGATCTCATTCAACTTGCTGGTCCGTTGGGCCTACAAGTTGTTCGACAAGGTGTCCGCAACCGATGGGCACTGCTTCATCTGAAGAAAAACTGATCGTCTTTCTATGCCCTTGAATCGACTCTCTTGGCTGCCACTCCTGGTTTTATTGTTCCTCGCTTCCGTTAGCCAGGGGCAAATCACCATCAAAAAATTCACACAGGATTCTACCATCTTTCTGGAAGAAGTAACCACCCTGCTCACCGATTCCCGAAAAAAGGAGGGAAAAGATTTTATTGAGCAGTTTACCCCGGTTTGGCACGGTGGCGTATTTACCGAGCAAGAGCGCAAAGAGGTATACCGGATTTGTGATTTTATGCTCAAAAAGAAAATGCGGCCTTTCCCAGATTTTGAGTCTTTTCTGTTTTCCCTTATCAGTTTTAAGAATTCGAAGCAGCCGCCTGAAAGTTTCAAAGCCTGGATTTCGAGCCTGGAAACCTTGATTGATGGCCGTAGTAGACGAAAATTTACCGACTACCTGTCGTTTTGTAACAACCTCTTTTCTGAAAACCTGGTATTTTCTTCGGCCACCACCAAGTGGCAATCCGATAGCCGCGATTATTCTTTTGAGATTGATAAGGGGCGGCCCAAAATTGTTTTTCCGTCCCTGCGATTGGCGTGTTATGCCAAAGGCGACAGTTCGGTGATTCAAAACACCTCTGGCGTTTATTTTCCGATTGACAAAAAGTGGATCGGAAAAGGAGGTAAAGTGACTTGGGAACGGGCTGGATTCAAGGCCGATCAGGTTTTTGCGGAGTTGAACAATTATGTGATCGAAACCAAAAGGTCGACGTATACGGCCGATTCAGTGGTATTTACCAACACCATTTACTTTGATCAACCGCTGATAGGAAAGCTTTCTGAACGGGTATTGGCCAACGTAAAACCAGAAAAAGCATCGTTTCCAAAGTTCGATTCTTACAGCAAGCGACTCAAAATTACCAACCTCATACCCAGCCTCGATTACGATGGTGGTTTTGCCCAGTATGGGGCTAAATTCATTGGATCGGGTAACGAAGAAAGATTGGCTCAGCTCATCATCAAACGGCATGACAAACCTTTTTTGATTGCTGCTTCTATTCAGTTCACCATCCGGGTCGACCGGATTGTCTCCCGGCGGGCTCAAATCACCATTCGCCTTGATCAGGATTCGATCGTTCATCCGGGTTTGTCGCTACGATTGCTGACCAATGAGCGCAGAGTTACCCTCATTCGAGAGAATGAAGGGGTGTCTAAGAGTCCTTATTTCAATACCTATCACCAGATCGACATGTTTTTCGAGGCCCTGTACTGGAACATCGACGATCCAATCATCAAGTTGGGTCCCATTCCGGGTAGTTCAGACCGTACTGCGTTGTTCGAGTCGGACGAATATTACCGTGAGTACCGCTTCGACCGACTTCAGGGACTGGAGATGACCCACCCCTTGGTGCGTATTAAAGATTGTGCGGTAAAATACGACACCAACTTCCTATCGGCCCGAGATGTGTCTTTTTGCATGAAAATTTCGGAATCGCAGGCCCGACCGATGTTGATGAAACTCTCGAATCAAGGGTTTCTCACCTACGATTATAACACCGATGAAATTTTGATCAAGGACCGTTTGTTCAACTACATCCTGGCGAAATCAGAACAACGGGACTATGACGTGATTCAGTTCAATTCTTCCTTAGAACGCCGGGACCAAACCGACAATAACGCCACGCTCAACCTTCTGAATTATGACATGACCATCAACGGGATCAAAAAGATTTTCTTGTCGGATTCGCACAACGTGTTTCTTCGTCCCGCTGGTCGAACGATTATTCTGAAAAAGAACCGGGATTTTACCTTCAGTGGCATTATTAACGCGGGGCGTTTCGAGTTTTTCTGTCGCGACAACAGCTTTAGTTACGACGATTTTAAGATAGACATGCCCAATGTTGACTCTTTGCGCTTGAGCGTTGAGGTGGGACAAAAAGACGAATATGGCCGACGGAAAAGACGGCGGGTACGCACGGTGATTGAAAACATTACGGGGGAACTGTTGATTGACCGACCGGGGAATAAATCGGGGTTGGAGTCTTTGTCCGAATATCCCATTTTTAAATCGTTGGAGGATTCTTACGTTTTTTATCAGCGGGCAGAAGTGCAAGGTGGAGTATACAAGCGTGACAATTTTTACTTTCACCTCGAGCCCTTTGTGTTCGACAGTTTGGATAATTTCCGAAAAGAGGGAATTCGGTTTGATGGTACATTCCAGTCGGCAGGGATATTCCCCGATTTTGAGGAGACACTTACCCTGCAACCGGACTATTCTTTAGGGTTTGTGCGTTCCACGCCCAAGGCAGGTTTTCCGATTTACGGTGGTAAGGGAACCTACAAGAAAGAGATCAACATGAGCCATGAGGGACTGCGCGGAGATGGTACTTTAAAGTACCTCACTTCGACGGCAGAGTCGGACGATTTTATATTTTTCCCCGATTCTACCAACGGCGTGGCCCACAACCTGGTGATTGAGGAGCAAATGGGTTCGGTGCAATTCCCACCGGTTACAGGTGCCGACATTTACTTGCATTGGGAGCCATACCGAGACCAAATGGCCTTGCGCAATACCAAAGAACCTTTCATTTTTTACGATGGTAACTCTAACCTTGATGGAAACCTCAACCTGCAGCCATCGGGCCTTTTGGGCGGTGGTTTGTTTGCCTTTGCAGAAGCGGAGTTGGAATCGGAAGAGTTTAAATTCGAGTTTTCTGAATTTTTTGCCGATACGGCGGACTTCCGGCTGAAAACCAAGAACGACAACCTGGATCAGCTTTCTTTCTCTACCAATAATGTGGATGCGCACATCGACTTTGCCAATCGGAAAGGGGAGTTTGTTTCCAACGGTGGTGGTTCCTACGTGAACTTCCCGGTCAACCAATACATCGCCTACATGGACCGCTTCACCTGGTACATGGACGATGATCAAATTGAGCTTTCTGCCGGTAAAGGCAAAACCAAAAGTGCAAATGAGCTGGCTTTTGAGGGATCCCGGTTTATATCCACCCACCCCAAACAAGACTCACTCGATTTCTATTCGGTGGCAGCACGCTACGATTTGGCTTCGCACATCATTAATGCGAAAAAGGTAGAGTTCATTTCGGTAGCGGATGCCCTCATCTATCCGCGGGATGGAAACGTGGTGATTGAGGCCAAAGCGAAAATGCAGCCGCTGGACAGTTCCAGTGTGGTAGCCAACTCCATTACCAAATACCACAAACTGTACAATACCAACATCAACGTCTATGGCAAGCGGAATTACGCCGGTTCAGGGTATTATGATTATGTGGACATTGAGAAAAACAAGCAAACCATTCACTTCACTACCTTGTCGGTAGATACCGCGGCACAGACCTACGGTACCGGTACCATTTTGGAAGAAGAGGCTTTCACCTTGAGTCCGAAATTTGAGTACAAAGGCGACATTCGCTTAGAGGCGAGCAACAAGTTTTTGAGTTTCAAAGGCAATACCCGAATTTTCCACGATTGCGAAAACTTGAGCCGACCCTGGGTGCGATTTACCGCCGAAATTGATCCGGAAGAAATATACATTCCGATTGATTCCAGCTTGCGGGATGAAAACGGTGGCAAGTTGGCCTCTTCGGTTATGATCAATCGGGATTCGATTCATTTGTATTCCACCTTTGCCAGTCCGCTAAAAAGACGAAACGACTATGAGGTGTTGCCGGCCTTTGGATTCATGGTTTTCGATACCGAAGCCAACGAATACAAGATATCGAACCTCAGCAAGTTGAATACTCCTTCTTTGCCCGGTAACCTGTTGAGCCTGCATACTTCTTATTGCCGGACCTACGCCGAAGGAAAACTCGATTTTGCGGCCAACCTGGGTAGGGTAGAAGTAACTCCGGTAGGCAACATCAACCACAGTTTTGACGACGACAAGCTGAGCTTTGATTTGATGATGCTCATCGACTTTTTTATGGCCCCCAACGCCATGGATAAGATGGCCAAGGCAATAACGTCTTATCCCGATTTGAAACCGGTGAATTTTGAACGGCAGGTGTTTGAACGGGGCTTGTATGAATTGGTAGAGAAAAAAGATGCCGACAAGCTCATATCGCAGGTGGCACTATCGGGGCAGTTTCGGAAGTTTCCCAACGAGCTAAACAAAACCTTGTTTTTGTCGGAAGTGAAAATGAAATGGAACCCCGAAACCAGTTCTTACGTTTCATACGGTCAAATTGGATTGGGAAGCATCTTTAAAGAGCAAGTACACAAAATGGTAGATGGCCGCATTGAGATCATCAAAAAACGCAGTGGCGACATCATCAACATTTACATCGAGCTCGATCGAAAAAACTGGTACTTCTTTAGTTATCGCAGCAACCTCATGCAGGCAATTAGTTCTGATGCGGAGTTTAACAATGTGATCAAGGAAATGAAATCGGATAAACGCAAACTGAAGCCCGAAAAAGGCAAAGCGCCTTATTCTTTTATCATGAGTTCTGAACGGAAAAAGACTGAATTCCTTCGAAAGTTTGATTCCTTGTAATTATTTTATCTACTTTGCGGGCAACGCTGCCTGATCGATGCTTCCGGCCGATAATATTGTAGCCCTGTTGCTCGCCTATTTGCTGGGGTCAATACCGACCGCCGTTTGGGTAGGGAAGGTCTTTTATAAAATAGACGTTCGCGAATATGGCAGTGGTAATGCCGGAGCTACCAATACCTTTCGGGTTTTAGGGATAAAGGCAGGAATTCCCGTTTTACTTTTCGATGTTTTTAAAGGTTGTGCTGCGGTTAGCTTTGTGCGGTTTTTCACCGATTATCATCCCGATTCTGCTGCTTATGTCAACTTTCAGCTGGCTTTAGGGGTGTGTGCCTTGTTGGGGCACATCTTTCCGATTTATGTTGGTTTTCGTGGAGGAAAAGGCATTGCGACCCTACTTGGCATTATGATTGCCGTGCACTACCAGGCCGCCTTATCGGCTGCAGGAGTGTTTTTGGTAATTTTTCTTTCTACCCGCTACGTTTCGCTCGGTTCGATGCTGGCGGCAGTGAGTTTTCCATTTATCGTAATATGGGTATTCCATTCACGGATTCCTTCCCTCATCATCTTCTCTTTGTTCATTGCCATCATGGTGTTGGTGACCCACCAAAAAAACATCGAGCGGTTGTTGAAGAAGGAAGAGTCGAAAGCGAACCTTTCCTTTAAAAAACGTAATAAAAAGCAGGATGCAGAGAATGATTAACTTTGTGGCGGCTGACTCGTACCATATATTTAAACATTGACCTACAGCGGAGTAGACAACCCCATGGCGTGCATGCGGCTGATCCTTTCATACCTTCTTTCCACCCTCCTTTTTCTCGTTTGTTCGGTAGCTCCTGTCATCGGCCAGGATATTGCTGAACTGGAGAAAACAGCGGACGGCTTTTTTGAAAAGCAACAATATGCGGAAGCACTTCCTTTGTATTCCCAACTGTTGGCCAATTTTCAGGAAAATCCCGACTACAACTACCACTATGGTACTTGTGTGTTGTATGCCGAGGAAAATAAATTCGATGCTATTTCTTACCTGGCCTTTGCTTGCAAAAGCGAGGAGGTACCAGCAGAAGCCTATTTCCAACTGGGCAAGGCCTACCAGCTCAACTACGAGTTTAAGCGGGCATTGGTAGCCTACGAAAAGTTTAAATCCAAAACCAACGGCAAGCAACAGGCACAATACAACGTAGAACGGGAAATTGAAACGTGTACCAACGGACGTAATCTGCTCCGTAATATTTCCGACATCAGCGTTACTGAGAAGAACAGTTTGAAATTAGAAGACTTCGCTAAAGCTTACAACATGGAGGCTTTTGGTGGAAAAATCATTCGCAAAACCGAAGACTTCAAATTGAAGTACGACAAGAAGATCGACGAAGAGTCGGTGATGTACTTTCAAAAAAACAGCGACTACATTTACTTCTCGAGCTATGGTGACAAAGGTGAAAATGGTCGGGATATCTACTTCGTCAAGCGCCAACCCAATGGCGACTGGTCCGACCCCGAACCGCTGAGTAGTGTCATCAATACGCCTTACGACGAACACTATCCCTTCATCCATCCCAATGGCAACAAGCTTTACTTTGCCTCCAAAGGGCACAACAGCATGGGCGGCTACGATATTTTCGAAACCACCCGCGACCCCAACACCGGGCGGTGGAGCAAGCCCGTGAACCTGGACTTTGCCGTCAATACGCCCGACGACGACTTTCTGTTGATAACCGACGAAGAGGAAAAGACCGCCTACTTTGCGTCTACCCGTGAGAGTGCCCTGGGTGAAGTAACCGTTTACAAGATTCACCTGAATCGGGTGCCTTTCAATGAAACCTTGATCAAAGGGCAATTCAAATCGGAGGAAAGCCTTTCGGCCACTATTACGGTATTAGATGCTGAAACCGAAAAAGAGGTAGGCATCTACCAAACCGATCGGAAAACCGGCGAGTATGCCATCAGTTTGCCAAATGGTGGAACATTCCTGTTTGTGGTGGAAATGAAAGGCAGCTCTATTGCCCACAAGAGTTCGCCCATTAAACTGCCCAAGCTGAAGAATCCGCGTCCGCTCAAGCAGGAGATGCAGATCATTCGGGACGAAAAGGATTACGAAAAACTCTTGGTGAACAATGCCTTCGACGAGCAATTGGATGTAGAGTTGGCATTAACCGCCGAGTTGCTCCGCCAGAAAGCCAGTTTGAATGTGGGCGACTCGCCTCCGCCTCCCGGCCCTGGTCCCTCGCTCACCATTGTGGATGACGAGAACAACACAGCACCAACCGGAGCTGCACCCCTGGATGAAGGAGACGACCCGGAACCCACGGTTGTTGAAAACGAGGAGCCTGCTGTAGCGGAAGTCACAGAAACGCCGGTGGAGGATACAGAAGAAGGAGCTACCCCGGAGAACGAACCAACCAACGATAATACATCCCCTTCGACTACTGATGAAGTGGCGACCGCTGCTGGTGATTCGGAAACCAATGTTAGCGTGGCAGCTGCTGCTCCCAGCCTGGCACAAAAAGCTTACGCCAACGCCCAACTGATCGAAGACCAGGTGACCGCCTTAGAAACCAGTGCCGGAATTGCCTTGGCCCTTTCTCAGGAAAAAAGCTCGGCCGCCAAAACCAAAAATGAAGCGGCAGAAGCCATTCTGGGTACCCTTAGTTCGGTGCGCAACAAAGAAGAGAAGCAAAAGAAATCGGACGAAGCTTACATTTTAAAGAAGCAGTCGCAACAATTTAGCGAAGAAGCCAAACTGGCCATTGAGCTTTCCGAAGAATTGGAAGCATTGGCGCAAGAGCGCTCCCAACAGCAAATTACCGCAGAGCAATACGCCCGTGAAATAGAAACGGAAGCGGGCACTGCGCCCGAGTCAGAATTGCAACGCAAGCTGGAAAAATCGGCCGAATTGGTAGCGCAGGCCAAAGGACCTACCAGTGTGGAAGAATTGATGGCCGAACGCCAAAAGGATTCGGAGGCCAAGCGCAACGAAGCCCTCGCTGAGTTGAAAAAGGCGCGGGAGTTGGAAGAAGAAGCCCGCCGATTGGAAGAAGAAATTGCCTATTTCAACACCGAATCGGAAGACCGCAAGAACAAAGACATGGCCGAGCAGCTCAAGGCGCAAGCCGCCGAGTCGGAAGCCAGTCTTGCCGAAATTAGAAGCGAACAACAGCAAGGCGGCACCAAAGCCGTGCGTTTGAAAGAAGAAGCGGAGCGCTTTGCCATGATGGCTTCGGTGAGCGAAGACCTCAACGAGGCGGCCAACTCGCCCAACCCTCCGGAGCCGGTTGAAATGTCTTCCGGTGACAAACAAAACCTCCGCAGCGAATTGACTTTGGTGAGCAACCAAGTAGAGGAGGAACGCACCGATCTGGTGATTCCCGGAGCGGAAGACATTTTTATTACCGACACTGAAATCGATCAATTCGATGACCTTGAATCGGTGGTAGCAGTTAATGGTTACGACGATCCTGATCCGATCGAATCGCCACCTCCTGCTGCGGCTGATCCCGATCCCACACCGGCTCCTGAAGCGACTGCTGATCGGATAGCGGATGCGGATCCCGCCACGACTACGCCGGAAACCGAAACCCCAGCCACTGATGAACCGGCTCCGGTAGTGGATGCAGCAGTGCTGATGGAAACCATTGCCGACGATTTTGAACCCCGTTTGTTTGAACAAGAGGCAGAAAGCGATGAAATGGTGCGCGAAGCTGCCAAAGCCGAAATTTATTCTGAATGGGCGCAACGCCTGGAATTGGAAGCGGGCGCTTTGCGCCAGCAACTCACCAGCAGTGCGGAACCCGATCCTGAGTTGGAGCAACGCATTGCCCGCTTGGACGGCGAAGCCCGCCGGAAGCGCAAACTGGCCGATGAGAGCTACGAAACCATTGCCGCCATGAGCGATAGCAATGATGCCGAAGCACTGGCCGAAAATGCAGGTAATGGGGAACAAGAGGCAGAAAGCACCGATAATGAAAACCTGGGCTTCAGCGTTTCGGTGGATGCCCCTTCCAACTACACCGAAAGTTTCGAGAATCAGGTAGCGGAAGCCGAGGCTATTCCTGAGGCATCGGAGCGGGAAGCAGCTCTGGCACAAATTCACAACAATTGGCAATCGGCCATTGATGAGGAAATTGGTGAATTGCAAGAAAGCCGGCCCGAAGCCAGCCCCGCAGAGCAAAACATCATCGACGATCGGATTGCCCGACTGGAAACCGAATCGCAAACCCAGGCCGAAGAAGGGGCACGCCACAGCGAATCGGCCCTGGCTTTGGCGGATGCTTCCCCCGAAGCAAGCCCCAATGCGGAACTGCCAGCGGGTGAACCGGAATTGGCTACCGCCGACAATGTATCCGATACACCTGCTGCTACCGACGAACCACCGGCAGAAGAGCCCGGCAGCAACCTGGACGACCAAACCATTGTGGTGGAAATACCGACCGACGATCCGGCGGTAGTAGCCGATGCAGTTGATCCTGCCAATGGTGATGCAACACCCGATCTGGAAGTCACCGATCCGTTAGAAAATGGAACCGATACCGAGGGAGATTTAAGCAATGCGACTGAAACCGACGAACCGGTAGTAGCAGAACCTGAAACCGAAGTGGGAGCCCCTGCTATTGACACCGAAACACCCCAAGATCCTGAACCGGCCCTGGCCGATAATGCCGGTACCGAAAGCGAGGCAGACCCCACTCAGGCGCTCACAGAGGGAGAAGGCTTGACGGATGATCCTTTTACGGAGGTTGGAGCAGAAGACACCGACCCGGCTGAAGGCAATGAGGTAGCCACCGTTGATCCGGCGGACATCGATCCTACCAACCTTGATCCGGCAACCTTGCCCATTTCTGCCTACGACCAAACTTTTGAAGGTCGCCTGGACAACCTGAGCGATCAACCCGAAGATCGGGTGATTGTAAAACGACTGGAAGTCAACCGGGAGTGGCTCACGGCCATCAATGGAGAAATCGACCAACTGGAAGAGGAAAAGGTGGGGGAGACCGATACCGAAATTTTGCGGGAGTATGATGCTCGCATTGTAGGGCTGAAACAAAAAGCGCTGATGCGAGAGGCTGAAATTGCTTCGGATGAACCCAAAGCCGCAGAAATAGCTGCCTTGGCTGAGGCAGAAGAAAACCTTCCTGTAGAGGTTGCCGTTGGCAATTCGGCCATCGACGATGCCTTTACCGACGAGTTGTCGGAGATCAACCGTATCCCCGACGACCAACGCCGGAAAGCAGCCGAAGCCGACCTCTACAACCGTTGGGCCCAGGCCATTGATCAGGAAGTAGATCGTTTGAAAGCCGAACCTTCAAGTGATGAACCTACCGTTGTAGTGGAGCGTCAGAACCAGATTGCCGCTCTACAAAACCAGGCCAAGAGCCACCGCCAGCAAGCTACGGTGAGCCAAACCCAGGCCAACGCATTGGCAGCAACCGTAGAGCCGAATGCCGTTGAAACCACCGACCCGGCAGGAACGGCTGACCCTACCGATCCTGGAGCAGTATCGGCCACCGCCACCTTGCCCGAACCTACCGATGAGCCCGTGCCTGCCACCCTCGCCGGATTGTCAGAAAGTGAAATTCGTGAATTGGAAACCACCATTCCCGATCGGCCGAGCCTTGCCCGTACCTACCAATCAGATGCCCAATCGCTGGACAAAGATGCCTTCGACCTTGATAACGAAGCGGCCGACCTAAGGAATCAAGCGAATGCAACCTCCAACACCGAACAAAAAGCTGACCTGAACCGGGAGGCACAACTTTTGGCACAAGATGCTCAAGACAAGCGACTGGAAGCAGTTGCCTTGCGGGAGCGCGCCCGTCGGATAGAGGTAGCAGAAGACAAGATTGTGAATGCGGTGCCCGGTGAAGTGCCCGAATCGGAAAAAGAATTGGCGCGTGCCGAGCGTTTGCAAGCCGAAGCCAAAGCCCGTCAAGCCCAGGCCGACACCGCCAGAACAGAGGCCGAATCGACCAACAAGCGCAAAGAACGGGAAGCCCTCATTGCCCGGGCCAACGGCTTGGAGCAACTGGCAGTAGAAAAGCTGGCCGAATCGGAGGAAAGTTTTGCTTTGGCCGCCGATTTGGAGAAAGCCGAAAAAGATGCTTTGGAGCGTTCTTTTGTCTTGAAAGATGCCCAGCGCGTAGCCTTACCCGAAGTGCGTACGCCATTGCCCGATGCAGAAGTGCCACGGGTGACGGCCATGCCGGAGTTTCTTAGCTATTCCGTGAAGCAGCAGCAATCTGCTAAGGTGTACCGAAAAGCCGCGATGATGTACCGATTGGCCGAAAACCTGGAAGCCGAAGCCGAGGGGGATAAAGTCGAAATGCAGGACCTCATGCTGGCCAGTGCACAAATAACGGACGAAAGCGCCAGGCAGGCACAGCTGGACCGGGCCAGGCAATTGGGCGAACGCCGTCAGCAACGCCTGGCTCAAGCCGATTCGATCAAAACCGAAGCGGCCTCCGTAGAACGAAAAGCCCTCTACCTGGAAAACGAAGCCAACCGCTACTTGTTGAAACAACCCGAAACGGTGTACATGGATATCCTGGCTTACAACGCCCGGGTGGACGTAGGTGCGCCTTCGGTAGTGGCGGTGAACACTGTAGCGCCTGCCGGTGGAACGAATCCTCCGGTTGTTGCTAACCCGGCCGTTGAAAATGAGGAGCCCGAAGTGGCCGGAGCGGTTGCGGTAGGTGGAAACGATACCAGTCCGGAAAATAACCCCGCGGAAGATCCTGTGGCTGGAACTCCCGGCAATGAACTGGCCGACAACCCTCTGGCCAACGACCCTGTAGCTACGCCAAGAACTGAAGTAGAACGCCCACGTGCCATTCAGCCCATGAACCTCAACCAACCGGTGAATGTGGCTACCATCGACCGCGTGCCGGATCGGGTAGAAGCGCCCATCTTCAGCAAGGTTGAAGAGACCACTTCGGTATACAACGACACCAAGCCGATTCCAGAATTGAGCGACCTGCCCGAAGGACTGGTCTTCAAGGTGCAGATCGGTGCCTTCCGCAACCCGATTCCGCAAGATATTTTCAAGGGCTTTGCACCCATTGCTGCCGAGCCTACCGATTTTGGTGTCACCCGTTACACCGCAGGTTGGTTCGGTGCTGAGTCCAATGCAGTGACGGCACGCGATGCCATTCGCACCATCGGCTATCAAGATGCTTTTGTGGTGGCTTACTTAAATGGAGAACGCATTTCCATGGCCGATGCCCGTCGTCGGGCAGGCTCGGCTGCACCAGCAGCCGTTGCCGCAACTCCTCCGCCAGCGACAACCGGCGGAGCACGGGGGGGCGTGGTGAATTCCACACCGGGCGTAGCCAATGCCGTAGAAGGTATCAACGGTTTGTTCTACACCGTGCAGGTAGGCGTCTTCTCCCGCGAGGTGAGCGCCAACGACCTGTTCAACATCGATCCTTTGGTGAGCGAGCAAACCAGCAACGGAGCTTACCGCTATTCCACCGGAATCTTTAGCAGTGTGCCCGAAGCTACGGTGCGCAAAGATCAAGTAGTGGGAGTAGGGGTAGCCGATGCTTTCGTAACGGCTTATTACAACGGAAAGCGCATAACCGTGGCTGAAGCCCGCCAGCTGGCCAACGAAAACGGGCCAAACATCTTTACACAAGTGGGCGGAGGAACGGCTCCGGCTCCCGCCGATCCTGCCCCAACGGCTCAAGCGGGAGACATCACCTTCAAGGTGAATTTTGGCACCTACGCTGCCGATGTGCCCGTGAAAGATGCGGCCATCTTGCTATCGTTACAGTCCCGTGGAGTAGACCGCCAGAAAGCAGGAGGTGAGACCACTTACCTCATTGGTGATTTCAGTTCTTACGCTGAAGCACAAGCCCTGCAACAGGAAATTGAAGCAAAAGGAAAGGCTGGAATCACTATATTAGGGTTCGAAAACGGGCAAGCCATCAACCTGCAGGAAGCCATACAAAAATCTGGATCATGAAATTCGACACTCCCTGGTTCTCCGACACCGACGAAGCGGTTTTAACCGAGCCAGAAGTTGCTACCGACGAATTAACCGCTTCTGGTTTTTCACTCATTCTCTACAACGACGACGTCAATACATTTGATTTTGTGATCAAAACCTTGGTAGAGGTATGTGAACACGATGTGTTGCAGGCCGAGCAATGTTCCATCATTGTGCACACCAAAGGCAAATGCGATGTGAAAAACGGAGCCTACGAAAAGCTGGAACCTATGTGTGTGGAAATGCTACGCCGGGGACTCAGCGCTAAAATCGAGAAATAAACCTTTTCGATCTTTCCTGGATGGTGATCACCATCCACTTCTCTTAGACAGCATACCATGAAGCAAGTAGCCTTAACCCTGGCAGTGATTCTATTGATGAGTGCCTGTGGAAAAGTACCCATCACCGGAAGGAAACAAATCAACCTCTTGCCTGAAACTACCCTCATGAGCATGAGCGTAGCCAATTACCAAGAGTTTCTAAGCACCAACAAAACCCTCAGTTCCAATGCCAACAACCAGGCGCAAATGGTGCAACGGGTAGGGCAGCGCATTGCCTCAGCGGTGGAAACCTACCTTAAGAAGCACGGCCAGGGCAAGCGGGTGAAAGACTACAAATGGGAGTTTAACCTGGTGCAGGACGATGCGGTGAACGCCTGGTGCATGCCGGGTGGAAAAGTGGTGTTCTACACCGGTATTTTGCCCGTGACCAAAGACGAAGAAGGCCTGGCGGTAGTGATGGGCCACGAAATCGCCCACGCCATTGCACGGCACGGCAACGAGCGCATGAGCCAAACCCTGGCAGTGCAAGCGGGTGGGGTAGGCCTGGGTGTCGCGATGAGCGAAAAGCCAGAGCTGACCCAAAATCTTTTTATGCAAGCCTACGGTTTAGGCTCTAACCTGGGCATGTTGGCCTTTTCGCGCAGCCACGAATCAGAATCGGACAAAATGGGGCTCGTGTTCATGGCCTTGGCCGGGTACAATCCTGAAGCCGCAGTAGGTTTCTGGCAACGCATGGCCGCTTTGGGCGGACAAGCTCCCCCCGAGTTTTTGAGTACGCACCCCAGCCACGATACCCGTATTCAAAACATCCGCGAATTTCTACCGGAAGCCAAAAAGTATTACACCCCAAAATAGTACTTTAGTGGGGTCTGCACTTAACTCCAATGACCCTAACCGTAATTATCCTCATCATTGTTGCCGGCCTGGCCTTCGTTTTGGCGGAGATTCTGGTATTGCCCGGCGGGGTAGTGGGAATCATGGGTTTTGCCCTGATGATCACCGGGATTTATTTTGCCTACGGATTGGATACCAACACCGGGCACTTCGTGTTGACCGGTACGTTGGTACTGACGGGCGGAATCAGCTACATGGCCTTTAAGAGCAAGACCTGGAAGAAGGCTACCTTGCACACCAATGTAGCAGGCAAGGTGAACACCTTGAACGAAACGCCCGTGCAACCGGGCGACAAAGGGAAAACCACTTCGCGGTTGGCCCCCATGGGTACCGCAAAAATCAATGGACATTACTTAGAAGTCAAATCACACGTGGCCTACCTCGACCCCAACACTCCGGTGGAAGTGGTGAAAATTGAAGGTGGCCAAATTACCGTTAAACCAAGCCTAAATGAATAACCTGTTAACCATCCTTCTGCAATCTGACGGCACCAGTCTGGGTGTGATGATTGCCATTGCCGTAGCCTCTCTGGTGGGCCTTTGGATCTTCTTCTATTTTGTGCCGGTTGGCCTGTGGTTTTCCGCCTTGCTTTCTGGTGTGCGCATCTCCCTCATTCAGCTGGTGTTCATGCGCTGGCGGAAAGTACCGCCTTCCGTCATTGTGAAGGCCATGATCAACTCCAGCAAAGCCGGGCTTTCGCTGAGCCGCGATCAACTCGAAGCCCACTTTCTGGCCGGTGGAAACGTCATCAACGTAGTGAACGCCTTGATTTCGGCCGATAAGGCCAACATTGGGTTGGACTTTAATTCCGCTACTGCCATTGATCTTGCCGGTCGGGATGTGTTTGAAGCGGTACAAATGTCGGTGAACCCAAAAGTGATCGATACTCCACCGGTAACTGCGGTAGCCAAAGACGGTATTCAATTGATTGCCAAAGCGCGGGTCACTGTTAGGGCCAACATCAAGCAATTGGTGGGTGGTGCCGGCGAAGACACCGTGTTGGCGCGGGTAGGTGAGGGCACCGTTTCGGCCATCGGCTCCGCCGACAGCCACAAAGCCGTGCTCGAAAATCCTGACAGTATCTCCAAAATCGTATTGAGCCGCGGCCTGGATTCCGGTACCGCTTTCGAAATTCTTTCCATTGATATTGCCGACGTAGACATCGGCAAGAACATCGGTGCCGGGCTGCAGATCGACCAGGCTGAGGCCGATAAGAGCATTGCCCAGGCGAAAGCCGAGGAACGCCGTGCCATGGCGGTTGCTGAAGAACAGGAAATGAAAGCCAAGACGCAGGAGGCGCGTGCCAAGGTGATCGAAGCCGAGGCTCAGGTGCCCATTGCAATCTCCGAAGCCTTCCGAAGTGGCAACCTCGGGGTGATGGATTACTACAAGCTGAAAAACATCCAGGCCGACACCACCATGCGCGACAACATTGCCAAACCTCCCGGAGGCGGCAACAAAGGCAGCAAGGGCAGCAGCGGTTCTTGATTCTTTGCTGAATAGACTTTTTGATGAGGCTGACCTTGAAACGAGGTCAGCCTTTTTTGTGATGTTTAGGCACCAAGGTGCGAGAGTAACATTCTAATCTGGCCCTTTTCTGATGCCGGGAGGAGAGGGGGGGCTCTTCCAACTTTCGTTTTACAGGCGTTTGCATCATTGCCATGTTGG
>ERZ1740068.79-NODE-79-length-61562-cov-26.206155_pt1 | contig 61562 bp, 40 predicted proteins | sample MGYA00581735_ERZ1740068 | MGnify/ENA primary metagenome ERZ1740068 (study PRJEB43018, sample SAMN04849740) | marine metagenome | isolation source: floating plastic debris | place: Pacific Ocean | collected 2008-08-30 | study: EMG produced TPA metagenomics assembly...
AAATCCTGCTCCTGGTGCGTATTTACTCCCCCGGGCGCGGGGGTGCATTCGGGGTCCCTGCGGGCTTGCGGGCTAGCTTTGTGGGGGCGGCTCTCGCCCGATCGCCGACGGCGATTTGCAGTGCGGAAAAGTAGGCGTTGCGCGATTCGGGATAGCAGAATTGCAACTAGTAAGCGTGGCCGAGGCGGGTGAGCCTCTCGCCGCTCTATGGCTGATTGGGCAGGAGCACTGTCGATGCCGATCGCCGTTCGGCGCGGGTTACGAAAATCACTCGTAGAGCGCGTTCACGGCTTGGCCTCGCGCAGCCAGACGAGCGTGCTGTAAAGCTGAAAGGCCGGATCCCAATTCGAGGGCTCCTCGCGCATCACGTCCACGTAGTGGTCGATGCTCTCCATTAGCAGGTAGTAATCGAGCGTCGTTTCGGCAAAGGGGGCAAAGTCGCGCCACAGCGGCACGTTCGGACACTGGCGATCGATCGCTGCCAGCATTCCGTTCCAGTTGATGCGCGTTGTCGCTGCACTCGACGCTAGACCCTTTTCCTCTTGCTCGAGCTGCTCTTGGGTGAAGATCGCGCCGCTGTCGAAGCGATAACGTCGATCGCAGAACCGCAAAATGCAACCGCGATCGAGCAGGTGTAAATCGAGCAGCTGCACGTAGTCGCGAATTTCGGGCTTGCGCTTAATTTTTTCCTTGTCCTGCTTGCTGATGTCGAAGGAGACGGCATTGATAAACAGCGGTACGCCACCGCGTACCTGCCGCGTCACTTCGCCGGGCTCGAATTCGATGCGCCCCGCCCGATCGCCGCGCTCGACGCAAACCGCGACGAAGTTTGGCTCGATTTGCTCCAGGTAATCGACGCGGAAAACTTCAATCTCGTCGATCGCCGCGCGATCGACCCAAAACGTCTTCAGACCCGCTTTCCGCAAATCGCGCCCGTACACGTCAAGCTCCGCAAAGTCGCCGACGCGATAGAGCCGCCAGCCGTGGGTTTGGAGCTGCATCCGCGCCGAATAAGGATCGATATCGAGGACGTGCGCCAGGGCTTGAGCCAGCTCGCGGCGGCGTTCGGCGGGCGTGGCTTCCAGGATTAGCAAGCCGAGGCGATCGGGTTTTGCGAGCTTGGCGGACTCGATGCGATCGCGGCGGCGCAGCTTGTCGCTGGCGGCGAGGCGCTCGATGCCCTGACGGGCTTTGCGAGCGATCGCGGGCGACACGTTTCCGGCCTTGAGGAGCTGGCGGTAGACTTTTTCGGCTAGCTCGGCGCGATCGCGCACTTCGTTAACCCGCGCGACCAGATACAGCACCTGCGGGTCGTCGCGCCGCTGCTGGTAAATCGGCTTCAGCAGTCGCTGCGCCCGTACGCCATCACCGCGATCGAGCAGCTGGGTAATCTTCTGAAAGACGGTGGCATCGTCGGCCATAATCTCGACCTATGTGGGGCGATCGGGTATCGATCGGGCATCACTTTCAGCGTAGCGAAAGTCACGCCCGAAACCGAAACCGAAGCACCCAATATGAAAAAGCCGAGGCAGAAGAGTCGTACAACTCTCCCGCCTCGGCTTAACTCTAGAGACCGAGCCGAAGCTCAAATCTCAGATGTGAAATTCCGGCAGTTTAGACTGCGGGAACGAAGCGCTCTTTCTCGGGCACTTCTGCGTATTCCGCAACGATTTGACGGAATTCGTCACCGTCGATCGTCTCTTTTTCGATGAGCAGATCCACCAGGCGGTCGATCGCTTCGCGATTGTCGCGCATGATGTCGAGCGCATCTTCGTAGCACTTGGCAACGATGTTGCGGACTTGGCTGTCAACGCGCGAGGCGATGTCTTCGGAGTATTCCGAGCGCGACATCAGGTCGCGGCCCAGGAAAACTTCGCCCGACTGGCTTTCCAGCGACACCGGGCCGATGTCGGACATGCCGTAGCGGGTGACCATCTGGCGCGCCATATTGGCAACCTGTTGCAGGTCGCCGCCCGCGCCGGTGGTAACTTCGTCGTCGCCGAAGATGATTTTTTCAGCAGCGCGGCCACCGAGTGCGCCGGTGATACGTGCCAGGATTTGCGATCGCGAGATCAACATTTGGTCTTCCGACGGCGTGAACCAGGTTAGACCCTGAGCCTGACCGCGCGGAATCAGCGTAACTTTCTGGACAGGGTCGTGAGCGGCAATCAGCGTACCGACGATCGCGTGACCGACCTCGTGATACGCAATCAGGCGCTTGCTCTTACCGTCGGTGAGCGGCGTGCCTTCCATTCCGGCAACGACGCGATCGACGGCGTCATCGATTTCGACCATTTCAATCGCGTCTTTGCGACGGCGAGCGGTCAGAATCGCGGCTTCGTTAAGCAGGTTGGCTAGATCCGCGCCGGTGAAACCGGGGGTGCGGCGGGCGATCGCTTCAAGGGAAATCTCGTCGCTAACTTTTTTGTTACGGGCGTGGACTTCCAGGATCGACAGGCGACCTTTGATGTCCGGAGCCGAAACGGTGACCTGACGGTCGAAACGACCGGGACGCAGCAGCGCCGAGTCGAGAACGTCAGGGCGGTTGGTTGCGGCGATCACGATGATGCCGGTGTTGCCCTCGAAACCATCCATCTCCGTGAGGAGCTGGTTCAGGGTTTGCTCGCGCTCGTCGTTACCGCCACCGATGCCCGCGCCACGCTGACGACCGACCGCGTCGATCTCGTCCACGAAGACGATGCAAGGGGCGTTCTCTTTGGCTTTGGTGAACAGGTCGCGGACGCGAGATGCGCCCACACCGACGAACATTTCGACGAACTCCGAACCGGAGACGCTAAAGAACGGCGTACCCGCTTCGCCTGCAATAGCTTTTGCGAGCATGGTTTTACCGGTTCCCGGAGGACCGACGAGCAGCACGCCTTTCGGGATGCGCGCGCCGACAGCGGTGAAGCGTTCGGGCTTTTTCAGGAAGGTGACGACTTCTGCCAGTTCTTCTTTAGCTTCTTCGACGCCAGCGACATCATCGAACATGACGCCGGTTTGAGCTTCCATTTGGAAGCGGGCTTTCGATTTACCAAAGTTCATCGCCTGGCCGGGGCCGCCGGGGGCGTTGTTGCCCGAGCGACGGAACAGGAAGAACAGACCGACAATCAGCAGCACCGGGAAAATCAGGTTTCCGAGGATGCTCCAAGCCGCACCTTCGTTTTGAATCGGGTGGCTGTCGAAAGCGATGTTTTCATCGCGCAGACGCGAGACGAGACCCGGATCTTCCATCGGGAGATCGACGCGCAGGCGCTGGACGCGGTTGTCGAGGTCGAGATCGACCGCTTGGACGATCGCCGTGCGACCGCCTTCGTATAGATCGACACTGGTGATGCGACCGGCGTCGAGGTAGTCGAGGAAGCGACCGTAACTCATCCGGGTCGCAGCGGCGTTATTACCGGCGGTGAATCCCGGATTGGCAAAGGCTCCCTGCCAAATAAAAAATCCGATCGTGACGATCGGAAGCGCCCAGAGCAGCGCGACTCTCCACGATTTCATGACTTATGCAATCTCCATCTGTGCTGACGACATGCAGACGCGCAGGAGCGCGATCGTTTATCGTGCTTGCTTTGATTAAATTTCTTTACTAAATGTAACACGCGCGTCGAAATGCCGGGAACTCCAACCGGTGGTTAGGGTTCGGTTTCCCTATCTGGCGCGGCGATCGGCAGGGTAATCTCGAAGCGGCTGCCGCCGTCGGGGCGGGGATGGTAAGCGATCGTGCCGCTGTGCTGTTCGGTGACGATCGCGTAGCAGGCGGAGAGGCCGAGGCCGGGGCCACGCCCGAGGCGCTTGGTGGTAAAGAACGGGTCGAAGATGCGATCGGCGTTATCGGGTTTGACGCCGATGCCGTTGTCGGAGATCTCGATACGGACGCGATCGCCATCGGTGGCGGTGGCGATTTCGATCTTTCCTGGGCGATGGTTGCCGGTAGCGGTCAGCGCGTCGATCGCCTCGGTCGCGTTCTCGATGATGTTGAGAAACACCTGATTGAGCAGACTCGGCTGGCACAGCAGGGGCGGCAGCTCACCGTAGTTGCGCGTCACGTCGATCGGCCCCTGAGTCTCTGTTTCGGCGAGCTGCGATTCGAGCAACACCAGAACGCTGTCGATGTTTGCATTGAGATCGATCTTTTTGACCGCCGACTCCTGACTGCGGGCAAACGTCCGCAGAGATTCGACGATTTTGACGACGCGATGCACGCCGCCCTCCATCGAGCTGACGATACGCGGCAGGTCGCAGACAATGTAGTCCACGTCGAGAGATTCGAGCCGATCGGCCACATGCTCGGGCGGCTCGGGCATTGCCTGTTCGTATAGCTTGACGGCCTCCACTAGATCGGCGGTGTTATCGCGCACGTGGCTGAGATTGCTGCCGATAAAGCCGATCGGGTTGTTGATTTCGTGGGCGATGCCGCCAACCAGCCGACCGAGCGCCAGCATCTTGGCGTTTTGCACGGCGCTCGCCTGAGCTTTGTTGAGCTCCTGCACCGTACTTTCCAGGCGATCAAGATTGAGTCGCGCATCGAGCTGGTCTATTACCTGGCGACCGAGGGCGGCCAGGGTATCGATTTGTGCGGTGGAGAGTTGGCGTGGCTTGATGTCGATCGCACATAGCGCCCCGATCGCATAGCCTTCTTTCGTGACAAGCGGCGTCCCGGCGTAAAAGCGAATCCCGTTAGGTTGAGTAACGAGAGGATTGTTGACGAAGCGCGGATCTTTGGTGGCGTCGGGCACGACCATAATCTCGTCCGGCTCGAGAACGACATGGGCGCAAAACGACGGTTGGCGCGGCCCTTCATCCGCTTCGTAGCCGACCTTGGACTTAAACCACAGCCGATCGCGATCGACGAAGCTCACCAGCGCCGCTGGCGTGCCGCAAATCTGAGCGGTAATCCGACTCAGATCGTCTATCGCAGGTTCGGGCAGCGTATCGAGAACTTTGTAGCGTTTGAGCTCTGCCAGCCGCGCCGCCTCGTTGACAGGAATCGGAACAGTCTGATGAAACGATGGAGAAGAGGTCATTAGTGTGGCGCAGTCTGGGCGGGGCGGAGGCTTTGGCGAGCAATCTCTACCTCGGCGGGGACGAAAGTGTCGCGTCTATCTTTACACCATATTGCCAAAGTAATCGGTAGCATTGCAGCCCATTTTCGCCCCAGATCTTGGCCTGCCGCTCCATCGCTAATTTTTGGTGTGCAGTGATGAGTCGGGCGCGACGATCGGCAGGGCGATCTCGAAGCGGCTGCCGCCTTCGGGGCCAGGATGATGAACGATCGTACCGCCGTGCTGCTCGGTGACGATCGCGTAGCAGGAGGCTAAACCGAGGCCGGAGCCGAGGCCGAGGCGTTTGGTGGTAAAGAAAGGCTCGAAGATGCGATCGGCGTTTTTAGGGGCGATGCCGATGCCGTTATCGGAGATGGAGAGATAGATACGATCGGCGTCAGCGGCGGTTTCGATCTCGATATGGCCGGGTCGATCTTCACCGCGATCGAGAAGTGCGTCGATCGCCTCGATCGCGTTGTCGATCAGGTTAAATAGCGCCTGGTTGATGGTGGCGGGGCAGCAGAACAGCGGCGGCAGCTTGCCGTACTTGCGCGTTATGGAGATGCGCGCCCGCGTTTCGGTTGCGGCGAGTCGCGATTCGAGCGAGAGCAGCGGGTTTTTGAGGGTGGCGTTGAGGTCGATTTCCTTTCGCTCGGCCTCGTTGTTGCGGACGAAGGCTTTCAGAGCATCGACGATTTCGGAGATTCGCCAGACGCCGACTTCGATCGAGCCGACGACTTTGGGCAGGTCGGTGACGATGTAGTCCAGATCGAGTTCTTTCAGCCGCTGGGAAAATTCGGGTGGTGGCTCGGGCAGCGCGGCGCGATAGAGCGAGAGGGCCTCGAGGGTGCTTTCTATGTATTCGAGGATATGGGGCAGATTGCTACCGATAAAGCCGATCGGGTTGTTGATTTCGTGGGCCACACCGCTGACGAGCTTGCCGAGGGCAGCCATCTTGGCGTTTTGGACGGCCTGGACTTGGGTGCGTTTCAGTTCTTGGAGCGTACGGCGCGCTTCAAACCTGTCGACCGTCTGGCGACCGAGGGCCGCTAGCGCTGCGAGCTGTTCGTCGGAGAGGTGGAGCGGCTGCGTATCCAGTACGCACAGAGTTCCGAGGGCGTAGCCGTTGCTGGTAACGAGGGGCTTTCCGGCGTAGAAGCGCAGGTGTGGCGGGCCGGTGACGAGATCGTTGTTAGCGAAGCGAGGATCTGCGTGGGTGTCCGGGACGACGAGGATTTCCTCGGGCTCTAGGATGGCATGGGCACAGAAGGCTAAGCTTCGCGGCGTTTCGCTGGCTTCGAGGCCTCGCTTGGATTTAAACCACTGACGATCGCGATCGACCAGGCTGACCAACGACATCGGCGTTCCGCAGATCTGCGCCGCAAGGCAGGCTATATCGTCGATGGACTGCTCGGGCAGAGTGTCGAGAAGTTTGTAGCGCTCGAGTTCTGCCAGCCGCTCCGACTCGTTGGCGGGAATTGGGGCAGCGCCAGAGTTTGGGGCAGCCGGATCGCGGGGTGAAGTAGGTGTCATGGTGTCGGGGCAGCACAGAGGCTCTGCCCGTCGAATCAATTTTCAGTTTGCGCGCGCGCAGTGGTTGTTCTCCTAGCTTAGCGTCGGCGAGATTGGCTGCGATCGGCCTTTCGGGCCATACCGCCACTAGCTTCTCGAGACTCTAATGCTCATAACGGTAATTACCGGATTTAGAAAAGCAAGCCCGGCAATCTCAATACACCTCCGACTCGCGATCGCGCATCGCGCTCGAACCGACAAAAGCGCCGCTAAGCCAACTCGCCTGGAGGAACTTCCAGCGTGGCACTCTCGCCCATCGCTTCCGAATAGGCGATCGCCCGGTTTCGCCCGCCCTGCTTGGCCTGATACAGCGCGATATCCGCCTCGTGGATCGCCCCCTCCGGCGTCTCAGCCAACTCAGGAAACACCGTCGTCATGCCGATGCTTAGAGTTAGGCGCTCGCTAACATCGGAGCCCTCATGGGGAATATCGAGCTCGCGCACGGCGGTGACGATCGCGTCGGCAGCTTGCAAGACCTCTTCTCGGGACGTCTCGGGCAAGATCGCAGCAAACTCCTCACCGCCGTAGCGCGCCATAATGCCGCTGGTTTGGGTTTTGACGATGCGCTCGATCGTCTGAGCGACCATCTTCAAAATTCGATCGCCAAAAACATGGCCGTAGGTATCGTTGTAAGCCTTGAAATAGTCCACATCGATCATCATCACCGACATTCGCTGCTGACTCTCTTGCAGGCGAAACCACTCTTTAACGAGATACTCATCGAAATAACGGCGGCTTGGAACCTGCGTCAAACCGTCGAGATTCACCAAATTTTGCAGGTGCTGGTTGACTTCCCCGAGGGTCGCTTCGAGGTCTTTTTGGGCAGTAATGTCCGCAAGGCTGCCGACCGAGCCGGTATTTTCGCCCGTCTCGTCGAAAGTAAACACGCAGCGTGCCAGCACCCAGACCACGCGCCGATTGCGGTGGACGAACCGAAACTCTTCCTGCCAAGGCTCGCGCTTGCTAAAAGCGCACCGCCACGAATCTAAAACGCGGGCTTTGTCGTCCGGATGTAGGCGCTTGCTCCAGCCCAAGCCGAGCGCCTCATCAAAGCTGACATCGAGCAAATCGCAGGCCCGCTGGTTGACGTAGACGCAATCTCCGCGCGTGTCGTTGCCGTATAAGCCGATCGGCACCGCATCGACGAAATCGTGGTAACAAAGGCCGTCCGGCAGTAAATGGGCCGAAAGCGAGCGCTCGAAATTAGTAGGCATCGTAAAAATCGCGACGGTTCCCATACCGGAAGCTTAGGAGACCTCTGCGGGTTAACGATACCCGAAGCATTCGATATGCTGACCTGCGTGAGATCGTAATAACGATTGAATTAATGTTAAGCCGCGCGATCGGGCACATCAACTTCTGCACCCACCCCCAACCGGAAGATTTTGATGCTCGCGCGCGGAGTCAATCCAGAGATACCCCAAGCTCAAACTTCACCGACGATTGAGCTAGCCGTCACGGCTGGCAGTCGCAGCTAATCGTCACGGCTGGCGGCCACGGCTGGCGGTCACGACCGGCGATTTCGCAGAACGCGCAGCAGCTTGTCAAACGTGAGCGGCGGCTCGGCGACGGCGGCGATCTGTGCGCCCGTGCGCGGGTGAATAAGTGTCAGTTTCCAAGCGTGCAGGGCTTGGCCCGGAAGATTGACCCCGATCGCCCGTCCCGAGGCGTAGAGGGGGTCGCCGACGATCGGATGGCCGATCGCGGCGCTGTGGACGCGGATCTGATGAGTGCGCCCAGTTTCAAGCTGGAAATGCATCGTGGTGTGGTTGCCGAGCCGCTCGAGGACGCGCCAGTGGGTCACGGCCTGCCGTCCGCCGCGATCGACCTCGACGACGGCCATTTTCTTGCGATCCTGAGGGTGCCTCCCGACCGGTAGCGCGACCGTGCCAGTGTCGGTGCGCGGGGAGCCGTAAACGATGCCCAGGTATTCGCGGCGAGCGGTCTTGGCAGCAATCTGCGCTTGCAAATGCTGGTGGGCGAGATCGGTTTTGGCGACGACGATCGCGCCAGTGGTGTCCTTATCGAGGCGGTGGACGATGCCCGGTCGCTGCCTGCCGCCGATGCCGGAGAGGCGATCGCCACAGTGGTACAGCAGCGCGTTGACCAGCGTATCCTGGGCGTGGCCGGGGGCGGGGTGTACCACCAGTCCGGCAGGCTTGTCGACCACCAGGAGGTCGTCGTCTTCGTAGAGGATATCCAGGTCGATCGCCAGCGGCACGAGCGTATCGAGCGGCTCGGCTTCGGGCACGACCACCGCCACGCGATCGCCCGGTTTGAGCTTGTATTTTTTCTGGGTGCAGGGAGTGTCGTTAACGCAGACTTGCCCCGCTTCGATAAGGGCTTGCAGGCGCGATCGCGACAGATGTTCGATGCCATCGGCCAGAGTGCGATCGAGGCGATCGACGCTTGCGGCGGTCAGGACGATGGGCTCGGTCATGGCGTCGGTGTCACGGTGCGAGATGGCAAAGGCGCAAGATTCAAGGTGCAGGATTTCAAGAAGATTCTGGGAGGGCGGAGACTGCGAGCGATCGCGCCAGCCGTTTCGCTCACTTCTACTAAAGCCCGTCCAGCATAATAAACCGACGCGCCCGCCACGATTGCTGAAATCGAGCCGAACCGATAGGGTTGGCTAAACGAGAGTTCGACGCTGTCAATCGCGCCATGCTATTTCAAATCCCCAACGTTCTGAGCGCTGAGGTCTTGGCCGAGCTGCGCGATCGGCTCGATCGCGCCGAATTTAAAGACGGCAAACTCACAGCGGGCTGGCACGCTAAAACCGTCAAAGAAAACACTCAGCTCGCCGCCAAAGACCCCCTCGGACAGCACGTCAAAACCACCGTCCGTCAGGCGCTGCTCGGTCACCCGCTTTTCCAGTCCGCCGTCCGCCCCCAGTCCATTCACTCCCTGCTCGTCAGCCGCTATGGCGAGGGCATGTCCTACGGACGCCACGTCGATAACGCCGTGATGAACGGCCACCGCACCGACGTGTCGCTCACCGTCTTCCTGAACGAGCCGGACGAATACGCAGGCGGTGAGCTGACGATCGAAGGCGCAGACCGCGAAACGGGCTACAAGCTGCCCGCTGGCTCGGCGATCGTCTACCCGTCCACCACGCTCCACCGCGTCGATCCCGTCACCAAAGGCCACCGCCTCGTCGTCGTCGGCTGGGTGCAGAGCCACATCCGCGACGCCAGCCACCGCGAAATCCTCTTCGACCTGGAGACCGTGCAGCGCAGCCTGTTCGCCAAACAGGGCAAGACGCCGGAGTTCGACCTTATCGCCAAATCCCATGCCAACCTGATGCGCCAGTGGCTCGACGGCTGAGCCGAGATTTTCCCGTGTCCGCCGCTTCGTCCGCTCCGTTCGCCAAACCCACCGAGAAGTCTCGAACGTCAGACCCCGAACGCTAGACTATAGGGCATTCCCACCGGACGATCGCCCGATGAAACCGCTCCGCACCGGCAAGCTGCGTATCGAACGTCTCGTCGTTCCCTTCGCCAAGCTGCCTCAGCACCTGCACGGCCTCAAAATCGTCCAGCTCTCCGATATTCACTTCGCCAACGACCAGCTCTCGCCCCGCCTGCTCGCCCAGGCGATCGCCGCCGCCAACCGCAACGACCCGGACATCATCGTCCTCACCGGCGACTTCATCCACAAAGAGCCCGAGCCGATCGACAAGCTCGTCCCCTACCTGCGCCAGCTCCAAGCCCGCCACGGTATCTACGCCATCCTCGGCAACCACGACAACTACACCCCTCAGGCGCGCACCTACGTCACCCGCGCTCTCTCGCGCATCGGCATCTGCGTCCTTTGGAATCGGGTGGTGTATCCCGCAGGGGACGGGCTGGCGCTGGTGGGACTCGCCGACATTTGGTCTGGCGAGTTCGACCCCGCGCCGGTGTTCCGCGACCTCGACCCCAACGTGCCGCGCATCGTCCTCTCGCACAATCCGGACACCGCCGAAACGCTGAAGCGCTGGCGCTGCGACCTGATCCTCTCCGGCCACACTCACGGCGGTCAGCTCGTGATTCCCGGCTTGGGGCCGCTGCCAAAATATCTGGGCTTCTTTCGCTGGTTGATTCCCAACTTCCTGCATCCGTACCTGCCCCTGCTCGATAAAGAGTGCGAGTACATTACGCGGCACTGGGAGTGGGCGTCGGGGATGTTTCGCCTCGGTCGCAATCGAATGTATGTCAATCGCGGACTGGGATCGCACTTTCCCGGTCGGATCTTCTGTCCGCCAGAGGTTACGGAGCTGGTGGCGATCGCCCAGCCCAACGCACCGAAGCACGGCTTTGACGTATAGCCCGATCGAGATTTGAAGTTTCCAGTAGCGGCGCACTGCTGTGCGCCGTTTTTAGGTGACAACCGCAGCCAATTCGATCGAACGCCCAGCCCCAAAGTTGCTGGCGCTACCGGCTGGCGAACACCGTCTGGAACGCCGCGCGCGACTGGAGCTTCTCGCTGTACGTCCGTACCGCCTCGTGTTCCGACAACGACAGACCGAACAGCAGCGGCCCATAGTAAAGCATCGAACCCACGGCCACATCCGCTGCTGAGAAATCCTCGCCCAGCAAGAATTCATTTTTGCTTAGCACGGCTTCGAGGCCATCCAGCATACGTGGCACCGACGTCCCGCTCGCCTCTTTCATCGCCATTGCCGAGCTAAGTGTAGAGTTCGCAAAATCAATCCACTGATCGAGCAATGCGCTCTCTTGGATATTCGTGACATCGCAGTACTTCGTCGCTAAATAGCCGAGGATCGCGCCGGACTCCCAGAGCACGAAGTCGCCATCGACGATCGCCGGAACCTTACCCATCGGGTTAATCGCTAGGAACGGCTCCTGGCGATTCTCGCCCGCCTGAAAATCGAGCATCACGAACTCGTACTCGAGCCCGAGTTCCTCGAGATACCACTGGACGATCGAAGCGCGGCTGCGTGCGCCACCGTAAAGCTTCAGCATGTGTTCCTGTTTTGAAGTTAGCCTGACGTCAGATCGAGGTCAGTCTGATTCTGCCCGAAGCAGGCGAGATCGGCGACCCAAATCGGCGTTACTCGATCTCCAAGCCTGCCTTCGGCGCTGCGGACGGCGGCGGCGCGCTAGCAAAATCGAGCGATGGCGCGGATGGGCTGCTCGCGATCGGCTCCGGGGATGGAGACACCTCGACGGGGCTCGGCTCGGAAGCGGGCTTGGCCGTAGGTTTGGAACTGGGCTCGGGGCTCGGCTCGAAACTGGGCTCGGAAGCGACCCGAACATCCGACTGGAAATCCGACTGGAAGTACTGGGCGATCGCCGCGTCGATCGCCGCAATCCGCCGCGCCTGATCTCGACGGATCGTCGCGTAGGTATTGCCCAGCCCCGGCGCGTCCCAACGATCGAAGCGCGGATGCCAGAACGACCAAACCCGCGCCTCCAGAAGCTGCGTCTCGGCATCGGGAAATTTATCGCGCATTTGCGCCAGGCGATCGAGATAGCCCATCGGACTCAACGCCGCCAGCGGCGCTTGATTGGCCAAATCGAGACCGTTAATCAGCTCGCGCATCGACAGCGTCATATTTTTTTCGGCAGCCTGGGCGCGCAGCCGATCGTGAAACTGCTCGATGCGGGCGAAAGCATCGCGATCGGCCACCTCCGCCAAACCGAGCTGTGCCGAGCGTTCGCGTTTCTGGGCCGTCGAGCCCGCTCGCACGATCGGGGCCATCTGCTTCGGCGACAGGTGCTGCCAGCTAAACGTGCCGAAGTTGTTCGCGCCGTTGCCCGGATCGAAGTGCCAGTAATAAGCCGGGTTTTTGCCACCATCCGGACGGCGCGTCCCCTCCGCCCCACCGATCGCCACCGCCACCGGCGAGGCCGACCCCTGCGACCACCAGTCTTTAGGAACCGCCGCGATCGCGTCGCCGCTGACAATCGCGACCGTCGAGGCCGCACTCGTTGCAATACCTCCATCACCGTCAGACTCTGAGGAATCGGATGGAGTCTCCGCACCCGCTCCAGAAAAGTCCAGCGTTGACGACACCGCCGCCTGCCGAGCGGGCTGAATCCCCACCGGCACTTGTCCCCGCGCCGAAGCCGTCAACCCGATCGCCGGTAAGGCCGGTAACATCGCGATCGCCGCCAACCGCCCCCACAGCTTGCCCGTCCACCCACGTTTTGCCATCGTTTTTACCTCATGCATTTGCCCGTTCGCTCTCACAGATTCCAGTTCTGGTAAATCCCACCCGACGCTCAGTTCTCGCTCTCGATCGCCAGCGATAAAAACTCCGGCGACGGCGACACGTAAACCCACTCCGCCTCGTTCGCCGCCCCATCGCGACGGCGAGACAGCAGCGACACGTGCAACATGCTGTTCGTCCGCCCGATCGGCTCGCCCGCGCGCACCTCGCCCAGATAGCGCTGCACCAGCCCGCAGGCTTTCACCAGATAGGCCGGAAGCTGCGGACTAGAAAACAGTACGCATCCCGGCTCGTTGGGCAGCAGCCGCTCGCCGACGATCGTCACGAAATCCTCCTCTACGCGACCGTCGAGCGGCGCGAGAACGCGGCCACTGTAAGCCAGCGAAATATCCCCGAGGCTGCCCGACACCGACGCCGACCCTACGTCATCGCCGATTTGCACACCCCAGTACTGCTGCACCTTCACCTCGCGCAGCCGATTCGGATCGCGCGCGCCATCGGGAGCTGGGGCTTGCGGAGGCCCAGAATTCAACGGAGCGGGCGCAGCCGGATTGCTCGGAATTTCAGCGTGCGGCTCGCCCGATGCCGCCCCAACGCTCGCCTGCCGCGCCACGCCGATTTCGGTAGCAGTCTCAATACCTGCCCCCAGCAGCACGCCGTCTTCATAAGACAGCACCACACGGCTGTTGTCCGCCGTCAGATACAGGTCGCGCTCGACTAGCACGCCGTAGCGCACCGCCATCTTCGGCAGCGTGCAGTAGGGCTCGCCCATGCTTTGGACGACCTCGCTGCGGGCGCGTCCGACGGCCTCCGGAAGCTGCGATACCGCTTCGGGAGTCAGCGTCGCGCCGGGGCGAACGCTACCGACACACCAGCTATTACGCAGCGGCGCGCGATCGCCCGTAAAAACCGGCCCGCTGCCCGCGACATGAAAGGCTGCCGCTAGCCCCACCCCCAAGACCCCGGCATACACTGCGATCGCCGAGGGGAACTGCGAACGAGCGCGACGTGGACGGCGGGCGGGTACGCTCGACGCCGCCGGAGCTGCCGACACGACGGGCACAACATCCGCGTGGTTGGGAGGCTCGCTTGGGGCGGCAGTCAAAATCTCTGACGAAAACACGTCTCGCAAGTCGTCCCGTCCTACAGGCGTCTCTTCAGCGCGATCGAGCTTCGATTTGGAGATATCGCTCCAGGACAGCTTCGCGCTCAGCGCCCGGAAGCCTTCGGTCGGCGGTCGCAAGGGTGGCAGCTTCGAGATCGGCAGCGGCTCGCGCTCGATCGCGGCTGGCTCGAAACGCGGCTCAAAACGCGACTGACTGGAACGCGACCGATCGAGATGCGCTGGAGCGGGACGTACCGGAGCGGAATTTGGCAGCTCGGACATCGGCAATTCGGACATTGGCAGTTCGGACATCGGCAATGCGGTCGAAACCGGGAGAACGGGATGAGAGTCGATAAGCTTAAAGTCTTTAAATGATTTCAGTACGAAATTAAAAAACAGCGCTGCCCGGAATAAGAAGTAAAGGGCGAGCGACGCAATCGAGGCCGGGCAGAGATTAGCGATCGAGGCGAGCGGCGAAAATCTGGCGCTATGTCAGGGCAGAACTCAAGCCCCTAATAGGGCACGCCGCGGCACGCCTGTCTCTCAACAGCGATCGCCCGAACGACGATCGCGGCTAATCCAACACCCAACCCTTGAGGCTCGACAATGTCTCAGAGCCGCGCTTTGATATTTGTTCATAAATCAAAGATAGCATCGCGCCTTGCACTTTGGCATCATTTTTCAGGCTGAAATCGTCCGGTTTCGAGACCGGTTATCCGACCCCCCCAGAGCCGGGAATTCTCGCGGGGATTTTCTGGAGAAATCTCGGATCGGCCGATCGAAACGTCAGAGCAGGCTCCATTACAGAAGCCACAGCCGCTCGCCGTCGTAACTCCAGTCGATCGCGACGGGCGGACGCTCCAGACGCACCTCGAGCTGCCAGACGATCGCGGCCACCTCGCGCAGCAACCACGCCGGGATTTCATCCGAAGGCCGTCCGTCATCGCGGGGCAGCGGCGTCAGCGACAGCTCGGCGATCCAGGCAGGAAGCTGGGCGTCGGGCAGGCTGTCGGGCTGCGATCGCGCAAAACGATCGGCATGGGGTGGAATCGCCAAGACAGTCTGCGGCTCGATATCGGACGCAATGCTAACGCGATAACGCTCGGCACTGAAGCGCTCGGCCTGTCGTCGCAGTGCCGTCCCCAGCCACGCCTCGATCGCGATCGCGACATCCCCACCATCTGCGGTATCTTCTCCTGCAACAGCCTCAGCCCGAGCGCCAAGACGACAGGCCGTCCCAGAAAAAATCCCGTCGATCTGCCGCTGCACCAGCACGGCCATGCCTCGATTTTCCAAGCCCCGATCGCGCCGATAGGCCACTGCCTCTGGGCGATCGTAAACCGTCCAACACTCTTCGATCGCCAGCACCAGTACGTCGCGATCGTCGATATTGGCAACGCAGCCGTAGGGCTCTCGCGCCGCCAGCGGAACCGTCAATTCCCCAATTGGCGACGATCGCACGATCGCCTTAACTTCCGCACCAGGAGCCACTGCCGCCGCCACCAGCTCCGGATCGTCGCCCGCCTCCCAAACCCAGCCCTTAGGCACGGCATAGCCCCAGTGGCGCAGCTGCGAGAATCGCGCAACCTTGTCACCAACGCGATCGGCCTCGAGGGTGTCGTCGAGAGTCGTCACGGCGCGATCGGCCTGAAAAAAGCGAAACACCCGCTTGGCGTCCGGCTGGGCTTCCTCAGCCTCGAGATCCAAATCGTCGGGAATCTTTTGATAAATCCAGTACAGCAAACCGCTCAGCGCCGCCGCCGCCCCCACGCGATCGAGCTGCGTCGGATACATCATCAGGATCACGGCAGGCAGCACCACCAGCGAAAACAGCTTGCCTGCCTGCCGCTCGCGCACGATCGTAAAACCCACGCCGCAGATTGCCGCTGCCAGGATCGCCACGATCGGATCGTGAGCCAAAATCGCCCAGACCACGTTGGTGACCCCCGCGCCCCGGCTCGACCAGTAGCGCCCCAGCACCAACCCCACGACCGCCACCAGCTCCCACACCGACTGCGCCGGAAAAAACAGCCGCGCGAAATACACCACCGCAAAACTTTTCAGCGCTTCGGAGACCACTGCTGCCACACCCGCCGGGCGCCCACCGTGGTAGAACGCTGCCGAGACGCTAACGTTCCCCGTTCCCACCCGGCGCAGGTCGATACCCGCGATCGCCACCGTCAGCCACTGGGTCAGCGGCAACGCCCCCAGAAGCGGACAGAGCAAAAAAATCAGCAAAACGCCGCCGACTTGAGCCAAGCTCATCGCATTCAGCCTCGCGCTACAGAACGAGCGGGGCGGCGCTTATCGGCTCTCGGGCTGCTCGGACTGCCCAGTCAGACTTTCCGCAGTCAGACCGCTCGCGGCCCGATTCCCCAAAGCCCGGTTCCCAGAAGCCCAGTTTCCCAAAGCCCAGTTCCCAGAAGCTAAATATCTAGAAGATAAATATCCAGAAGCCAGATATCTAATACGCACCGCTCCGGTCAAACAGCATGACACACACCGTCTTAAAGATGAGCATCAGATCGTAGGACGGATTCCAGCGATGCTGGTAGCGTATGTCGAGATTGACCACATCCTCAAAGCTAGTCACGCTCGATCGCCCGTGCACCTGCCACTCGCCCGTAATTCCCGGTTTCACGTTCAGCCGACGCCAGTGCCTAAGCGAATAACGCTTGACCTCATCAGAAGTCGGCGGACGCGTCCCCACCAGGCTCATATCGCCCATCAGCACGTTCCAGAACTGCGGAAACTCATCGAGGCTCGTCTTGCGCAGCAGCTTGCCGACCCGCGTCACGCGCGGGTCGCTCTTATTTTTAAACATCAACCCGTCGTTTTCGTTGGCGATGCGCTTTTTCTGAAGGTCGGCGCGATCGACCATCGAGCGAAACTTCCAAATCTTAAACGGACGACCGTAGAGCCCGTGGCGCGTCTGAGAATAAAACACCGGGCCGGGACTATCGATCGCGATCGCCACCGCGATCGGAATCAAGAGCGCACCGAGAAAGGCCAAGCCAATACAGCTACCGATAATGTCGATCGTGCGCTTGACTGGCGAGTCGATCGAGGGGTGCTTGCGCGTACTAGTCGAGACGATAGACGTCGTGGAAACCATAAGGAGCATTCTCTAAACGGGGTGGGCAGGAGTCCGGAGCGAAAAGCGTCAGTCGGGCAACAGCGCTCGGTCTCCGAGTTCGTCGAGGTCTCATACGGTCGCTGACGGAAAAACAGCGGCGTTGCTCCCAAGCGTTGAACCAGACTGCACGCGCAAATTTTCGCAACTGACGATCTTTCGCCGCCTATGCTGAATTCGATTACGCACCCCGATCACAAACTTAGTACGCGCACTTGCCCTAAGAAAATCGTAAAAACACCCGAGTTTTTCGTGTGTATATTCAGATGAAGTTTCGATGAAGTTGCGATGAAGTTTTGATGAAGTCTCCATAAAATCTCGGATAAAAATTTACGGTCTCCACGCAGGCGAAATCTCGTGCGATCGCATGTACTCCGTAATCGGACGCAAATCGCACGTGAAGACCCAGTCGGCGGATTCGTAATCTCGACAGGCCCGCCGCGTCTGACGCTGCAGAGCAAAAGCACGAGCGGGCCAGCCCGACAGGCGATCGCGGTCACACCACACTCGGATTTACACGTATCCTATGTAAAAGCCCCGTAAAAGCTCCGTAGAGGCTCTACTAGTCTCATTCACCATCGAGGCGCTGCTTTACGCATTTTTGCGACGCGCGGGCTCGCGCCCGTACCGCTGTTTCAGTCCCCGAGAGGTAACGATCGCGTGAGTCTCATCCCCCCCATCGACCTAGCCCGCCAGTACGCGCACTTCCAGCAAGACGTCGAATCCGCCGTCTGCCAGCTCATGGCCTCCGGGCGCTACATCGGCGGGGCCGCCGTTTCCGACTTCGAGCGCGAATTCGCCATCTACGTCGGCACGGGCGAGTGCGTGAGCTGTAACTCCGGCACCGACGCGCTCTATCTCGCGCTCAGGGCCTTCGGCATCGGTGCGGGCGACGAGGTCATCGTGCCGTCGTTTACCTTCGTTGCCACCGCCGAGACCGTCAGCGCCGCCGGAGCCACCCCCGTTTTCGCCGATATCGATCCGGTCACCTTTACCCTAGACCCCGATCGTCTCGAAGCCGCCGTGACCGACAGCACCCGCGCTGTCATCCCCGTCCACCTGTTCGGTCATCCGGCCAACCTAGATCGCATCGGCGAGATCGCCCGCGATCGCGACCTCAAAATCATTGAAGACTGCGCCCAGTCCACTGGCGCGTACTGGCGCGATCGCCAAGTCGGCAGCATCGGCCACGTCGGCTGCTTTAGCTTCTTCCCCACCAAAAACCTCGGCGCGTTTGGCGACGGTGGCGCGATCGTCACCGACGACCCCGAGCTCGCTCAGCAGATGCGCGTCATCAAAGAGCACGGCTCGCCCCGCCGCTACCACCACACCGAAATCGGCATCAACAGTCGCCTCGACGCTATCCAGGCCACCATCTTGCGCGTCAAGCTGCCCTGGCTCGATCGCTGGAACGAGTCCCGCGCTGCGATCGCCGCCCGCTACGACGACCTACTCGCGCCGATCCCCGACCTCATCCGCCCCCGCCAAGTCGAACCGGCCCGCTCGGTCTGGAACCAGTACACGATTCGCCTCGATCGCCACGATAGTGCGGCCCGAGATCGCCTGCGCGAGCTGCTGCTAGCGCGCGAGATCGTCAGCTCCGTCTACTATCCACGATCGCTCCACCAGCAGCCCGTCTACGACAGCGACGCCGCCCTGCCCGAGTCCGAGCGCGCCGCCCGCGAAGTGCTCTCGCTGCCGATGTTCCCCGAACTCACCGAGCCAGAGCAAGAGCGCATCGCCTACGCTCTCAAAGATTGCATCGTCGAGTTGTAAGGAAGCATCGAGTCTCGCGCTTCGCGTCAGCTCTCATCGCCGTGCGAGCGGTCGTCAGAGTCGTCATCTCGTACGCGATCGCTGGAGACAATGGTTGAAGTATCGTCGATCGTCAATGAGTGAACCTCCGCAATGACTTCCTCCAGCTTCGCCCCTTCGTGCTGGAGATCGTAGTCGCTACGGTACTGGAAGAATCCATTGCGATCTTTCAGCCAGTACGTTTTCATCTCGCCTTTACCCTTCACCTCGATCGTACCGCGCGGCTCGCACTCGTAGCGCGTGTGGATCGCCTGGTAAGTCGCCTCAGAAATCTGTATGCAGTCGGGTTCGCCGGACGACTCCATGCGGCTGGCGATGTTCACCGTGTCGCCCCACAGGTCGTAAGTAAATTTGATCGCACCGATGACCCCCGCCACCACCGGGCCAATGTGAATGCCGACGCGAATCGAAAGGTCGAGACCGAGCTGCTCGCGCAGTTTTTGCACGGCTTCTTGCATTTCGAGCGCCATCTCGGCGATCGCGTTGATGTGGTTGGCATTTTCGATGGGCAGACCGCCCGCCACCATGTAAGCATCGCCGATCGTCTTGATTTTCTCGAGGCCGTGATAGCGGGCGCGACTGTCGAAGATCGAGAAAATCTGGTTGAGCAAGTCCACTAGCTCGATCGGCTCTAGCTCTGCGGACAGTGGCGTGAAACCGACGATATCGGCAAACAGAATCGAGGCGCATTTGAAACTCTTGGCGATCGAGCGCTGCTCGACTTTCAGACTGGCGGCGATCGACTCCGGCAGAATGTTGAGCAGCAACTCCTCCGAACGCTCCTGTTCCTTGCGCAGAGCCTCTTCCGCCTCGCGGCGAATGGTGATGTCGTCGATCACGCCGAGGATGCCGATGACGTTTCCATCTTCATTGTGAATCGGCAGCTTGCTGATATCGAGCCAGATTTTCTTGCCGTCCTCTCCCGGCTTCGACTTTTCGGCTTGGACGTGCAGCACCGGCGCATTGTTCTCGATAATCGCCCGGTCTGCCGCGCGAAACTTTTGCGCTAGCTCCTGCGGCAGCAAACTGAAGTCCGTCTTTCCGATCGCATCATCTGGCGATTCCAGCCCCGCCGCTTTTGCCCAGTGCGTGTTGCAGCCTTGGAACACTAGCTTTTTATTTTTCCAGAACACCTGCTGTGGAATGTTGTCGAGAATCATGCGGACATAAGCTTCGTTTTCGCGAGCTTTACGCTCCCGCTGTCGCAGGTCTGTCACATCTCTAAAGAACCAGATCCGCCCGAAAAACTCTTTTGTTGAGTCCTGCGAGAAGATCGGCGCGGAGTGACGCTCGAAGATGCGATCGCCCTGCACGGGCAGTTGCAGCTCGATATCCTGTTGTCGATCGGGTCGCGTGCGGTACTCCCGATAGAAATCTAGAGTGCTGGAGAACTCTTGAGGATCCTTCAGGCGAGCGCACATCGCCGCCGTGACGGCCTGCGTCACCGCATCTGGTTCGCCCTCAACATCCTCAAACATTGCGGGATCGATTTCCCACAGATCGAGGAAGCGTTGGTTGCGGGTCGCGATCCTAGAATTCTCATCCCAGATCAAGATTCCGTCGGGTGCAGCCTCACGCTGGGCGCGCAGCTTGCTCTCCAGCTTCCGGCGCTCGGAGATGTCTGTCGCCGTCGCCATCAAGCAGGGCACACCTTCTAGCTCGATCGGTGTCGCCGAGAGTAGTACCGTGACGATCTTGCCTGTCGCTGTAGAGAACTTCGCCTCGACATCTTGAACTTCATCGCCGCGATCGATTCTGTCTTTGATTCGCTGGCGCTGCTCGGGCTCAGCCCACCAATGCTCTTCGGTTTCGCCGATCGAGCTGGACTTGCCTTCGCCGACCTCGAATAGTGAGATAAAGCGCTTGTTGACCTGAAGGATTTTCCCGTCACGCCGATCGACAATCACGCTCGGGTGCGGCGATTCGCGAAAGGTTGAGGCGAAGCGCTCTTGGGACTGGCCGATCTCTGCCGTGAGGTGGTCGAGCGATGCCTGAAGCTGATACCGCATCTTCTCTAAAGCATCACGTAGAAGCTCGATTTCGTGGATGCGCAACCGTGGCCGAATGCGAGCCGACAAGAATCGATCGAAATTGCCGTCGAAATTGCCGTTCGAGAGACGATGCGCCATGCCGCTCAAGGCGAGGATGGGAAGACCGATGCTGCTTCTAATCAGGGCAACGATCGCCATTGCCAAAATCAGTGCGAACGCACAGAGCGCGAGAGTTTGATTCTGCATTTGCTCTCTAATGCGCCCGGAGAAGTCGTCGGGAGACACGACAGATACCAGCGCCCAGTCGAGCCCGAGCTTGCTTTTGAGGCTCGTGCAGTGGACGAAGTAGTCCTGCCCACCGATCGAGATACTTCGCACTTCAGCCCGCGCGAAGAATGCGTCCCACCCCGCTTGCAAGCCTCCCTCCGACGCGATCGACGTCCAAATACTCTTCAGCAGCGGCAAATCCGCCAACGTGAGGCGCACCTGCGAGCCGTCTTCGGCGGTTCGGAAGATCTCGCCGTCCGAGGTGGCGATCGGATCGGGCTTGCCGTTTTTGCGTTCGAGCAGATACGCCTTGCCGTTATCCCCCGGTGCGGACTTCGCCAAAAAGCCCGCCAGCGTCCCGAGGCGCAGATCGGTCCCGACGATCGCCACCAGGCGTCCCTCAGAGTCGAACAGCGGGTCGGTGCCCATGATGCCCAGCTCGCGCGCGCTAACTGTGGTGTAAACCGGGCTCCAGGTGAAAGCGTCACTCTTGGCGGCGCTGGCGACAGCGTTGGCATACCAGTCGCGCCCGTTGAGGTCGTAGCCTTCGCGGCGATCGAGTTCCTCTCTCGTCGTGCCGTCCGATCGATAGCGATACTGCACGAAGTCTGCTGTACTCTTTCCTGCCTCGCGATCGGCTCGCTTGACGACCGGATCGTCTTCCTTCAGGCCGTCTTCCGCCAACGTGCGGGCGTACCCGACCCCGAAATAGCGCCAGTCTTCGCCCACCGTAGCGATCTGCACCGTCTCGGCAGTGTTGAAGAATTCCAACTGCTGTGCGAACAGGCGCGCTAGGGCAGGTCGATCGTCGAGATCGAGCGCTGCCGTTTCGAGCGCGACCTTCACGGCATGGTTCGCATTCTGCGGCACGTCGAAGTAGTGGGCGATCTCGAGCTGTAGTTCTTGTGTCGCTCGCTCGGTCAAGCGTTTTGCCAGCTCGTCCACGGCGAGGCGACCGTTGTGCAACGACAGCGCCCCGACTGCGACCACGACGAGGACAATTTGAGCGGCGAAGGCAAGCGCCACAGTCCGCAGGGACAGCTTCGGAGCGCGCCAACGCCGTCGTTTTCGGATGGGTGGAAGGTTTAACATGCGCGAGAACAGCCAGCGAGCTGGTATGCCACGGGTCGATCGAGTCGATCGAATAGATGCACAGCGCGACAAAGGGCTTTAGCTCCAATTGTACGGTGCGGTTTTTCGACTTGTCGTGCGTGCGGTCGGCGTCCGTGACGCTACGCTCCGGAACCAGCTAGCAGCACGTCACGCGAGCGGAGTCTCAGGAGATCGGCTCCGCTCGCACGGATAGCAATTTACGGCAGTTTTTTGCAGTATTCCTGCAATTTCGTGCCGGATGTGAACTCGGGTTGCGATCGCCCCTAAACGCTGCCGTAGACCGGTACGATCGCCCCGCGCAGATCGCCCGCTGCCGCCGACGCCAGAAAACAAATCGTCTGCGCCAGCGACTCCGGCGTTACCCACTTGTCCGCCTCCGCCTCGCCCATCGCATCGCGGTTGCTCGGCGTGTCGATAATGCTGGGCAGCACGCAGTTGGCCGTGATGTCCGTACCGCGCGTTTCCGCCGCGATCGTCTGGGTCAGCGCCACGACGCCCGCCTTCGAGGCGCAGTACGCCCCCAGATTCGCGCCGGGTTCGACTGCGCCGCGCGAACCGATCGTCACGATGCGACCGTAGCCCGCCTGGCGCATTTTTGCGAGACAAGCTTTGCAAGTCAGAAAAGTCGTATGCAAATTCAGCGCGAAATCTTTTTTCCAGTCAGAAAACTCGTACTCGTCGATCGCGCCCATCGCGAAGCCGCCGACCAAATGGATTAGCACGTCCACCCGCGTCATATCCGCCACGAGCTGCTGCACCGCGCCCTCGTCGAGCAGATCGAGCTTGACGAAGTTAATTTTCGAGAAAGCATCCGCGCCGATTTTCTCTTTGAGCCGATCGAGATCGCCGTCGCTGCGATACGGAATTGTCACGTCCGCCCCGCGCGCGACAACCTCCGGCGTGACGCCGAGCCCCAAGCCGCCCGTGCCGCCCGCTAGCAATACTCGCTGACCTTTCATCGTATTTTCTCCAGTGTCTGACAGACTGTTTGATTTTGCGCCGAATCCCGCGCCGCCACAAACGCGATCGCCTGCGGGAAGAACTCCAGAAAATCCGCACTCAGCCCTTCGCGCGCCGCAAACAACGACGGCCACGCCCCCACCAGCATCCCCTCGAGCCGAGGCGATCGCCTAAACCGCCGCGACACCCGCCGCAGCGCCAGCTCGATGCCGTCCCACGTGGCATACGACCCCAGCCAGTCCTGCGCCACGATCGACGGCAGCACCGCCCGCAGCCGAGGCGGCAAACTCGTCACGTTGCGATCGAGCAGCGCGTACGCCTCGCCCACGAACGCCGAAAACGGCACGTCGGTAAACCGCGCCCAATGCTCGACCAGGAGTCGATCGTAGGCCAAATCGATCGCGATCCCCGCCACGCGCCGCACCGAGCCATCGAGCCGCGCGCAACTGCGCCGACACACCGGATGCGCGTCGGTAAACGCATCGATCGCCCGGTGACAGGCAATCCCCTCTAGAACGGCAGCGCTGTAACGATCGCGCTGGCGATCGAGCGTCCCCTTCACGAAATCTCCCAGGAAATTCCCCAGACGCGCCTCGTCGTCACTGCCCGCCAAATAGAGATGAGCGAGATAATTCATAGTCCCAAGTGTGCCCCAAGCGTTCTCCAAACGTTCTCCTAGTGTTCCCAAAGCGTGCCTCAAGCATGCGGTCATCGTGGAACCACGCCCCGAGCCTCACCAATCAAACGTTTCGCGCTTCAGCGCGATTGCGAACCTTACCCTTAGAATGGTCTAAATGCACGCGCAGCCCTCCGCCGCACCTTGAGATCTCGGCGACTGCTCGCTTATCATGATGTAAACAAAAGTAAAGCTATACACCTGTGTTTGTTCTTAGCGGCTACGAGTACTTCCTCGGCTTCTTCTTAATTTGTAGCCTCGTGCCGGTACTGGCGCTGACGGCCTCCAAAGTCGTCCGTCCCAAGACCCCCGGAGTCGAGAGCTACACCACTTACGAGTCCGGGATGGAGCCGATCGGCGGCGCGTGGATTCAATTCAATATCCGCTATTACATGTTCGCCCTCGTCTTCGTCGTCTTCGACGTCGAAACGGTCTTCCTCTATCCCTGGGCAGTCGCTTTTCACAAACTCGGTCTGCTGGCCTTTATTGAGGCTCTGGTCTTTATCGCCATCCTCACGATCGCACTGGTGTATGCATGGCGCAAAGGAGCATTGGAATGGTCATGAGCAATAGCACAACGCAACCCAACGACGCGCAGGCACTCCAAAGCCTGCTCAACCCCGTCGAGCGGCCGCAGATCACCCAGGAGCTGTCGGAGAACATCGTTTTGACCTCCCTCGACGACCTCTACAACTGGGCGCGTCTGTCGAGCCTCTGGCCGCTGATGTACGGTACGGCCTGCTGCTTTATCGAATTCGCCGCCCTCATCGGCTCGCGCTTCGACTTCGATCGCTTCGGCCTCGTCCCCCGCAACAGCCCACGTCAGGCCGATCTGCTGCTCGTCGCCGGAACGATCACCATGAAAATGGCACCGGCGGTAGTCCGTCTCTACGAGCAGATGCCCAACCCCAAATACGTCATCGCAATGGGCGCGTGCACGATTACTGGCGGCATGTTCAGCGTCGATTCGCCCAGCGCCGTGCGCGGTGTCGACAAGCTGCTGCCCGTAGACGTTTACATCCCCGGCTGCCCGCCCCGCCCGGAAGCCATCATCGACGCCGTGATCAAGCTGCGAAAAAAAGTCGCCAACGAGTCGGTCTCCGAGCGCAGTCTAATCGAGCAAACGCACCGCTTCTCTACCGTCAAGCACGAAATGAAGCCCGTTGCCCCGATTCTCACCGGCGAGTACATCCGCAGCGACGCCCGCAGCGTTCCGCCGAAGGAACTCACCGACGCGATGGGCATGCCGATTCCGCCCGCACTTCAAGCGACGGCAGCACAAGAAGAAGCCCTGGAGGCACAAGGTGGCTGAAGACAAAGCAAAAATCGAGGGTCAAACTGAGGAGCAAGAGGAAGCGCTCGTACCTGCTGGCCCGATTTCAAGCTGGCTGACGGGCAACAACTTCACGCACGAGACCCTGCCCGCCGATACCTCGAATGTCGAGATCATCCGCGTCGAGCCGGACTTCCTGCTGCCGATGTGTACGGCGCTCTACGCCTACGGGTTTAACTACCTCCAGTGCCAAGGCGCGTACGACAGCGGCCCGGGCGGCGACCTGGTCAGTTTCTATCACCTGGTGAAAGTGGCGGACGACGTCGTCAAGCCGGACGAGATCCGCGTCAAGGTCTTCTTGCCGCGCGATAACCCGAAGGTTCCATCGGTGTACTGGATCTGGAAAGGTGCGGACTGGCAGGAGCGCGAATCCTACGACATGTACGGTATCGAGTACGAAGGCCACCCGAACCTAAAGCGCCTGCTGATGCCCGAAGACTGGAAGGGCTGGCCACTGCGGAAAGACTACATTTCGCCGGACTTTTACGAGATTCAAGACGCTTACTAAGTTCGTGGCGGGTCGGGCTTTTGAGGTGTTAGAAACCTCTGAAGTTTCAGCTAAAATTTCAGCGCCACGTTCGCAAAGCAACAAACATGATGGGGGTGCTGGCTATTGGCATCTCCGTTTTTTTGCGTCAAGAATCGAAGCCCGCGCCTCCCCCACGCGAGAAGGTCGAATTTGTCGAATCATAATGCCGAGCTTTTCGTGCTGAATTTCCTGTAGCATCAGCCGCCCCGACTGCTTTAGATTTTTGAACTGTGCAAGAAGTCCACATGCAAGAGGTCTGGTGGTATTGGCTTCGGGCTGCGTTCGCCTCTCCGTGTAGCCCGCGATCGCACTGAGGCCGCACCGAAGCCGCGTGGCCTCAAGTTCCGCGATAACCACAAGCAAACTTGGCGTCGAGCTTCGGTATCGCTGCGAGTTCACGCAAACTTCACGGGAAATTCACGCAAACTTCATGAAAATCGCCGTAAGTAAGGATCTCCGCATCCTAGACTGAGCATACGAAATCCAGTTTTTCACAAAGCCAGAGCGCGGTAACGAACTAACCGGAAAACAGCCGTTCGTTTCGCGCCCTCGATAGAAAAGGAGCGCCGCTCGAGTTCGCCAGGGCTCTGTAGTGGCCGATCGCCATGAAAGTTCCCGCATGGTAACGAGCTTGTGAGCTTTTGGCGATCGCGTTTCGGCCTCTTGGTGATGTTTTGTCAGACCTGCCAGTGCTTCAAACTTGCTTCTGAAGCGCATTTGACCGAGCGAACTATAAATCAAAGAACGATGTCCCATTCCCGATTTCTCCAGGTTTTAGCCGCAACTGCCGCCGTCTCTGGCGCGCTTGCGATCGCCGCTGACCCCGCTGCCGCCAAGCTTTACCGCTATGAGTGGAACCGCAGCGAGAGCGTCCTGATCGAAAAGCCCGACTCGAAACAATGTCCCGGCACGTGCTACTCGATCGGGGGCCAGCCGTTCGGCATCAACGATCGCATCGGTGAATTCCAAAGCGTCTCGACGACCTACGACTCCGGCACTCACGACTTCTTTTGGTCGTCGAGCTTCAGCGAACACAAAGGCAAACTGCCAAACGGCGCGTGGCTGGTGATCAACAACGGTCCGATGCCGAAAAGCGATGACAGCAGCGCAATCCTTTACATGGACGGCGTCACCGGTCGCCTGACGGCTTACAAATTCAACAAGTCGAAAAAAGCGAATAGCTGGAAAAAGGGCATTCTACTCGGTTCGTGGGACGGTGTCGTCGATCTCGCAACAGACGGCACGAACAGCACGCTGAGCCTCAATGCCAACATGGCTGACATCAACAACCACGCGTTCGGCGACGATTGGATGGGTGTCCAGTTCGACGAGCGCGTCGGCCTTTGGTTCCACCCGGTGAAAAATCTGGCGGCCACTTACGACGAGTCTGGCGAGATTACGGCCTTTAAAAAAGGCGGCACGAGCTGGCTCGACAGCGGCGGCAACGGCATGGAAACCGAGGTTGTCCCCGAGCCTTCGACGGCACTCGGCCTGATGGCGATCGGCGCACTGACCGCTGGCATCAAACGTCGCCGCGATCGCTAGAGCGGTTTCGCCTCGCCCGCGATCGAGGCACGATGCAGAAACAACGCAAAGGAAAGCTCGAGCGTACGCTCGAGCTTTCCTTTGCGTTGTTCAAGGCTCTACGGTAGCGACACGCTCGATCGCCTCCAGTACTGCCTTAGGTTGCAATTTCCCTTTAAACCAAACGATCGGCACCGGCAAATCGCCAATCTTCACGCCCGCCTTCTCCAGATTCAGCCGTTCCGACACCGCCAGCACAAAGCTCACCGCCAACCCGCCCGCGTCGATCTTGCGCGCCTGGGCGAATTTTTTACGTAAATACTCCGGTCGCCAGTAGCCGACGATTTCCACCAACACGCGGCGACCGTCGGGGTGGACGAGGCGAAAGTCCGGGATCGCCACGCTGCCGGGAATCGGAACGAGATCGACTTCACGCTCGAGCTGCCAGGGCGTGTCTAGCTTCGCCCAGCGCTTCGCGAATGATTCTTCGAGCATGCTGTCGAACTCTTTCCCGGGCGGATAGTGGGACACCAGGCCGCAGTCGGAGTCGAGGCTGTAGCGGCCTTGTTTCCAGTTTCCGGAGTCACGATCGCGGTTGTGCAGCGTTGCGGTCAGGTTCCAGCGGCTGACGTGGAGCAGCGCCGGGACGAGCTTGGCGATCGAGAGGCCGTAGCGGGTGCTGGGTTTGAAGAGGCTAGTGGGGCCGTCGATCGTCACGGTGAAGCCGTGGTCGGCGTCGCCCTCGATGTAGCACATCAGGCCGAACAGCTTCAGGTAGCGAAACAGCAGCTTGTACTGCCCCGGCACGTTGCGATAGGCGTTGATGACGATGTCGCTGGCGCGGTAAAAGATGCCCTGGACTTGCGAGAGGTTGTAGAAATTCAGCAGCGTTTCCGGCTCTGGCGCGTCGAACTCGGTCAGGCGGCGATTTTCTTGGAGGTCGGCGTAGAGACCGTCGCGGACGAGTTCGGGGCGAATTTCGCGATCGAGGTCGCGCGAGAGTTCCATCGCCACGCGATCGAGGGTTTTGGCGGCGCGATCGGGGTGGGGGACGCTCTGGGCTGCGAGGGCGAAGACGCGGCGGCGCAAGTCTTCCGGCGGCAGGGGGCTGACGATCTCGATCGTCGAATATTTGCTCTTGAGCAGGTGGGCGAAGCCGCGCCGGACGCGATAGTCGGGGAAGTCGCCCTCGAAGTCGGCCAGCTTGCGGCTTAGCTCGCCCTGGGTTTCGCCGATCGCGCTCTTGAAAATGGCGATCGCTTCGCTGGCTAGTTCCAGATTTGTGGTGTCGATCGGCAGGCGCTTCGGGGTCAGTTCTTCGCCGCGTTTGCGGTGTTCGAGCAGTTCTGTTGGTAGCATGGGCGCACTTCACCGGACAGCTTTTACCGTAGCTTTCTTTGACCCTGCGCTTGCCTGCTTTTGCCATGATTGCCCCGCTCAGCCCGAACTCGCGATGTTTGAAAGCCCTGGTGCGGCGCGGCGCGATCGCGGCCTTGCTGGGCGGGATCGTGGCGACCCCCGCGATCGCCGAGGTCGATCGCCCGGAGGCAAACGCACAAATCGCCCAACTGTTGCCGCTGGAATCTCCCAACCGCTTCGATCGCCCGACGCTGATGCGCGAAGCCAATCGCCTGATGCGCGATGGCCAATACGCCGACGCTGAAACGATCTTCCGGCAGCTGCTCGATCGCAACTCGCGAGACGCCGTCCTGCACTACAAACTCGGGCGATCGTTGGCAGAGCAATATCGCGACGTGGAAGCCGAAGCTGCCTATCGCGAGGCGATCAAGCTGGAAGATCGCTACGTTCTGGCGCTACACGGCCTCGGCGAGCTGCTCTCGAGACAAAGCCGCTGGCTCGAGGCGATAGTGATGTTCGAGCGTGCGGTGGACATCGAAGGCAACTACACCGACGCCCAACTCGGCCTGGGGCAAGCGCTCTGGCAGCTCGGGCGCGATCGCGAAGCCCTAGACGTGTTAGAAACTGCCCTCGAGCAGCTCGTCGCCGACGAAGAACTCTGGCAGGCGATCGCCGTCGCGCAACTCATGCAAAAGATCGAGCGCACTCAGGATCTCGTCTAGCGCGCGCTTGAAGGGCGAGGGTCAACCGGGCGGGCTTAACGGCGGCGCGACGGGAACAGCGCGAAGCGCGACAGGTTGAGCTGCGGCCAGTTCACCTGGGGCGCTTCCTCGGCGGCCTCGGAGGCATTGGGCTCCTCAACACCATCGCAAATGGCGCGCTCTTCGTCTTCGAGATGGGTGCTGCTTTGCAGGTAGTCTTGCGCCCAGCTACAGCCGTAGTAGAGCAGCGCGCTCGCACCCATGATTTCGTCGATCGGCGTGACGATCACGTTCGAGTCATTACCGCCCGACACCACATGGTTACCGTCAGCGCTGAAAGCCACGGCCATCACCGCGCCGCTGTGGCCGCTGAGGGTGGTGAGCAGATTGCCCTCCAGATCCCAGAGGTTGGCCTTGCCGTCGGTACTGCTCGTGACCACGCGCTGACTGTTGGCGCTGAAGGCCACCGAAGTCACCAAGCCTTCATGCGCTTCGAGGCTGGCGACTTCGTTCCCTTCACTGTCCCAGAGCTTAGCCGTACCGTCGCCGCTGGCGGTGGCGATGTACTTGCCGTCAGGGCTGTAGGCAACCCCGAGCAGGGCGGCTTTGTGTCCTGCCAGGGTCAGCAGTCGTTCGCCGTCCGTATTCCAGACGATCGCCGTGGTGTCATCGCTGGCGGACACGAAGCGATCGCTACTCGGGTCGGCGGCGATCGCCGGGATTTCATCCAGGTGTCCCGTCAGAAACTGGAGGTTCTCGCCGGTTTCCGCGTCCCAAATGCCGACGGTCTCGTCGTCGCTGGCAGAAACGACGTACTTGCCATCGCCACTGAACGCCACGCTGTTGACTTTGTCTTGGTGGCCTTCGAGCACCTTTAGCTCCTCGCCGGTATCCGCCGACCAGAGGCGAATCGTGCTGTCTTTGGCCGCCGAGGCGATCGTCAGGCTATCGGGGCTATAGGCAACGCCGTACACCTCAGCCGTGTGGCCGCTCAGCGTCGTTTTCAGAAGACCTTCCGGCGACCAGATGCGCACGGTATTGTCCCAGCTTCCGCTGGCGAAGTGTGCGCCGTCGGGGGCGTAGGCGAGGCTGCGAATGCGGTTGCCGTGCTCGGTGAGCACCGTCAGCAGTTCGGTGTCGCGCTGCCAGAGGCGAACGGTGGTATCGCGGCTCGAGGATGCGACGAGCGTGCCGCCGTTTCGCTGGAAGGAGATGCCGGTAACATCGCCTTCGTGGCCGACCCACGCGCCGAGCAGCTTGCCGTCGCCCGACCAGATTTTGACGACGCCGTCGAGGCTACCCGAGGCGATCGTGCCGTCATCGGGTGAGAACGACAGACCCGTGACGCCCGCTTCGTGCGCTTCCCAGCGTCCTTCTTCTTCACCGTCGTAGCTCCACAGGGCGATTTCGCCATTGCGGCTCGACGAGGCGATCGTCTTCGACTCGGAATCGACCGAGACGCCCCAGACATTGCTGTCGTGGGCTTCGATGTTCTGAGTCTCTTCGCCCGCCTCGACGTCCCAAATGCGAACGCTGCGATCGTCACTGCCAGAAACGAGCAGCTTATTATCAATAAACGCGAGGTCGTTGACGGTTTCTCCGTGGCCTTCTAGGGTCGCTTTCTCCTCACCGGAGGCCACATCCCACACCTTAATCGTGTTGTCCGTACTGCCCGAGGCTAGCGTCTCGCCGTCGCGGGTGAAAGCCAAGCTGCGAACGCGACCGTTGTGACCTTTGAGTACGGCCAGCTCTTTCATGGTTTCCACGTCCCACAAGCGGACGGTGCGATCGATGCTCGACGAGGCGATCGTCTTGCCATCCGGGCTGAATGACACGCTCCAGACCCGCGCCGTGTGGCCTTCGAGCGAGCCGACTTCCGTGCCGTCCGGCTTCCAGAGCTTGATGGTGCGATCGCCACTGGCCGACGCAAGCAGCTCGCCGCTGGGCGCGAACGATACGTCATTGACCCGCGCCTTGTGGCCTTCCAGGCGATTGGCTTCGCGCACGCCGTAGACCGCCTGCCGCAAGACCCGCTCGGCGTTGTTCGTCAGAGATTCCGGCGGGTTGGCGATATTGTTGACGGCCTGCTGCGCCTGAATCGCCACCACGAGGGCATCGAGGCGCTGATCGAGGGCAAAGACGGCGCTGGAAGATTTCGTCAGGGCGTTGACGCCGCTGCGGAGGGCGGCTTGGCGCTGTTCGATCGCCGCTTGGCGCTGGATGAAGGCCGCAACGCCGAGACCGACGGCAACGACGAGCGCACCGCTGACCGCGCCGAGGAACACTTTTTGCTTGCGCGCCAGCTCTTCGGCGGCTTTGACTTTGTCTTGTTCGAGACGCAGGATGCGCTCCTGGCGCTCGCGTTCGGCGCGTTCGGCAGCCTCGATCGCGTCCTTACTCGCCCCGACAAAGCCGTGCTGCAAGTCGGTGACGGGCGGATTTTTGCCGTACTCGTCGGCTTCATCTTTCCAGGCTTCGGCGATCGCGAACTCCGAGCCACGCAGCAACAGGTCGCCGGGACGGCCTTTGGTGTCCCATTCGATCGAGCGTTGCAGCCATTTCGTGTGGCTCTGGACGTGCTCGCGATCGATGTCTAGCGTGCGCACCAGTTCGTTGAAATCTATGAAGAAGTCGTCGCCGTCGGAGAAGTCGATCGTCGGTAGCGATCGCACGTCTGCGTCGATGTCGCCCCGATCGACCTCGCGGTGCAGCAGCGGAACGATCCGCTTCGTCAAAGACTGAGCGTAGGCCAGCTCCGCATCGACATCTTCGTTCCCGATCGACGCGGGCGATATCACGTAAATAAAGTTGTCGGCCTGAGCCACGCCTTCGCGCATCTCCGCGTCAGCATCACCGGTTGCCGAGAGCGACTCCTGATCGAACCAGGTAACTTTACCCTGAGACTGGAGTGCGTCGTTGAGCTTGCGGGCGAAATCGCCGTCAGCACGGGCATAGGACAGGAACACGTCGATCGACGGATCGGGCGGCTGATTTTTGCTTTCCTCGATCAGCTTCTCGTGAATCTCCAGCGGCTTCGAGGTCGGACGCGACTTCCCGGCCTTCAGCCAAGACTCGGCATTTTCGAGCATGTAGCCACGCAGCAACAGCCCGTTATTGAAGTTCTGGGTTTCCCACTTCAGCGCCCGCACCAGCAGGTTTTTGTGCTGCTCGAAGTAGGCCGACTCCTCCTTCATTTGCTTGAGTACCGAGCCGATGCCCTTGTCGTAATCCTTCTGCGTCTCGCAGCTATCGAGCTTGACGAATTGTCGCGTACGCAGGCTTTCGGGCAGGTCGGCGGTGGGCGTTGGCGCAACCTTAATCGTAATGATGCGCTTCTTAAGCGAGAGGGCGTACTCGAGCTGCTTCGCGCACTGCTCGGAGGCCACAGACTCGGGCGAGATCAAGTAAATGAAGTTGGTGGCCTGCTCGATGCCGCGATCGATCGCCTTTGCCAAATCGCCGCCCGAGCCCGCACTGCCCTTTGCCCAGAGCGTAATGCCATCGCGCATCAGTGCCGCTCGCAGGCGATCGGAATCTTTCTTGTTACGCGACGAAGTACAGATGAACACGTCGCTGAGCAGATTGTTGGCGTTCTTGATGCTCTCGCAAATGTACTCACAGTGAAGCAGCGTCGGTTCGCAGGGAGCTTGCTTTTTGCCCGTGAAATGTGTCGTCAGCCACGCGATCGCCTCAGTGCGATCGTCTCCGGCCAGGAGATAGCGCGACTGGCGCTGGTTGCGATCCCAGGCCAGCGCTCGATCGAGCAAAATCGTATGCTGTTTGACGTACTGCTCGTGGCGGCGCAGCAGCTCTACCAATCCTTTAAACGACGCCTCGAAATCGTCGAGGCCCTCGCGGAAATACACCCAGTTAATCTTGCCGATCTCTGGATGCATGTTCGGAAAACTGGAGTGCTTTCCGGCCTCCTTGTAAGTTTCCCATTGAGCGTCCGTCCCGCTAGGGTTGCGGCTTTGCCAGGTTTCGCGCGAGACCTCCTCGACGTGGAGCAGCGGGATGATACGTTTCTTACGCTTCAGCGCCAGGACGATTTCCTTCAGGCAATAGGGCGAGTTGATCGAGTGGGGCGCGATTAAAAATAGGAAGTTGTCGGCCTTGTCAATGCCGTCATCGATTTGGTTCTGAAAGTCAACACCAAGGGGAATATCGTTCTGGTCGAACCAGATATTGAGGCCGACTTCGCGTAGACGCTGATGGAGTTTGGCCGCAAAAGATTTGCTGTCCGCACGACCGTAGGAAATGAAAGCGTTCCAAAATTCACTCATGGCGCACACCGCTGGCTTGGTAGGGAAGTGGAGATGAAATAGGAGAGCTTGCCGATTGCAATTCGGACGCGAGTCGAACGCAAGCGGGCGAGCAGTAGTCGGGCGCTGCTGCTTGGAGCGTCTCGGACAAGACCGCAGGATGGGCGGAGGCTTTCATCAAATTACATTGGAAACCTTTGCCCAGCTTCCCAGCAAAAGGCTCAACCCCTCGCCTGGATTTTTGGTCGGGTGCTCGATAGCTCGCTCCGTTAGAAGCTTTGCGTCATCTGATATCAGTGGATGACACGGTCTAGCGCAAACCTGCGTATTCTCAATTAACCCTCACGCGGGCACGGCAATGCGCGGCCTTGCGGTATTCGTCCAGATCTTAGGCGTTTGTCCGGGGTTTTGGGAATCGAATATTCACCCAGATCGAGGAACTCCGGTGCTGCGTCTCACGCCGGTGTCGTTGCCTTTCGGATTCTAGCTCGATCGCGAGCGTCGGGATGCTGTCGTATCGTTTGCGGTGTCGGGCAGCGATCGCTTCAGGGCGTACATCCAGAACAGGCCGAGCGCGGCGATCGAGATCCCGATGAGGCTGACGACCTGGGCGATCCGCAGCGGCCCGAGCATCAGGCTGTCCATCCGCAACGCCTCGATCCAGAAGCGACCCAGGCTGTACGAGCCGAAGTACACCAGGAAAATCGTCCCCGGCGCGATCGCGATCGCGCCCCGCACGCCGCGCCGAAACAGCCACAAAATCAGCGCAAACACGGCGATATTCCACAGCGACTCGTAGAGAAACGTCGGGTGGAAATATTCAAAGCTGGTGTAGCCCAGCGGTCGCGAAGCTGCCGGAATATAGAGCTTCCAGGGTAAGTCGGTCGGCGCGCCGAATGCCTCGGAGTTAAAGAAATTACCCCAACGCCCGATCGCCTGACCCAAAATCAGCGACGGCGCGACCACGTCCAGCAGCCCCCAGACCGAAAGCCGCAACTTGCGCGCGAAAATCACCGCCACGATCGTACCGCCGAGAATCGCGCCGTGGATGGCGATCCCACCCCGCCAGATTTGCAGCGCTCGCACCCAGTCTCCCGCATAGGACTGCCACTCGAAGGCCACGTAATAGATCCGCGCGCCGACGATCGAGCCGACGATGCCCCACAACGCAAAGTCACCAACCGCCTCGGGGTCGAGCTGGCGATACGGCGCTAGATACTGCGACAAGTTAATGCCGATCAGCACGGCCATCGCAATTAGCAGACCGTACCAGCGAATCGCCAGCGGGCCGATATCGAGCAAGATCGGGCCGGGAGAGGCAAACTCAGCCAGGAGCGGCAGGCCGAAGGGGAGCGAAAAAAAAGCGGCGAGCATAAATGGCGACAGGGTCGGTGAAAGGTCGGTAACTGAGAAGCCAAACGTTACGCCCATCAGTATATCGATCGCCCGATCGCTCGGACTGCGCCCGGCCCGCGCCCGGCCCGCGCCCGAACCGCGTCCTAAGATTCGCGAGCCGACGCCGCAGGCAAATAGCGCTCGAGCAGAGCTGCCAGTCGCCGACTGTCGATCGGCTTGCTGATATAGTCCTGCATCCCCGCCGCCAGGCAGCGCTCGCGATCGCCGCGCATCGTCAGCGCCGTCATCGCCACGATCGGCAGATCCACCCAGCGTGGGTCGTCGCGCAACACCTGCGTTAACTCCAAGCCGTTCGGCCCCGGCAAATCGACATCCATCAAAATCAGACCGGGCGCGTGGTGCGCCATCCAGGCCAGAGCATCGCGCCCGCAGGTTTCACGCTGGATGTCGTAGCCCCAGGACTCGAGCACGTCGCACAGGAACCGCGCATTTGAGTCGTTGTCCTCGACGATCAAGATCGGCAAGTCGCACTGCACCGCACTGCGCGCCGACACGCTCGCTCTGGTCGGCGCGGCGGCGGCGACCGCAGACGGACGCGAGTCCGGCAACACGATCGTAAAGCGGCTGCCTTCGCCGAGCCGCGACTCGCAGGTGACGCTGCCGCCGTGAAGGCGCGCGAGCTGCTGGGTGAGCGCCAACCCGAGACCCGTCCCCTCGTGGGCGCGGCTCAGGGAGTTGTCGAGCTGCTGGAACGGGCGGAACAACAGCTCCATATGCTCTTCGGCAATACCGACGCCGCGATCCCATACGGCTAAGGCGATCGTCTCGCCCTCCAGGCGCGCGTCGATGCCGATTTTGCTACCGGGCTCGGAGAACTTCAGCGCGTTCGAGAGCAGGTTGAGCAGCATCTGTCGAAAGCGCAGCTCGTCAACCTCAATCACATCGAGATCGGGATCGACGCTCAGCTTGACGTCGATATCTTTTTTGCGCGCTTGGCTGCCCACCAGCCCGATCGCGTCCTGACAGATCGCCACTAGCGAGCAAGGCGCGACTTCCAGATCGATGCGACCGGCCTCCACCTTAGAGAGGTCGAGAATATCTTTAATCAAATTCAGCAGGTGCGTGCCGCTATCTTCGATGCCGCGCACGTAGTCCCGCTGCTTGGGCTTCAGATCGCCGAACAGCCCCTGGAGCAGCAACGACGAAAACCCGAGAATCGAAGTCAGCGGCGTGCGCAGCTCGTGGGACATGCTCGCCAAGAAAGCCGACTTATGGCGGCTGGCCTGCTCCAGCTCCAGATTTTTGGCCGCTAGCTCCGCCTGAATGTTTTTTTGGTCGCTGATATCGCGGCAGGAAATCGAGACCATCGCCGGATTCATGCCGTCGCCGGGAATCGGGCTGATCGAAATGCTGGCCGGGAAACGCTCGCGGTTGTGGCGCTGGCACACCGCCTCGCCGCTCCAGCCGGGAATGCCGCCCAGTGCCGCGTGCCAGTCGTGGTGGGCGAGATCGATCAGCGCCTCGATCGGCAGCTCCGTATCGTCCGGGTAAAACAGCGCCGCGTTGCGCCCGACGATCGCCTCGCGATCGCGACCGAACGTCCGCGACGTCGCCGAATTGGCGTAGACGATCGTTCCGTCCAGCTCGACGATCGCCACGCTATCGTAAGACGACTCGATCGCCCGCAGGAACATCCGCAACCGCCGTTGAGACTGTTTGCGCTCGGTGATATCGCGCGCGATACCCAACCCGCCGATCGGCTGGCCCTGGCGGTACAACACCCGACCGTTCACCTCCATCCAGACCGCCTCGCCGTCGTGCAGCGGCTGGATCGTAAACTCGTAACCCTTCAGCTCGCCCGTTCGCAGCAGTTGCTCGAAGGCTATCGCCGTCTCTTCCTTAAACTCGGGCGCGACGAAAGACAGGTAGGGACGCTCGAACCATTCGTCCGGCGCGCACTTCAGCAGACTGCGACCGTAATCGTTCATAAATGTCAGCCGCCCCTGAAGATCGACGGTGTAAACCATATCGCTCGCGGTCTCCAGATACGCTTGAAACAGAGTCTCCGTAACCTGCGAGTCGAAATGAAACTCGGCGAATGAAGCCGCCGGGTCGGCAAGGCGGGCGGGCGCGGTGGAATCGCTCGAGATGGGATCGGGCGAAGTGATTTCAGGCGATCGAGACTCAAAAGAAGCGGTTTCGGACGCAGCGTCGCGATCAGACGGTAACGGAGATTGAGACGGCTGGGCGGGTAAATCGCGATCGAAAGCGGAGGACATAAACACTAGGAGGAACGTGCGAGAGCGTTCCCCATAAGGAAGTCAAAGCTTGAACGAACAGGCCGGAAGAAGAGGCCCAGCTTCGACGCATCGAATGCACGGCGCGCAAACATAGCAGGCACTGCAAAGATGCGGCAAAGGCGGCTCTATCGCCGTGAGTCCTGTCCCTAGGAGATCTCACCCCGCGCGCGCCCTCGCCCCTCGGAGCCCGGCAAGACTCAACAAAGTCCGACACAGACACGCGATAAATTTGCGAAGGCTGGGCGACAGTCAAAAGAGCCGCGATAGATGCAAAGGTCTCGGCAGCGACCCGATGGTTCGCGCTCTTTGGCCTTGAAGATGCTCGATCGGCTCGCAGGCAGAGCTGCGAACGGGAACGACCCTGAAACGACGAACGTTCGCGCGACTCGCGTCCTAATGTAGCCAGGTTTGAGTAACGCAGCAACCGCAACTTTACCTCGGAGTAAGTCACAGGCCCGCTCCGATGAATTCTGCATGCTGAAGAATCGCCGCGATCGGCGAACTCGCGCGAGGGCGGATTTATCGATTTCGTTTGTAAATTTCGTTTGCTGAGTGGCTGCAATTTTGGGGATAGAAGACGACCATAAAAGGCAGCGGGACTCTTCCGAAGCCCGCTATTGATGTCGAGATAGATCTCGGGCGATCGCGCAGTGACGATCGAGCCAACCGCCCGCGACTCGCGGCGATCCCCACCGCTCTCACGCCATCGGAACGATCGAAATCGAAGTTTTATGTCGTCTTGTATCAACCAAGAGCGCGCCCTCAATTCTCCCGCTACGCTGTGGAATATAAAATAATTGTTAAAAACAACACGGAACGCGACCTCATAAGCAGTAACAATCGAAACTGCGAGAAAGTTGGGCTAGTGGCTAACCCCGCCACCCCGCGTCGAGACTTCTTCATTTCTTTGACTTTCCCAATTCGCCACCCTCCAGCCCCAAGCGCTGCGATTGTCCTTTCGTCACGTTTTGCCCTCCAGCATTTCGCGAGCGCACCGAGCTTTTTAACGTCTTAAAACCCAGGAGACCGTCAATGAAGCCTTTCCTCATGCGCCAGTTCTGGCAACTTATCGAAGAGACGCAAACGAGCCGACTCCTTGGCATGGACGACAAGAGCCTGGCAAGCTGGTTGACCCACGAGCTTATCGAACACAACGTGGCGATCGATCGCACCGACGCTTCGGCGATCGACAACTACATCCGCCAAAAAGCGCCCCTCATCCGTGACTTGGCCCATCAACGCGCGGCAGGCAGTTTTTCCTAGGGCGTGCCATCAATTAGCGCCCGACCCTTTGCGAAGTGAGCGGTTGAGCGCTCGACTCAAAATAAAACCAGGGACTGAAATCCTCTCTGGGTAAAAGCGGCAAGCTCTGATTGATGACAGCCCTTAGGGCAACAGCTGCTAATACAGCAGCACGCGGGACGATGGTAGCGGCGCACGGCAGTGCGTCGTTTTTTGTTGGGGCCTTCTGAGCTTTGCCGACGTCGTGTCTCAGGCGTCGTGTCTCAAACGTCGTGTCTCAAACGTCTGAGACATGACGTCGTTCTGCTGAGATTTTGAAAGGCCGCCGAGGTTTTCAATCCGCGCGTCAAGGCCACTCAGCCGATACCTCCGCAAGCGGCGCGTTTCAGACGGCCCTGAGGCGGCATATCCGGCAGAATCGACGAACTAGCCCGAATGGAGATAGCCGTTGTCCGTCTCCCTACGCTACGCTCGTACCCACAGTCTGCGCTTCCGGCGATCGCGGCGAGTCTACCGTCCGACACCGGTGCGTATCGGGCCAGCGCGGCTTGAGTCAACCCAGTTCGGGTCGGCGCGCGCGAACGTATGCAGCAGCCCCGCCAGCTCCCACAGCTGCTTCGCTACGCTGCCACAGCTCCAGTGCATTTACCTCGATCGCCTTGGGTATGCCCGCGATCGACGTCTCCACTCTTTCTAACGATCGCAGCCCCTCAATCGCAGCTCACGCATTCCATGTCCATCCTGTCGAACCGGTCGTGGCAAGTCTTTATCGTCCGGACGGGCGTTTTTTCAACGCTCGTCTGTACGCTCGCGCTCGTCGCGGGCGGCGTCTGGGTGGGGGCGCGTCTCACCCTCAATCCTAAATCTGTCGCCTGGCTCCAGCCCTACCTGCCGCCGCCGAGTTCGGCCCTGGCTGAGTCCGCCTACGCGCCGCTGACCCTCGATCGCATCCAGGAAGAGGTGGCCGCAGAGGGTAGGAGCGCCGGAGAACCAGTTGTAATGGTCGCAGCGGACGAAGCGACCTCCCCGCAGCATAGGGAAGCGGCATCGTTATTGTTGCCGATCGTCGAGGCGAAGTCCGGCTGTCGAGAAGCGCCCTGCGAGGCGATCGTGGCGCTGCGGCTCTATCAGCCCGACGGTACGTTCGATCGCTTCGGCGACCCGCTCTACTACCTACAGCGCGAAGTCGAACTCGAGGGGCCGCCTGAGTCTCTGGCGATCGCCCCGTTAGTCGAAGGCAACCCGCGCCTTGCCGCCTCGAACCGACCGCTAGCTTTTCATTCCTTACAGCGCTTTGAGGCGCACGCGCCGCGTACCGGCATCTGGCTCAACCTCGTTGGAGAATACCCCTTCGGCGATACGACGGTGTCCTATGGCCAAGTCCTGCACTTCAACCCCGGACGCCTGCACCTGAGCCCGCTGGTTCAGTGGAGCAGCCCCACCGGAAAACTGCCCGTCTGGCAAGACTTCACCGGTGCGGGAGATCCGGAACTGGTCGTCGATCGCACCGTCGGCCTCGAGCCCAATTACGAGATCTATCGCGTCACCTCGCGCCACTTTTTGCTCGACCCGATTTACCTAGAGCCGATCGCCCTGGCCGAACCAGCGCTCGACATCGACGCCTATCGCGAGGCGCTGCTGCTCGCCCGTAGCGGCCTGTGGTCGGCGGCGCACGCCCGCCTCGAACCCCTTGCCCAACAGCGTCAGCAGCAGGGTCAACCTTGGCCCGAAGACGCCCAGGCCCAGCTCGACACGATCGCGCTCCACGCCCGACTGCTGAGCGCCCACGCCGACACCCAATGGGCCAGCCCCGATCAAGCCACGATCGCCGCACTACTCGACGGGCGCTGGTCTCAGGCGCTGCGACAGCTCGAAACCTGGGACAACTGGCCGAACGATATCTTCCCCGCGATCGCCAGCAACCCCATGCGGCTCTGGCGTCGCGTCGAAACCTCGCTGCGGCTGCTGCCCGAAGAGCGATCGGCGCGCGTCTGGGCGGCGATCGTTATGGCCGCACGCTACGACCGGGCGCGAGCCCAACTCTGGCTGAGCGAGCGTCGCAACTCGATCGACGCCACCGAACGCGCCACGATCGAGCGCTTCCTCAGTCAAATCGACGCCGCGCCTCCCGCCAGCCCCGTCAGTTGGACACCGGACGACCCCGCCACAAGTCCCACCACCAGCGAGTAGCGGCGCGCAGATGCGGAGACATAGAACATCCGGTTTTCTTGCAAGCGCATAGCTCCTTCGATGATGGCCGGTGGCGATCGACCGATGTCGCGGGCGCGCTGCCGTGACGCCCCGATCGCGCTCGAATGTTGTTTATGGCGAGCCGGGCGAGCCGGACAAGTCGAGCGAGTCAGGCGAACCCGCATCATCCGCTGCCGTCGCAGCGTTCGGCGGCGCGGGTGGCCGACTCGGCAGCTCGGGGTCGAACCCTGGCGGCGGCGCGAGCAGTGGCGGTGGCGCGAACGTCTCCGGCGGCTCGGTCTGCCGCGACGGCGGCAACAGCTCGCCCGGAATCGGCCCGCTAAGATAATCGTCCGACGTCAGCTCCGCAAACTCCTGCACCTGGAAAATCAGCTCGAAACGCCGGCCCATCACCCGTGAGACCAGCTCTTCCACAGCGAAAACCTGGGTCGGCGTTACCGGCTCGTTCGGGTTGCTGCGAATGCTCAGATACACCCGAGGCGGCGAAGTGCCCCAGTCGATATCCGTCCCCAGCAGCTCGGCCTGCCGACCGATCGTAATCGTCCGCTGGATCAGCGTCTCGCGTAGAGCCGCCTGAAGCCGCACCTGACTCAACAGATCGCGCAGGCTAAACGAAAGCGGCACGACGATCGCGCCGATCAGCACCAGCGTCGAAGAAAATGCGCGCGTCACCCCCGAATTCGGCAGATAGTAGCCCGCCAGCGCGAATACCGTCATACAGGCCAGCGTGATTCCCAGCAGGTTGGTCGTGTAGAGCAACATCGCCCCACGCGCGTAGGGGTAATTCCCCTGGGAGACGCTCAGACCCACCACGCACAGCGGCGGCATCAGCGCCACGGAAATCGCCGTCCCCGCCAGCGCGTCGCTAATGTGAGGGCGGATCTTGGCAAACCCGGCGATCGTTCCCGCCGCTAGTGCGATCGCCAGGTCTACCAGTGTCGGCTGCGTTCGCGCCAAAATCTCGCTGCCGAACTCCGTCGCAGGGATTTGAGAGAGCCGCCCCAGCATCGCCGACATTCCCACCGATAGCAGCAGCCCCACGAAAATTGAAATCGCGCTGGAGCGAAACAGGTTTACATCCCCCTCCAGCGCCCCTAGCGCCAGACCGCGCATCGGCGTCATCAGCGGAGCGACGATCATCGCGCCGATAATCACCGCGCTGCTGTTGACCAGCAAACCGAGGCTGGCAATCGCGCAGGCCGCAATGCACAGCACCACGTAGTCGAGATCGAACAGCGAGTCTTCGCAGAGGCTACGGCGCAGCGCGCAGAGTTCCGCCTCAGACACTTTCGGTAGGTAGCGGCGCATGGAGGTCACCTTCCTCGTCAAGTCGCAGTCAGTAGCAGATTAATAAATTAGGGCAAAAAGCTGGATTTACGATAGCCCGCCAGCCCGACTCTCGTCAGCGCTCTCATCTCGTGCGGCGATCGATGCACGAACTGAAGCCAGATCGGGGTAAACTCCAGACCGCTCGACGCGATCCTCCCTAACTCCCGACAGGCTGCGCTACTCCGGAGATTGACGCCGCTTCCCGCAGCCCGGCAACGTTTGCGCTACTCCCAAGGCCCGCAATTGCTTCATCAAAATTCGCGAAGGTTACAAATCTTAAATTCGTTTAAGTTTGCGGCTGTTTATTATTTGGGGAACAGATAACGAGTGGTATAGACGCTTACGGATTTTTGCGCCCGCGATCGCTACAGCCCGATTCTGATGGCCGCGATCTTCCAGGCTAAAAACTATCAAAGCTGGAGCTGATAAGTTCTTTCATCTCGACCCTATCACCTCGATTTACCGTCGTTACCTTCTGTTACAAAAAACATTTTTTATTCATTTAGGAGAAAGTTTTTATGGCTTTCCAATACTCGGCGCAGCTCGGGCTCACTCCTTTCGAGGATGCGACGCCCTCCGAGCTGTGGATGACGCGCTCCGATGAAGAGATCGACAACATCGTCCGCGCCGTTTACAAGCAAGTGCTCGGCAACACCTACGTGATGAAGCGCGAGCGCCTCACCTCGGAAGAGTCGAAACTTAAAGACGGTCGCTACACCGTTCGCGACTTCGTTCGCGCCGTCGCTAAGTCCGAGCTGTACCGCGATCGCTTCTTCGATTCGTGCGATCCGCTGCGCTTCACGGAAGTCAACTACAAGCACCTACTCGGTCGCGCGCCCAAGGACTACGACGAGATCAAGCTACACAGCGACATCCTCGAGGCCCGAGGCTTTGAAGCCGACATCGACTGGTACGTCGATAGCGACGAGTACACCGAAACCTTCGGTAACGACACCGTTCCGTTCCTGCGCGGCTACAAGACGGAAGCGACTGCCAACCTGGTCAGCTACACCAACTTCTTCCAGCTCCAGCGCGGTCCGGCCAGCAGCGACTTCGGCAACACCCGCGCTCGCCTGACCCGCCAGATCGTTCGCAGTTCGCCCGCTTCGGTCGTGCCGCCGTCGGGTGGTTCGTCCGGTTGGTCGTTCCAGTCCTCGGCCACCGATGCCAAGGGCGCTGTGACCGCAATGGGCAACAGCAAAATGTACCGCATCGAGACCACTGGCTACCGCGCCAAGAAGCTCAACCGCATCCCCAAATACCGCCGCAGCAACAAGGTTTACCTGGTTCCCTTCGACAAGCTGTCGGAAGAGTACCAGCGCATCCACCGTCAGGGCGGCGTAATCGCCAGCATTACCCCGGTCGGTTAGAAGCGAAGCCTCCGGCGCCTCTTTGCTAGGTATTGCCGAACATTTCGCCTTCGGGCGGCGTTTTGCCGGTCGGAAGCGAGTAACCCCGTAAAAGAGAGTGTGGCGCTTGCCCGCTCTCTTTTTTCTTGGCGATTCTCTCGAACGATCGCGGCGATCGCACGCTGGCAAAGCGGGCGCGGCGGTCACCGACCGCTACACTGTTTGAGTGTCTGCTGGAAGATAGCGCCCGCTGTCGGGCAACGATCGACCGTTTCCCGCGCCTGTTTCCGCATTTAGCCTTTATGTCGTCCTCTTCGCATACACCCCGAACCGCGTCCGGTGGCCTGCCTGCGCCGTTCTCGATCATGGATCGCTATATCGTCTCGGAGACGATCGCGCCGTTTTTGTTCGGGCTCGGAGCCTTTGCGTCGCTGGGGCTGGCGATCGGCGTGCTGTTCGAGCTGGTGCGCGAGCTGAGCGACAACGATATCTCCTGGGCGATCGCGCTCAAGGTGATCGGCCTACAGCTGCCTTACTACGTCTCCCTAGCGCTGCCGATGGCGATGCTGCTCGGGGCGCTGCTGGGTTACTCGCGCCTGTCGAGCGATAACGAAATCGTCGCGCTCCGCAGTTGCGGCGTCAGCCTTTACCGCATCGTGCGTCCGGCGGTGGCCCTGGGTCTGGTTATCGCGGGCCTAAACTTCGCCTTCGACCAGACCGTCGTGCCGGAGATGCGCTACGAAGCCAAGATGACGCTGCTGCGCGCCCTCAAAGACGAAGACACGATCCAGCGAGACGAGAACATCATCTATCCCGAAATTCGCGACGTGGAGCGCGAAGATGGCGAAAAAGGCCGCACGCTGGTGCGTTTGTTCTACGCCGACACCTACGACGGCCAGATGATGAACGAGGTCACGATCCTCGATCGCGGCGACCCAGACTACACCCAGCTCGTCCAGGCCGAGTCGGCCCAGTGGGACGCCGCCACCGAAACCTGGAACTTCCTCAACGGCGCGATTTACATCATCTCCGCCGACGGCAGCTACCGAAACGTGCTGCAATTTGAATCCCACAGCCTGCCGCTGCCCCGCGCCCCGCTCGATATCACCAGCCGCCGCGACTACGCCGAGATGAACCTGGTGCAGGCTTTTCAGCAGCTCGCCATTCTTAAAACCAGCGGCCGCGAAAGCAAGATCCGCAAGCTGGAGATCCGCATCCACCAGAAGTTCGCGCTACCGATGGCCTGCTTGGCCTTTGCGCTGTTCGGCGCGACTCTGGGCATTCAGTCCCAGCGGGCTAGCACCTCGCGCGGTTTCGGGGTCTGCGTCCTGGCGATTTTGGGCTACTACGTCCTCATGTCGATCGCCGATGCCCTCGGCCTCAGCGGTGCACTGCCGCCCTGGATGGCAGGCTGGATGCCGACGGTGGTGATGCTGGTGGCGGGACTGGCGGTGATGCGCACGCGCCTGAGTTGGAACTAGCAGTAGATGTTCTCCTGCCGCAGTTACGCTGTGCCTATCTCAAACACGAGCTCGTATGAATACGGTTCGTTGACTAAGAATACTCCAACAGTATATTTGTCCAGAAGTCACCAATGAAGGCTGAGCTTGTCGTTCGCGAAGCGTCGGCTCCGCCGATAGCGTGTGACGCACTATCTGCTTCGCAGGGGTTATGCCAACAACAAGCTCAGTGCTCAAATACCGATCGTTGAGTGTTTATTTCCTTGGAGTACTCTAAGGTCTATTTTCCTTGTTGTCTTGATAGACCTCACAGCGTACGGGCAGCTCGATCGAAAATGTCGTCCCCATCCCTAAATCAGACTCACACTTCAGTCGTCCCTGGTGCTTCTCTACCACAACTTGATAGCTAATCGACAACCCAAGCCCTGTACCTTTACCCACGTCCTTGGTTGTGAAAAATGCATCAAACAGTCGCTCTAAATTTTCGGGCGCAATGCCGCGGCCCGTATCTGAAATCGCGATCTGCACCCAGTTTTCCTGCAATACGACCGTACGGATTGTCACCTCTTTTGGTACTGTCTGCCGCTCTGGTTGCGGTGCTAATTCGATCCGCTCTTCGATCGCATCCACTGCATTTGCCAGCAGATTCATAAAGACCTGGTTAAGCTGCCCCGCCAAGCACTCTACCAGTGGCAGCTCGCCGTACTCTCGAACCACCTTCACTCCCACGCCACCACCGCGCTCCTGAAAGCGGTGAGCCAGAATTGTTAGCGTGCTGTCAAGGCAGTCGTGAAGATTAACGGCCTTCAGCGCAGCCTCGTCCACCCGTGAAAAGACCCGTAGGGAGCGCACAATTTCGCGAATCCGATTCGTCCCCGTTGACATCGACGTCAGCAGTTTTGGCAAATCCTTCTGTAGGAACTCGATGTCAATATCCTCGCGCAGGTCGGCAACATGCTCCGGCGGCGCGGGGAAAGCCGCCTCGTAGGTGTCGAGTAGCTCGAGCAGGTCATCGAGATATTCCATGGCGTGGGTCAAGTTGCCGTGGATAAAGTTAACGGGATTGTTGATTTCGTGAGCCACACCCGCCACTAGTTGACCGAGACTCGACATTTTTTCAGTTTGAACGAGTTGGGTCTGAGCTTCCTGGAGAGTCAGCAACGTCGAGGAGAGTTCGGCGGTTCGTTCCCGTACGCGATTTTCGAGATCCTGCGTCAGATTTTGGAGCTGGGCCTCGGCACTGCGGCGCTCTTGCACTTCGTTTTGGAGCTGTAGATTTTGCTCGTCGAGTTCTTCTTCTACCAGCTCGCGGCTTTCTTCACTGAGTACGAGCCACCATGATGCGGTCGCGGCTACCAATCCCAGAAAAGCGCACAGAATAACGAAGATCTCGCCGATCCAGCCCGTCAGGTCTGGATCGTGTATGTCTCCCTGTGATACCGCAAAGTAGTAAACCAGCCCGACTGTGACAATCGTCGTGCCAAAGATAGCGGTAAAGGTGGAGGCAAAGCGGAGAACACGAGCGCCAAGTCTGGGCGAGAATTTGCCCCGTAGGAGCGCGCGAGAGATTGGAACGCCAGGGGGGGGCGTTTCCCCAGGGATCGAGTCACGATTCTCGTTTTGCGCCAGGGAAGGAAGCGTATTTGCCGCGAGGACGCCAGGGATCGAGAGGTTAACGGAACGGGAAGGTGCTTTCTTACAGCGATCGTGGCAGTGTGTATCGAGGGTGCAGCACAACGAACAAATCGGCCCTGCATAAACCGGGCAGTAGGCCATATCGAAGGACTCGTACTGGTTCTCACAAACGCTACAGGTGAGCAGGGTTTCGGTCGCGTGCGGTGCAGTGTCATCGTGAAAGACGTTTTCGCGAGCGAGGTAATAGCGCCCTTTCGTTAACCAAGCGATCGTGGGAGCCAGGACAAAGGCAAGCCCCAAGGCGAGAAATGACGAGTACGCCTGAGCGTAGGGCCCGAAAACGTTGAGAAAGGCTAAAATCGAAACCAGTGAGGCGATCGCGGTCGATCCCACCCCAACTGGATTGAGACTGTAGAGATAAGCCCGCTTGAACTCGATATAGGACGGGCTTAGCTTTAGTGGCTTGTTAACGACCAAATCCGCGACGATCGCCCCCACCCAAGCGATCGCCACGTTGGAATACAGACCGAGCACCGATTCCAGCGTTTTAAATACGCCGCACTCCATTAATACCAACGCGATCGCAACGTTGAACACCAGCCAGATTACGCGACCGGGATGAGTATGAGTCAGACGCGAAAAAAAATTCGACCAGGCCAGCGAGCCGGCATAGGCATTGGTGACGTTAATTTTGATTTGCGAGACGACAACAAAGATAAAACTAACCGTCAGGGCAACACTCGGATCGGAAAAAATATCCAGGAACCCGACCAGATACATCTGAATGGGTTCTTTCGCATCGACGATCTCGACGCCGTGATGAATGGCCAAGGACGCTAAAAATGCTCCCCCCAGCTGCTTGGCGACTCCCAGCACGATCCAACCCGGCCCTGCCGCGATCGTTGCCGTCCACCAACGGATGCGATTTTCGGATGTCAGGGGCGGTAGAAATCGCAGGTAATCGACCTGCTCGCCAATTTGAGCGATCAGCGAAAAGCTCACTGTCGCTGCCATGCCGAAAAGCACAGGGTCGAACGCCGTGCCGTAGGGCGAGTTGCCGGAAAAGTGAATGAGATTGTTGAGTGCGTCGGGCTCCTTGACGAAAACGAAGCCGTAGGGCGCGAGCATCAAAGTCAGCCAAACAAGCTGCGTCCAGAGCTGCAGCTGATTAATGGCCGTAACGCCGTAGAACACCAGCGGAATAATGACGACGGAGCTGAGAATATATCCGAGCCAAAGGGGCACATGAAGGTAAAGATCCAGCGCTTGGGACAGGATAGTTGCTTCGAGCGCGAAGAAAATAAAGGTAAAGGAGGCGTAAATCAGCGAGGTGATCGTCGAGCCAATGTAGCCAAACCCAGCCCCTCGGGTCAGCAAGTCCATATCGATGTTGTACTTGGCGGCGTAGTACGCGATCGGCAGACCCGTCAAAAAAACAACCGCCCCAACAGTGACGATCGCCCAAAATGCGTTGGTAAAACCGTAGGCGATCGTTAGCGATGCCCCGATCGCCTCGAGGGCGAGAAACGAAATGCCCCCAAGCGCAGTGCTGGCCAGCAGCCACTCCGACCACCTACGGAAGGACTTGGGCGCGTAGCGTAGGGAGTAGTCTTCCAGCGTTTCGTTTGCAACCCACTGGTTGTAGTCGCGGCGTTCCTTGACGACCGTTTGCTTAGGAAACATGGCCGGACGCTTCGGCTCTTGGGTGTTCATTTGCGACAGTCACGGTGAGTGGAGCAGTAAGCGGCCGAGCAGAATGTTTGCCTCAGGCATTCCCAGTCTTGCAACATGCTTTCTTTCTTTCTGTATCCGAGCTGGGGCTTTTGTCTTTCACTTGAAACAATACAGTTTCAATTTTCCCCATCAGGGTATTGCCGGTTCGATACTTGCATCCTTCGCAGAGAGCGATCGGCGTCAGTTATTGCTGTGGCAATGTTCCTGAGGTTGGCTCGCAATCAAAATCGATCGCTCTTGACCCAAGCACTAGACTGTCGGTGGAGCTGACGCTGTGCGAAAGACACCGCTCAGCGATCTCCGGTATTCAGGATGTTCTGACCGGGGAATCCTTCCGGGGCAGGCATTCTCTGTTTAGGTAACGGCCTCTGGAGAGAGCCGCGACTCTGGCAGGTCTATCCCTGATTCGATGACACCCCTAAATCAGCTAGCACTTCTGCCGGATGGGGTTCGGCCTTGACCTTGTTATAGATTTTGGCGATCGTGCCCTCCGGATCGATAACGAAAGTGCTGCGGACGATGCCCATATACTCCTTGCCCATAAACTTCTTCAGGCGGTAAACGCCATAGGCCGTGGAGATTTCGGCTTCGGTATCGACGAGTAGCGGGAAGGGCAGATCGTACTTCTTCGTAAAATTCTGGTGCTTCTTGGCACTGTCGGTGCTGACGCCGAGGATAACGATATCGTTGGCCTGGAAGTCGGCGTAGCGATCTCGAAACCCGCAGGCTTCAGCGGTGCAGCCCGGCGTATTGTCGCGCGGGTAGAAATAAAGCACGACGGTTTTGCCGCGCAGGTCGGCGAGGCGGACGGTGTTGCCATCGCCGTCGGGAATTGAGAAATCAGGGGCGCGATCGCCCACGGCCAGCGGTGTATCGGTCACGGTAAGGTATTGCGCTACGGACGCTCGTTATTGTGGCACTATTCCCGCGCGCGAGCCGCCGCCACCGGCAGCATCAGGGCAAACGCCCGCTCATTTTCGGTGGCTCAAGAGCAGTATTTCGAGCACTGAGCTTCGACTACGCTCAGCCCTCAGTTAACTGACTTCGAGCTTAAAAGTTTGGAATCTGCGTTTGCCCTGCCGGCAGAATTTGCCGACCCCGCTCGCAATCCGCCCGCAGTCTATTTGCACTCCGTTTGGGAATAAATCGAAACTTCGGGCACAGCGTCCGGTTCGGACCGATCTTTCCGGAAATATGTCTTACGCTTGGAAGCGCAGGAAAGCAACCGCCTCAGATCCGAACGGCTGCGATCGGCTCGATCTTCCCAACGACGCAACCCCCTCCACGGCTAAATTTCATGATCGCTCCTTGTTATCAGTTCGAGAACTTCTCCTTCACCGATATGGTCACCTGCGTCCGCGAGCTGAGGCATGCTGGTGTCGGGGCATTTTGCATGGAAGACGTCACCGAAGCCGTCGTACGCTACCTGTACGATCGCTTCCGCAACCCCGAAACCGGCGAGCGGGAAATCGCCCTGGTGCGCTGCTTCAAAACCGAGCGCTACGCCGACCTCGGTGACTGTTACCTGCAACAGATCGCCCGCACCACCGGCCAGTGCGACAGCCTCGACGACGACGTGCGCTGCCTGACGCTGCTGGGTACGGCGGGCCAGGAACCAGAGTGGAACGAGCGCCACCAGTCGCGCGGCCACAAGGCGATCCCCCTCGTTAGCAAGCAGTTCGTGCTGCAACTGCCGATGATCGCTCGGCTCATCCAGCAGCTCGGCCTGGAAATCGAGTCCGTTCTGACGCCCGACCCAGAGCTGCTCGTCGATCTCGACGAAGAGTCGTTCAATGTCTTTCACGTTCCTGAAGCGCCGAGTAGCGAATACATCCCCGCCCAGGACGAGTTCGTGATCCCCTATGGCGTTCAGTCGGTGCTGGGTTTCGGCGGAATGATGCCGTCGGGGAATCTATTTGCGGTGATTATTTTCTCGAAGGCGAAGATTACGCGCCCGATCGCCGATCGGTTTAAGACCATCTCCTTAAGCGTCAAAACGGCGCTACTGCCCTTTGACAGCGGGCAAATCTTCCGCGAGGCCAGCCTGTACGCCGAGCGCAAGCGCTAAGGCCTGCGCCCCAGGGCAAACGCATACTAATTTTCAACGATCCAAAATCGATATTTCGAGCACTGGGCTATCTGCAAAGCAGATAGTGCGGCCACTTTTCGCAACAACACCCAGGCTGCGACTCCGCTCAGCCTTCGATTGACTGACTTTGGGCATGAAAACTTGGAGGATGCGTTTGCCCTGGTCTGCGCCCCTAGTTATTGTCCCCCTCACTGCGGGGCGGGGCGGGCTCGAATCCTGGCTAGCGATCGGAACTTTCAGGCTGGCTGCGGATATGGATATCGCGCTGGGGAAAGGGAATTTCGATGTCGTAGCGCGCCAGGGCGTCGTAAACGCGGTAGTTCAGCTCGTTGGCGTAGCGAAACTGGTTCTGTGGATCGCGAATCCAGACCAGCAGCTCGAAGTCTAGGGAGCTGTCGCCAAAGCCGCGAAACCACACCTGGGGCTCCGGCGCGAGCAGCAGCGGCTCGTAGCCCCGCGCCACCTCCAGCAGCGCCTCGCGCACCTGCTCGCTGTCGGTTCCGTAGGCGACACCGACGGGGATGCCGATGCGGCTGACGGGGTTGCCGTGGCTCCAGTTGACCAGCGCCTGCTCTAGAAAGCGCGAGTTGGGCACGACGATCGATACGTAGTCCGGCGTGCGGATTTCGATGCTGCGCGCGCCGATGCGTTCGACGGTTCCCATTAGGTCGTCGAGCTGCACGAAGTCGCCGACCTTCATCGAGCGATCGAAGCTGATAATAATGCCGCTAATAAAGTTATTAGCAATATTTTGCAGCCCGAAGCCGATCCCGACGCTGAGGGCGCTGAGCAGCACGGCCAACGAGGCCAGGTCGATGCCCCAGACTTGCAGGACGATCGATAGCCCCACGAACAGCAGCACGCAGCGGCTGAAGACGATCGTAATGTCCTGAATGCCGCGATCGGCCCCCGTCACCGACAGCACCTGCGTCCGGAATCGATCGGTCAGCCAGATGACGGCAAACCACAGCCCGACGAGCATCGCCAGCAGCAGCACCAGATCGAGGATCGACGAGTTGCGATCGCCGAGCAGCAGAATTGGCCGCGTAAAGTTGGCGATAAAGTCGTAGCGCCACTGCCGCGACTGGGGAAACAGGCCGGTGATGTAGTACGCCGCGATCGTCCAAACCGACACTTGACCGGCGACCAGCAGCAGGTGCAGAAGCGTCTGGCGCGGTTTCGATCGCGGCGTCGGCGAACTCGTCGCGGGCGAGCCCGACTCAGCGCGCTCGTCTTCCTCCGTCTGGCTTGGCCGCCGCAAAATCGCATCTAGCTCCCAGGAGCAGAGATAGAGCGCGACGGCGAATCCCAGCCCCTTAAACGCTGCTTCTCGCTTGTCTCGGATGTACTCGGGGCTACGCTCGAAGATGGCCTGACGCAGCTTTTTTTCCACGAGGGCTCGCCATTCTTCGGCCTGGTCGGTGGTGGTCGAGAGCGGATCGATGTCGCGCTCGGTCACCGTCATTAGCTGGCTACCGTTAATGTGGATCGTCTGGTTTCCCGCCACGTTCTCCGTGCTGATGTCGATCGCGACGCCGTTGCTGACATTGGCGGCCAGAAGATCTTCCAGCGCGGCCTCGAGCCTTGCCTCAACGCGGGCAGCGCGATCGCGAGCCGAAAAATTCCCTGCCGCTTCCAGCTCGAACAGCTTGCGACCGTCCAGCACCACGGGCGCGGTGATACGCGGTGCGGTCGCGGTTGTGGGCACTTCGGGGGCGTTCGCCAAACCAGGCGCGCTCGCCAGCGTCAAAACGATCGCCAGCACCCAGGCGATCGCCACAGCCCGTCTCAGCGCTCGGACAGTGTCCCGAACGGCCTCCCGAACGGCCTGACGCCACCAGCTCGATCGATGCATGAATCGTCCTCCTGGAGCCGCGCGACGGCTCGTCGTGGTTCGGCGCGGATCGTGTTTCTGTATCCCTAGGCAAGTGTAAAGTGACGCGCGATCGACGCTGTAAGTTCGTTCGAGGCGTCGCCAGAATTGTCGAAATTATCGGCATCGGTCGAGTTGCGGGAGATCGCCGCGATCGCCGTTGCCAGATCGAGCTGCCGCAGGTTCAGCCCCGCCGCCCGATCGCCCAGTGCCGAACGCAGTACCGCGATCGCCGCCGTCTCGCCCGCCATCACGATCGGCGCAACGACCGGCTTGCGATAGGCCGACACCGAGGCCACATCGAGCTGGAACGCACCGGACGTAAAGGCCGGATTGAGCTGGCGATCGTACTCGAACTTGCTGAGCATGAGCTGGAACGCCGCAATCGCGGAGCCATCCAGGCGCGGGCTGTCGGGCACGGACTTAGCGCGGAAAGTCGGCACGCACTCGGCAAACGGCACGCGTACGGCGATCGCGGCATCGGGCTGCGTATCGAAGCTGTAGCAGTGGGCGACGCCGTCCCAGGCTTCGCGATCGCGCAGAATAAATTTATAGCGGTTACCATCGCCCGTCAGTCGCAGCTCCAGCCCCGTATTCGCGCCCAGTTGCCGGGCAGCATCAGGCTCGGACGCCGCGACGCCGCGCAGGTCGAGCGCTGGAGAAATCGCTCGCGTCCGAATCGAAGCAAACCCGCCCGAGTTCGCCGTCGAGACGTTGCCTGCAAAGCGCATGGTCTTCGGCATCGCGATCGCCTGACTCTCGCTAACGCCACCCATCACTACATCGTCCACCGAGCCCCACAGCGCCCGCAGGTCGATGTCTTCGCGCGAAAAATCAAACACCGTTTGCGGCGTCAGGTCGGCATCGAGACGAGCGATCGCGCCATCGAGCTCCGCTGCCGGGAAGTTCGCCGCCGCCCCAACGACGATCGCCACGAGCAGGTCGCGATCGGTCAACCTCGCCAAACCGCCATCACCCAGGTCGAGCGTCGCAAGCCCCAGCACCTCGAACTTTGCAGCCAGCCCCGACGGCAGTGTCCCCAGCGGATCGAGAAGACCGACGATCGGGCGGCGGGAAGTAACGGAATCGGGGGCGAACAGCATCGGCGAACTGGCGGCAGACCCGCCGCTCCAGAGGGATTGCAGCCACCGCATCGTATCGGAAAAGGGCAGCACGTCGAAGTAGGTCAGCGTCTCAAACAGGCGAGCGGGATTCCAGCTCCGATCGGATGTCGATCCGGGTGTCGGTTGGGGCTCTTGCTGGGGTGTCGGGGAAGTCGGGCGGTTCATTGGCGGTTCGTGGGGCGCTTTGTTGGCAGCTTGCGGGCGATTCGCGGGCGATTCGTGGGCGATTCGTGGGCGGTAGCGGGTCGCGATCGATCTTAACCAGAGCCACGAGCATTCCGCGCGGCGGCTCCCGACGCCTCCAAGGGCCTTCCCCGATCTTCCCAAAGAAGCCGAACCTCCCCACGACCGCAAGAGATTTTCACTTCTTTACAGCGCGGGCCAAATTCCTCTCTCGCGATCGTCAATTTTCGTTTGCGTTTCGGCCATGCTGAGGCGATCGCGCGGCGAGTTCTGCTAGATTGCGAATCCCTGCACGCGAATCGATCTTCGGCCCGCGCACCGACACACTAGCGCCGCCCCGCCGATCGCGCCTAGACACGACACGCCGACCCCAAAAGGGCTCCGAGATCGAGCCACAGCACCCCGATCGAGCCGCAATCCCGCCCCTGACGCAATACGCCACATCTAGCGTCTTAAGAACTTAAAAGAAAATCAAGCCGCCACCTATAGCGTGCGATAAGATCGCAGGCCCGACGATCGCGGTGTGCTTCTCGGCGATCGCGATCTTTGAGAACAATCGCGATCGCAATCTGACGTTTCACTACAAAACCCCACATCTAGCGCTTCACTTCTCTAGAATTGCATTCACACGCTATTGATAGCGTGTGTCTGGATCGCAGTTCCCGATTTGGGAGGTACTGGGTGAACTACTTAGACGAGTGGAAACAGAGCGGCGTCGATCCCGAACTCGTGCGGCTGAATGTCGTCGCGCTGGACGGGACGGAGGCGTACGACTATCTGTGCTACTCGGATAAGCTGCCCCGCCGCAACGACGGTCGCTTGGCGAGCGGCATGCTGAAGCGCTACGCCCACGTCGAGTCCGGCGGCTGGTGGTGTTCCGGCACGAACCTGCTGACGGGAACCGACGACCTTTGGGGCTGCTTTAAGCCAGAGCTGCCGCGTGTGGCGGGCGATCGCGACAAGCCGATCAAGTACGAACATCCACCCAAGGTCGAAACCGGTGTCTTCGCGCTGCGCGTGCCCGTCGCGATTTGGCGGCGCATCGCCGAGCGAGCGGAGCTGAAATTTGACGAGAACTGGATCGATCGATCGCGCCATGATTTCGGCTTCTGGGCGTGGCTGCGGGAAACCCCGAGCGTGCCGGTCTGCATCACTGAAGGCGCGAAAAAAGCCGGGGCGCTGCTAAGTGCGGGTTACGCCGCGATCGGCCTGCCGGGAATCGACAACGGCATTCGGACACCGCGCGACGAGAACGGACGCCGCACCGGCACGTCCCATACGATCGCGCAGATTTCAGCGCTGACCCAGAACGCGCGCCCGGTTTACATCGCCTTCGATCGCGACACCAAGCCGAACACTGTCCGCGCTGTCAATAGCGCAATTCGGCGGTTGGGCTACCTGATTTCGCAGTCGGGCTCGCCCGTGCGCGTCGTCACCTGGTCGCCGGAAGACGGCAAGGGTGCGGACGATCTGATCGTGGCGCGGGGAACCGAAGCTTTCGATCGCGCCTTCACCGACGCACTCAGCCTCGACACCTGGAAAGCCCAGCTGCTCGGCCAGCTCAGCTACCGCGTCGATATTGACCTAGAGGCGCGCTACCTGCCCGCCGCGATCGCGATTCCCGACGATGCCCGCCTGGTGGCGATCCAGTCGCCGAAGGGAACCGGCAAAACCGAGGCGATCGGCCAGTGGGTGCAGCAGGCGATCGCGCGGGGTCAGCGTGTCTTGGTCGTCGGCCACCGCGTCCAGCTCGTCGAGGCGCTGTGTCGGCGCTTCGGGTTGCCTTACGTCACGGAGATCGAGGATTTGCGACAGGTCGGCAATGGCTACGGCCTCTGCATCGACTCGCTCCACGGCACGTCTCAAGCAAAATTCCGCGTGGAGGACTGGCGCGACGCGATCGTGATTTTCGACGAGGTCGAGCAAGTCCTCTGGCACGCGCTGAACTCGGAAACCTGTCGCGGGCGGCGTGTCGAAGTCCTGGAAACGCTGAAGCGGCTGATGCACGTCACCCTCGGAGCCGCTGGCCGGATCTACGCCGCCGATGCCGATCTGAGCGATACGTCGCTGGACTATCTGCTGGCGCTGTCTGGGGTCGATCGCGAGCCATTCGCGATTCGCAACCGCTGGAAGCCCACCACCCCCTGGCAGATTTCCCACTACACGGACTCGACGCCAAAGCGCATCTTCCGCGACCTGGAAGCTCATATCGCCGCTGGGGGACGCCCGTTCGTTTGCCTCTCGGCGCAGAAGCTGAAAAGCAAGTGGAGCACCACGACGATCGCAGCCTACCTGCAAGAAAAATTTCCCGATCGCAAGCTGCTCCGCATCGACTCCGAGTCCGTTTCCGACACCGATCACCCGGCTTTCGGCTGCACCCACGACCTCAACCGTCGCCTCGCCGACTACGATATCGTCCTAGCGAGCCCTTCAATTGAGACCGGCATCAGCATCGACCTGCGCGGCCACTTTACGTCGGTGTGGGCGATCGCCCAGGGCATCCAAACCGAAAACAGCGTCCGCCAATCCCTCAGCCGTCTGCGCGAACCCGTGCCGCGCTACCTATGGGCCGCGCCTTACGGCTTTAATAAAGTCGGCAATGGCTCGGACTCGATCCCGGCGCTGCTGGGTTCCAGCCAAAAGCTGACGCAGCTCAATATCCGGCTGCTACAACAGAGCGACTTTAGCGGCTTCGAGGATTTCGACGCGGGCTTCCAGGCGGAATCCTTGCAGTGCTGGGCGAAGTTCGCCGTGCGCTTCAACGCCACGATGAGCGGCTACCGCGAGGCGATCGCCGCCGCCCTCACCGCCGAAGGCCACCGCATCACCGACCCGAAAAAAGCCAAATCTACCTCCAAGTCCGCCGCTAAGTCCGCCGCCAACCCCGAACCCGCGCCGCCCGCCCTCGAGCTGATGGCGACGATCGCCGACGTACGCGAGCGCAACTACCTCGATCGGTGTCGCACGATCGCCCGCGCCCGCGACCTCAACCACCGCCAGTACCGCACCCTGCGTCAAACCCTGGTCAAATCCCAGGCCGATCGCCAAGTGCTGCGAAAATACGAACTCAAGCGCCGCTATGGCGTCCCCGTCACCATCGATCTGGTACGTAAAGACGACGACAATTGGCACGATAAACTGCGCCGCCACTACTTCCTCACCGTGGGGCGCGAGTTCCTGGCCGATCGCGATCGGCGCGTGGCGCGGCAAATTTTGCAGCAGGGCGGCGGGCAGGTCTTCTCGCCGGACTTCAATAAATCCCAGCTCGGTGCGACGATCGGCATCTTGGACTTGCTCGGCCTGCCGACCCTGCTCGAGAACGTCGATCGCGAGCTGCGTAACAACGAGCCGGACTTGCAGGCGATGAAGGTCAAAGCCCTCGAATCGCGCCCGCAAATCAAAGCCGCCACCGGCATCGGCCTCGCGAAAAACTCCACGCCAATGGTGGTGTTGCGCCGTCTGCTGGAGAAAATTGGCTACGGACTCAATCAATTGCGCTGGGAAGGCGGCCGCAAGCAGCGCCAGCGCGTCTACGCGATCGCGGTTCCCGACGACGGGCGCACCTCGGTGTTCGAGCACTGGCTGACGACCGATCGGCGCTTCCCCGGCTGGTCGGAAAGCGCGATCGATGGCGTTATGCCGCCGGTATTGGCCGAGCGGTCGGGCGAGTCCGCCAACGTCGGCAGCTTCGAGCAGCTCTCGCTAGTGGATCTCGCCGATCCACCGACGTAGCACGTCCGGTGATTTCGGCAACGCTCGCGCGATGGAGGAACGAAACTTCACCTCCAGCCGAGGCTTTCGGGGTCGCGCTAGGATTGCAGCAGCATTGAGGGGAATGGCGTCATGGCCGAACCGATCGATCGTCGCGAGCTGGCGAACTACAAAGATCTACTGGCGGACTACCAGCCAGGACTGGACGCGATCGCGACGCTGGAGCGCAACGGCGGCGACTGGGCTGCAGGCGTAGACGAGCTGTGGGCGGAGTCGAACGCTCCGGCGAGTTTCGGGCGCGGCCGCAAGCTGTGGGAAACGGTGCTGCGGGTGTTGCGGCAGGAGCTGTGCGGCGACGAGGGCTTTCGCGCGCAGGTGAAGGAATACAAAAAGCAGCCGAATAGCGCGACGCTGCTGACGGGGCTGGTCGTGTCGCTGACGGCGTCGGCGGGCTTGCCGATCGATCCGGCGATTTCGACGATCGTGGTGCTGTATATCGTGAAGTTCGGGCTCGATGTGTTTTGCGAGTACACCGAACCCACGACATAATCCGCTAGCAAAATTCTCGAACGAGCGCCTCGATTTCGGGTAGCAGCGCCGATATATCGCGATTGATGATGTCCGAAACAACGGCCAGATTCACGTTGTCGTATTCGTGAATCAAGAAGTTGCGCGTTCCGGCGATTTGTTTCCACTGGATTCGATCGTAGCGATCGCGAAATTCCGGCGATAGGCGCTTCGTCGCTTCGCCCAGAATCGTGAGCTGGTACAGGATGGCAGAGTGACGCAGCTCGTCAGCTTCGAGGTCTGCTGCCGTCATGCCCCGCCCGTAGTTTCGGGCTTGCTTGGCCGCTTTCAAAATATCTAGGAGCGTTGCCCGATCGCGATCGTTGGGAATCGTCATGGCGGTTGGCGGCGTCGGGAGCAGTGCGGTTGGCGTTGTCGCGATGGCCGCAGGGTAGATCGTCCGAGCCGTACCGAAGATGTTGGCGCGGCGGATGTAATTGTCGCTGTGTTCGATATTCGATCGCATCACCACATCCACGGCGCGGCCAATGCGATCGCCGAGATCTTGCTGCATTCCCAGCAAATCCAGCAGGCCGATCTGAGCCTCAGGCGCGAACACGACCAGGCAATCGAGGTCGCTATCGGGCCGAAAGTCGTCTCGCAAAATCGAGCCAAACAGCGCCAATTCCACGATCTGCCACCGTTCGCAGTAGCCTGCGATGTCGCTGGGTTTTAGCCCCACCCGATCGAGCGTCGCGATCGCGTCTGTTTCGCTCAGGCGAGCTAGCGAGAGCGTCGTATCTGCCATCTCCGCAGCCTCCAAAACCGTATTGCTATCCTACAAATATTCACCCCCGATCGCTGACTGCCACTATGCCCAGCATCCGCATCCGTGAAGTCGCGCCCACCGCAACGGACTTCGAGGCCGACCTGACGATCGAGACCGATCGCCGTGCGACCTACCGCATCGCGATCCGCAACCCGTTCGAGCCCGAGATCGGGCGCGAGCTGGAGTGGTATTTCGAGCGGTGGCTGGAATGCCCGGATCTCGACAAGGTTCAGGCAGCCCGGGTGGCGGCAAGCGTGGAAACCTACGGGCGAAATCTGTTCGAGCAGGTGTTCGGCGATCGTAAGGTCTATGCGGATTATCGCGAGCTGCGGCGATCGCTGAAGCTAGCCGATGGGTCGGTGCCGATCGAGATCGAAGGATCGCCGGAGTTTCAGGCGCTGCACTGGGAAGCGCTACGAGACGAGGATTTGCCGGAGCCGCTGTCGGCGATCGCGACGATGGTACGGGTGGACTCGAAAAAGCGGGCGGGGACTCCGGCGGTGATGTCGGAGTCGGGGGTGCTGAATTTGTTGGTGGTGACGGCGCGTCCCAGTGGCGGGCGGGATGTGGGCTATCGGACGATTTCGCGACCGCTGATCGAGGCGATCGACGATAACGAGCTGCCAGTCAACGTAGAACTGGTGCGGCCGGGGACGTGGGAGGCGCTCGATCGCCAGCTTCAGGAGCGGGGCGCGGGCTACTATCACGCGATTCATTTCGATTTACACGGGTCGGTGTTGACCTATGACCAGGCGAAGGCGCTGCTGGAGGAGAAGTCGCCAGTATCGCGCCATACGTTTAAGCGGGGCTACGGGTTGCAAGATCTCAAGCCCTTTGAGGGGGCGCGGGGCTTTTTGAGTTTTGAGGGCGATCGGGTCGGCACGTCGATTTTGGTGTCGGCGGATGAGGTGGCGACGTTGCTGATGGATAAGGGGATTCCCCTGTGTATTCTCAATGCCTGTCAGTCGGCGAAGCAGTTGCGGCGGGACGCCAGCGATGGCGACGATAAACCGGCGGGGGAGACGAGTTTGGGGGCGCGGTTGTTGTCGGCGGGGATGCAGGCGATCGTGGCGATGGGCTATTCGGTGACGGTGGATGCGGCACGGGTGATGGTGACGGCGCTGTATGGGGCGCTGTTTGGCGGTAAGTCGGTGATGGAGGCGATTCGGCTGGGGCGGCGGGAGTTGTTGAACGATAAGGAGCGCACGTCGGCGTGGTTTGGCAAGAAAATCGAGCTAGAGGATTGGCTGTTGCCAGTGGTGTATCAGGGCGCGACGGTGAATCTGGGGCTGCGGAAGCTGGACGCGCGCGAGAAGGCGGGGTTAATGCGCGATCGCGCCCGACGGTTTCGCTTCGAGCCGCCGACCTATGGGTTTATCGGGCGGGATACAGATATTCTGACGATCGAGCGGCGGTTGCTGGCTCCGGACGATAACGCGCTGCTGCTTCAGGGGATGGGCGGCACGGGCAAGACGACGCTGTTGCGGTATTTGCGCGATTGGTGGCAGCGGACGGGGTTAATCGCGGACTCGTTTTATTTCGGCTACGACGAGAAGGGCTATACGCTGGCGCAGATTTTGTTCGCGATCGCGCAGCGGGTGTTATCTGACGAGGAGCTGCGGGAGTTTCAGGCGTGCGACCTGGAAACGCAGCAGGTTTGGTTAGAGGATTCGCTACGATCGCAACGATACGCGCTGATATTGGACAATTTGGAGTCGGTGACGGCGGTGGCGATGTCGGTGCCGAACGCGCTGTCGGAGGCGGAACAGGGGGCGATCGCGGCTTGGTTGCGGACGTTGGTGGGCGGCCAGACGTTGGTGGTGTTGGGATCGCGGGGGCGCGAGGCGTGGCTGTCGGAGGTGTATGGCAAAAATCACCTGACGTTGGCGGGGCTGGATCCGGCGGCGCGGTTGATTTTGGCGGAGCGGGTGTTGCAGCGGCAGGTGCGGGACGATCGCAAGATTGCGGCGATTCAGGCGGATGGGGATTTCAAGCAGTTGATGAAGCTGCTGGCGGGGTATCCGCTGGCGATGGAGGTGGTGCTGGGGAATTTGGGGCGGATGTCGGCGGGGGAGGTGTTGGCGGGGTTGGATGCGGCGGATGTGGATTTGGATCGGGCGGATGCGGCGGACAAGACGGAAAGCATTTTGCAGTGTATTGATTTTTCGTTTTGCGGGCTGTCGGAGTCGGCGCGGGAGCTGTTGGTGTGTTTGGCGCTGTTTTCGGGGTTTATTTACGTTGCCGAGGATGCTTTTGAGAATTTCGCGAAGGAGTTGGAATCGATCCCAGAATTGGCCGATCGCGTAGGGGCGCATGGCAATGCGCCCAACGATAATGCCGGGGAAACATCGGCTGGGCGCACTGCCGTGACGCCCCTACGGGAGCGGTTGGGGTTGGCGGTGCAGGAGGCGGTGGATTGGGGGCTGTTGTCGCCGATTTCAACCGAGTTGCCGCAACTATTGAAAATTCAGCCGACGTTGCCGTTTTTCTTGCGATCGAAGCTGGCGGGTTGGGAGGCGGCGGCGCGAGAGGGGCTGCGCACTGCGTTTAAGCAGCACTATTTGGGCTTGTCGAGGTCGTGCTGGAATTTGTTGCAGTCGAAGCAGGCGGACGAGCGACAGTTGGGGGTGTTTTTCGTGCGCCAGGAGTATGAAAACCTGGCGGCGGCGTTGCAGGTTTGCCTGGAGACTCAGGACAGGGCGCGAATTTTCTTCTGTTTGTTCGATTATTTAAAGCTGAATCAGAGCTTTGCGGAAGCGTTGCCACTGTCAGAGCGAGTCTATGCAGCGCTGCAAGGCTATTCGGTTAAAAAGCGCCAGAACTTTGGCACCGATATCAGCATGACGCTCAGTCGGCTGGCGGGCTGTGCTTTGGAGCTGAAGGATTACGATCGCGCCAAAGCAGCCTATCTGGAGAATATCGAAGTCGATCGCAAACTCACCGGAGTGTCTGAGCAATGGAGAAACATCTCGATTGCGGGCACCTACCACCAGTTGGGAACAGTCGCCCAGGCGTTGCGAGAGTACGAAGAAGCGCGGCGCAACTATCAACAAGCCCTCGAAATCTT
>ERZ1740068.80-NODE-80-length-61473-cov-7.176088_pt1 | contig 61473 bp, 44 predicted proteins | sample MGYA00581735_ERZ1740068 | MGnify/ENA primary metagenome ERZ1740068 (study PRJEB43018, sample SAMN04849740) | marine metagenome | isolation source: floating plastic debris | place: Pacific Ocean | collected 2008-08-30 | study: EMG produced TPA metagenomics assembly...
TAGGCAATGCACCCGCCAATGTGATCAGCTACAACTGGACGGTGAGCGCACAGAATACGAGTCCAACGATTCAGCCGAATGCAGGTGCCGCCATGATTGGCATCAGCCCCCTGGAAACGGGAGTGCACACCATTTGTGTAACCGTGACCTGGACCGATGGAGCAGATACTTGTAGGGAGCGCCTTTGCTTCCGCGAGGAACTGAAACGCTGCACTGATCCTTGTGAATACAGCGGAGAAATTGGTTTAGCGATTGATCGCGAAACCTGCGAGCACAAGATTTGGTTGCAACCCGTGCCCAATGCCAGTAATGTAAGTTATGCCTGGACGGTCCGTGGACCAAATAGTTTGCCAGTGGCCTTGAATGGTCCAGGGAACCAACAGAGCGATAGCTTCTTCCCTCAACTGACGGGCACTTACGAGATATGTGTGTTAGTATCGTGGGTAATAGATGGCGAAAAGTGTGAGCGTGAAATTTGTCAGAAATTTCGCCTGGCCGCCTGCGGCCGCCCGGATTGTGAGACCAATGCAAAGGTCAGCTACCGCTTCGACGAGGAGCGCTGCCTCCATACCTTTAGCGTGGGGAATGCACCGGCCAATGTCATTGGTTTTTTCTGGGAAGCTGCTGGTCCAAGCAGTTCACCTGCATGGTCGCCCAACAACAGTAGTCCTATGGTTAATCTGCTGGCATCGGAAGACGGAGTCCACAAGGTGTGTGTAACCCTTACCTGGCTGAGTGGTGGCGATACCTGTACCCAACGTATTTGCGATGAGTTTGAAATCAAAAAATGCGAGACTAAAGGCTGTGAGCAGGAGTGGAAAATGCAGCGCACCTTCTTTGAAGACGACTGCCTCTACCGCTTCGACATTACCCCCGATCCGACTACTTTCCCTGGGGTGAGCTTCTTGTGGAAGGTGACCGATCCGGCGGGCAATACGGTGAACAGCATTGCTTTCCCAACCCAAAGCTTTGCCGCAGTGCGGCCGGTGATCGAAGGCAACCACCGAGTGTGCGTGTTGCTTACTTGGGTGGAAGATGGACAAAGCTGCAGCCGTGAAATCTGCTGCACCTTTTACCTGAAGGATTGTAGCCGAGAAGATTGCGCTTTCGAGGGCAACATTCAATTGGAGGTGAACCCCGATGATTGTTTGCATCAATTGTGGGTGGCACCTTTGCCAGCAGCGATTGGCCCCATTCAATACGATTGGAATGTGCAGCAGCCAGACGGTACTCAGTTGCCCTTGGGCAACCAGAGCTCACAACCCAGTGTAGCCTTTGTGCCTAATCCTCCGGGTGGTCAATGTCCGGTATGTGTCACCTTGCAATGGGATACTCCTGAAGGCCGCTGCGAAACCACTCTTTGCCAGACCATAGAGTTGAAAGCCTGCGAAGAAAAGGCGGAAGCTTGCCTTATGGAAGGGCGTATTGCGTGGGATTACCAAGCAGAAAACTGTGAATACCAGTTGAATTTCAGCGATGCGGATGCCTACAACAACCTGCACTATAGCTGGCGCGTGATTGAACAGGGAGGAGGCACCTACGGTACTCCAGTGGAGCTGAAGCAAGGGCCCAATGCTCCGGAAGTCAGTTTTGCTCAGCGATCGGGACGCATTTACCGGGTTTTCCTCATCCTGCAATGGAGCGAAGAGGGCCAAACGTGTGAAGCGTTGTTAGAGCTTAACTTACGAGGAGATTTTTGCCGCTAAGGCTTCGCACCTCACTACATTGTAAAAAGCGCACTGGTCTCTGCCGGTGCGCTTTTTGTTTTTATATTACTCAAATGTGCAGGAAATCCTATTTTTGCCGCGGAAAGGTGCCGGAGTGGTCGAACGGGCCTGACTCGAAATCAGGTGTACCCTTCGGGGTACCGGGGGTTCGAATCCCTTCCTTTCCGCCCATCCTCCCCAGGCGATGCCTGGGGATTTTTATTTCCAGCAAGGAAGCAAAGTTGACTTTGCTGCGTGAATGGGAATAAAAATCCAGGAGGTCGCACCGCGACCGGAGGGAGGATTGCAGCACCACCTCTAAAAGGGATCACGCAGGGCGCAGTAATCCCGACCCCAAGCTCATGGATTGCTCATAAAGGAAGCAAAGTTTACCCCAGTAGTTTACTTAGATCTGATCGTAGTTTGCAACTACGATCCGGTATTTTGTGCATGTTTTATTGGAGTCGTAGGATAATTCAGCAAGGAGGCAAAGTTGACTTTGTTGCGCGAATGGAAATAAAAATCCAGGAGGTCGCCCCGCGACCGATAGAGCCATTGATAAGAAAATAGACGATAAAATATCATTTGGTTAATTTAACCTTTGAAAAAGTCCTTCCATGAGAGCGATCCATAACTTTATTGCAGTGCTATGTTTTGCCCTACTTGTTTCCTGTAGCGGCTCCTATCATTTGATAGGTGAGCAAGAAGTTCAGCAAGCGTTTATTCTCCATTCCTCACCGACATTCAAAGGATACTATTATCACGGTTGTGATGCTGAATTTCACTATTTTACCAGCCGGTGGAAATGGAAGAAAGATGAACGTTTTAAGCTAAAAAAAGAAACATTGAAAGTACGTGAAACCGTTGATTTAGGTAAAACAACCGTTCCATTAACCTTGATGAAAACCAGCCTGAAATTTGGAAGTAATAGCTATGTTCAGTTGTATGTAGTGGAATAGAAAAGCTCATGGGGCAACTTCTCTTACCTCATATTCTACGATAAAGCCTAAAAGGGCTAAATTGCCTGTGTCTAAATGAAAAAATCAGATCATTCCCTCAAGCACATTTGTATTGCCAAAATTGAACGGTCTTACATACCTCCCTTTGACTTTTCATACACAGGGATTTTTAAGGACTCCTATGCCAATTTCCCCAACGATACGCTCAGTAATATCTCACTTGAGGAAGGGGAGGAGTTAATCTGCTCAACTTTTATCAACCGTGAAACATGGACCTTGCTTACAACCCGTAGGGTCTTTTCAATGGAAGGATCTGTTGAATTTGTTCATGCTATGAACGGGGTTAAGCATAAGAATTTTGGTGATTTCAAAAGATCGGCTTCACAACTCTATACAAAAGGGAAACTCTTGTTTAGTGACGGAACCGAAATGCCAATTATCATAGAAACCGGCCGGGCGTCAATGGTTTTGATCAATGGAATTATGACACTGGATCAGCTGGTGCGTGAAAAAGAATGAAGGGGTTAATTAATTTAAATTCTTTTGGAGCCTTTAAACACAAAACATGAAAAAGTTCGACCTATGGTTGGAATTTGAGGAAACGGAGGGTTGGGAGGACTTAACCAATGATTTTGCCAATATTCAAGTCTCTTTGCCAGACGGGAGAAAGTATGGTATTAATGTTTGGACATTTAACTTTCTCACGGAGGTTCAAAAAAGTGAATCCTCCATTTATATTTTGCCTCCCGATTTGTTCGTGGCTGAGCTCACCAGAAAATGTATCGACCAAACGGTTTCTCAACTATTGGAAATAGGCGACTTGGAACAGGTGCTTAATCCCACTGTTTTTTCTTTGAATTTCTTGGCACCTTGGGAAGACACTATGTTGACCCATGATTTAGGGGAAGCATTGGAAATGGAATTGACCAAAGAGTTGCACCCTACACATCCGCTGTACAATTCTCAATTTGAAATACAAGCGAAACGGCAAGATAAAGATGATATACTCATTGAAATAGTTGGTGGTGGACTGGCCGTAGTTCACCTGACCTGGAGTGGGAAAGAAGAGCGAGGTATTTTTCCATCTACTACATTTTACCGCACTCCCGAAGACTTTTGGAAAAGGGCACTAAAGAAGGATATTATTGACTGGCAATAGGAATTCTGATTGATCCATTTTTTGCGCGTTTATGGTGTGAAGAAAGCCTGTTTTTGGTGTGCTTTTTAGGCCTTTTTTCCGTATCTTCAATAGATGGAAAAACAACAAAAGTTTATTGAATTAATAGAAGGATTATGTAGGCGTCCGGGTATGTATACTGGAGGTTCCGTAAGAGAAACTATAGCTTATATTGATGGTTACCGACAGGGGCATTCCTGCCCGATCAGTGGGCGAAATTTTGATCGATATGTATCCCTCAGCAACCGTATCCCTACCAATTATGTTTGGGGCTATTGCATTATAAATTGCACAAAAGATGATGCAGATGCCTTTAAGCTGATCGAGAAAACAATTGTAGAGTATGTGCAATTGAAGGAGCGGTTTTCTGAAGCTGAAATTTTGGAAATGGCAGCGAAGCAGGCACCCGAAGAAACGGAAGCGGAAATTGCTTTTCGAAAGTTGGACAGTGCGCTACTTACCGGGAAACAAGAATTAATCCAACCGCTCATAGAGGCACACAAAGATGCCCATGTATTGTGGCAAGGCGCCTACCCAATTGAGGTAGCTGGAATATTGGAAGGGATGGCTACTGTTCAACGTGTCAAAAGTATTCCCTTGTCCAGTGATGGGAAAAAGGTGAAGGTTATCGCACCAGGGTGGCCTTTTCCAATTGAAATGAATTGTTTGGACGGCCGATGGATCGTGAATGCCGAAAAGATAATCGAACTAAGAAAGGCACAACGGAAAAGTTCTCAAGCAGGGAAATAGAATAATCCAAGTATTTCCCAATAAATTTCCAACCAACAGAGCCCAATAGTATCAAAGCTATAACACATCAAAAAGTTTCTTAAGGCAGGTCGATAATTTATGAAGCTTGAACCTATTCTGAATTTCTCTACGATAAAAATTGAAAGGAGGAAAGGTAGAACATTCGCTCTTTTTTACAATAAGTTATTGCGCTACAAAAATCATTGTGGTAGTTTGTGGTAAAATAAAACGAGCCGATAAAACCACTTGGCATGGGCGATGAATTAGTCTCAAAAAAGAAAAAAATCTTTCCAATTACTCCTGCGCTATCAGACTATCTGGTGACACAAGGACGTACCATTAAAATGCCAATTTTTTACGATGATTTATTGCGGTTTTCGGGGACTATGGAGATCTACGATGACAACGGCCAGGATACCCTGTGGGTCAATTGCATTTATGCTCCGCAAGACATTGAGGAAATCAACCAGAGTTTAAAACGCGTGTATTCTATTTTACACGCTGATGGCAGCGATTCCATTTTACCCTACCTCACCATCGACAGTATTTGCTATTGCACCTTTGGCAATACCAGGCCCTTTCGCGTCAAGGTGCGCAACATCATCAACGACAACTATATTTTTCTCTACATCAAGCGGGCGGACGCTTCCCGGATTTACGGTCTGGAATTGGAACATCTGCTTTCCCCCAACCTCATCAACTTTTTGGTGTACCGCGATACCTTGATCGAGGAACACATCATTGGCATACCGGGAGACGTATTCATAGAGCAAAACTTGAAAGACCTTTCCCAGCAAGACCAGCGGGCCCTGGCCAAAGAATTTGTAAAGTTCAACGAGCGTTGCTTTATCCGTTTGTTGGCCGATATGCGCTCCTATAATTACGTGATTGTCATTACTCAGGACTTTGATCGGGTGCAATACCGCATCCGTGCTATTGATTTTGACCAACAGAGCTACGAAGGAAATTCGAAGGTGTACAAACCCCAATTTTTAAAGGAAAACAATGCGTTGGTGGAAATGACACTCGAAGTATTGCCCAGAGAATCCATCGATCAATACATCAAAGAAGAACGATCGCTCTTGGCCAAACGTGCCACGAGCGAAAGCGAACGCCTGTTTGATTTAATGCGGTGCATGCAGGAAGATACCCTTTCACTGCCCGAGAAAGTCCGTCAGCTGAAAACCGATCTTTACGACCTGACCAAAGACGTCAACTTTAAAAAATCGAAACGCATGGGGCACGTAGTGCAGGCGGCACTCGATTTCGTGATTCGGAATTACAACAGCGAGAATCCTTTTATTATTCGGTAAGCGGTTGTTTGTCTAAAAAGTAAAAATCTTTCCCCTTACCCGGTTGGTGGAGAACTTTTGGTTCTGGAATAGTGTTTCATGCCATTGATCCATAACCACTAGCATGTATACTGTAGACCTTTCTGAAATTCGACTAAAAGATTTGGACCTCGTTGGAGGAAAAAATGCCTCTCTGGGGGAAATGATTCAAAGCTTGAGCGGCCTTGGGGTCAACATTCCCGGAGGTTTTGCCGTTACCGTGAAGGCTTATGAAAAATTCATTGCTCACAACGGATTTGATGAAAAAATTAAAAACCTCATTGGGTCAATGGAGAAAGATGATCTGGTGTCTCTCCGAAAGACGGGTTCAGAAGTGCGCCAAATCATTCGAAACGGGGAGTGGCCCATTGAATTGCGGAACGAAATAACTGAGAAATACCAGGAACTCTCCGGCCGATATGAGCAAGAAGCAACAGATGTTGCGGTGCGATCTTCCGCTACAGCCGAAGACCTGCCCGATGCTTCATTTGCAGGGCAGCAAGAAACCTACCTCAACGTAAGGGGGCCACGACAAATCTTGATATCCATTCGAAACTGCTTTGCCTCTCTTTTTACCGACCGCGCCATTTCCTATCGTGAAAGCTTCAACTTCGACCATTTTGAGGTCGGTTTGTCAGTGACCATTCAAAAAATGGTTCGGTCAGATTTGGCGGCTTCTGGTGTGGCGTTTTCCATCGATACCGAAAGTGGATTCAAAGATGTGGTGCTGATCAATGGCTCGTATGGCTTGGGCGAAAGCGTGGTGCAGGGAACGGTTTCTCCGGATGAGTTTTTGATTTTTAAACCCAACTTAAAAAAGGGCTATTCCTCCATTATTGAGAAAAAAATGGGCCGGAAAGAATCGAAGATGATTTATTCCACCGATTCGAGCCGACTGATCAAAACAGTACAGGTGAACGACCACCTGCGCAGTAAATTTTGTATTGACGACGAGCAGGCCCTTAAATTGGCCAACTGGGTGTGTATCATCGAAGATCACTATACGAAACTCAAAGGCGCGTGGTGCCCGATGGATACCGAATGGGCTTTGGACGGCTTGTCTGGAGAATTATTCATTGTACAGGCCCGTCCTGAAACCATTCATTCCCGCAAAAGGGACAACGATCTGGTAGAGTATAAAATTGATCAATCGAGTGGGGCCAACGTGCGCTTAACCGGCATTGCGGTGGGCGATAAAATCGGACAAGGGAAAGTGCAAAAAATGTTTTCAATTGACGGTAGAGATGGATCTTTCGATGGTTCTGACTTTCAGGAAGGTGATATTCTGGTGACCGAAATGACCGATCCAGATTGGGAGCCGATCATGAAAAAGTCGTCGGCCATCATTACCAACAAAGGCGGCAGAACTTGTCATGCGGCCATTGTAGCACGTGAAATGGGGATTCCTGCCATTGTAGGAACCAGAAATGGCACCGAAACGTTGAAAGATGGAGAGGAGTTTACAGTTTCGTGTGCCGAAGGCGATGTGGGTAAAATCTACGAGGGCAAGGTGCCCTTCAAGCTCAATCGGGTAAAGCTGGATAACCTCCCAACCACAAAAACTCCAATCATGCTCAATGTCGCGTCACCCGACCTGGCCTTTAAGTTTGCCCAAATTCCCAACGAAGGGGTGGGCCTTGCGCGTGAGGAATTCATCATCAACAATTACATTCAGGCGCATCCACTGGCTTTGTTGAAACATTGGGAACTGAAGGATGCGGAGCTCACCAGGCGCATTGAGGAGCTGACCCACGGCTATGAAAACGAAGAACAGTTTTTCATCAAGCGACTGTCTTATGGCATCGCCAAAATTGCCTCGGCTTTTTATCCCAAAAACGTTATCGTAAGGCTGTCAGACTTCAAATCCAATGAATATTACAACCTGTTGGGCGGAAGCTACTTTGAGCCTTCAGAAGAAAATCCGATGATTGGTTGGCGCGGTGCCTCTCGCTACTATTCCAAAGAATACAAACATGCCTTTGGCATGGAATGCAAGGCCATTAAGCGGGTACGTGAAAAAATGGGTCTGTCCAACGTTACGGTAATGATCCCCTTTTGTCGAACGGTGGAAGAGCTGCTGGAAGTATACAGGGTGATGGCCGAATATGGCTTGGAGCGCGGTAAAGAAGGCCTGTTGATTTATTTGATGGCCGAGTTGCCCTCGAATATTTTGATGGCCGAAGAATTTGCTGAACACATCGATGGTTTTAGCATTGGCTCCAACGATCTAACGCAATTGACCTTGGGCTTGGATAGGGATTCCTCTTTGGTGGCGCACATTTACAATGAACGCAACCCTGCGGTGAAACGCTCCATTTCCAACTTGATCGAAGTGGCCAAGAAAACCAACACCAAGGTGGGCATTTGTGGTCAGGGGCCTTCCGATTATCCGGATTTTGCGCAGTTTTTGGTTGAAGAAGGTATCGACACCATTTCGGTAACGCCCGATTCCATGCTGAAAACCATTTGGGCCATTGCAGATGTAGAGCAAAAAATTGATGCTGGAAAAACGGATAGTTGAATTGCCTGTGGGTATTCCAATCAGGACAGCCCCCTGACGAGTAAATAGTTTGGTAATCGCAAGGTAAGTTTATAGGAAACGATAGGTTTTTTTATAAAAGATGCGGTCTCCAATCAACGCGCTTTTCCATTTTTCATAGCTTTCAGGTACCACTGTGAGATGAGGTGAAAATTGCGATCAATGAAAAATATCATCTTTTTAATTGTTGGTATTATAGCCATTTCCTGCCACCAGCAGTCCGATTCTAAAACCGTTATCGCAGGTAATTTTGCCAACCTGTATGTCGATTCGATCTTCATTGTACCGGTCGGCGAATACTTTCCGGGAAAGAAACTTCTCCCCAAAGCCTATTACCATACCGTTGCTGATAGCACAGGAAACTACAGGTTTGAAATACCCAAACTGACCACCGGGTTTTACCAAATCGTGAACCGAAAGTATCCCCTGTTGCCTTACGATCTTTTTGTGGAACAGGGAGATTCATTGTACATAAAAAGGCCCGCATGGAATTCTAAAGATCATTTGAGTATCGTTGGTAAAGGCGCTGAAAAGTTGAATTACTTAAATGTAGATGGTAAAACCTATGCGCTAAAAGACTTGATTTATGATACCATCGGAACCAATGGATTTGCTTCTGAATTGATTTTTAAAAGCTATTTGGATAGCATCTATACTCAAAGGCTGCATACTTTGATGCAAGACGAGGGAGCGCCCGATTGGGTGAAATCACATTTTGAAATTGCGTTAATAGCTGAAAAGTCAAAGCTCCTTTTAGAGCATTTGGAACGGAGGAAATACCTTATGAATGGCGATTATGGCTACTTTTATCCCGATCCAAAGTATTATCATTTTAAACGTGAACTGGCCCAAACGGATTCTAATGTAGGCAATACTCAGTTGTATAAACTGGCCAATGCTATATTAAACCACAGGGCTCAATTGGCCTTAAGAGATGTATCCGAAGAGGATCAATGGAAAGCGACTCCTTTTTGGAAAATGGCTTATCTAAAAGCCCAATCAAGTAGTATTTGGAAAGATATTTTAATGATCGCCTCTACGAACGATTATTCATTGGAGCTTGCTTTACCTGGCTTTTTTGATAGTCTGAGTACGATGCAAGAGCACTTCAATACTTCCCATACCGCTATTCCTTTTCACACCATTGCCAACCGCGAAATTGAATCATTTTTAGGGTTAGCTCCGGGGGAAAAAGCCCCCGATATTGCGCTACCCGATGCCCAAGGTAAAATGCACCGTTTAAGTGATTATGTGGGCAACGTTCTTTACGTAGATTTTTGGGGAACATGGTGTTACCCATGCATTAAAGAGATTCCTGATGCCCTTAAATTGCAGGAAAAGTATACAAATCAGCCGGTGAAATTTGTTTACATCTCAATGGAATACAGTGAGGAGGAAATAGCAAACTGGAAGCAATTCATTGCTGGAAAAGATGAAAGGTTTGGAAACTTACTCGACCATAAGCCATTTCCCGGCATCCATTTGGTGGCGGACAAACAAATGCGAAACCTTCAAATTAGTCCTTACAAGATACGGTTTGCACCAACTCACGTTTTGATTGATGCCGAAGGAAACCTGGTACAAGCCAGGGCCGACAGGTCCAATAAAATTTCAACGCAAATTGATTCTTTGCTCCACACGATGCATTGAAAAAGTGGCGGGCCAACTTAGAAATTCCGATGCTGGTTTTTTGAGGCCTGAAAAGTACGCATTGGCCATTGAGTCTTTCACACCCTAAATAGGTGGGCGGCTAAAGTCCCATCAAATGGATGCTATCGGCTGGAATCCAACCGTAGGCGGTGTTTGCTAAACAATTGTGCTCAAGTGCGGTTAGGTCTACATCAACCACCTGATAGAATCACCACTACCTAAGTGTAATGCGCTTATTGAGTCGAATTTACCAGTTTTTTCTATCCGAATACGCAAAGAAGCGCATTGAAATAGTGATACTTTATGTGGCCTTAGCCGGTTTTTTTATCCACCTGCTTTTCATTTACCTGTCCAAATTTGGCATCGTTAGCCTTCTTGGTAAAGCTGAATTGTTTACCAATCCAATTTTTGCCATTTATACCCCATTCTCTTTCATTCTTATTTATGAGGTATATCTACTTATCTATTACTTACCGAAGTCATTTACCACCTACATTACCAAGCAATACGAGATCATTACGTTGATCATCATTCGAAAGCTGTTCAAAGACCTTTCGGCCATTGAGTTTTCTTCCAACTGGTTTGACATCAAAGGCGACCTGCAATTCACCTACGACCTACTGGCCTCGTTAGTACTATTCTACCTGATCTTTCAGTTTCAAAAGCAAGGCAAATTAAAGCGAAAGCTTTTAGAAAGTGAAAAGCCAATCATTGAACGGTTTATTTATCGAAAAAAGATTATTGCAGTAATCTTAGTTCCACTGTTCTTTCTCATGGCCTCGGCAACCCTCATTACATGGCTTTCGGGTGTTACTTTTTCCACCCATGAAGTGCCTGATTTTGGCACCATCAACGATTTATTTTTTGATGAGTTTTTTACTGTGTTGATTCTGGTGGATGTGGTCCTGCTCCTCATTTCTTTTTTCTACACCGACAAATTCCATAAAATCATCCGAAACTCTGGTTTTGTGGTGTCCACCATCTTGATCCGTTTGTCTTTCGGAGTAAGTGGATTGATCAGTACGGTTTTGATTGTTACGGCCGTACTTTTTGGATTGGCCATGATTCTTATTCACAATCAATACGAAAAGCAGGTCATGGTTGAAAACGAATAGTTGGCGTCAATCGTTGGAGAGCGTCTAATCGAGGAAGGAAAGGTGCATTTTTAAGCCAGTAACATCGGAATTGGAGATTGCCCTTAAAAACCTCTCCAATTGGATGCGCTTCATTTCAAATAAAAACGCTTTCTATTTTTTTTACCCCTTCAAGGCATAGAACTGCGTTTCAATGGCAGCTTTCTCAGCATAGAATTCATCGATCATGGCTTGTGTTTCGGCAATGGGTTTAAACACCTCGAAGGTTTTGCCCTGAGTACGTTGGGCTCCCATGGCATTGGCATATTTAGCTGCACCGATATAGTCAAAATGATTGGCGAGCAAGCCGTAGGCCAAACCACCGGCAAATGAGTCGCCACAACCAGTGGTATCGACCACCGTGTTTACTGGAATGGATTTGATCCAATCTTCGCGCAATTGCCCGTTTTCTACCGTGTATACCAATACTCCTTTTTCGTCAAGTGTTACGCAGAGGCAGCGCAAACCATGGTGGAGGCAATGCCGGGCAAAATCTGGAATTTCATGCCGTTCGATGCGTCTTTCTCCATTCAGCTCTTCCATTTGGTATTCCTTTTTGAACCAACTGCAACCCGCCTCTTCGAGGTTCATTTTCAACACATCGAGGTAAGGCAACCATTGATCGCGGGTCACCCACAGTTTCATGAAACGATCCCCTTGGTGCGACAACCCATTGGTAGGGCCATGCGCATCAAACACCACTGTTGCTTTAGAATATTCCTTGATGAACTTGATTGTTTCCAGCGGCACTTCATAGTCCGTCACTGGCACACATACAAACACATCTGCATCCAATACCGCTTTCACATCGTTTGGTAAAATGGGCGACATGGCCGATGTCTGCTTCTCCAGGCGGTTGTTTTGGTCCACAAACCGCAATTGAATCACGTCTCCACTGTCGAATTCGTTGCTGATGTGCTCAGTATTGATGTTGGGATATGCTTTAAAAATTTCGAGTATTGGTTCAGTATCGCTCTTGCGGATATGGGTGACAGGAACGATTTCACCTTTACCATTCATCAGGTTGGCTAAAGCAATTGCGGTGTGGGTAACACAACCGTATTTTTCAATGGTTTCACCACGGTGTGAGATAATTGTATCGCGCGGTATAGGGCCCAAAACGGCCACTTTATTGTGCTGCATGGTTGATCGGCTTTACGCTTTGAAAATCAATACTCAAAAAATACCTGGCGAGTAAATTTAGGTTGGGCATAGGGCCTGTAAAATAATGGATAATGAGCCAGTAGGCCATGCGGTCGCCAGGAGCAAATTCGTTGGGAAAAGGCGAGGGGCTCCGCTCACGGAGAGGTACAAACGGGTATGCTCCTTTGTGAAAATAAAGAGCCGGACAAGTGCTTATTGATAGCATATTGTACTTTGGACACTAAGCTATGCAAAAGCATTGAATTAATGAAGCACAACGAAGGCAGAAGAAGCCCCATCGTTTTAGCTTTCGTAGCCCAATCAATGGATTTTTGAAGACCCTGTTGCGGTAGCTAAGCCTGATAAAAGACGCACTTTCTTAGGATAAATGAACCGGATCAATTTAGGTAGATGCCTTTCGAAGCTTTACCTGGCCGGAGCTCGTATGCACCCAAGCGGTAAACGAACGGCTTAGGGTTATCTTGCCAGCTTCACTTACGTTGACGAACTCGAGCAAACAGTGCACCTTGCCATCCAATTCGCTTTCGATATTGATCTTTATAAATGCGGGTTGATGATGAAAAAAAAGCACCTTGTTAGGCCACACAAATACGGTATGAGTTGGTGTAGAAAACTCGATTCGTTCCCCACCAACTAAATGTGGGGATGGTGCATTGAAATAGATTTTACCGGGAGTGGCTGCTAAATAATTAGAGCAATGCTTAAGGAAACGGGTATCAGCCGTTAGGATTTCTACGGTGCTTTTTAGCAAAACATTCCCAAGGACAAATTGGGGAGCCGCAACAAGAAGTGTAAAGGAAAAAACCAGTAGGAGTCGAGTCATTCTGCAAAAGGAGCAACTTTCTTGCCGAAATCAGTAAGGTGCTTTGTGCCTCCGTAAACAATAGGTTAGCCTATTGTTTGATGAGCTTCCGCTGATAAGTAGGGGTCGTAAAAGTGTAGACCCCCGGAGTTAGGTTTTGAAGCGAAACCGTCATCCGGTTAACCGATAGTGGAGTAGGAGAGATCATCAAAGTCATTTCCTGGCCCATGGCATTGAAAACCCGTAACTGTTTTAATTCTGCGGCACTGCTTTCTACCAAAACATAGTCAGTAGTTGGATTGGGATATACCAGTAGGGGAATGTTAGCCTCCTCTTCCAGGTTGATCACCCGGGTGGGTGAAATGCTTTGAGTTCCATCATAGTCAGTTTGAATGAGCCGATAGTAGGTAAGCCCTTGATATGGAGCTGCATCAATGGCGTTGTATTGCAATACTTTATTGGAATTGCCGGCACCAGGTACCAGGGCTACTGGGTCCCATTTTTGGCCGTCAACCGATTTTTCTACTTCAAAAAAGTCGTTGTTGATTTCGGTAGCGGTCAGCCACATCAGGCTTACGATATCGCCTTCCAGAACGGCGACAAATGAAAGCAGTTCTACCGGTAGCGGACCGCCCGGGGTAGTCACCACCCCATCGCTATTGGTGGTGCCTCCTCCAGGATTGGCCAGACCACAGGTATAGCAATTGGCGCCACCAACTCCCCAGTTGGTAGTCGCGGTCACGTTGTTTCCGGGTACGGTATTGGCATAAATGATTGTGCCCATTCCGCCACCACCACCGCCACCATGAATGTTCCCATGGGCTACATTGCCACCGTTTCCACCACTGGCCTCAACGTTGAGTGAACAGCTGGTAGGAACGTTCCAATTGTTTGCTTCAAATACGATAGACCCACCTGCGCCTCCACCGCTGTTGCCGTCTTGAGGTGATCCACTGGTTACTGAATGGCCACTGGCTGAGATACCGATACCACTGCATCCACCAGATGAGGTTCTGATCTCATCCGCTTTTATTAAGATAATGCCACCACCATTGGCAGCAGCCTGCGCTCCGGCATTATTGCCCTCACCAGCGCCTCCGCCTCCACCCATGAATACCCTATTGGCCGAAATGTAGGTGGAAAGATCAATGCCTCCTATACCTCCGGCAGAAGGGCTACAGTTGGGCCACCCCGGGCCTCCTTCACCACCAATGGTGAAATTGCTGCCGCCACCGCCACCTCCATTGTGACTTCCGCCACCGCCACCGCCATTCAAGAGGTGCCCTTGGCCGGCCGCATGAGAAGAGTCGGTATAGCGAAAAATTCCTTCGCCCTTGTCGCCTTGGTTGGCCCCGGTTGGCACCCGGTAATTGGTGGCACCGATACAGCCCAGGCTGCCGTTGCCATTGGCGGCTGCGCCACGAAAGCCCAAGCCGTCAACGTTCATATTGTGGGCTATGGTTAAGGTGCCCGCTACAGAAAAGGCCAAAACACCACCAATGTTACCGTCCCAGGCCAATGCAGTTAAGTCGCTGGTAGTGGTGTAATCCGGACTTCCCAACTCAGGATAGGTAATGATTTGCACTTGTGTATTCACTCCTATTTTGTAAGGATTGGCCAAACTTCCAGATACCGTGATGGTAGTAGGTAAGCCTCCGGATTCAGTATGGGAAGCAATGGTGACCCTTTCAAAAAGTCCGGCCGATCGAATGGTACCCAAATTTCCAAAAGAGGCATTATTTCCGGTATTAGTACCAATTACGCTGTCCTGCATTTGCATGATGATGAGTTCTTCACCGTCTTCGAAGGTGTCGCCCATTTCATTGACGTTACTTAAAGTCAGTACACTTCCTGAAATTCCGGTTACGGTAGCGTATCCATTAATAACGGTTTGTCCTTGAACCGTTAGCCCTGCCAGTAAACAAATGGCAATAGTAAAAATTGGCTTTAGCAAGTGAGGCATGGTGGCCAAAGAGATTAAATTAAAATTTGAGTAGTTCGTTTGATAGTTTCCAACGGGGGAGAGAAACGATGAGTTACGTCAACTTTATGACAATTCTTACACTTAAAGAACCTCTTAGTTTATGGCGTCTGGATGGACTTAAATCAAGCTTTAGTGCTGATTAAGGACAGAAAAGGTTTACCCGCAATAGAAAGAATTTCAGGTAAAAGGAAAGGGGGATTCGGCCTGAAATATGATGCGATTTCGTATTTAGAAAACAACCTTACCTCATCGGTCGGTGAGCGACTTTGCGATGAATTGGTATTTGCGGTTCGTTTCTACCAAACTTGGGAGTTGGAACGCTTAAGAACCGGATTGCTGAGTGCCGGATTGTAGGGGTACCCCTTAGTGATATAGAAGGTAGTAGTCTTCGCTTGTTATCAGCTTTCAACGCTGATTCTATCAAATGACTTAGTTCCAAAACCAGTCATATTTGCCTTCTCCAAGGCGTCCTTCAACCGTTCACTGATCAGGGGGATGTAAAATTGATCCGTGATCTCGATGAGGTCAAAATTTTTCGTTTCAGGACGGAAAACAGCTTCTTTTAAAAGAAGGCCTTTCTCAAAATTCAATCCTTTTTTTAGTGCCTTTAAATCGGATGGAGAACCAAACGAATGGCTTTGTATCACCTTATAGCCTACTTTTCGAATTTCATTTACTTGTGACGCTTCTGCGTTGAGGTAGTGCCACATATCGAAAATGAAATGAAACCAATAGTAGGGTAGTGCCTCTTCGTTTTGAAACACCTTCACGGGGTAGGCTTTGAAGGGAGGCATTCGGTGGCTTTCTAAAATCGAAAGAAATGCCTCGTCAACCAGAAAACCAAAAGATAAAGGCGACCGATTGATGAAGTTAGTCGGTTGAGCTTTTTTTGAAAGGTTGATTTCAAAAAGGGGGTCGAAATCGGGAAACTCGTCCCAGAACACTTGGGTGAAAGAATGAGCAACAGTTGGATTGAATGCTAAACGGCCTTCGGTTTGCGGATAGTTTCCAATGGTTTTCGGATCATCCGATGCACTGATGGTGTAGTAGTTCATCGTTTAAATATATCACCATTGATGCATGCTTGCTAAGCTTGAAGTGAAAAAGCCACCAATATCCCCTCTTCAATTACAGAATAGTCACCACTTATTCCAAAAGTTGTAATAAGGATAAAACTGAGGCGGGTGCCCAAGAGCGGAGAGAGTAGGTGACTAACAATTCCTTTTTTATTGGTTTAATGGAGAAATTTATTATTCATCTTCCGGCTGTAAACCATTTATAAAAGACTCAAAGGAGGGCGCCACAAATTCCATTGTTTCTTTTTCTCCACTATCAAACTTGTTTACCCAGACTTGACCATAAGTATCATTATTGATAGAAACATTAAAATCCCATCCACCGGAATCAATGGCAAAAGGGATAAAGCCGAGAATATTAGCTTCTTGATGGCCTTCCAGGATAGCTTCTATCGAGGCTAATCCATCTTTCTTTCGAAGAAATAATATTTTGTTTACTTCAAACAAATTTGATCCTTCTCCATAATAGGACTCATCCTCGTCTAAATAAAGCCCTTCATAAATCAATAAAAATTCAGACAGTTCGGAAGGCAACTTAATACTGTAAGCTTCTTCGAAAGCATTGATATCTCCAGCAGACTTTACCAACTTATTGTCTTTATTTACCGTGAGGTTTCTCATCATTTACCGTGCGTAAATAAGCCATTGGGAGCTTTTGACGAATTACCATAAAAGCTTTCTGTTGTGCAACTGATCCACTTTGTGCCATTCCAGGAATTCTTATAAGAGGTAGTTGTCGAAATTGAGTTTCTACTTTTATTATTAATGTAATTCATACATGCCATCAAATAGAAGTAGCTCTTTGTGTCCTGTAAGGTTAGCTGATTCTATTGTTTTTTTGAGTCGCTCACTTATAAACAGCTCTCCGTCATAAGGGTGTTTAAAAAGGTCAAACTCTTCAATTATTTTGATATCAATAGGATATAGCTCATCGTTGTAGTTCTCATGGTTGTTGATCTTAACCTCTTTATCCGATAGTTGATTTTCAAAAACTGTCACAGAGTAATCGACTATTTCTTTAGATTCTAAAATTTGCAGAAAATAGTACTTCTTCAAGGTTTCCTTACTCTGTATTAAAATCGGGTGAAACCTGTGAGAAGTAAATTTATATCCACCTTGAAGCGCTTCTTCGAATATTTTTTTAGCTTGATCGGAAACAACAATTCCACTTGTGGAATTAAAATGACTTATGGTGCAAAAGTCAGTGTCGATGAACCCGTCATTGAATTTAAAAAAGTCAAATTCAATTTCCGTATCCCATAATGCATCTAAATTTAAATTGTGAACATACCCTTCCTTCGAGTAATCGGATAGTGTTATTTGAGGATAACAACCATTTTGTGCTGTTTCAGCAGATGCTTCTAAAGTATAATACATGTTTATCCGTTTAGTGCTTGAAGATAAAGTTTTCTTGTTTCTCTGTAAAAAGCTTTAGGGTTTATTTGCTCCTTAAAGAGGTCATCAATTTTTGTGGACTTGCCAGGTCCAGAGATGTTGTCAATCATTTTGGAAAGTTTCTTATTGAAGACATCTAACCAAAGCTCCGGTTTATAACGGTCGCCTCTAAATTCTCTTCTAAAATTGTCATGTAGTTTGGAAACTTCTTGTGTGTAATTCGGATGACTGGCATGAGTACCTTGAGAAACAGGGTTCCCATTCACATCATGTGTAGGGTTTTTAGAGCTATATGGTTCAACATTTGACCCCGTTTTATTTATGTCGTAACCATTTTCAACAGCATCTTGTACAGTTTTATTGCGTCCTAATAATTCTATTGGTGTGGGATGGTGTGCTTGTTGTCCATCGGGTGTATTTAGATTTTGTCTTAGCTTTTGACGGTTGTCGTAGGCTGCTTTTCTTTCCGCTGATGCAGTTTCATACCAATCTGGTTTTTTATTTGGAGTTACATTTGGGTCTCTAAAATGTCCTGTTTCTGTAAGAGTTTTACCTGAATCAAATTGGGCTATTGCAGTTTCTATCGACCTAACTCCATTAGGGTTTTTAGCATTGTATTCCATTAAGTTTTTGGCCATACTTTCATCTATTTCGCCCTTTCTTAATTTTGCTAAAATTTCTTCATGGAATTTTCTTTGCCGAGATGTTGTGTATTGATTAGTGTATTTCTTTGCATCAAAAGTTACATTGCTCTCTCCTTCAACTTCGTTAGCCTTGGAGCCTGTTTCATCTCCTTCAAAGCTATTGTTCTCAGGTTCTCCTTTATCAGGAATATCTTCGCCTTTTTTGTTGTTCAACTCTGGTTGATCAGTTCTGTTGGGTTGCTGGATGTCTGCGTCACTTGTACTACCAGATTGTCGCCCTCGAGTGGCAGCATCGGCAATTTCATCCACAGCGCCAGCTTGTTCTGCCCTCACAATGTCATCGTCTAACTGCTTCAGGAAATCCGAGACATAATCAAAAGTCTTTTTAGACAAATTCTTCAGCTTGGGCAAGGCTGTTTTAAGCATCTTAGCCATGGATTTGGCCAGTGCCGGCATTTGGTAAATGAACAGGCCCATACCCACCAGATTGACGAAGAAATCGATCGTATCCCAATACTTGAGAAAGGTCGGCCCCCAGTCGGTAGCTTCGATCTTGTCGCGGAAATCGTTGACCAAAGTGGTTGCCACACTCCAAACGGTAAAAGCTACATCTGCAACAAATAGAAATCCAGTTCCCGGAGCAAGAATACTCAGTGCGACACCAAGAATGATCACCCCGGCATCGATCCATTTAGACAGTTGTCGGTCCCATTGCTGGTCTTCCACCATTTCCAGCGCAATGGCCGGCATAAAAACCGGCATGGTAGTGACCGATTGGTATTCATCTGGAACCAACACTTCAAGGGCAACGATGTCAAACGGCTTAAAGGTGCCGCTCTTGGTGTACTGACCTAAATTATCAAACCAGGCAAGTCCTGGAAATAACTCTAATGGAGTATAGTCTGAGGATACTTTTACGTGTACCTGGCCATCTTTTAGCTCGATGTCATAAGAGTGGGTGATGTCGGCAAATTGGCGAAACAGGCCTGGAGAAGCGTAGGGAAAAAGGTGAGTACCGTTGCCAAACCGATGTGGTTCATCTGCTTTGCCAAAAACCTGAAGGATAGAATTGATTTGCCGCTGCGATTCTTCATGGCCCAATGCTTGAAAAGAAAGTTTAAGTGAAAATGTCATCCACTCGGCAGCATAATCCTCTAAGAAGTTGTTCAGGTTGGTGTATAGTTGGTATTCTTTCTCTTTTACCCGGTCCAACAATGCTTCCATATCACCATCTGGCGTGGTCATCAACAATTGGAGTACGGCCAATTGAGCCGCTTTTCTTGTATTGTCTTCGATCAAGATGGCATGGATCAATGCCATGCGTTGCTCAAAGGTGAGCAATTGATAATCTGGTGGATCAAATTGCTTCACGTAGAGGTAAAGCGGAAAAGCATTGTCTACATCACCTCCACTGTTGAACTGCTCTAAAATATTTTGGGCAATGATATTGGCGTTACTGAAGTTTTCTGCCGATGTTTTTCGGTAACGCTCCACCGCTTTTGCATAATCTTCTACGGAGCTAAAATCCATTGCCTTCTCATCCACTATGCTGTGGAATTGGGGATGGAGCTCGTCATAGGTGAAGTGTTTCTCACCTTCTGCCACGTAGTACTGCGCCCTTTCGGGAGGCATTTCTTGTAGCTCATCAGCAATAGCGAAGTGGTATTTTGCATCTTCACCCGTAAGCTCACGCCAGTGGTTTTCCAGGTAGACAGCTGCTGAACCATCATACTTTTTAATTTTTTCCTGGTGCCTCCGCATGGCTTCTTCTTTGGCAGAAGGAATTCCAAAGCGATCAGGATCTGCCTCTTTCGGCTGTGGCCCCAACTGGTATTCAACCATTACTTGATCCGCAATCTGCCAATACAAATCAATGTCTCTTCTTTGGGCCTGGTTATTTTCATCCACTACCTTGGTTGATTCTGCATTGGCAGAGAAAATATCATCAACCCGGCCCCAGATTTCTTTTTTTTGTTCTCCAGTTAAGGCCAGGAACAGGGCTTTCCGTTCTTCTGCACCATCTTTTTTTCCTGTTACCAAATCATAGTGAACACCGGTGTAGCGCTCTACAGTAGCTACATTCCACCGAAACCGGTAGGGATCGTTACCATCGCCTTGGTAGTAAGACCATCCGCTTTTCCACCGGATACGCCCGTGGAGCGATTCCAAATCATCGAAGATGTAGGTTGCCTCTTGTTTATCTACCTCAAAACAATGCATGATCACATAAATCTGTGAATCGCGATAGCCCATCGGATAGCCTGGGCGTGGCACCACAAAAGCTATTTTGGGGGCTGGCGTATCGTCAATAGGATGATTTCTAAAGTTGTTTTGATTGTGTTTTGAGGCCGAATCGGTAGTAGAGTTTTGACTACCTCCGGTCATGGCCTTTTTTTCACCTTCCAGGCGATCGTGGTCATCGTCTGGAAAAGCGGGTAGTGTCAATGTGGCGAATTCAAATCCCATGTAGCAGCAGTTTTTTAGGGAGCCAACACTTACCCATTGAACCAAAAGCTTTTTCCCGCGTGTCTCAAGGGGAATTGGCTGCAACAACTAACCGGTAAGCCAAGGCATTAAAGGCTAAATGAGCAAGTTTTAAGGTTCATTTTAAGTGGTCAAACAGAGCAATTGCATAGCATTGATCCGTAGGCAGTGGTAGCTTATCAAACCTTTAAAATAACCGACAAATGAGTAGGACGCTACTAAGAGTTTACCACCGGACAGCCTGAACCATTACCGGGAGGTTTGGGTTTGTTAACGGGAAAGAAAAAGGTTGTTTAGCTGGTTCGTTTACCGAGCAATAAACTAGCTACGAAAAGCATCCAATCGGTATACTGGCAATCAATACAACACTACTTGCTGGTGATCTACTCCAAATTCAGGTTGTGTTTCTACCAAATACATCCCGCGGGCTTCACCACTGAAGCGGAATAGTGTCTGTGGGTGTTGATTGGGAGTCGGTTTGGTGCTGCTAAAAACCTGTCGGCCGGAGAGGTCATAAATACGCACCTGTACGGTTGCAATTGACAGCAACGACCGTATTAGAAACATGAGATACATGGGCCAGGTATTTTTACCGTCTCTTCTTTTACACATTTGTAGGAACTAATACCGGCAGTGTAAGTAAGTCTATAGGTGCCAGCATTTAGATAAGAAAGGTGGCGGTTAGTGGCTCCGTTGAACCATTCAAACGATGCTTGTTGGTGTTGTATTACCGCTACCGTTTGAATTGTGCCATCGGTAGCACCCAAGCTTGAAACAGAACAGGCTACCTAAAAACAAACCAGGGGCACTTGCTACGTAGGCCCCTGGTTTGTTTCGCTCTCACCCGACTACGTCGGATGGTAATAATCATGTCATTAAAAAGTGTTCTTCATTGGCATATTTGGTTTTGGGTGAATACAATCTATGTTCGTTGCTGAATCTCAAATTATTAAGGTCAAAAGACCGGGCAAGGCAGGCGTTTCCTTTTGAATTTGCGCTGCCATTGTTTTCGCACCGGATGCACGTAGCGCAGGCTGAGTTCGTGTGCCCCACGCGATCCGGCAAAAGGCAAAAAAGTGAAATCGTAGCTGTAGCCAATGCGCAGTTTTTCCAGGCTGAGTCCAAAAAGGCCTACCAAACCAATGTTGTGGCGGTACCAGGCCCCAAAGCTCAAATGCTCGTTTTCGGCGTACCATCCTACATTGAGAAAGGTAAACGGCCCTTGCTGTTGCCAAACCACATTGGGCATCCAGTACCAACCCTTTGGGTCATCATCGCTAAACGAAAACCGACCCGAAAGGTGAGAGGTCCATTTGCGCAAGGGTGTTCCATTGGTGGTGGTGGCATCGTTTGTTGCCGGTACCAGGTGTTGGCCACTCCAACCGATGAGCCATCGGGTTGAATGCAACAAACCACCTACCGACCAATCGGGATACACCACCGACCAACCTGCTCGGTTTTCTGCCGAGGAATAAATAGAGCCATAATATGGATCAAGCTGATCAGCATAAGTGAGCTGAGAAGGGTCCAATGACTGCGTCACCAAATCGCCATTCATGCCCAGGTGAAACCACCAATCTTCGCCCAGCTGCACCCCTTTGGCAAATCCTAAACGTATCGTAGATCGTTGCAGCGCTCTTTTGGCGTGGCTGTCGTGTACCACCTTGCTCATCCAGCCGGCACCCCAGCGTTGTATGGGGCCTTGGGCCGCTGCCACCTGTGTTCGGTAAGCTTTGCGCAGTGCAGGCCACTGGTCGCGGTGCAACAGCCCGAAGGCCAGGTGTAGTTTGGCCGAGGCAAAGGCAGGGTTTAACAGCACCGGAACTGCATGCCATTGGCTCAAACCTGGATCTTGGCCAAGGCACAAGGCCGGCAAGAGGAGTAAGAGCAATATGAATCCAACGAAGTGCATTTTCCGGTGCTGATTGAGGTGAGGTAAAGTCGATTGTGATCAATAGGTAAGTACGCCCAACAGCTGTGATGGATTAGAAACCGGATACCGGTTATTTCCCACGTATACTTCGTAGTGGCACTCCTCCCAAATCATTGAATTTTCGAGCTTTAGTTTTATGGTTTTTCCCGGCTTGCAGGTAAAGGCTTGTATGGCTACCTCCTGATCTAAATGGTCTTTGACCACCAGTTCTACTTTTTGCTTTTCGGGCAAATCGTGCACCAGAAAAACCTTGTCGTTGTGAAATCGCAATTGAAAGGTGATGCCATCAGGCAAGATGTAGTTGTTGGCTTCATTGGTGTGAAAGCTTCCCAGCGATTGACCGGCAAATTGGGCCACCCCGCTTTTTTCGGGCGTTTCTTCTACCGAAAGTTGCAGTGCCATTTGGCTTTTGCATTGCCGGGAATCGGTTACGGTAACCTGATAGGCTCCGGCTTTTAAATCTTTTACCTGAGCGGTTGCTTCGCCCGAACTCCAGGCATAGGTGTATGGAGCCAACCCATTGGCCACCTCCAATTGAATAGAACCGTCAGAGCTATCGGCAGCAATCGGTGTACTTAGCGAGGCCATCAGGTCCAGGGGTTTGGGACTTACGGTAAACGTCACCGGTTCGATGGCTCCGTAGTCGTTGCCTGCATACAACGTATAGTCTCCTGCGGCTAAATTTCGTAAGGTATCCACTTCATTCACCTCTTGACACACCTGCAAAATATTGCCTGAAGCATCTGCCAGTAGGTAATTCCAATTGGTGTTACCAATATCAGAAACCACCACCGTGCCGTCTTTTGAGCTGCCACACGGGGCCAATACCGTTTCTGCCTTCACCGGCAGGCTAAACACCAGGCTAAACCGGTCTTTGTCAGAAGGGTCCAACTCCAGAGTTAGTGGAAAGGTGTAAACAATTGGATAAGACTTCTGGGTTTGTAGGTCCATGAGATAGATGCGCGCATAGAAGGGGAGCGGCTCTAAAAAGTCATAGTTGAAAACGTATTTTCCACGTTTTTGTACTTCTACTTCTAATGGAATCCGTTGATCGTGCTTCAAACTGGGCAAAGCATTCACTTGCAGGGCGCTACCTTCCTCACTACGCGTAAAAATGGACAGAGGCGTGTTTTGATGGCTCAAAATATCGAGGTTGGGATCAATGGATGTACTGGCATGGTCCGAAAAACGAACAATGGCTGCTTGAGTTTGGTCCAAAGTCGGGTCGTGCAAAAGCAACTGTAAGCTCCCGTTTTGGGCCTGTATGCTTAGGCCAGAAAGGGCAAACAAAAGTAAAAGTGCAAAGCGAGTCATGTCGGTGAATTTTAAGTGTTTTGATAATGTAAAAGTAGCCGCAACCTCAGGCCTGTACGAACCGATAGAGGGGTTGGGATAACAGGCGTAAGATTTTTCCCATTTTGACCCAGAATGGTGCTTTTGAATCATTTCTGTCTTTTAGAAAGACGCATTAGGGCATAAAAAAAGAGGACCGCCCGTAGGGGCGTCCTCCTTTCACCTTTTCCACACTAAAAACTTCTATGCTGCCATTTCTTCACCTTGTGCAAACTGGACAGTAACCACTTCCAGATCTTCTTCTGTTAGCGGTTTGCTGAAAAATGCACGAATCGATTCATCTTCTTCGCTCCGCATCAGGTCTACCGGATTCGAAGAAGTGGAGAGCATGTAAATCTTCGTGTGGGCGCGAAAAGCCTCGTCGAATTTTCGATACTCCTCCAAAAATTGAAAGCCATCCATCATAGGCATGTTGATGTCCAGGAAAATGACGTTGGGAATCATCACCTTGGGGATGGTGTTAATGTTACGGGCCAGGTTGCTCAGAAACTCAAGCGCACTCCGGCTACTGGAATTGATGTGTACACGTTCGCAAAAGCCGCAGCCCAGCATCATGCGTTCGTTGATAATGTTGTCGATTGGATTGTCATCGATTAGTAAAACAGTTGGAATTTTTGATTGGTCTGCCATAATGGAAGAGGTGTTTTGGTTGTTTGTTGATTTGTGATGTTTGATTCTAATTTGGAAAGCTTTTGGGCAGGCGAAGAATGAAAGTAGATCCGATGCCCACAGTGGATTCAAATTCGATGGTACCTCCCAGGCGCTGGGCTGAAAGGTGGGTGAGGTACAACCCAAGGCCATGCCCTTGAAATTGGTCATTCCCCCTGAAAAAAGCGTTGAAAAGCTTGGCTTGTGCCGCTGACTCGATGCCAATTCCATTGTCGATGATGGTAAAGGTCCATTCCGAGGGGGTAGTGGCCACCATGATGTCCACCGTTGGGGCATTGCTGTTCGCATCGTGATACTTCACGGCGTTTTGTACCAGGTTGAGCATGCAATTTCTCAACAGGCGGTGGTCGCCATACCAGCTGGCGTCTTCCGGTAGCGAAACATTGATGTTTACATGCTTGCGCTCCAACGGTGTAGCGTCTATTATTTCAGCTATAAAGTCCTGCAGGTCTATCCAGGCCGATTGGGCTTCGATTGCCCCGGTTTTGGATACTTCCAGCAGGTCGGTCACCAGTTTTTTCAAAATGCCCGCTGCATCTGCTACCATCGTAAAATATTCGATGGCCTCTGCATCTTTAATTTGCTTTTTGGCCATGGTGCACACCCCCTGGATGGTTGAAATGCCACCTTTCATGTTGTGTGCCGTCTGATATACCAAATGCTCCGTATCAGGGCGGTTCGGGGGAGCAGACACAAGCACATTCTTATTCTGGATTTTCATCTGGGAGTTTATTTTTAGAATTGGGTATTGAGTTGTCGGTCGCTTAGGCGCAATAATTTGCCAGCTGTATTTTTGCCCCATTCAATAAAGGGAAGCACAGCTTTGGGGCCTTGGTTCAGGCGTTGAAAGTGTTGCAGTAAGTGCAGCACTTGTTCCGGAGCATTGTCTTCTACTCCGTTGATGCTGACCTTGAGGGCTTTTACCAATATCACCACATTTTCGTAGCTCAAATCTTTGTTGAGCGGCCGCACTTTTCATGAAATGGCGCGCAGTAGATTCCAGGCCAGTTCAAACCGGCTATCGTGAATGTAGCACATCGCCAAAAGCAATCGGACCTCCAACTCAAAGTGAGGATGATTTTTCAAACTCACTGAGTTGAGCAATTTGTGACAAAGCTGGGTAGCGCGGGAAACGTTGCCCGCCAGCCATTCACACACCACCATGTATTTGATCCAATTGCAATAGTTGGGCAGGTCAAATAAATCGGGTTCATCCCAGGGCACCAAAGTGTTTTCAGCTGCTAACTGATCAGCATCACCTTTGGTTTGGCGGTGTTTTAGTTCGGTGAGCAGGGTGTTGGAAACAAAGGCAAAGCTTCGGTAGCCCCACAAATCGTTTTTAAGTGCCGCCACGTCCGATAAGTATTGGTCGGCCTTTTTGTGCAGCCCTAATTGAGAATAGTATTCAAACCACAATAACGGGATCACCTTTTGCAAGTAAGAGTATTGCAGGTCTTTCGGATATTTCACAATGATGTCTTCGATCTCGCGCAGGTTGTCTTCCACCGGTTGATCATCCTTGGAAAACCCTTTCTCAGGAATGTTGAGGGCCACATTAATTTCCGCCAGATTCTTGAACACTTGGAGGTGATGCGATTGGTAAAGGCGGTGGTGGTTGTTGAGTTCTTCCTTCAGCAGTGGGATGCTCGTCAAAAACTGTGGATCTCTGGAGGCCATATACCCGGCAAGTTCTGCCACCAGGCGGGCCAGCAACTCTTCTGCCTTGTCCAAGGCCAGTGAATAAGCTACATGTTTGTTGTACAACTGATCGTAGTGGTAATATTTATCGGTGTGTTGGTGTAGCCTGCGCAAGGTGCTGTAAATACTGATCAGCTCGCGTGGTAAATCCATTTCGAGATAATCCCTCTCAAGCTTGGTTAAAATAGCCATGGCTTTGGCTCTTGGCATCTCAAAAACCACCTGTGGAATCAGTAGGCTTTGATTGGGACGTCCTTTGGGCACCTGACTCATAAACTCGATCAACAAGCCTTGTAACTTTTGGAAAAGCCGCGACTTCAAAACGTAAAAGGCATTTTGATTGAGCCCAAGGGTTTGCATGAGTTTTCCCTCATTGAGCGCACCACTTCTGTAAAAGTGGAGTAGTTGTAAAAACTTGTGCGCCTTTCCGGAGGACAATTGCTTTTCGGCAAAGCTGAACTCTTCAGCAGTCAACTGGCGAACGAATGTATCGATGTGTAGCATATTCGTTTTTTAAACCTCCGATAGAGGTTGTTTCTGATATCAGGGGCGGGCGATATCGATGGATAACTCACCCGGACCAGCTTGATCAATCGGTACCCAAATTCCCTGTTCGTTGAGAAATTCGATGCGATAGCCTTCCACTTGGCCAGACCAAGGTTCGTAAGGCGTCCATTCTAAGTGGACTTGCTCATCGACCCATTCGCCTTTGAGGTGCAAGGATTGACCATTATTACTTACCAGGGCAGGTAAATCGCAAGGATTATTTATTTCGATTCGATAGTCGTAGAAGTTGCGGTGTACATCAACCTCACAATCGAGAAACTCAAGTTTACTGGGCGGCAGTGCAGCGATGAATTCGAATGCACCTCCGTTGGTTGAACGGTAAACATGGTAAGCATTCACATAGGCCGAAAGTTGGACGGGGGGAGTCCATTCAGTGACTACGCAAGAATCACGCGAAACAGTAGAACGCCTGATAGTAGCAAATTGTTCACGAAAAGGGTTTTTTATCATACGAATCTGGCAAGTATCGCTCCATGCTTCATAGCCTTGTAGACCGATGTTGCGCACCTTTAGCACGTAAGAATACCTTCCAGGGCATAATACAGCGCTTTCTTTGAAAGTATTTTGGTGGGCATCGATCAAAGCAATCGATTGAAATTGTGGGTCACCTTCAGCCATTCGAAAAAGCTCATATCCTTCAATTCTACTGCTGCTGTAGGAGTTCCACTGAAGGCCCCATCCGTTGCTGTCGGCCCTGGCCGACAACTCTACCGAATTGTAAATGGGTAGTGCTTCCAAAGAAGGTTCAGGAGCACATTCGCCCGATTTACTTACCCGGAATTCATAGACCTCTTGCAGCGCATCAAGGCCAGAGGAAACCAAATGCGTATTGAAGGGATCGTTGCTGCGAAACACCGGCAAAAACGCGCTATCGCTGCGAGCAGTCCGCCAAACCTGAAAATCGGTAAAGTTGGGTTCAGAAGCTGCATCCCACAGCAAGGCTACGGTGCTATCGTCTACCACATTCACCGTGAGCACTTCTGCCACCGGTAAAGCCAGGGTGTCAAATACCTGAAAAGCCGCCGGAATACTTAATGAATCCCGGCATCCGCCACGGCCATTGGTTACCCGGAGTTGCAAGGCATAAGTACCAGCCAGATCAACCAACAAGGTAGTATCCAAACAAGTGAATTGTCCCAAAGCGCCCAGGTCCCATCGAAACGAGGCACTGTCCAATTGGCTCGATGCATTGCGCAACTCCAACAGAACCGGTAGACACGTACTGTCGGTCGTCCAGCTAAAATCGGCCTTAGGAGTTGAAAAAACTTCGATATCGCTCATGCTAAAAACCATGGAACATCCATTGATGTCGGTCGCTACCAAATGAGGTGTGAAGGTGCCAGGGCTTTGGTATTGATGCAAGGGAGCTACCTGCTGACTGCTGATGCCATCACCGAAATACCAATCGTAGCTGGTTGCATTTTGTGACAGGTTTTGAAATTGAACGTCCAAAGGATGACAACCGACCGTATCGCTAGGTTGGGCTTGCACCAGTGGGCCTTGCACCTGAATCAGTGCAGGTTTGGTTAAGGTGTCACTACATCCGTTGGAATCGGTAGCGACCAAAGTAACCGGATAGCTGCCGGGAGTAGCGTAGAGGTGTTGTGGTTGCGCCTGCGTAGAGTAGGTGCCATTGCCCAAATCCCAATTGAAGCCAACCGCCTTTGTACTGGTGCTCTGAAAGCTCACTTGCAGTGGTGCACATCCGGGCACATAGGTTTCTGAAAAACTGGCTTCGAGTCCCTGAACGAACACCGGAGCAGCCAACTGCACCGTATCCCAGCATCCTGCGGGAGAAGGTGTTGCAAAGCGCACCGTGTAACTTCCGGTATCCTGATAAGTGTACATCGGATTGTTGGTGTTGCTCGTCATTCCATTTCCGTAGTCCCACCATTGAGGCAGGTTGGTGGCTACCGAATTGCTAAACTGAATGGGTAAAGGGCGACAACCCGACCAGGCGGAGGCATTGGCCTGCGCTTGAAAAACGTTGAGTGGCGGAAGGTTCACCGTGTCTGTACAACCATTGGTGTCTACCACTGCAAAACGCGGAGCGGTCGTTGGTATCCCCTGGTATTGGTGCATTGGGGACGGTAGGTTGGAAGTAGTACTATCGCCAAAATCCCACCAACAGGAACTACCTGCGGAGGCACTGGATTGAAATTGAGCATGGATAGGCAAACAATCTTGATTTTGCAGGTAAATGCCCAAGGCGTTAGCAGTTAACACCTGTACGGTGTCCATTAACTGCACCGTATCGGAGCAAAAGTTGCGGGTGGCAATGAGGGTAATGTCATAGCTGCCGGGCACGGTGTACGTAGCGCTTGGCGAATGGACCAGCGAAGTATCGCCATTGCCAAAAGCCCAGAGGTATTGACTGGCCAGCGAACTCTGATTTTGTAATTGTACCACTATCGAATCGCAGCCGGTGGTAGCACTGGTAAAGGAAAAATTAGCTTCGGGCCGATGAACAACAACAGGTTGCGGCAAACTATACTGAGCAGCACAACCGTTACTGTCGGTTACCGACACGGTAATGGCAAAACTACCCGGCATTCCAAATGCATGTTGGGGCAACGGAAGGTTTGAAAAGGAACCATCACCAAAATCCCAATTGTAAGTAGTGTAACCAATCAGGTTGTGTTGAATGCCGAATGAATCGTTGCTACATACTTCCAAGGGGTAATAAAAACTTGGATTGGGCGTGCCGACGGATACAAAACGCGAAAAATGATCGTAACATCCCAGGCTATCCTGAACCGTGAGTTTCACGCGGAAATTTCCTGTTCCAAAAGATTGAATAGGGTTGGGAATGGTATCGCTAAGACCATTTCCGAAATCCCATAAATGGTCAACGGCCCGCTGAGACGAGTCGGTAAATGTCGCCCAACCTCCATTGCAGGATGGGTTGGTGCTCAAGGTATAATATGCCTCCGGTGCAGATATCTGTATGAGCTGCGGCCAATGAAGCGTATCCCATTGTCCCAATACGTTGCGGTGACGCAACATAACATCATAGATTCCAGGTGATGTGTAGCTATGAGCGGTGTGCGCCAAGGAAGAACTGTCGCCGTCTCCAAAATACCATCGGTAGCTGATAGCGGTGTCCACCGGATTGGTAAAATGCATGGTAAAAGGGCCGCATCCGATCAAAGGTTGCGGAACAAAATTGGTGAGGGAGGTAATATTGCTGGTGCCATTGGAAGGCGGGCCAGTACTGGTTTGACAAGGCGGGAAAAACAAGGGAAATAAACTGGTTTCGTCTGTGCATCCCAAACTGTCGCTTACCTTCAGTTTTACGGTATAAATACCAGCATTTGCATAGGTATGGGTTGGATTGGGCAGCGAAGAAGTATCTCCATCTCCAAATTCCCATATTTGAGAAACCGCTCCGGGACTTTGGTTGGAAAATACGCCCAACATGTTGGGACATACGATTTTTGAATGGTTGAGCTTCGCCTCCAAAGCGGATACTACCACGGTTTGATAGGGAATTGAAAGCGCACAACCTTGTGCGGTTGAAGTTTGCAGTTGCACATGGTAAGTGCCGGGAGCCTGAAAGTGATGAACGGGCTGTGCAGCATTGGAGGTATCACCGTCGTCAAAATCCCAGGTCCAAGGGCCCAAGCCCACCACCGTAGCATCAAAACCTACATTGCCTGGATGGCAAAGCACCTCATCGGGCAAACTCGAAAACTGCAGGGAAGGTGCGGCCAAACGAAAAAAGGCGGTTTGAGTCAAAGTATCGGTGCAACCCAGAGGTGAAGTAACCACCATGGTAACATCATAGTTGCCATTGTTGGCGTATTGCACCACCGGATGTTTTTGATTGGAAAATTGACCGTTGCCCAAATCCCACCAATAGCTGGGAGCATTCACCAGCGCATTGATGGTACCCTGAAAAGGCGCACAACCAGTGTCTTGCCCGGTTGAAAAATTGGCTTGAATGGATTGTACCGAAACCGCTCCCGCGATGGAGAGGGTATCTTTGCAACCGTTGGAGCCTTCTACCCGCAAGGTTACCGTATGATTGCCCGGCGTGTTGAACACAAAAGAAGGGGTAAGGCCAGTAGCGGTTCCTAAAGTGTCAAAAGTCCAGGAGTGGTTCATCGCCAACTGCGAACTGTCGGAAAAGGTAACGGCCAATGGACTGCAACCGCTGGCATTGGAAAGCCCAAAATGGGCAGTAGGTTTGGTGTGAGCCACCAGGTTGAAAGGCAAAGTATCCACCGCAAGGCATTGGTTGGAATCGGTAAGTGCAACCACCACGGTATAAGATCCAGGGTTGGTGTAGGTTTTTGTTGGCTCTGCCGCACTACCAGTAGTGCCATCGCCAAAATTGAAGTTAACCGAAGCTACCGGCGGGTGCTGAAAGGTGGTGGTAAAGGGTGCGCAGCCCGCGGAATCGCTCACCGTAGTTTGTGGTTGAAATGCGGGATATATCGTAACCGAAAGGGTATCGCTCCGGCTGCAGCCCGCCAAATTGGTACCAGTTACGGCCACGGGATAAACGCCGGTTGAGCCGAAAGCTTGGGTCCACTGAGAAGAACCGTTTTGTGAAGTAGTACCAAGGTGCCACTGATAGCTATTTAAGGTAGAATCGGAGACATTGAATTGAAACCCATAATTGGCCTGACAACTAAACGAGGTGTCGACCGTTAAATCAACTGCAGGAGCTGCGCTTACAACAACTGGTGCTGAAGCCGTGGCCAATTGCGAACAGCCTGCAGCAGAGGTTACCAACAAAGCGATGGTATAGCTCCCGGCACTGTCGTAAGCATAGGTGGGGAATTCATCGGTAGAAAAAGTACCGTCTCCCAAATCCCACAAATAAGTGCTGCCTCCGGTAGCCGTATGGGCCAACGAAAAGCTATCGCCACTGCAAACGGAGGAAAGACTGGAAAAACTTACCGTAGGGGAAGGGTGCACCATAATGAGGTTGCTCGCCACCAAGGTGTCGGTTTGCTGACCGTTTACCGCCACCAGCGCAACGGTATAGTTGCCGGGTGTAGCGTAGAGGTGAACCGGATTGAGTTGCGTGGAGGTGTTGCCATCGCCAAAGGTCCAATAGTAGGTTTGACCATTGGTGGAGGTATTGGTAAAATTTACAGCAAGTGGGCCGCAGCCACTGGTAGCATTAGTAGAGAAATTAGCTACCGGAGCTTGTGCGCTCAAAAGGCTGCCGCAACCACTTGCCATAAATAACCCAACAATCCAGGCCTTGTATAAGAATTGAAACATGGTTAAATAGCGTTTTCGCGATGAAGCATCACCGTTCCCCGGCGAACCATGCGCGGAGTACCATGTCCTGATGCAATAATTTCGTAGATGTAGCTGCCAGTAGGCACCTCACGGCCTTGATACCGTCCGTTCCAGGTGTCGCCGGCATTTGGAGATTCATAAAGCAACTCGCCCCAGCGGTTGAAAATGCGGAGGTAAAACCGGTTGACGCCTTGTCCTACCGGACCAAACTCATCGTTTAAACCATCGCCGTCGGGCGTAAAGGCATTGGGAACGAAAAGCCGCAAGGGAAGTGCTAAAGTGACCGAGTTGGAAACACTTTCGATACCGGGTTGAGTAGGGTGGAGGGCCACTACACGGTATTGAAGCTGATCGGTGGAGATGGAGGATTGTCCGAAGAGTAAACCTGTGTGCAGGCACACGAAAATCGTTGTAAGAAGGTAGAGAGAAAGTTTCATAAGCATCAACGTCAAAAGGTTGATACAAATGTGGCACCTCTCTTCCCCAGTACCGCTCCAACCAAGGGCTTCAGCTTGCAACAAGAAGAAAAAGGGCGGTTTTGGTATCGCTAAACCCTGTAGGAGAAGATAAAGGCCATTTCTTTTTCTACAGGTGGCCTTTTTTCATGATAGAAATCGGCAGTTTGTGGCGTATTTCCCTAAGTTTAGCGGTTGTCCTTACAAGCCGTAACTGGCTGATCCTATCAATTACCGTTCTACCGGTAGTACCATGGATACAATGGTTCCTTCGCCCTTCTCGCTTTCCAGGTGAATGGTGCCGTTCATTTTCTCGGTAATTAGTTTGGAAAGGTACAGTCCAAAGCCTGGACCTGTACTGTGCATGTCTCCTTTGAAAAACAGTTTAAAAACATGGGGAAGCAAACGCTTGGGGATGCCAATACCTTTGTCGGAAATGGTGATCCAAATGCTACTGTCTTTCTCTTCAATCACTACAAGAACCGGCTCGATGGTCTTAGAGCGTTGATACAACAGTGCGTTTTCCAATAAATGAGCCACCAGTTGCGTCAATAAGCCGATGTCTAATACCACCTTTGGTACAGTGGTCTCAATTTTCTAAATGATCGATTCTCTTTTGTAGTTGGGCTTGTCTACCAACAATTTGGTGACACCAAAAGGCAGGCGCTGCAAATCACAACGGTGATTACTCAATTGATATTGATGCAGGTGTGAGATGGCTTGAAAATTAGTGAGCAGCTGCTTTTGCCGGTCGAGGTTGGTTGCCATAAGCTCTACCAAATCGGCTACGCCATCGCATTTGGTAGCTTTTACTGCATTGAGCAGGCCTTCGAAGGTAGAAACCGGAGCTTTTAAATCGTGCGAAAGGCGGTACAAGAGATTTTCCAGATCCGCTTGTTTCACCGCGAGTTCCAGATCTGCACGCTTGCGCAACGTAATGTCGTGAAAGACCAGGACCTGCGAATGGTTGAAATGAAACGACTGGCTCACCGTGAACTGCAAATGCTGCTTTCGTTTTGAAATCAGTTCATATTCCAGCTGTTGGAAACGAGCTCTTGGACCAAGCAAGCGTTTCTTAGCATCTTTCCCTTGCTTTTTGGTAACGAAAACCAACTCCCACCAGTTTTCGTCCAAGAGCTCTTTGGGTTCGTATCCCAGTACCAACCTTACCACCGAATTCACAAATTCTACGGCACCAAACCGATCGATCACCAATACAATGTCTTGAATGTGATCCAGAATGCCCACGTGAAATTTTAGCTCATCACTCAGAGATTGTAGCTGGCTTTTCAAGCTGCTGCGTTCGATGGCGAAAGAGAGCGACTTCTCAATAGTCTCTGTGGTGAGTTGATCGGGGGTGAGAAAATCGTCGGCCCCTTCGTGTAGCAAGGTGATGCCAAGTGCCCGGTCGGAACTGTTGGTTAACAAGATGCAAGGAAGACTTGGAAAGAGTTGTCGAAACTTGCGATAGGTCTCCAAGCCTTTTGAATCCGGTAGATTCAAGTTGAGCATGACCGCACTGGGAATGAAATTGGCGGTACTTTCTACGGCTTCTTGTAGTGAATTGGCGGTTTGAATGAGCTTTTCTCCCCAATCTTCATCCGAAAGGCATTGGAGAATATGGTGTTGTTGGGCAACATCGGCTTCTACCAACAAAATTTTAAGAATGTGACTCATAGGTGGTGTGTAGCATGTAGAACTTTGCGCGCGCAATACTTTAAAGGCATAAATATCCCTTAGTGGTTGTTTTTTTAATACAGACTTCTCCAAGCCTTATTTTAAAGTTTCAGGGAACTCTATTGGCTGATGTGAACAAAGCAAAACGCATCTGTGCTGCTCAATGAGCAACGCAGGGAGATTCTGACTGCAGTAAAACCTGAGCTGAGATTTTAATTTTTTTTGTTATCAATGGTTACCACTCCTCCTCATTTTTGTACGGTTGCTGTGTTTAAATGCCAAATATTGTTGTTGAAGGTTACGCTTTTTACTGAGGTAAAGCAGGTAGGCATACGGTTGCGCAGTTGATGATATCCAAGGAATATTCCTACCACCCTGCATTGGAGAATATACTTTTCTTCAAGCCTGTTGCTTGTATTTAGGGTAACGTATGGTCCGACATTTCCTGCTCCTTTCCGCATGGTCTATGAACGTTCCTACCTCTTAGCCAAGATAATAAGCCCATGAGAATAGAAAGAAAATGGGTTTGGGTATCCCTTTCATTGGGGTCTTATGCAATGTTTGGGTATTGGATTGGCGCAAGGTAAGCCCCCAGGTATTCGAGCAAAGTCGGAAAGCTTGAGGGAGCGGAAAAGTAAAATCCGAAAACAATAGAAGACGGTATAGCATAGGAGTTTGGAAGCATTCACCTTTCGGCTTTTTTACATTTCCGCGATGCCTGACTCTCAAATGCCGACCACCGAAGACAAATTCTTTTTTTCTCTTTCTATTATAAATAGGTCAGAATTTTTTTTTGGAGGAAGGTCCAAACTAAGGTGCTTTCTTACATCCCATAGAAAGCCATTCGCCCTGGTTATACCCTGCCAAGGGGGCAAGATAGATTTGTGTTGTTCAGATTTTTATTCAACCACCCACAAATACTAAAAGCATGAAAACCGTTCGCTTATTTGATCTTCCAGTAGCAAGTGGGAATTTAAACGATCTGGTGCAACACATTCACCAGGCAATTCTCCACCGTCGTCAGCTTTTCCAGGTCAGTCTCAATGCCTCCAAAATCACTGCTTTACAAACCAACTCCCTGTTGGCCGATAGTGTGAAAGATGCCGATCTGCTTACCGCAGACGGTCATTCTGTAGTGTTGGCCTCCCGCCTTTTGGGGGTGCCTCTACCAGCAAGAGTACCTGGCATCGATCTTTTTCAGCAACTGATGAAATTGGCCCATCAAAAGGGCTATAAGGTCTACTTGTTAGGTGCCAAGCCGCACATTGTGGAGCAATTGGCAGCCAATTTTAAGCAGGCTTACCACCCGCAAGTAATTGCTGGTTACCACCACGGTTATTTCACGCCTGAGGAGGAAGACCACATCGTGCAGGAAATCAATCAGAGTGGGGCACAGATGCTGTTTGTGGGCATGACCTCCCCGCGAAAAGAGTTGTTTCTCAAGCGCAACCGGCAACGATTGCAACGATTGAACCTTATTATGGGTGTAGGAGGGAGCTTTGATGTGTTTGCCGGAAAGGTGCAACGGGCACCGCAATGGATGCAGCAAAATGGTTTAGAATGGTTTTTTCGTTTCATACAAGAGCCCCAGCGACTGTGGAAGCGCTACCTCACGACCAACCTGAGTTTTTTTGGGCTTACCTTTTCCCATTTCTATCACCAACAAAGCCCGGGATGGCGCAATTGGTGGGGCTTTGGCAAAGGCTATGTAGACCGGGGCAAACGCCGTATTGACTTGCTTTTGTCCTCTCTGGCCATCGTGTTGGTTTTTCCGTGGCTGTTCCCCATTCTGGCTTTGGCGGTTAAGATCAGTTCACCCGGCCCCGTATTCTTCAAGCAAGTGCGCACCGGCCGCAACGGTAAAACCTTTAACTGCTATAAGTTTCGAACCATGCGCGTAAACGGTGAAGCCGATACCCGTCAGGCACGAGCCAACGATGAACGCATTACCCGGATTGGGTATTTTCTTAGAAGGTCGTTTTTAGATGAAACACCGCAGTTGCTCAACGTATTTGGCGGCTCTATGTCCATCATTGGTCCAAGGCCGCACATGCTCAAACACACTCAAGATTATTCCCGCCTGATACCCCATTACCGTCAACGGTTGACCACCAAGCCCGGCATCACCGGGTTGGCACAAATCATGGGCTTTTTCGGCTCTACTGAGACCTTGCCTTTAATGAAGGCCCGCATCAAATACGATTTGGCTTATAACCAGCAGTTGGATCTTGAGATGGACCTGCGCATCATTGGCAATACTTTTCAGCTCATTTTTTCAGAAGGATTATCGGCTATAGGCCTCTTTAAAACCACTTCTAAGGCCGAAAAGGCAATGGAAATGCCCATTCTCATTACCGATTGGGAAGCGCGAAAGACCACCGCTCCGGTATTGAAATACGAAGCCTTGAATCAGGCATCTTAAGCCATTAAAAATTATAAAACGGTGTCCACACTACAGTTCACAACCGACCGCACCAAACACCTGTGGATCATCGCCTTGGTGGTGGTCCCGGTGGTGGTCGACTTGTTCAACGGGCTGGTGTTTTTTGCAGCTTCGACCAATCCGGGCATCGGTACGGGCTACCGGAGTTTACTGCTCTTGTTAGGTGTGCCCTTTGTTTTGCTAACTCGCCGGGCATGGTTGCGCAACTACCTGTTGTTACTAATTGCTGGTTTTGTTTGCTCCGGTGTATTTTGGGCACTTTTTGCGCATCCGTTCTCCTTCTTGCGGGAGGTGGAACAGTTTTCCCGATGCCTTTTCCCCGTCATTCTTTTGGCCATACTGTTTTATTTTGAAGACCGTTACCGTTATCCATCTAACCGACAGTTATTGCATTTTGGTGCCCTTTTTGGAACCATCATGGGCTCTTGTTTGGTCTTTTCGGGCCTCACGGGGATTGGTATCTCCACCTATGGTGAATGGAGCTATGGCGTAAAATCATTTTTCATTGCCGCCAACGATATTGGGCTGGCGTTGCTACTTACCCTGGTGGTTGCTTTTTACCGCTTGCTCGATGAGTTTTCACTTGCACGACTTTTCTCAGTAACGGTAATCGCCCTGGGACTGCTTTTCCTGGCCTCCAGAGCTGCCACATTAGGAGCTGTAGGTGTATTTGTAATCTACTTGTTTGCCAGCATTTTTTATGGTCGCCGGCAGGTACGGATGCATCCTTTGTATAAAATCTTATTGATCACCGGCCTACTCATTGTCGGAGCCATCGGCATCAAGTTAATGGCAGATTTCATTTCAAAATACCCCTATTTGATGGCCAAGTTGGAGAGCCTGCAGGAAGAAAGCCCAAGGGCACTGTTGGAGTCTGCTGCCGAACAGCGGCTCTTTACCCGTGAGTGGATATTTCAACTGTTTGGAGAAGGCACCTATTCATTTCACAAATGGGTAGAAACTTACCTCAACTCAGGAAAAACCTATACCTACGGTAAATTCGTAGAGCAAGACCTGCTCGATTTTATTGGAGGCTACGGTTGGGGGCTGGGTGGCGCTTTACTTCTGCTGCCCATTATCGTTTTTTTAAAATCGGTTTACCGCTTTTTTCAATCTCCGGGTTTGTTGCAACTCACCATTGCGCTGGGCCTGTTTTTGTTCCTTGGTCATTCCTTTTCAGCCGGCCACGCTTTGAACAGTCCCACCGTTTCTACCGTCATCATTTTGTTTTACCGGGTGGCTTTCCAGCCACAAACAACAGTGGAAACTCATGTTTAAGCATTGGAGAAAATACCTGGCATGGCTGTTTGCGGTGGTATTCATTTATGCTGTTACGCTGGCTTACCGTTCGTGGAACATTCACCGTACCAGCAACGGGGCCGTGCAGCTTGAAAACCAACAAGATCCTTTTACCTACTATGCTTTCACCTTTGGCCATGTAAAAGAAAAAGCGGCCATAGCGTTGGACAGTACATTGGTGTATACGGTAGATTACGGGCGCATCAAATCCTGGAACAACCACTCCGGGCGCTACTACAACCCCGTTACCATTGCACTAAACGCCCTTAGGGCCTGGCAAGACTTTCAATACAACCAATCTGCTCAGGGGCGGGCCATCTTTTTGGCCAATGCCCGTTGGCTGCGCGACCATCAAACCACAACCGGTAGTTGGTCAATACCTTGTAGCAATGTAGTAGAAGGGCAGGTGTTAAAAGCCAATTGGACCTCGGCCCTGAGCCAGGGTTTAGGCCTTTCGGTGTTGTGCCGGGCATGGCACTTAGAAAAAGATTCCAATTATCTATTCGTAGCCGAGAAAGCCCTCTTGCCGTTGGCAAAGAGCATTGATCTGGGAGGAGTTGCCTTCGCAACCGGTGGAGGGCTTTTTTTCGAGGAATACCCCGTGGGCCCGCAGGGGTCGCACGTTTTGAATGGCCACCTCTACACCTTGTTTGGTCTCTACGATTATTGGCAAGCCAGTCAATCTTCTTTAGCCGGCCATTTGTTTGCCATGGGCCTCAAAGGCCTCGATCAGCATTTACCAGAATTTGACGCCGGAACCTGGTCGCGTTACTCCCTTTTGGGTGAAGCTAACTGGAGAAACCATTACCATTACAGCTCGCCCTGGTATCAAAAACTACACGCCACTCAGCTTCAGGCCCTGGCCCACCTTACCGGTGAAATCCGCTACCAGCAGTATGCCGAGCGGTTTAGAAATCAACATCAAAAAAGTCCAGTAGCCTGGGGCCTGTTTCCGGCCTATGTAGCCTACACCGACCTGGTTCGCTGCCGCCAACTGCTATCCTTCTACCCCTAATGCAAGCCATGAAAACCCTGATCATTACCAACATGTATCCCTCACGGGATTTGCCCTATTCGGGTATTTTCATCCAAAACCAATACCGGTGGATGAACCGCAAAATAGCCGATAACGAAACTGTTGAGATCTTTTTCATGCGGCAGCGCCTTACCTCGTTGTGGGGCAGCATTCGAAAATACACCTTGACCTACCTGCGCTTTTTTCCCTTTTTATTTCAACCTTTCGACAACCTGCATGTGCACTACATGGGATGGCTCTTGCCTTTGGCAGTAGCCTACAAATTAGTACACCCCAAGGCACGCCTGATTCTTACCCTGCACGGTGGTGATATCAACGAAGATTTGCCCGAAAAAGGATGGCAACGCCGTTTTTTTCAGAAGTTGACACGAAGAGTAGATGTGTTGATTTCTGTCGGGCGAAGCCTCAACACCACCATTACCAGCAAGCTCAACCGACACGTAGATTACAATTTGTGTGCGGGCATTTCCAAACGCACATTTCACCCCATTCCCTACATCAGCAAACGTTACGATTTTTTATTCGTGGGCTCTTTTTTACCCATCAAAGGGCTTGATATTTTATTGCAATCTATGGACCACTACCTCAGCCGTGGTGCTCGCTACTGTTTTGTGGGCAATGGTCCTATGGAAATGGACATTCGTGAAAAGATCAACGATTACCCGGAACAAATTCAAATTTTGGGCAACCTCAACCAGGAAGAGCTCCGCGAAATCTACAATGCCAGTTATTTTCTATTGTTTCCCTCTTTGGGCGATGCTTTTGGGCTGGTGGTGACCGAAGCTATGTTTTGCGGCACTCCGGCAGTGATTTTTCGTGGAGGAGGAGCCGATGAGCAAGTAGAAGACCATCAAAATGGTTTGATTGCCCATCAAACCAACATCATGCAATGGTACATCGCCAAAGAGCGGGCCTGGATGCTCATCGGGTCACCCGAGTACCTCAAAATGGCCAAAGTCGCATCCGGTGCCAACCGGCAGTTTTCTTTGGAAAAAGTGGTGAACGAATCCCTGAAAATATACCGCCGACAAGAGCAGGAAATAGAACAAGACTACCGTGCCAACCTGATGCGGGTGGCCTAATGCCTGGAACTATGATGATATCGATGGAAAAGCGCATGAGCTATGGCTTGTACTACCTGTTGGTAGATAAGCTGCCTAACTCCCGATACGGGGCATTTTTCAACCGCATTCGCCTGTTTTTTGCCAGCCGTTTGATGGGCGTAGTGCAAGCGGGAAACGGCAGTTTCCTGGAGGAGCGGGTATACCTCGGTAGTCCTGGTCAGGTGCAAATCGGCAGTGGATGCCACATCAACGAAGGCGTATTTCTTCAAAGTGCCCGCATCGGCAACCATGTAATGATTGCTCCCGGAGTATCCCTGTTGAGCAAAACCCACCATACGGCCCGCACCGATATTCCAATGACCCAGCAAGGTGCCAGTGCCCATGCTCCGGTAGTGATTGAAAACGATGTGTGGATTGGCCGCAATGCGGTGATCATGCCGGGTGTGCACATTGCCAGTGGAGCCATTGTTGGAGCCGGTGCAGTAGTAACCCGCGATGTAAAACCTTTTGAAATAGTCGGTGGTGTGCCGGCCCGAACTTTAAAATTTAGAACGCCATGTGTGGAATAGGAGGAACCGTTAACCTGCCCTTACAAAAAGAAATTTTCTCCTTGCTGCGGCACCGGGGGCCAGATTCGCAAGGGTATACCATCACCAACGTAAACGATGAGCAGGTGATGATTGCGCACACGCGCCTCGCCATTCAAGATTTGAGTGCCAATGGTCATCAACCGATGGTAGACGACCAGGAGCGGTATGTTTTGGCTTTCAACGGCGAGATATACAACCATCTGGAATTGCGGAAAAAGCTAACCGGGGTTTCATTTAAAGGACATTCGGATACCGAAACCTTGTTTCATTTTTTGATGCGCTTCGGCACCGAAAAGCTGAACGAACTCAACGGTATTTTTGCTTTTGCCTTTCTCGATAAACAGCAGGGCACGCTTACCCTGGCACGCGATCGCTTTGGAGTAAAACCACTTTATTACTGCCAAACACGCGATAGCTTGTCGTTTGGCTCAGAACTGAAGTGGATTCTGCATACCATGCCCAGCACTTCCATCAACCGGCAAGCCCTGTACAACTTTTTGCGCTTGCGTTACTGCCCTTCGCCACAAACCTTGATGGACAATGTATATAAGGTAAGTCCGGGAGAAGTGGTGCAATGGCGCCTGACGAAGTTGCCCTTTGAAACCACCAGTTGGCTCATGAGTGAGAAAAACACCATTAATGCACCTACCAATGCCTCCAAAGCCTTGGATGCCTACGATCAGGTGCTTGGCCAGGCGGTGGAACGGCAAATGTTGGCCGATGTGCCACTGGCCTTGTTGCTTAGTGGGGGAGTAGATTCAGGCTTGTTGGCCCATTACCTCAAAGGCCACGACCCAGAAAATTTAGTGGCCTACACCGCTGGTTTTGCCAAAGCCACGGCAGCCGACGAACTGGATGAGGCCCGTGAAACGGCCCATCATTTAGGGCTGGAACACCGACCGGTAATCATGACGGTTCGCGACTTTTTTGCCACGATGCGCAAAATGGTTTCTATTGTAGAAGAGCCCCTGGGCTCATCGTCCTTGTTGCCCCTCTACTTTTTGACTCGCGCCATCAGAAGAGATGGCTATAAAGTAGCACTTAGTGGCCAGGGGGTAGACGAGCTGTGGGGCGGTTATTTTCGCTATCAGGCGCAACAGTTGATGCACTATTTACCTCCGGTGCGGCCTTCGGGGCTGGGGCTGTTGAAAAAGGTAGTGCCTGGCGAAAGCTTTCGCAGAGGTATCAATGGATGGTTGCAAACCGATCCATTCGACCGCTTGATTGAAACTTATGCAGTGTTTGACCAACCGTCACTAAATTCTTTGTTTCGAGGCGGTTTTAACCCCAACCGGCAACGCGATTTACGCACTTTGCTCGACCAACGGGCACAACAGTTCAATTTGAAGAACACCAATTCTTCAGGGTTGATGATGGGATTGGATTTGCGCATGGGGCTTGCCGACGAGTTGTTGCTCTACACCGACAAGATTTCTATGCACCATTCTATCGAAGTGCGGGTGCCCTTCTTGGATCATCGTCTGGTGCAATTGGTGGAAGCCTTGCCACAAAACCATAAACTGGGCTTAGGTAGAAGTAAGATTTTACACAAACGCCTCGCTACCCGTCACCTGCCCACCAAGATCGTACATCGAAAAAAGAAGGGCTTCAATATCCCATTAAAGGACTGGTTTCGAACCCCTGTGGCGCAAAATGTTGTGGAGGATATGTGTTCTGACCGGGGCTGGTTTGGGCAGCATTTTGATCAACGCTACGTGCGACAACTCTTTTTACAGCACCAAAGTGGTAAACACGATTTTTCGAAACAGCTCTTTTTGTTGAGCACCTTATTTTATTGGTTGGTAGAAATGGAAGTGAAGAGTGAGCATTTTTTAGTGCCGCCTGCGTGGGAGCATGCCGCATAAATGAAATGCATTGTGAAGCAGATAAGTAGAGAGACGAGGGAAAAAATGCGGGCAAGTCCCGCATTTTTTTTGCTTTCTTCCTTGGCTTGATAGCCAAGCCGGTGGGTCGCTTCGGAACGCACAAAGACCTTGGGGCAAAACATCCCCGAACATTGCGTACAGACAAAATGAGTGGGTGAAAAAAACGGGTTTCAATTGGAGAAATCTTTCGTCGAAAAGTGCTTTGGTTTTGTCATGGTTGTTTTGAAAAGAGACCATCAATAGAATTTAAGAGCCGATTGAAGGGAAAGAGGGGAGCCGCTTACTACCAAAACTTACATCGCTAAGAAGGGCGGTTTTTCCGGTTCGGTGCGGCCTTTAGTTCTTGCCACCTTAGCACCATGAAAAGGAAGATAACAGGATGGAGACTCCTGCTTCCGGTGCTCTCGCTCATCGGAATATTACTGGCCAATACCAGTTGTGTACAACGCAAACAGCTGGTCTATGCCCGGGTGAAAACCGAGGCGGGCCGGTTGGCTTCCCAAGATACACTGATGCCGGTCAATCCTTTGATCCGGCAAACCTACCGGGTTCAACCGGGCAACTACCTCATGGTGCAATTCACTTCGCGCGATGCGGCCTTTAGTGAGTTGGTCAACGGTAAAGCCATGGAGTTTCAGCAAACCGATGTAGAATCAACGGTCTATTACAAAAGCTATCCGGTCAACCACCAGGGCAACATTCATTTATACCTCTTGGGAGATTTCCAGGTATCTGGCATGACCACGGCCGAAATTGCCGCCCGGCTCGAAGCCTACTATTCCAAATATGTAAAAGACCCCTCGGTAAAGGTCCACCTGGCCAACCACCGCATTTTCGTGCTTGGTGAGGTGCGCAACCCGGGGGTGAAGTTAGTATACGACGAAAAAGTGACCATTTTTCAGGCTTTGGCCCTGGCGGGTGACCTCACCATGTTTGGCCGTAGAGACCGGGTGCGCATCATCCGCGAAAGCCCTTTGGGCATGCGCGTGATTACCGTTGACCTCAGTGCTCCGGAAACCCTTTCATCAGAGCATTATTACCTCGTTCCTGGCGACATTGTATATGTAGAACCAGCGAGGGCGAGGGCCGCTGATCAAAACCGGGGCTGGATTCAAGTATTGCTCTCAGGCCTTAGTGTAACCCTTCTGGCCATCAACATTTTATCTCAATGAATCCGCTGCAAACACCTTCCCATTCGGCCGATGGGCTCAACATCGTTTCGCTGTGGAGCCGCCTCAGGCGAAACTGGTGGTGGTTTGCCATTACCACCTGCATTGCCATAGCGGCTTCCTGGTTAATAATCCGCTACCAGGCGCCCCGTTTCGCCCTGGAATCTACCATCGTAGTACGCGACAACAACAACCGAAAAGTAGGGGCCGAAAACTTGATCGAGGGCATGGAGTTGTTCAGCTACAATACCAACCTCGAAAACGAAATGGCCATTCTCAAATCGTATCGGTTGGCCAAAGAAGCTTTGAAAAGCATTCCCTCAGCGGTGAGCTACTATTCCGAAGGCCGATTTAGAAAGCTGGAACGCTACCAAAACTTTCCTTTTCGGGTGGAGCTGGACAGCCATCACCTGCAATTGAGTGGGGTGCCGATGAAGGTAGAAATAGTGAACCGCGATTCATTTCTATTGTCGTTTGCTTGTAAGGGCTATCGCTTATACCATCCTGCCAAGGAAAAAAGTGGAGAAAAAAATAAACTCACATGGTCGTTTGCGCAGCGGTACCGATTTGGGGAATGGTGCCGCACCGACGGTTTCGCCTTTCGTTTGACGACTACCGGATTCGACTCCAAGGCCATCCGGCCGGGAGATGAACTCTCCTTTAAAATAAACGACCTCAACCAGCTGGCGCAACGCTACCGTGGGAGGGTCAACGTGTTGCCCCTCAACAAAGATGCTTCTATTGTGCGGCTGGGTATGGAAACTGAACTGGTAGAAAAGGAGGTGGCCTATTTGAACGCTTTGTCGTTTGCCTACCTCCAAAATAGCCTCGATCAAAAAAACCGGGTGGCGGCCAATACCATCACCTTCATTGGGGAACAACTCGACCATCTCAAAATAGCCCTGGTTCAAACCGAGGGACGCCTCAAAGATTTTAGAAGCACCCGCCAATACCTGGAACCGGAATACGTATCGGAGCAAACCTCCAAGGAGTTGGAAGAAATCACCCGCTTGAAGGCCGAAATGCAGGTGAGACACCATTACTACGAATACTTGTCCAACACCTTGCGCATCAAATCCGACTTGTCGGGACTCATTGCGCCTTCGGCCATGGACATCGACGATTTTCTATTGAATTCGGAGATCCAAAACCTTATGGAACTCTACAAAGACAAGGCGGCCCGCGACTACTTTGCCGGAACAGATAACCCGGAACTAAAAATCATCAACCTCAAAATTGAGCAGACCCGGAAAATTCTGGAAGAAAACGTTAAAAATATCCTTCAGGCTTCAGATATCGGCCTGAAAGACCTTAGTGAACGGGAGCAGGGCCTGCGTGGCAGGCTCACCCGTTTACCCGACGAACAGCAAGACCTGGTGCGCATTGAACGCCGGTACAACCACCTGGAGCAGATGCACAATTATTTGCAACGCAAATTGGCCGAAGCCAACATTGCCCTGGCCTCCAATACTTCCGACAATTACATTCTTGATCTGGCCCGGCCGGTAGGCGAGGGGCCAGTATTTCCCCGGAAGAAAACCATTTACCTCCTCTTGCTGCTGGTGGCACTGCTGCTGCCCTTTTTTGGCCTGTTGGTCATTGAACTAAATGATTCGACCATTTACCTTAAGGAGCAGTTGCCCTACACGGATGGTATGCCAGTGATCGGCCAGATTGGGCACAGTCCTAACGCTTCCACCTTTCCGGTGGGCGCCTTTCCACATTCGCCCATTGCAGAGGCTTTTCGGTTGCTTCGGGTAGAAGTACAGCGCATCACTCGTGGCAAAGACCATAGCGTGATTGGAATATCTTCTTACAAACACAGTGAAGGAAAATCATTTTGTGCCCTCAATTTGGCCACCGCATTGGCGCAAGCCGGTAAACGGGTGGTGTTGGTAGAAATCGATTTGCGCAAAGCCGGTAGCCTCGATTGGCTCAGCCGAAAGGCGGTGCCCGATGGGGTGGGACTCAGCAGCTACTTGCAAGGTTTGTTTCCGCTTTCTTCTTGCTTGCTCGAAACCAAAGTTGCCAACCTGCACATTTTGCCCGGAGGACCCAAACCGAAGTTTCCAACGGAACTACTACAACCAGTACGCATTGATCAATTGCTCGATGAGCTCTCCGCCTATTACGATTACGTTTTGCTGGACGGTCCACCGGTGAGCATGATTGCCGACTACCTGCTGTTTGCGCCCCGCATCGACCGGCATTTGCTGGTAGGACGCTGTGGGGTCACTACCCAGGAAGAATACCGGGAACTTGTTCGCATGCCTTTCTTTCAGGAGTTGAACGACCAACGCTTTTTCGTTTTGAACGATTTGCGAGGCGGCTACGGACGCTACGCTACCTACGGATATCCGGTAAAGCCCCGAGCCTGGTGGCGGCAACCCGTGCAGGGTTTGCTGCCGGGCAATAAAGTATTACTGAAATAAAAACCACAGGAAAATGAAACTTGCCAAAGCGCTCTTGTTTGTTTGTGTTCCATTGATGGCCATTGCAGGTTTTTGCACCCATGCAGCCGCTCAGTGCAACAGCCGGGTTAACCTTTTTGATTGGAAGGTGGTAGGCGCACCCGCCAACGGCCAGTGGCAGGTGCAAAGCAACGGCCAGGCAGTGGAACAGCTTATCAACGGCCAACCCACCTTTTTCATTAGTCCGGTAGACTACATCGATGTAAAAATAACCGGTAGCCTGTTGGTGGATACTTCCTCCTGGGACGACGACTACATCGGTTTTGTGCTGGGGCACCAGGCCCCGCTGAAAACCTATATTGGGCCCACGGCCGTGAAAAATGTATTGATCGACTGGAAGAAACGCACCCAAACCTCGGGCCAGGAAGGCTACACCTTGGTGGATGTAGAAGGAGAATTTGATTTTTCTAACGACAGCACCTACGCTTTAAACTACTGGACGCACAAACCCTCGGAGAACTTTCAAATCCTGTCCACCGACACGGGCGCCAACCGGGGTTGGCGCAACGGTATTACCTACGATTTTGTGATTGTGTACACCAGCAAAAAGATTGAGGTGGTAATGGACGGCGACACGCTTTTTCAGGAAGAAGGGTGCTTTGAGCCCGGTCGATTTGGGTTTTACAATTACTCTCAAAACCTGGTTACCTATTCGAATTTTAGCTACCAATTGTTGCCCGATTTTCAGGTGCCCGAATCCATTTGTACGGGCACACCCACCCAGTTTAAGCTGTGGGGGGCGTGTGCCGGCGACAGTGTTGCACCAAGTATCATTGCCGAGGCCATTTGGGATTTTGGCGATGGAAATACTACTACCGGGTGGGCACCCGAGCACAGCTTTGCCCAGCCGGGTAATTTTCCGGTCACCCTCACGCTGAGGGATGCCCTGGGTTGTGTGGACTCGGTAGTGAAATGGGTTTCGGTGGCACCCAAAACCATCAAAGCCGATTTTTCGGCAGCAACGGTGTGTGCCGGATTGCCCACCCGCCTCACCGACCTTTCCAATTCGGTTTCTTCTTCCATTCAATCGTGGGCCTGGGAGGTCGACAGCATTCCCGGACCAGACGATTTTACCACCGACCTGGAATATGTTTTTCCGGCTCCGGGCAGCTATCCGGTGCAGCTCACCGTGGCCGATGAGCAATGCCTCGACTCCATTGTGAAAATCGTAGAGGTGCTGGCCCCGCCCACTGCTGATTTTACTGCCGATCCACTGCAGGTGAGTGTACAAAACGCCAACATACAATTTACCAATGCTTCGCAGGGAGCTACTCAATTTTTATGGCGCTTTGGCGATGGCAACACCTCCGATGCGCCCGATCCCGAGCATACCTACGAGCAGGAGGGAAGCTACCCGGTACAGTTGCTATGCTGGGACAATAGCGGATGCGCGGATAGTTTGGCCCGTGAAGGCTATATCACCGTGCAGCGCAACTTATTTTTTCCCACCCTTTTTAGTCCGAACCAAGACGGCAACAACGACTTTTTTCGCCCTCGGGGCGATGGTATCACTGCCTTAGACCTCTACATTTTCAACCAATGGGGCGAAGTGATTGCCCACATTACCGACCCTGAAGTGGGATGGGACGGCACAGCCAAAAATGGAGTGGCCGAGCAAGGTACCTACGTTTATTCCGGAGCAGTCATTCGCCTGCCCGATCAACGCTTGCCAGTAAATGGACACATCACCTTAATCCGCTAAACCATGAAAACCCTTTTATCCATTTGCGTAGCGTGTTTGCTTTGGGGGATGGCTACCGGACAAGATGGCCATTTTTCACAATTTTCAAGGGCAGGAGCCTTCATCAACCCGGCCGAGCTGGCCATTGCACCCAACACTTTTCAACTGCACTACAACCACCGGAAGCAGTGGCAACCCATTGTAGCGCCCTACACCACCAATTTCATTGGCCTGCAAAAAACATTTAAATCCCTGGGCCTTGGCTTGCAATGGTCAGACAATCAAGCGGGACCGGGTAGCTTGGAACGCCGACGACTCATGCTCGGTTTCGGTTATCGCATTCCCATCACTGCCCATCAGCACCTAAGTATTGGCTACCGCGGAGGCTTGCATTTTTTGCAAGTAGATCCGAGCGGATGGCAAACCGATGCGCAATACCGCGATGAAGCGGGGTATAACGCTGCGCTGGGCAATGGAGAATCGCTGGAAACCTTGAGCCGAACCTCTACTGATATTGATGCCGGCGTGGCCTGGACCTTAAAAAGAGCCCATTGGAGGGCGCATGTGGGCTTGGCCGTTCACCATTTGCTGGAACCGGACCAATCCCTCACCGCACAGGGAGCGGCACTGTTGCCCCGGCGGTATAGTCTTGATACCCGATGGCAATTTCGCCTCCTTAAAAGTGGGTTTTCCCTTGCACCAGGAGGATTCTTGGCCTGGCAAGGACATGCCGTAGAATCCATTTTGGGGCTTACCACGCTATATCGGGGCAAAGGCAAGGGCCAATTTTCGGTAGGCTTGCACAACCGCACCGGCGATGCATTACTCTTTTCCATCGGTTTTGCGGTGCCCAAATGGCAGATAGGCCTCAGCTATGATTCGAACTACTCGCGGTTGCGGCCCGCCACTCGTGGTCGGGGTGCCATGGAGTTGAGCTTTAGTTTGCGCTTGGGTGCCAAGGCCAAACCAGAAGCACCCGAAACCCCCGCCCCACAGGCGGTGACGGCAGCCATCAACGACCGGGATAAAGACGGTATTCCCGACGAGGAAGACCAGTGCCCCGATGTGTTTGGTTGGAAACAGTGGCAAGGCTGTAGCGATTCGGACCGCGACCGGGTGCCCGATCATTTGGATGCTTGCCCCATGATGCCGGGCCAGGCAGCTTTTGCCGGTTGTCCGGACAGCGATGCCGACGGGGTAGCCGATTCGCAGGATGCTTGTCCCTACATAGCCGGAGTGGCCGAAAACGACGGTTGTCCCGTGCAGGTAGAGCCCACCCGCGCCATTGAATTCCCCACCGAAGTATTGCGCACCATTGTACACTTCGAAATAGATAAGTCGGTGCTTACTCCCCACGAAAAGGCCAAACTGCGCCAGCAGGTAGACTTTTTGAAAGAGCATCCTGAAGCCACTCTGCTCATTACCGGACATACCGATGCTTCGGGCTCGGATGCCTACAACGTGGCGTTGAGCCAAAAAAGGGTGGCAGCGGTACGTGCCTATTTGCAAGAATTGGGAGTGGGAACCGATCGGCTCTATGGTGCCTTTTATGGCGAAGACCAGCCGGTAGCCAGCAACACTACCGATAAAGGCAAAGCCCTCAACCGTCGGGTGGAGGTAAGCATCATGAACCTGTTATCCTATACCCAATGATTACCCGCAAATCGATTATTGCGCGCAAACGCACCTTAGCCCTTCCTCACTTGTTGGGCAATGGCCTTTCGTTGGGTGCAACTTTTGCTATGCGATGGCTAATGAATATGGGTTTTGCACGCCTGTTGCCCGCAGCAGCTTTCGGCACCTTCTCCATCTGGTTTTCACTGGTTAATTTGCTAACCCCCCTTTTCTCTTTCGGTGCCAACCTGCACTTGCTTCAAAAATCGGGCAAAGCCACCGAACAAAGCTATCGGCTGCTGGCCCACGCATTTGTGCTATTGATTGTAGGCTGGCTGTTGGGCATGGGTATCATGGCCACCGCCTGGATTTTCGGTGTAGCGATTGGTGTTGTCTCCTGGGCGTTGGTGATTTCCATTGCGTCCCTATTTGCCGCCAACAGCATGTTTTACTCCTTTTTCAAAGGCCTGGGCGATTTTCGAATCGAAGCCCGCTTACAACTTATGGGTGGTTTGTTTTTGGCCGCCTTTACTTTGGGACTTGCCGCCGTTGGGGGTATTTCGCTGGTGCAAATTGCATTGTTGGTTGTTTTTTGCTGGCAATTGCTGCTGTTCATCCTGGGCGCGCGTCACTTACACCAACGCCTTCCTGTCACCCTGCATTGGCGGGATTACTGGCCCAACCGGCAAACCTTTTTGGCCCAATTGGGCGAACGTTCTGCTTTTGGTTTGCACGAGTGGTTGAGCCATGCCTACACCCATTTGTCCTTTTTGTTGTTGGGCATGATGGTGCTGCCAGCGCAACTGGCCACCTATCGAAGCGCCTACCTGCTGGTAATTCCGGTTGGAATTATACCCGCCATGGTATCGCAGGTGCTGCTGCAAAAGCTATCGCGACAGGCGCGAATTACTGCAGGAGAACGCTACCGTTTTCGGCAGTTTTTACAATTGTCTTTCTTCATTGGCGGGGCAGTCGTGCTTTTTTATCAAATTCTTGGTGTTCCTCTGGCCGATGCCCTGTTGGGGGCACAATACGACCCTTTAGTCATTGCTCAATTGAGCCAGTGGCTCAGTGTGGTTTTTGGCTTGCAACTCCTCAGTAGCCTCTACGGAGTATTGATCACGGCTTGTGGCTACCAGGCCTATCGGGTGAAAATTACCCTGGGTGCTATAGCCGTGCAAGTATCGGGCACCTGGATCGGGGCCCAGGCTTACGGACTACAAGGCGCTTTGTTTGCACACCTTGCTGCAGTTGCCTTCATTTTAATTGGCTACGCCACTTTTTCAGAATTGAAAATTCTAAAAACAAAATCACCGATATGTTAATAGTAGTGCTCGGGCCGGACGGCTCTGGAAAAACTACTTTGGCCAAAGGCCTGGCCAATGCTTTAGAGCAGGGTGAATACCGCTACCTGGGTCACAATACCAACCGCCACTACCGGGTAGGGCAACACTGGATGGCAAGCCTGCCCAATCGTTGGTTTTGGGTGCGTGGCGTAAGAAAACTGTTGGTGTTGTGGAACGATTGGCTCGATCACCGTACCACACCCACCGAATTGACCATTGCCGACCGCTGCTCGGTAGACTGGGTAGTGGGCAATCGCCTTTTCGGGCGCAAAAGCTGGCGGATGTACCAATGGCTGGTGCGGTGGTTTCCCAAACCCGATTTGGTGTTGTTGCTGGAAGGTGATCCGGAGCTGATTCACCGCCGGAAACCCGAACATCCGCCGGCACGCCTCACCACCCTCATGCGCCTTTACCACCACTACCTGTTGCAGGAAAAAATTCCCTTTCGAACCATCGATACTACACAAAACAATGTTTCCGAAGCCCTGGGCATCGGAACAAAATACATTCACCAACTCATAACACGATGAAAAATGTGATTACCAACACCCTCGACCTTATGCAGGCTGGAGGCATTCGTTATTATTTGCTGCGGCCGGTCGACCTTCGGGAAGAACTGCCCGCCGAAATAGACCTGATTGTTCCTAAAGAAGACCTGCCTGCCTTGTGCGATTTGTTGCGAAAAAAAGAACAAGGCGTTCGCATCAACACCTTTATCGCCAAAAACACAGTGCAAATTCATTTGGGCCAGCTCACGCTGGACGTCAAAACCAAATTGTGTTTTTTGCCCACCAAAACCTTAGAATTTTTTGCCCTTCCGCCATTTTGCGGTTACCGCATTACCGATGAGCAGCTGCTGATTCCCGATACCGGGCACGCCTACCTTTTTACTTTTTGGTCGTTGCATTTGTTTTTGGACAAACACCGGGTAGAAGACAGCAGCAGCTTTCACATTTACCTCCAATTCTTTGCCAATCAACAAAAGTGGGTGCGCCACCACCATTTTGAACATTGGGCCGAGCGAGTGTTTGGTGAAAATGCCAAACACTTCATTTTTCTGGTGGATTTGCTGATTACCGATGGCCCCGATGGATTGCCTTTGGGCTACCAACACAGCGTGAAATCGTGGTGGAAAGAAACCCACCCGCTACAAAACTTTAGTTATTACCCTCAAAAATGGAAATATGGAATTTACAGAAGACTTGGGCTCAGCACTTTCCAACAGCTTCCGGCAGCTCAATCTGCCTAAGGGAGAATACTTTGTATTACCGAATCAATCGGAGCCGGCCTTTTTGTTGCCGGCTCATGATGCATTGGTATTTAAGAAATCGTTGAATTATTTGGTGCCGCGTTCGGCGGCTGCCCGTTGGAAGAAGAGGGCTTTGAGTTACGCTCCGTGGACTACCTTGCAACGGCATTTACCTAAATGCTATGTGGAGGGGGCTAACACCACTCACCCGCACTTGCCACGACTCATTATGCCATGGAATCAGGGGCCAGCCGAAAAGCTCACCTGGATAGAGGAGGAAGAAAAACAAACGGTGGTGCGAAAAGCTGCACTGAGCGAACGCTCTCGAAAACTAATCCGGCAAGAAAAACGCACCCTTGCCCAATTGGCGAATACTGAGTTGCCCAATGGCATTGGCGTGCCCGAAGTGTTGGACTATACCCGCAGGCCGGGCTTTGATTTGCTCACTACCCGCTACTATTCCGGGAAACCGGTGAAGCGGGTACCTTTTAAGGTACTGGCCTTTTTTACTGAGCTACATTCGGGGGAAATGATTCCCCTTCGGGAGCACCCTTACGTAGAAAATGCCTTGGCCCAATTGTACTTCAAATTACGGTCTTTGGGGTTTGAAAAATTGATTAAAGATTGCAGCAATGCAGCGATGTTTTTTCGATCGCGTGAATTGCCCGTTGGTTTTCAACACGGTGATTTTACGGTTTCGAACCTGATTAAAACCCATGCGGGCCACTACGTGATTTTAGATTGGGAAGATGCAGTCTCGAACAGTTTACCGGTGGATACGGCCTACTTTAAGTTGCGCCAGGTGATCGATGGTAGAAAGAAACTTTCCATTGTAGGCGTTTGGGACTTTTTGGCGGTGCTCCATTATTTTCATTTTCAGACCAAAAAAGGCAACTACACCCAAATAAGACGGGTGGCCGATCAAATTGAGTGGCGCTACTGCTAACCTTATCAAGCTACTAACAGATGTAAGAAGGGCCGCGGAAGTGGCCCTTTTTTATTGGGTTGATATTCTACTTTTCCATTCTGAAACTTGACCAATTACTAAAATATCATGAGACAAAATTTACTGAAAATAAGAGCTGCGTTATTGCTCTTAATCGTGGCCTGTTTTTCGTATCCTCAAACAACGATCGCCCAGGTAATTCATGTAGTGAGCACTTACAATTTTAGAGGAGTGCCAGACAACTTAGATCCAACCAACGATGTAATTGACGAACTTTTTCTAGATGACATCAACCTTTCATTGCCTGAAAGGAAACCGGTACCTACCTATAATTCTCACTACCTGGCCAATGGAAACGAAACCAATGTAGTGATGGCACAAACCGGAGAAGTAATTGTCACGTTTGTGCACGAAGGTGCGGGTTGGAAAAATACCTTGGGTTATTATACATACGATACGGCCAGTCCTCCGGCAACTTCTGCAGACATTGACACTATCCATATCATTTACCCCAACTCTTCTTACCTCTATGGAGGTGGTGGTTTGCGCTCGGGCAACCGAGTAAACTTGGGCTCTTTTACCGCCGGAACCGGCATAGGTTGGGTGTTGATTGCCCGGGGGTGGAACCGGGGAGTAACCAGCGGTATTTACCGGGTGTATTCGGAACCAGATTTCAACCCGGAGACCAATCCAAGTTTGCGTCAACACAATGTGATGTTGCGCGACCCCAACCGTAACCTGATATTGATGGGTTTTGAAGACATCAACCGGGAGTGGGGCTCGTGTGATAACGACTTTAATGATGCTATTTTTTACATAAAAACGGATCCGGTTACTGCTTTGGGTACCGACAATTATCCGAGGGTAGCCACCACTAATTTTCCTTGCAATTCGGTACCGGAGAACCTGCAGATCACCGAAGTGGGTAAGTTTAGGGTCAATGCTTGTTGGAACACCATTCCCGGTGCCTCAACGTATCGCTTTCGATTTCGCGAAGCCGATGGCCCAGGGCCTTGGCAAACCCGTACCGTCAATGCTCCCGATACTTGCATCGACTTGCGGCACGCCATTGAATGGTGCAACTCGCTGAGCCCATGTACGGATTATGAATGGCAAGTGAGTGTGGCCTGCAACAATGGGGTGCAAACCGCCAATTCCTTGTCGCACCGCTTTATTACATTGTGCGATTGCTATGAGCCAACCGGCCTCACTACGATTAACATCAGTGATGATTCAGCTACTTTGAATTGGAGCTTGTCTACCAATGGGGAATACTACAAAATTCGATACCGCGAGAAAAACGGGCCGGGTGCCTGGGAGTTTCGTACCCTGTCGAATGTTTCGTCCCACATCATTACCGGGCTGCAGCCCAACACCACTTATGAGTGGAACGTGAGCGTGGTGTGTGAAGATGGCTTGTTTTCGGGCAATGCGCCAGCAGGCGGATTCCAAGAGTTTACTACCACTAACGTGGGCGGCCAGCGCCTTGGCCAATGGGCCGATAGCCATTGCTTTTCGGACCTGAATGAAATTGATTTTAGTGCTCACCAGGGCATCAGCACCTTGGAAGGAGAAGAAAAGCGGGTGTTGCTCAAAGATTTGAACAAAGATGAATTGCCCGACTTGGTGGTGGCCTATGGCGAGGATCAATCGAAGGTGTCGATCTTCCTCAACGAGAGCCAGAGCGACCGCACACGCTTCAGCAATCCGGTACACTTGGATGCGGTGGCTGGCATTCAATTCATCGATGTGGGCGACCTCAACGGCGATGGCTTGCCCGACTTGTTTTATTCGGACTACAAAGGTTCTTCGTTGCATTACCACCTAAATGCCAGTGGTGCGGGTAACATTGCGTTTGGTCCTGCATTGGAGTTGTATACCGGTATCGCCCCCAAAGGAATTGGTGCAGCAGATTTTGACGACGATGGAAAAGTAGATTTTGCCATTGTGCATTTTGGCAACGATCGCCTTACCACTTTGATGAACACGACGGAAGGAGCATCCTTAGCATTTGAGCTGCGCAAAAGTTTCAAAACCAGCCTTATGCCAGAGCAATTGTTGCTGTCTGACTTTGACCAGGATGGCCTGACCGATATTGCGGTGATTGGGGCAGAAGAGGCCTTGCTTACCGTTTTCAAAAACCGCTGTACCGCAGATACGGTGCTGTTTCACGGAGGTAACTTCCGATTGGAAGGATTGCCGGTAGCCATGGGCCACGGAGATTTTAACCAAGACGGAAAGCCCGACCTCGCCGTGGTAAGCGGAGAAGGCAAGCTCTTGCAATTGTTTGAAAACAAAGGCCAGCCCGGTAACAACATGTTTGTGAATGTGCATTCTTATCTGCTAAACGAGCAAGCCAGTGGCGTGAGCATGGCCGATGTGAACTTTGACGGCTACACCGATTTGATGGTGAGCTACGAAGACGCTTCCGGCGTAGCAGTGTTTCAACAGCTCTTGGGCCAGGAAGGCGACTTCTCGGCACCTCGCGAAATTAGTGTGAGCCAGGCGCCTTATGCGGCCTTGCCCTTGCAGTGGGAAAACAAGACTACAACCGATCTGCTGGTGGCCAACCAATCGGCTTCGGCCCTGGGGATTCTCAAAAACACTACTCCCGAAACAGTACTAACTCAGCCCGAAGATGCCAAGGTGAATTCAGGCAGCAATGCCTATTTCCACATCGAAACTTCTACCGGGTTGTGGACCTATCAATGGCAAGCCAAAGAAGGGGAACACTTCTATGATTTGACCGACGATCAACGCTATCAAAATGCCACCACACCAGAACTCACCGTGCTGGAAGCCGATGCCGATATGGACGAGACGGTTTACCGTTGCCTGGTTTTGATGGACGGTTGTGTTTATAAAATCTCGGAGCAGGCACGGCTCAATGTGGCCTCTGCCTTGGCCGATGCTGCCGATGCCTGGATGGTATACCCCAACCCAAGTTTGGACAATGCTTACCTCGTAATTCCCGCCGACGTACTGACCGAATCGGTGTTGCGGGTGGAGCTGCTCGATCAGGAAGGCAAGCAAGTGTTCCTTGAAAGTTGGAATTTGTCGGAGGAAGGCAACCACAAAGCCTTGCCCATCAGTGGGTTTGCCAAGGGCAACTATTTCTTGAAAGTATACAACGAAGACGGCAAACTGCTGTATTCAGAAAAAGTGGTAGCCCTTTAAAAGGGGCTGCCGCCTTACATCAACTATTAAAACACACACGCACATGAAAAGGCTCGCTCGTAGAATCATGATGGTCGTTGGTACACGGCCCAACTTTGTGAAAATCTCGCAATTCGAAAAGGCATTCAAGCAGTATCCCGGTTTGTTTGAGTATACCCTGGTACACACCGGACAACATTACGACGACAACATGTCGACCTCCTTTTTTAGGCAGTTGGGCATTCGAAAACCCGATTTTCAATTGGGGGTAAAACAAACCGAGCCTACCTTACAAACCGCTGAGATTTTGTGTCGCTTGCAGCCCGTAGTGCGCTCGTGGAAACCCGATTTGATTCTTTCGCCGGGAGATGTAACCTCTACTTTGGCAGCAGCACTCACGGCCAACAAGATGGGCGTGCCCTTTGCACATTTGGAGAGCGGTTTGCGCAGTTTCGACAAAAGCATGCCGGAAGAACACAACCGGCTGATGGCCGACACTTTAGCCGAATACCACTTTGTGAGCGAAGCCAGCGGAGCGGTGAACCTATCGAAGGAAAACAAGGCCAGCGCCAACATGGTATTCGTGGGCAACACGATGATCGATACCCTGGTGGCTTTTGACGATGAGATTTTGGCCAATCCGATTTTGGAAGAGCTGGGACTGGAAGAAAAGGGCTATGCTCTGCTCACCATGCACCGGCCCGGTAACGTAGATAACTATGAAGGACTTACGTTTTTGAACCAATTGATCGATCGTTTGACGCGAGATATGACGGTAGTTTTTCCCGTGCATCCACGCACCCAAAAACAACTGGAAAAGGCTGGCCTCTGGGATTTGTTGCAAGCCCGTGAACGGGTGGTGATTACCCCGCCCAAAGATTATTTTGGGTTTCAAAAGTTGATTGCCAGCAGCAAAGTGGTGCTCACCGACAGTGGTGGCATTCAAGAAGAAACCACTTTTCGAAAAGTACCTTGCCTCACGTTGCGCAACAACACCGAGCGGCCTTCGACCATTCGGTGGGGAACCAACCAACTGGTGGGACAAGATTTTAAACTGCTGGATAAATACCTGGAGGAAATAGAAGAAGGCACCTTTAAAACGGGTTCCATTCCACGTATGTGGGATGGCAAATCGACCGAACGGATTGTGAAATGGCTTTACAGCCCCAACCGTTACCTGGAGTTTTATCCAGAGGAAGTGGCCCTGCCGCGCCAGCCGGAGAAAACACATTTGAAAATTGCCAAAAGCAAAACCCGGCAGTTGCAACATGTAATGCGGGTAAGCTAAGCACAGAACGATTGATTGGATAGAGTAGACGCGGATGCAAAGCACCGCGACTGAAGACAGGGTAGTTGAATGATACCGCCGGGAATGCAGTAAAACTGTGTTCTCGGCGGTTTGGTTTTTTACAGTTCACACCACTATGTCATCGGACTAAAGGTGGTATCCTTATCAGCACGAAAAGCAACCACCTCCTCGGGCGGGATGGTTTTTTTGTAAAAGCCGTTTATGCAGGTTATCTGCAGCATGTCATCGATAGTGGATCGTAGTTGCAAACTACGATCAGATTTCGGCCATGGGAGGTCACTGCAGGGTGTAGTTTGCAACTACACCCGGTTATTATTTCTCATTGGTAACGCATTGAACGGTATATCGATTAACGTTCAGTCCTCTTAGTTGCCGGTTGAGTTTTTTGCAAATGCTGTTTGTGCATGTCATCGGCAGCATGTCATCGATAGCGGATCGTAGTTGCAAACTACGCTCTGTCCACTGCAGGGTGTAGTTTGCAACTACACCCAGTTATTATTTCTCATTGGTAATGCTTTGAACAGAATATCGGTCAACGTTCAGCTCACTTTGTTACCGGTTGAGTTTTCTGCAAATGCTGTTTGCGCGTGTCACATGCAGCATGTCATAAATAGCGGATCGTAGTTGCAAACTACGATCAGGTTTCGGCCATGGAAGGTCTCATCTTATTGGGTCAAATATTCCCATATCCATCCGTTCCTGAATTAATCAGGCCGTTGCTGAACTTTACTTTCAGGTTCGTGCACAAGGTTGAATACTTGTGGTGAAGCCGATTACCCACCGGCCTGCGGGAAAGCCGAAAACCGAAGACAACAGTAGGCCAACCAATTACCCAAATCTTATGAAAAAAGTTTTATTCGGATGCATGGGCGTCCTGTTCGCTGCCACGGCACTGGCACAACCTTTCAACAGCTCTTATACTTACAGCAGAACAATCAATGACAATTCTGAAGGGCATCAGCTCATAGTAGAAGGTACCCAATTCAACACCATTGGTGTAGCCACACAAATTTTAGAACCGGGAAGCACCAATAAATACGACCTGCTCATCACCCATACCGAACCCGACGGCACGGTCATCTGGTCGAAATCGTATGGCGTGTTTGGCCGAAATGAGAAAATTGGTGCCCTGGTAGAGTCTGACGATCAAAGTCTTTTTGTGTTGGTTGGTACTGCCGAGAATGCCCAGGGAAACGAAGATTTGTTGGTGCTGGGCGTAGAAATCGCTACGGGCAACATTGCCTGGGAGCACGTTTATGGCAATGCATTTTCCATCGAACGTGGAACGGCCATTCTTTCTACCGGAAACGAACAAGGCTATCTGGTAGCTGGCACCACCACCAACGGACCTAATGGCTTCCAAAGGGCTTATCTACTGCGCATTGATGCACAGGGAGGGGTGATTTGGGAAAAACGTTACGATCAAACACAAGGCTACCAGACGCTTAGCCAACAAACGCCCTTGCAAATAATTCGTGCGGTGGGCGGTCCGGTTCGTCCGTCTTTTTCCTACGAAGGGTGCTTCTATGATGGAAAACCGCACGATTACATTGTAGTGGGGAATTACCGTGACCTTACAAATCCCTACATCAACATCGACATTTTTGCTTTTGCCTTTAGTGGAGACGATGGTGCCATGCAATCGCCATACTACACCTACAACCTGAGGCAAGACAAGATGAGTACCCGCCCCAAAATCCTGGCGCACAACGATGAATATTACATCACTTTTGACAGTGAAGATTACTTGCCCGGTTTTCATGGACAAACGGCTGGTTTCTTAAAGCTGAATGCACAGCTTTTCCCATTGCTGGGCAACCACTATTTTTCCATGACCAACCATCGAGACTTTAGAACCCTGGGCGCTTTTGTGAATCCCAATGGGCAACAATTGGACATTGCCATTCAACTGGATGATCAAATCACCCAATCCAACTACACGGCATCCACCGGATTTTTCTCAGTGGATTTGAATGGCGATGTTGTCAACTCTAATTTTTTGCTCCACTACAATGTGGGGGAAGAAATGGGAGGCGAGTTTTTTGCCCGTAAAAGCAATGGCTACCTCATCGGCGGTTTAGGCAACCACAGTTCCAGCGCCACCCCATCAGGAGGTCTTTTCATCTATTCCACCGATTTTTCTGGCAATTCCAACAACTTGTGCGATGGCATCAATTTTATCGACAATGTTCGTGGGCCGTTGTTTTGCAGTTCGGAGGTGTTCACCGACAATAATTTTAGTGTCCGCATGCCCATTAGTCTTGATGTGACCAACGAGACCGGCGATATTTCCAATTGCTTGCAAGGTGATTTTTACCAGTTTCGCAAAGCTGCTGTGGCTGACGAGGAAAACGCAGCGGCCGCTCTTGCGGACCAAATATCACTTTTTCCCAATCCCTTGGTGAACGGAGGAGCCGTTACCCTTACATGGCAAGATATGGCAACCCAGCCCCGTAGTGTTGAAATTACCAATGCCTTGGGCCAAGCGGTAGCTCGCATCAACCTACTTAGTGCTTCTACAAGTGGTTCAGAGCGCTTAGATGCTAAGTGGTTTACCCCGGGGTTGAACATCGTGATGGTAAAGGATGATGCCGGACAAATTATTTTTTCTGAGCGGGTGATTTTGCAATAAGGAATTACAACAAATCTTCAATGATTTGATCGGGAAGGGGAGGGCATGGGCACAAGAGGCTGGCCCTCCCCTTAATTGTTTTAGAATTTTCCCGCTTCATTTGAAAAGCGTTAATATTTTTTACCTTTATCAACATCATTTACATCAAAATCTGCACCTCATGATCATTTCTCAGCATCTTTCTCCTTAGTCCTGGGCATACGCTTCGGATTAGCGGTCTCAGCACCGTTTGTAAACCTTATTGATCGTAAAAAGACGCCCACCAACCAATCAAACGAATGGTGGGTTGTTGCTTTTTGTGGCACTCACCAACACCCCTAATTCACCATGAAGTCTTTGAACTTAAACCATCAGAAAATTACCACCCTTACCAAAGCCGAACTCACCAATATCAAAGGAGGCGGAGAAAAAAACTCGAACCGGAAGATGGGCAATTGCGGATATTCCCGCAAACATCCAGGACGTCCAAATACCGCTGACCCGTATTGCCTACCCAAAAATGCTGCCGCTGTTGGGTTTCAGCCCGCAAGAAACGGATCTGCCTCTGGAAATTAAACACTCGCTTACAAAAGCCATTTTTAATCCTTTTTTATTCATCCTTTAATTTGTGACGACATGTTAAAATTGCACAAACAAAACATCACCACCCTTAGTAAAAGCGAAATGAACACCGTACAAGGTGGTGGCTACAAACGTTCGCAACGCAAAACCGGACACTGTGCGTATTCTTACAACCATACTAATAATACCGCCACCAGCTGTAAGCCAAGGCGTGCAGCTGCTCCTGGTCCCGTTTCACCCACTCCGGTAACGCCGGGTTCCTAAGGGGAAATTTAATTGCCTGTGCTAAACAAAGCAGGGAAAACCACTTGCAAGGGCCTACCCGAATTTCGGGTAAGGCCCTTTTTTGCTTTTGTAGCGCATCATTAGTTGGCCTTCATTACTACTTCTGAGTATCGGGAAATAAAAATTGAAACCCCATGTTGCGTTGTTCAAGAGTCTTCAAATTTCCCTTGAATGGTTTAACGTTTTAAGACGCAATGCCTTTTGAACAAAACATTTTGAGTCAAAACGGGATGAGAAATAAAAAAACATGGCAGTATAAAATCGGACCACTCACTGAAGAGCAGTCCGATTACCGTTGAGCTTAAAGCTCCTGTAACAATTCAATATGCAG
>ERZ1740068.81-NODE-81-length-60673-cov-25.880019_pt1 | contig 60673 bp, 50 predicted proteins | sample MGYA00581735_ERZ1740068 | MGnify/ENA primary metagenome ERZ1740068 (study PRJEB43018, sample SAMN04849740) | marine metagenome | isolation source: floating plastic debris | place: Pacific Ocean | collected 2008-08-30 | study: EMG produced TPA metagenomics assembly...
CGTTCGTGACTGGCCACCCAACTGCCGCTGATATCACTTGTTTCACAACACCTCTGTTGAATATTGAATCCCGTTCGGGCGCTAGTGCAAGGTCAGATCCTAGGTTTCGGATTGTCGATCTCTAAAGACTGGCCGTGGTAACTATTTCGGCGGTTGGCCACTCTAAGCTTTTGTCTTGACGCTGCACTAGCCCCACTGGCCTCTAGAAACGGCGCGGTGGAAATCTCACAAGGCCGCACCTACTATGCCACCCCACAGGAACATCGAGACCTGACAGGCCGATCGCTAAAACGAACTCCGCAGCTAGCTGCAACTTCTGCCGCTCCGGCAAGCCGCTCTCAAGCAAAACGCGCGTCAGCCATCAAAACCTGAAGAAAATAGCGACTAAGCAGCAGCGCCGAGCATCGAAGCATCGTCGCGCAGGTCGAACACGCGATCGAGCTGAGTCAGTTCAAAAATGATACGAATCGTGGGCGAGACCGAGCACAGCACGAACTGACGACCGATATCTTGGGCCAAACGCAGTGCCGAAACCAAGGCCATCAGACCGGCGCTATCGAGCGACTCGGCTTTTTCCATGTCCACAACGACCGTCGAAGTCGATTCCGAGCGAACTGCCGATGCTAGACGGTTGGTCAGCTCAGTTGCGCTGGACGCATCCAGGTGGCCTTCAAGGCTGACGAGCGTGTAGTTGGAAGCTTGGATTTGCACGGCTACAAGTTCCTCTTAAGGAAGCTGGGTTTGTTCTGGTGTTGTTCTAAACATAGGCGACGCTTTTCGCAATCGCCTAGCGAAAAAAGCCGAGTTCACAGAAGCTTTGTGATTCAGCGACTTATATAAAGCTCGCGTGAAGCATAGGTATTTCTTCGGTATCTTAAGACACCAAAATATGCTTGTCGCGCGTGCGAAGTCGTAGGCGGGTCACGAGACGAATTCGTCTAGCGATCGCCGTCACATTTGCCGGGTTATCTCGATCGCAATTTATTTGTGACGACTGCGAGATGATGAATTAGAGGCAAGTTTTGAAGTATGAATCCAACAGCACCTCCCATCCGTCAACTCGTCGAGCGAGCATTGCACCACAAGTGCCTCACCCTCGATATCGAAGAGCAGATCGGCCGCGAGCTAACGCGGCTGGGATATATATCCGAAGCCGACTTTGAGGCGCTAGAGCTGCTAATGGACGAGATGGATCGCGGCCACATCCAGGCGGTCTCCAGTCGCTAGCACGCCACATTGGCTATTACTGTAAAACGGTCTGTTTCCGTAACCGGTCGCGCTGTACTTACGATCGTAAGTACAGTCGTTTTTAGATTTTTTCGATCGGCAGAAAAATCGAGATCTCCAACCCGAGCCCAACGCGATTCGCGCCTGAGACTTCTCGTTATTTCAAGCGATTTTTTGTCGCGATCGCCCGAGTTGAGTTAGCCGCCGAAACTGCGAAAAATTACGTAGGCCGATTTTTTTTTCGTACGTAGTTTCTCGATCGACAGTCGTCGTGACTGTTTGGCGATCGAGAGTCCTGAGGGGTGAAGATCGTCTTGCTAATTTCGGGCGGATGCAGTGTTGTTCCGAAGGCCGATATTCGGTATCGTACGGGGGTTGCGCGCCCATTGGCCGTCAATTTTTAATGTCCAGCCTTCAGTCCGAAATTCAGGAAATTCGCGAGTGCATCCAGGCGCTGCAAAGCGAGCGGGCGGCGCTCCAGCAGTCGCCGACTCCGCAAATCTCCGGCGATCGTCCGAGCGATATCGTACGTGCTTGTCGCGATCGGGCGCGGCTGACCCTAGAGCAGTCCGCGGAGCTAAAAGGCATTGACGACGCGATCGCTGCCCTCGAGGCCGAGCTGCTCGAGCGCCAAGCCTCGCAGCTCGCACTGGGCGACTCGCGCGAAAACCAGCGGCGCGCCGAAATCGAGCGCGGCAAGCTGGCGGCCCAGCAACATGCCGAGCGCATCAACGAGATCGCCGCCGAACTGGCGACAGAGGTGCGGGCCCTGCGCGACATCGCCGATCGCCTCAGCCCGCTGTACTGGGACATCGAAGGGCGACCGTTTATCACGGGCTTCAAGCGCGTTACGGTGCCGCAGGTGCGCTCCGATCGCCGCGTCTGGACGGTGGTAAATCGCGTGGTCTAGCTTTTACAGTTTCGACCGATCGCAAAGCTCTCGCTACGCCGCGCCGGAAAAGACTCGCAGCGTCCGCGCCGCAGCCGTCAGCTCCCGCGCTGCGGCCTCGTCCCAAAACGCTTCGCAGCGCCGACCGGACTCTAAAATCATTTGCAGCGTATAGCGATCGGGGAAGCCTTCTGCTTCGAGCCAGAGAGTCCGGCTGCTGACTTCGCAGGCGACTCGCTCTGCTTCCATCAGTTCCGCCGCGATCGCCCGCAGCGTATCGGCTACCTGCTGGGTCAACCGACAGAAGTCACCGAACTCGGCTGCTGTCAGCTCGATCGCCCAACGATCGTCGCCTACCAGCCCGCAAAACTCGGCCGCGTCGGGATCCCAGCCGATCTGCCAGCCGTTGCCGCGCTTGACGATGCGGCGCGATCGCTCGGTGGGGCCGATCGGTTGGACTTTGCCGACCGCTCGATCGCGTGGCGTCATGCCCGAGGCTTCGGCGGCAGCTTCAGTTCTTGCGGTCGCGGCGCAGGCGTTTGCTTCGACTCGCTCTGTGCCAGTGTTGCGTCGTCGCTGTCAGGCGGCAGCATTTGCTCGTCAGCCAAGGCGTCACCGAAAGTCTCGCCGAGCTGCTCGAGAGCATCGAGAAAAGCCTGGTTTGCAGACGCGCGATCGGACAAAGAAGAGTTCATGGAAATCATGGAAATGCCATCGAGCACTTCCTACCCGAAATATGGCTGCCATCCTAAACCTAAAGTTTGTTCGTGTCTGTGATTTCGTACCGCTCCGTAACAAAACTACCCGCGCCCGCGTCTCTAGCTCCAATCGCCCACTGCCCACTGCCGATCGCGCTGCTGACTCAGTGTAGAAAGATGTAGAAAGACGGGTATCTTATGTCATGGGCGCGCGGCAGTCGCTCGGATCCGAGAATTAAGGATTCGAGAGGGTCGTGGGCTTTTTTTAAGTTTTTAAGATAAGGAGCGATCGTGAAACAACGCGGTGTAACAGTCTGGTTTACGGGCCTGAGCGGAGCGGGCAAAACGACAATCAGTCAAGCGGTATCCAAACGCCTGGTCGATGCGGGCTGCAAGCTCGAAATCCTCGACGGCGATATCGTCCGCACCAACCTGACTAAGGGGCTGGGCTTTAGCAAAGAAGACCGCGATGAAAACGTGCGCCGCATCGGCTTCGTGTCAACGTTGCTCACCCGCCACGACGCGATCGTTTTGGTCTCAGCGATCTCGCCTTACCGCGACATCCGCAACGAAGTGCGCGAGCGGGTCGGCAACTTCGTGGAAGTATTCGTAAACGCGCCGCTATCGGTGTGTGAAGACCGCGATGTCAAGGGTCTCTACAAAAAAGCACGCACGGGCGAAATCCCTAACTTCACGGGCGTCAGCGACCCCTACGAAGCGCCGGAAAACCCCGAGATCGAGTGCCGCACCGACCTGGAGTCTGAAGAAGAAAGCGTTGAAAAGGTGATCTCGACGCTGAAAGAGATGGGCTACCTCCTCGAGGACTAAAGTCGCATCATCGCAGCAACTGAGAAGTCGTAGCTTTCGCACCGTTCCCACGCTCCCGCGTGGGAATGCCGTTTTAGGCGCTCTGTGCCCCGTGACTCGACGCAGAGCGTCTACCGACGCATTCCAACGCAGAGCGCTGGAACGATGCTCGAAAATTTGCCAAAGCTTCAGAGACCCTATCCGAAGTTGTAGTGCTTGCGGACATCCGCGCGGATCTCCCACGTGCAGGACATCCCCATCGGAAACGTCACCAGATCTCCTTTGCCAAACGACACCGGCTCGCCACCGTCCGGCGTCACCACCACCTCACCCGCCAATAGGTAGCAGACCTCGCGCTCGTCGTACGTCCAGGGAAATGTCGAGGCTTCCTTCGTCCAGATCGGCCACTGCATGACGCCGAGTTCTTCGAGGCGATCGGGGCTCACCTGCGACTCGACGCGGATTTCCAAAACGGGAGAGACAGACATCGCAAAACCTCGCACTAAGATTGAAGAACACAGTCATACTAAATCCGACCTGCTGAAGTCGAACGCATCTTTCCGAATGACGCACTTCGACAGGCTTGGTGGCTGAGCTTAGTCGAAGCGCAGCGCTCTTTGACTCTTTCTTTGCAAGCGGAGCAGGCAATCATGGGACGAAAAGCCAAACTCAAACGCCAGCGCAAGCAGCTCGCCGAGGCTGCGCTGAAGCAAGCTCGAGAAGCTGCTGAGCCCAGCGATACCGAAGCGACTGAAGGCACCGACGACACCGAACAAAACGTTCCAGTCACCCGCGCTTTCCTCGATCGGATGGAGCGCCAAGGCTACTCGCTGAAAGCCGATAACCGCGCGCCGGACATCCCAAAAGACGAGCAGCCCAAGCCCCAACGCCGCTAACTTCAAACATCCAGCGAAGTCTCGATCGTCTTGCGCCACTCGCGGACGATCGCGATGGGGACGGTTAGCTCGATGCGATCGCCACTGGCTAGCGCGAATGCCAGATCGATCGTCGTATCTTCTTGCAGCTCGCGAATCACGTCGGCGAGGTCGAACTCTCCGGCGTTTGGCGGCAGCTCGCCGGTCTTCAGCGCGGTGGCCGATACGTCCGTAGCCTGCCAGCGCTGGCCGGTGCGGGCGGAAAGCTCGAGCGGCGATCGCGCCAGCTCCAGGCCGGGAAAGCCGACGATCCGCAGATGGATCGACTCGATTTGTCCGCGATCGATCCAGTCGAAAAACACGAGCTGCCAGCTCAGATCGTTGCGATCGCGCAAACTCCGCAGCGATCGATACATCACGCGATCGGCGGTGTCGGGATAAGCGTGGATCGACGCCTGCGCCGGGGGGGCTGCGCCGAATATCAAACCAGAGCTTAAAAACAGGCAGAGCAGGAAACCGATCGCCGCGATCGCGCGTCTTTGGTTAGACATCTGGAAAAGCGTCCGCTTGCGTTGACGTTGACTAGAAGAAGTCGGCATAGTTTCGACATGGAATGCGATCGCGCGCTCCATTGTGACGCAGATGCCGCTCTGACTTCCGATCGCAGGCGCTTCAACTTGTGCAAAACGCAGGGTAGAGCGCGATCGAAGTTGTTTGTAGAGGTAGATTGAGATGGAGGTATTTTCGTCGAAAAATGAACGATTCCTATAAATTCCCGGCAATTTTGCTACAGCACCGAGCTAAGGCAACCAAAAACTAACCGGCGCACGGCGGTGCGCCGATACCCGATTGGTTCACCATGCCCTATTCCGAAGTTCCATTTAAGACCGAGAAGCCCGTTTACTCCTGGGCGGGTCACGACCTGGCACACGACGAAATCCAGATGGCGCAAAACGTCGCCAGTCTGCCGTTCGTGTTCAAGCACGTAGCGCTGATGCCCGACGTCCACTTGGGCAAAGGCGCACTGGTCGGCTCCGTTCTAGCCACCAAAGACGCAGTCGTTCCAGCGGCGGTCGGCGTCGATATTGGCTGCGGTATGGGCGCAATCCTGACGCTCTACACGGGCGACGCCCTCGACGGCAAGCTGAAAAAGATCCGCAAGGAGATCGAGGCCGCGATTCCCGTCGGCTTCGAGGCCAACAAAAAGCCGGACAAAAAAGCCCAAAACTGGCAGGGCTGGCGCAGCTTTAAAGACCTGCACAAAGGCGTGCAGAATCTGCAAGGCAAAGCCAACAAGCAAATGGGCTCGCTGGGCGGCGGCAATCACTTTATCGAAGTTTGTCTCGATGAGAAAAACCGCGTCTGGTTGATGCTGCACTCCGGCTCGCGCAATATCGGCAACAAGCTCGCCCAGTGCCACATGTCTACGGCAAAACACCTGGTGCGGCTGGCCGAGCAGCGCGTTCCCGATCGCGACCTGTCGTACTTCGTCGCCGGAACGCCCGAATTCGAGGCGTACTGGCACGACCTCCAATGGGCGCAAGACTACGCTCGCCACAACCGCATCGTCATGATGGCGCGGCTCAAGGCGATCGTCGATCGTGCCCTCGGCGGCGGCAAGCCCTCCAAAAAACTCCTGGAGGTAAACTGCCACCACAACTACGCCGAGCGCGAAGTCCACTACGGCGAGGACGTCTACGTCACCCGCAAGGGAGCCGTCCGCGCCCGCGATAACGACTACGGCATCATCCCCGGTTCGATGGGGGCGAAGTCTTACATCGTCAAGGGCAAAGGCAACCTGGAGAGCTTCTGCAGTTGCTCCCACGGTGCCGGTCGCCTGATGTCGCGGGCGAAGGCGAAGCGCTCGTACACCCTCGACGATCTGATCGAGCAAACCGAGGGCATCGAGTGCCGCAAAGATAAAGGCATCCTCGACGAGATCCCCGCTGCGTACAAGCCGATCGAACAGGTGATGGCGCAGCAAAAGGATCTCGTGGAGATCGTCGCCACGCTGCGGCAGGTCGTCTGTGTGAAGGGTTAGCCACCCGTCACCCCAGAAGTCGAACTTCTCCGAGAAGTCCGGAGAGGTTCGACTTCTCACCCCCCGCGAGAACATCAGTTTCTCCAAGCAAAAAGCAGTGTCGATCTGCGCGATCGACACTGCTTTTCCTATCTTTTGTCCGGTGGACGCACAGCGGTACGCCCACCAGTCCAATACGCGATCGCGGCCAGAGCCCGACTACGCTTTGCGGCGGCGACGCACCAGCAGACCGCCGACGCCCACCAGTCCCAGCGCGCCGGTCGGTTCGGGGACGCTTTGCGGCTCTTCGAGGCCGAAGTGCGACTTGGCAATCTTGAAAGCGACGGTTCGGTTGCCCTGGAAGGTCTCTTTCTCGAAGCCCTTCAGCATCAGCTCTTCCATATCGACCATATCGATCGACGCGACGTAATCGCCCGAGTCGATGACGTTGTAGGGCTTGTCGTAGAAGGCTGCGCCATCTGCCCGCGAAATGTCGCCGTAGAGGTTCGCCTCGCTCGATAGGCGGTTTTTATCGACCTGCCGCTGGATAAACCGAGGGTCGTAGTCGTAGGTCGAGCGATCGCCATCATCGACGATCGAGCCGTAGCCGCGACGCTCGCCGCCGATCGCGGCTGCCGTCACGTTTTTGTAGAGGCCGAACTCCTCGACGCCGCCTTGGTTGCCGCCGAAGTGAATGCCGAACAGGTCGCCATTATTGCCCCCCAGTCCCAGGCCGCTGGCGTCGATCAGCAGGTCGCCCCAGCCGATTTCGTAGCTGCCCGTGTCGTACTGATACTGCGTAACGGGCGTACGTTGCTGCCAGCGGGTGATTACTCGTTTCTGCCACTTGCCATTTCGCTGACGCCAATCGGACAGCTCTTCGACATTTGCCGGTACTTCGATGCCTGCATCGATAGCATTTTTCCAGCCCATTTTCGGCTTGTAGCCCTGCGCTTGGGCATCGCGCGAACTCATGCCCTGCACGTCCTCAGGAACGAGTGCGGTGTCGATGTTCAGCCACTTATTGACCGTGCGCGTATTCAGCGCATCTTCGGGCGCTTCGCCGCTGAAATCTCTCCACTTGAGAATCTTTTTGTCACCGTCGTGGAGATTCATCTTGTGGGTGTTGATGACGAAATAAACGTCATCTTCGGTTTCCAGGAAGGCCGAACCGTAAAGCTCGTAGCGGTTGCCGCCGGAGTCGTCGCCAGTGGCGTCTTGGGTGTAGTACCAGGTGCTTGTCTCGACGGTTTGGTCGAGCTTTTGGGTCATCGAGTCGTTGAAGCACTCGAACGCCCAGGAGAGGCTAACGCCGTTAAAGCTGCCCGCCGAAGCGGGCGCGGCGATCGCGAGCGTACCGATCGCGCCGAAAGCGAGTGTGGAAAAATATTTTGGAAGCTTAGCCATGTACGTTTACCCGCTCTTACTGCGGGCGCGATATGTTTCGAGTGGCGGAGATGCACTTTCCGAAACGAGACAGATTACTCAGATAGCGACCGAAGCGAAGGGCGATCGACCGAAATAAAAGGCTCAGAGATATTGAAACAACAGCGCTCTTACTTTTTCTTTCAGTTGCTTTTCCCGAGCTTTTAACGTTCTAGAGCTGTCTTTCAACCTGACATTCATATGCTCGTCTCTGACCCGCCCTAACAACAACAGAGCAATTACTGAACTTTGCGATCGCGCATTTCTCAGTGAATCACGGGGAAAATAAAGGGAAGATAAAGCGTTAAGTGTCGCAAATTGATACGTTTCGATTCAGGAGCGAGCGCCGATCGTGGTGATGTGAAGGTGCAAGTACTTTGAGATCGCCCGGCAGCACTGCGTTTCACGGCGATCGGACGGATCGTTTCACCAGGGAAGCTCTGGACGATCGCGTCGATCGCCACTCGCTCAGTGACGATACTGCCGCAGCGGAAATTGCTCCCGTATTTCCCGAGCCTCGCGCCCGAAGTGGTGAGTCTGGTGAAGTCCTGAAATTTGTCCCCAACGTGACGTTGACTTAATTTTTCTAGCGCTCGCGTGTACGGAATTACCATCCGGCGAGGCGCTCGCGCGTCTTCCTGCGGGCGGAACTACACGCGAGGGATCGGTCGAGCGTCCGTTATCGCCCTGTTGGCGGCGCGATCGGTACTGGAAACCGATGTCGTTTTCGCTTCAATTTGCCAGCATTGCGATCGGCGGCAACCGTCGATTTTGCCGTGCTTTTGGCTCGTAAATCGCGACTGAGCGCTCGCCCACCACCCTGGCCACGATGGCTGATTCCCCCACTGTTAACCGGCGATCGCGAGCGTTAGACTTGCGATCGAAACAGGCGGTTGGGCCGGACGCGCTCGATCCGAACGCACTACTTGCTTCGCAGGAGTTAGCGCCAACGACACCGCAGCAGAAGTACAGAGAGAGGAAACCCCAATTATGACGGTCGCTCCAGTCAACATCGGAATCGAAGAAAAAGCCCGCGCAGAGATTGCAGAGGGCCTGTCGCGCCTCTTGGCCGACACCTACACGCTCTATCTAAAGACCCACAACTTCCACTGGAACGTCACCGGGCCGATGTTCAATACGCTCCATCTGATGTTTGAGGAGCAGTACAACGAGCTGTCGCTGGCGACCGACACGATCGCCGAGCGCATTCGCACCCTGGGCTACCCCGCGCCGGGAACCTACCGCCAGTACGCCGCGATGACCTCGATCCCCGAGACTGAAGGCGTCCCCGAAGCAACGGAGATGATTCGCCTGCTGGTGGAAGGCCAAGAAGCCGTCGTCCGCACGGCGCGCACGCTGTTGCCGCTAACCGATGAGGTTCACGACGAGCCGACGGCGGATCTACTGACCCAACGGATGCAGGTTCACGAAAAGACAGCCTGGATGCTGCGTAGTTTGCTTGCGTAGTCGCCGTTTCGACTCATGCATTGATATGCGATATGCATGAGTCTCGATAAGGGCGTGCTGCTGCACCCACTGAGTTCGATCGTTTCAGACAAAAAACGACGCCCCTCTGGTTAGGAAGGGCGTCGTTTTTTGGTCTCCATATCACGCGACGTAGAGCGTCTGGCAGGGCATTCCCACGCGGAGCGTGGGAACAATAGCTCGCCGAGCGTCTGGATTTCGCAGCTTAGTTTGCGGCGGCGGGCGACTCGGTCGCACCACGGCTCTTGCGGCGGGTCAGGGAGTTGAAGAGCATTTGACCGATCGCCAGGATCAGGTTGCCTTCTAGCTCTTTGAACATTTTCATATTCATACCGAAAGCGTCGTTAGCTTCATTGACAATGCGATCGGCGGTTGCTTCGTCGATCGGCAGACCGTCCATCGCTTGGCGATAGGTATTTTTGAAGGCTTTCTCGTCATCGATTGCGTCGAACTCGTAGAACGCCGTGCCGTTGCCGTCCTCGAGACCCATGCCTTTTTGGGCGATGTTTTTGAGGATTTGGCCACCAGACAGATCGCCCAGATAGCGGGTGTAGCAGTGCGCGACGAGCAGCTCGGGCTCGGTGTTGCCAATTTCGTGGATGCGATCGACGTAGGCCGTTGCTGCCGCTGACGGCGCGACTTGGCTTTCCCAGTCGGAGCCGAAGTAGAACTCCAGGTCTTTTGCGAGGCTGTCCTTACGGTTCAGTTCGGCGTAGTAAACCTGCGAGAGCACGGGATGCTCGCGGTGGCGCTCCATCTCTTCTTCGATCGCGGAGTACACGAAATACAGGTTCGCGGCCAGCTTGCGATAGGAATTTTTCTCGACCGTACCGCGCAGGAAGCACTTGATAAAGCCGACGTTCTCGGCCATCGTGTGAGACTTCTTCGTCCCTTCGCGCAGTTTGGTTGCTAGATTGCTGCTCATACTAAACGAGTCGGTGTTTTATTTTCGCGTTTCGATAACGTCCGCTTGCTGACCCTGACGATCGTCAAACTTCAAAAAAGTCCAAAGAAAATTTCGCAACTTTTGGAAGCTTTACCGATACGGGTCGAACAGAGATGGTCGGACGCTTGTGATAAAAATCGGCTTAGTATGACAGGTTAAGCCGATTCAATCGGGTTCGCCATTAAGAATATTTAACGCGAGCCAAATATTCATTGCAAAGCGCGGCCTGCGCGGCGAGATGCCGATCGCAGTGCAGCGGGGTAACGCGTCATAACGTTCTGCCCTATTGCGCCGCGCTTCTTGAAACGCGGCCTTCGGACAAGGCTCTATTTGCGAATTATTCTCATTATCGCGCAATTCTCGGTCAATTGCAGGTCGATTGCGGATCGAAGATCGTCGGCCTCGCGCCGGGCTTGCTGCGAGCGGCTTTCGGGTTGTTTACTTACCGATACAAAAGCGGCTGAAAATGCGATCGAGAATTGATTCGGTGACTTCTTCGCCGGTGATTTCGCCTAAGGCGCGGATAGCGTCGCGCAGGTCGATCGTCCAGAAGTCGAGCGGCAAGGCGTCGGCGATCGTCTGGCGGACGCGCCCTAGTGCCACACGGGCGCGGGTCAGGGCGCTAGCTTGACGCTGGTTGATGGCGATGTCGAGGTCGGCGGCGCGGATCTGCTGGGTGCGGGCGAGGCGAAGGATGGCGCGCTCCAGGTCGGCAATGCCCTTGCTTTCGGCGGCGGAGGTGGTGACGAGGCGATCGGCGAGCGATTCAGCGAGTTCTGCCGATAAGTCGGGCAAGTCGGCATGCAGTTTTGCGCCGAGCTGGTGGAGCTGTAGGGCTGGGGCGATATCGACTTTGTTGGCGACGAGGATAACGGGGCGATCGCCAACGCGCTGGTAAATGTCGCGCTCCGCTTCCGTCCAGCCGCGCGCCGCGTCGAACACTAGCAGCACCAGATCGGCCTGCCGGGCGGCGGCTTGGGAGCGATCGACCCCAATGCGTTCGACAGTGTCGGCGGTGTCGCGGATTCCGGCGGTGTCGAGGACTTGGATGGGGATGCCGCCGACCACAAGCTGCGATTCCACTACGTCGCGTGTCGTGCCCGGTAAGTCGGTAACGATCGCCCGATCGCTTTGACTCCAGGCATTAAGCAGGCTCGATTTGCCCACATTGGGCTGACCGACGATCGCCACTTTTAGCCCCGATCGCAGCAGTTCGCCTTCGCCAACGGTGGCCTCGATTTGTTCGATTCCGGCGATCGTCGCCTCGATCTGCCGGACGATCTCGGGCTCATCCAGCGGTGGCAGGTCGTCCTCGAAGTCCACCCGCGCCTCGATTTCCGCCAGCGCATCCATACAGGTCGTGCGAAAGTCGCGGATCGGGCTGGCCAGCTTTCCTTGGAGTCCGGCGAGGGCGGCCTGAGCGGCGGCGGGAGACTGCGCGCCCACCAAGTCGGCGACGCTCTCCGCTTGAGTGAGGTCGATGCGCCCGTTCAGGAATGCTCGCAGCGTAAACTCGCCCGCCTGCGCCAGCCGCGCCCCTGCTGCTACACACAGGTTCAGCACGCGCTGCACGGCGATAATGCCGCCGTGACAGTGGAATTCGGCCACGTCTTCGCGGGTGAACGATCGCGGCGCGAGCATCAGCAGCAGCAGCGCCTCGTCCACTAGCTCGCCATCGTCCGGGTCGCGGATTTTGCCGTAGAGGATGCGGTGGCTCTCCCAAAGTTGCTCTCCCGGCGCGTGGAAAAGCTGGCGGGCAATTCTCTGCGTGTCCGGCCCCGAAACGCGGACGATGCCGACACTGCCCTGTTGCGGCACGATCGCCGTGGCGATCGCCGCGATCGTATCTTTCGCAATGGCGTTCATGCGCGGTTCATCCAGCTTTTTTGGAAGGTGGGCGTCGTCCAGCCTAACCTGCCTGACAGTCGCGGATCCAGGTGCGTGCGGACTGAGCCAGCGTCCCCGAACTGCTGTTGACCGGCGGCGTCACCGGCTCCGGGTCGGGGTAGCCGCCCCAGCTCGATCGCGTCGTTAAAACGATCCAGCCTGCCGCGTCCCGCGTAAGGAAAATCTGGTGGAAACCCTGGCGCGTCTCCGACTCGTCATTGATGTAGGTACGCTCCAGCGTCGAAAAGAAAAAGCCCGTTACGGTTTCATTGCCGAACTCTTCCAGTTCTTCTGGGGTCAGCAACTCCAGCTCGCCCGCTATCAGCATCCGCGATCGGGGCCGATCGCGACTGTTTGGGCGACTGCGGATCGTCGCGCGATTGTAGTAGCCGGGTAGGTCTTCGAGCATGGCCGCACCCAGTTCGCCGATTTCCTGCGGGCAGGTGTTGGCTTCTTCGCGGCGATCGCGGCTGGGTACGTCGGGTTCGGAAAAGGAGCGGGCGGCGATCGCGGCTTGGCTACCGGCGAGCGTCAGCGCCAGGGTAATGGGCAAAATGGCTGCGCGAGATCGTTGCCTCGGCTTCGCGATCGGTTTGGCGAACCGAGAGTTTGTAACTGTCTTCATGTCGCTTGCCCGCACGCGCCAACGGCTCCTAGCCTAACGGATAGTCGCAGCCTCGCCCACGATCGAAAAAACTCAAAACACGCGTCGTTCCGACGCAGAGCGTCGGAATGCCCCCCAGACGCTCTGCGCCCCGCGATGCCTGCACACCCGAAAACGCACCCGAAATTCCCATGTCTCTATTCCTCTCCAAACTGTTGCCCCTGTTCGTCTATCCGCTGGGGCTGAGCTGCCTGCTGCTGCTTGCGGCGCTGGTGGCGGTGTGGCGCTATCCGCGTGCCACGGCGGCGCTGACGCTAACGGCGCTAATGCTGCTGGTCGTCGGCGGTAACGGCTGGTTTGCCGCCAGGGCGATTCGCTCCCTGGAACACACCTACCCCGTCGTCGATTTGCCTGCCGCCGATGCGATCGTGGTGCTGGGCGGTGCGACCCGATCGCCCGACGCGCCGCGACCCTGGGTGGAGGTCTCCGAAGCGGGCGATCGCGTCCTCTACGCCGCCAAGCTCTACCGCGAGGGCAAAGCGCCGGTCGTGATTTTGGCGGGTGGGCGCATCCGTTGGCGCGGCGGCAGCGGCTCCGAAGCCGACGATATGGCCGAGCTGATGCTGCCGATGGGCGTGCCGCGCTCGGCAATTATCGAAGAGCCCGATTCGCTCAATACCTACGAGAACGCCCGTAACGTCAAGGGAATACTCGAGCGCGAGGGCCTCGGTCGCGTTTTACTCGTGACTTCGGCGTTCCATATGCCGCGATCGATGGCGATCTTTCGCAAGCAGGCGATCGACGCAGTGCCCGCGCCCACCGACTTTCTAATTGCCGACGACTTCTTCGCGGCCAGCAACCAAACTGGAGCCGGAGCTATCCTCAGCCTCGTGCCCAGCGCGGAGAATCTGGCGGTGACCACGAAGGCGATAAAGGAGTATATCGGCGCGATCGTCTATCGGCTGCGGGGTTGGCTTTAAGGACAAGCGCAGCCGGATAGTGCAGACAGACGCTCGACTATACCGACATCTCGCCCAGGTACTTCGAGAGATACGGCGAAAAGACTTCGTAAATCAGCGTCAGCGGCTGGCCGTTGTGCCAGAACAAATAGTGCCGACCCCAAAATGGCCCCGAATGCTGAAACGCTTCTTCTAGGACGGCATTCGACCCGTGGCGGACACCGCGAATATCGCGATATAGCTCCGCGTGAATTTGCGACAGGTTGTCCCAAATCGGCGCTTGGCGATTTTGCAAGTACTCGTCGATATGGCTCGCTTCCCACCAGGACGCGGCATAGGCCAGGCGCTGCCCGGACGCCGTCCGCAGCCACACCTGACGCCGCAGTCGCGGGCCGGGAACCATCTGGATCGGTGAAGGCGCACCGTCGCGATCGTCGCCCACCAGCGACATATCGATCACGTCCACTTCCGTGCGCTCGCCGGTCAGTAGCTTTAGGTGGCGCGTCGGCGAACCGTCACCCAAAAGCAAAATCTGCCAGGCCGGGGCGAGCTGCGCGTGGGGAAGCCCGTCGCGGACGGCCTGTTCGCCACCCTCCCACCGAACATCGAGCGCGTTCCAAGTGGTTTGAGAAGTCAAATTAATGGGGGTGGCAGCTGTCACGATTGTTCATTTTTCTTAACGATCTTGTTCGTCATGATAGCGTTTGCTTCTACCCAGTGCTGGGCGCTCGACCGAACCGACCGAACGCGCCCAGCCGCTGTTTGCCTCGCCTCGCCCCTCGACTCGCCATGACCCAATCCGCCATCAAAAAGCTAGCCGGACAGCTGATCGTCTCCTGTCAGTCCCAGCCCGGTTCCCCGCTGAACGAGCCAAATATCATCGCGGCGATCGCGGCGGCGTCGATGCAGCGCGGTGCAGGCGGCGTCCGAATCGAAGGCCCCGATCGCGTCCGAGCCGTGCGGGAAGCGCTGCCAGGCGCGCCGCTAATCGGCCTCTGGAAACAGCAAATCGACGGCTTTTCGCCCTACATTACGCCGCAGTACCATCACGCTAAGGCAATCGCCGAAGCCGGAGCCGATATCGTCGCTCTGGACGCAACGCTGCGCGATCGCCCCGCTGGTGAAACCCTGGCCGAGATCGTCCGGCAGCTGCGCGAAGAGTTCGACGTAGCAGTGATGGCCGATATTGACTCGCTGGCGTCGGCGCAGTTCGCGATCGCGGCGGGGGTCGATGCGATCGGGACGACACTCTACGGCTACACCGAAGCCACCGAACAGCTCTCGCCGCCCGGATTCGAGCTGCTGGCGGATCTCGTCAAGCTCGTTGCCGAGCCGCGCGATCGCCCGGTCACCGCAATCTGCGAAGGCGGCATCGCAACCCCGGCGCAGATGGCCGAAGCGTTCGCGATCGGGGCGGACGCCGTCGTGGTGGGCACGGCAATTACGGGCATCGATTTGCTCGTCGATCGCTACGTGCGTGCTATCCCCTAACTTTGAAAAAATAGCGAACATTCGTCCGAAACCGGGGCGGCTTCGTCTGTATTGGGGAAATAGCACCCACACCCGGTCTTCCCCACTATGGAATTCACCAGCGTCTTGCTCGGCCAAGAGTTCAGCGGCCAGTTTTACGATTTCGGGCTCACCACCCCCGGCGCGGACAGCTTCAACTACGCCAGCCTAAACTCGACCCAAGCGAGCCAGCTCGCCAACTCCAGCGGCATCGATGTCGTCGTGCTGCTTGGCGGTAACGATAGCGCCACCGACGATGGCGGCAGCCGCATTTATTTCGGCAATGCGGGCAACGACACGATCGACGGCGCGGGCGGTAACGACACGATCGCCGCCGGTCGCGATGACGACTCGGTGATTGGCGGCGCGGGCGCGGACGTGCTGGCGGGCAATATCGGCAATGACACCCTAACCGGCGGCAGCGGCGCGGATATTCTCTTCGGCGGGCAGGACAATGACGTGCTCGACGGCGGCAGCGGCAACGACTCGCTTTCGGGCGATCGCGGCGACGACACCCTGACCGGCGGCAGTGGCGTCGATACGCTGACCGGTGGCGACGGCAGCGATCGCTTCGTTCTCGAAAGCGGTAACGGCCTCGATACGATTACGGATTTCATCAGCGGCACGGACGTGATGCAGCTCCCGAGCGGCGTTAGCGTCAGCGACCTGACCCTGACGAGTAGCGGCAGCGACACGATTATCAACGCTTCGGGAAGCGCGATCGCGGTCGTCCAGGGCATCGCGCCAAGCGCATTCAGCGCGGCGAATTTCGTCTCGACCGGCAGCACCAGCAGCACCACCGACAATTCGGGCTCCGGCTCCAGCAGTTCGGGCGGTTCTGACAGCGCGGGCAGCACGGCGCTCGATGCCTTCGAGGCAGAGGTACTGGCGCTGACCAACAGCTTCCGTCGCAGCAACGGCGTCGCGGAGCTAACGGCGGAAAGTAGCCTGGCGCAAGCCGCCGAGACCCACAGCCAAAATATGGCGAACCAGGATTTCTTTAGCCACACGGGCGCGGATGGTTCGAGCGTGGGCGATCGGGCCAGCGCAGCGGGCTACGGCTCGAGCTTTGTCGGCGAGAACATCGGCGCGGGCTACAGCACTCCAGAGGCGGTCGTGGACGGTTGGATTGACAGCCCCGGCCACCGCGCCAACATGCTCAATGGGGACTACACGAAGCTGGGAGTGGGTTATGCCTTCCTGGCGAACGATACGGGCAGCGAAAACTGGAACCACTACTGGACGCAGGTTTTTGGTTAGGTTACGGCCACTAGCTGCAGGCGTCGCGCGCGGCTTCGAGCGCGGCGTCTACGGCGGATTAGCCGCCGAGTTCGAGAAGGGACGAACTGAAGCTCGCGCAGGTGGTGGGCGTGGAAGAGGAACTCTCGCACTCGTCGCCCTGGTAGCTGTGCGAACCATCGTGGACGGCCTTACCGTCGAGCTCGATCGCCGACCCCCTTTTCTCTTCGCCTGAGTCGTTGCTGGAAATAAACGCCCACAGTCCAAGATTCGAGCACTGAGCGTCGTCGTTGGCGTCGCCTTCGCGAAGCGAATCGTGCGGCACACCCGGGCGAACGGCAAGCTCAGCCTTCATTGGCGACTTCAGGACAAATATAGTCTTGGAATGCTCTTACTTTGAGTCGAAGCGCTAGAACTGAAAATATAAGAACTCTGAGGGTCTGCTGAGCGACAGAAATGCAATCGAGGCAAGCACGCCCAAACAAGCACCCCAGTACCAGTTCATCTCGAACTTCTCCACAATCTCTTGCGTATTCGGCGAGAATCTGGCCGCCAGCCCGACGCAAACGAGCAAACTGCAATTCAGCAAAGTCCAAGCATTACTACCTCCAGGTAAACGGGCAAAAACCTCGCTAATGTTGCCCGACTCAACCGTCAAAATATTTAGAAAGTCCAGGCTCTCCAAGATTGAAAGCTTCGCCGGTATAACGATCCCTTTCGCACCCGCCATTGTCGAGAGCATAGACATCGCTTCGGGCAAGCTCTGCGATCGGAACAGCACCCAGGAAATCACCACGCATGCGAACGTTAAAAGGCGACTCACCTCTGCGGGAATGGAAATACTTAGCTGGCTCCAAATCCGATGTAGCGCGAGGTAAATACCATGCAGCCCGCCCCAAAGTACGAACGTCCAACCTGCCCCGTGCCACAGTCCGCCGAGCAGCATCGTCACCACTAGATTGATGTACTGCCGGATTTTTCCTTTGCGGTTTCCGCCGAGGGGAATGTAGAGATAGTCCCGCAGGAAGTTAGACAGAGTAATATGCCAGCGTCGCCAGAAGTCTGCAATCGATGTGGCTTTATACGGAGAGTTGAAGTTCAGAGGGATATGAACGTTAAACATGCGGCCAAGCCCGACCGCCATATCCGAATATCCAGAGAAATCAAAGTAAAGCTGAAACGTGTAAGCAAGCGCACCAAACCAGGCTTCGACGAAGTTAAGCTCGCCTGCATTACTAAAAATGCCCCCGACCCAGGGCGATATCGTATCGGCAATCAGTATCTTTTTCGCAAGGCCGAGGAGAAATATAGCGATTCCCGTCGCAAAGCTCCGCTGGGAGAACGTAAAGATCTGCTTATTTTCTAGCTCTGGAATTAGCTGGTCGTGGCGAAGAATCGGCCCTGCGATTAGCTGCGGAAAGAACGAGATAAACAGCGTGTAAACGACGGGATTGTAGTCACCAGCGTCGCCTCGGTAAGCATCGACCAGATAGGCGATCTGCGTAAAGCTGTAGAAAGAGATCGCCAGTGGCAGGACAATCTCCGGCACTGGCGCGTCCACACTGAGGATGCCATTTGCTGTCTTCACCGCGAAGCCAGCGTACTTATAGTAAGCAAGCGCCGCGAGATTGAGAACAATCCCGAAAATCATCAGCCAGCGAGCCCTGTCGCCGCCGGGCTGGCTAGCTTGAATTGCTCTCCCGATTAGGTAATTAAACGCGATCGAGCACAGCAGCAAGATGAGATACTCTGGTCGCCAGTAGCTGTAGAAAAATAGAGAAGCGAGGCAGAGAAACGCGATCGCCAGGTCGTACAGCCTGAAGTGTGAGAGTGCGTAGAATATGCCGACGACGATCGGGCAGAATATAAAGATAAATTCTAAAGAGTTGAATAGCATCGTTACCTCAAGGCCGATCGGTTACTGCACGAAAGATGAAAGCATTTCTGTATCTCTTTCAAGGCTGGAGTCGCGCCATTCTCTATATTTCTCCTGCTGTGACTCGATATGTTCGTCAACATTATCCGGATTGACGAAAGTCCCGAATTCCTCAAAATCGCTATCTAGTGCGATATCAAAGAGTAGGCGGCTAACGATCGCATTTCCCACGTGTGGACTAAAGTGAGATGTCTCATAGTAATAGTCTGCTTCGAGATTGATGTCTTTCGTTGTAATTGGTGTGATTCCGCTAAAGTCATACATTCCCTTGTCGCCAACGACTGCTGCGAGTTCTCTCAACCAGTCTTCTCGGATCTTCTCAAACCCCTTGTGGATGTTTCTATGAAATCTCAAAACATGTGCTGGTGTGACGAACACGAAAAACTCGATGTCGTTTTCTTCACAAACTTCAATTAAGCGCGCGATATCTTTGAGCTCGCGATCGAGGCTAGCGACAATACGCTGTCTGTCGTCTGGTGCGATAACGGACGGATCTTTTCCAATTTCCTCTAAAAATGAGTCTTTTGCTGCCAGCAGCGCCTTTTTGCTTGGTGCGTATGTTTGAAAGCCGCTCTGGGGATAGTTGACCGCTTCTGGCTCCTTGTAACTGCGTCGAACGGTATTGAGACTACTCATCAGCGTGCTCCACGAGAAGGCATATTGAAGAATGTCTTGATAGGCCATTCTCCGATGCTTCATTCGGTATTCCTGGAATCCCGGTTTGAATTTGTCGTTAGCGTATACGGCTTCAAAGTCAATTCCGATCAGCACTCTCTTTAGCTGAGGCTGATTTAGAATTGCGTGCTCTAGATACGATATATACTCGTACGGCTGCAAGGCTGGAATTCCGAGATTATAGACCTGGCTTCCTTTGGGAAATACGTCTGATTTGGGATCGAATCCAATCTCTATCCGTGACGATCCCATTATTACCGTGTCGAAGCTGTTGCGCGTCACATCGTACGCTTTGAAAGCTCTGTAGTTTTGATAGAGGTAGTCTTTTTTCTGGTTGAAAGACGGAAAGACTTTAGAGCCAAATATTCCATAGGCATCAACGATGATATTTATACCGCCTGCCGTGATGTTGGTAAGGCAGAAAAAGGCTACGAAAGCGACCCAAAATCTTCGAGCGAGCTTTTTCTCGTCTTTTTTCATTGGCTTCTGAACTGATGATTGAACGGCTTGGCTAACTACGGGCTCTATTTTGAAATTTTATTGGAGTCTTAAACAATCGTGCTTGAGGGCGATTTCTTCGTCGATCGAGCTTGTACGGGCGACAGCAGTGCAGACTTTTTCCATGCCACTTACCGCGAGCGCGAGCAATTTCCCGGATTGTTCTGCTAAGCGCTGCGCCGGTTCGGTATTTAGCATGGGAGAGCCTCGCAAAAAGTTTGTGACTTGCATGGTCAAGGTGCATCGTTCCGGGTGGCTTCTCTGTTGGGAAGTTGGCAGAGTGTAGTTTCACGGCTGCGTTCCCGTGCTGCCCCTGTTGAAAAAGAGGCTGTCGGATTTTGAGAGCTGGTAGAGTTCGTGGGCTGCTCGATCGCCCCGCGCTATGTCTTTCTCGATTGCGGCTTCTCGCAGTTCCCGTCGTAGCTCCGCCGATACTGTCTCCCAATCCGGCACGCAAATTCGCCGCAGATACTGCGCCTGGAATCGCAGATATCCGCCGCGCATTTTTGTCGAATACGTCTCCACGAACAGCCGCGCGATCGCCGATCGCAACACGGCCTGCAATGCCCGCAGTTCCCAGCACTCCGACGTAACGTAATACAGATTGTGGTGCGGATACAGCTCGCCGCGCTCGTAGACCACGTTGGCTTCGCCTTTAATATCGGGAATGAGTAGCTTCGGCGTCGTCGCGAGCTGCGGCCAGATGCGGTCGATCGTCCGATACCAGCGTGCCGGATTTTTCTTGGCGCAGTGCCGCTTGGCGATCGGTTCGCGCCGCGCTTCCAGGTAGCGCTGCAGCTTGGGATAGTGTGCCAAATCGACCAATCTGCCTGAGTCTGCAAAAGGATTGAGGACGCCTTTGCCGCGCCAGTGCACCTCACCAGAGACGATATCTCTAGTCATCGCGAGCGGCAGCTTGCGATCGAACTCTACGTCTAGGGCCTGATAGTTGCCAATGAAGTGCTTATCTGCGCCCGTCGCGACGCCGATGCCGACCTTGCAGCCTGCTGCTTCCAGGGTCGGGAACTGCGCTTCCAGGCGACGGACGAGCGCCACGCGATCGGCGGCGTCGAATAACCAGGGCTGCGAACCGCTGGCGATATTTTCCCGCTCCGAAATCCAAGTGAGCTGCTTCGGTAGAGCTTCGGCCTGCAAAGTCCGCGCGAGATTTGTCAGCGTCGTCCGATCGAGATCGACGTACTGCGCTAGCCGCGTCGCCCGCGAGTCCGCTGACTTCCGCCCGATGACCGTAATCGCCGGGTAAGCATCCACCTCATTCTCGAACGCCTGCACGCCGTCCATATCGACGTAAGTTTCCAGATGAAAATCCGCCGCGATAAATTCCCGCAGCGGCTGGCCGTAGCGGTTCTTCATCCAGCGATTCGCGCAGATAAAGCCCAGCTTTCCAGAGTTGGACAGCAGCGATAGCGATCGCTCGAAAAACGGAATGTAGAGATCGGCGCGATCGTAAATTGTTCGGTAGCGCCGCCGGTAGGCCGCGATCTGTGTTGCCGACAGTCGCTCCTGCCGCACGTACGGCGGATTCCCGATCGCGAAGTCGAACGCACCCGCGATCTCCACACTCAGAAAATCGCCCCGACACAACCAAGCATCCACTAATTTCGCCGCCGCCTCACTCGCAAAGCCTTCTTTGACGATCGGCTCCAGCAGCCGCGATCGCGTCTCGTCAAAGCTGGCCGCATCGAGTTCGATCGCCCGCACCGCCCCCGCCAGCGCCGACTCGTCCGCCCCCGCCGATCGCCACGCCGCCAGCAACCGTCGCGCGATCGGCAACAAAAATGCCCCCGCCCCAAAACACGGCTCCAAAATCCGAAATTCGTACAGCGGGCGATCGTCGGTGTACCCCACCAAATCGAGCATAAACTCGACCACCTCAGGCCGAGTGAACACTGCCCCCCGATCGATATTCGAGCCGCTAGCCATCCCGATCTGCGTCACTACCCGGACGCGCCATCACAGGCACACTGCGCTTCTCCAGACGTCGCAGCGCCACGCCACCCAGCACCGCCACCACCAGCGCCACCCAGGCCAAACCTTGCTGGAGCAGCAAAAATGCCCCCGTCGCAATGAGCACGCCGAACAGCAGGAAATTCGCCGCGATCGCCTTCTGCACGTCCCGACCCAAGTCCTGGATCGGCAGCAAACCCGTCGCGATCTGCTGCTTGCGCCAGCCGCTCCCGCCCGGACGCACTCGACGGTAAAACTGATTCAGCGTCTCCTCCGACTCCGGTGGCGTCAGGAACATCACTGAAATCCACAGCGTACAGACGATCGCCGTAATCGCCAGAATCCGGATGCCGTAATCCGACATCGGCACAACGATCCACTCATACATCCAGCTCGTTTCCGGCACGTCCCAACTGCCCGCTAGCGTTGCCAGCGTGCCGATGACAAAGCTCGATACGATCGCCGTCAGCTCCGCCGCCGCATTGACGCGCCACCAGAACCAGCGCAACACCAGCACCAGCCCCGACCCCGTCCCGATCGCGATAATCAACTGGAACACCGTGGCGATATCTTCCGCTGCAAAGGCCGCAACTGCACCCAGCGCCGTGACGATCGCCGACGAAACCCGCCCCACCATTACCAGCTTCGGCTGGCTCGCGTCCGGCTCGACGAAGCGCAGATACAGGTCGTTGGTGATAAACGACGCGCCCCAGTTAATCGAAGTCGAAACCGTGCTCATAAACGCCGCCACCAGCGACGCCACCACCAGACCCAGCAGTCCGGGGCCGAGGAACTCTAGCATCAGCTTCGGATAGCCCAGCTCCTTGTCCGCTAGGTCGGGGAAGACCACCAGCGCTGCCAGCGCCACGATAATCCACGGCCACGTTCGCACCACGTAGTGCATCAGGTTAAACATCCAGGCCGCTTTCTCCGCCTCGGCTTCGTTCTTCGCCGCCGCGAACCGCTGCACGAACTCGCCGCCACCGTCGCTGCGCCGCCACGCCCACCACTGAATAAACACGTTTGCGAAGAAGGCGCTGGCCGTAATGCCCGCTGCTTTCCCAAAGCCCAGCGCCCCGTCCTGCCAGGTCAGCGGCACGATCGACAGCACGTCGATATCGCTCGCTGCGCCCACCTTATCTACCAATGCCTGAATCCCGCCGACGCTGCTCATCGCGATCGCCGCTACCAGCAGCGCTCCAAACAGCGCTAGGAAAAACTGAAAAAAGTCCGTCGCCACCACGCCCCACAGACCGGCCAGCCCCGCGTACACCAGCACGAAAATGCTGACGCCGATGACGCTCAGTAGCTTCAGGTTGCCGTCGTCCGCCGCGACGCCCAGCCCTTCCCAAATTTCCAGCGCGTCTACGACTTTGACCATGCCCAGCATCGCGTAGCCAATCCCGATACAGTTCATCGGCACGGCGAAAATAAACGCCTTGACGCCGCGCAGCACCGCCGCCGTCTTACCGCCGTAGCGCAGCTCCGTTAGCTCCGCGTCGGTCAGCGCCTCCGTCCGCCGCCACATCCGCGCGAAGACGTAAATCATGATGACGTGGGAGATGCCGAAGCTCCACCAAATCCAGTTCCCGGCGATGCCTTGGTTACCGACGATACCGGTAATCAGCAGCGGCGTATCGATCGAAAATGTCGTCGCCGCCATGCTCGTCCCCACCAGCCACCAAGGCAACGAGCGCCCGGAGACAAAAAAGTCTTCGAGACTGTCGGAAGCGCGACGCGAGAGCAACAACCCGATCGCCATCGTTGCAACGAGATAGCCGATGACGATCGCCCAGTCGATAAACTGCATGGTAAAAACCTAACAGGGTCGGAGAAATGCGACCGCAGCGCGATCGTGCCGCAATTGTAACCCCGCGCGATCGGTAAACTTTTTTAACTATCTAACGGGCGATCGCAACGGGATTTCAGCGCGAGCGTAAAATGTTAGAGATTTTAAGATCTGTCGGTATATCGCTAACTTTTAGCGAGCTACTTTAAGATCGCATCCGACTTCGTTTAGCCTATTGGGAGACTTTCACATGACTGATGCATACACCGCGTCATTCCTGCCGTATATCCTCGTGCCGATGGCAGGTCTCGTATTTCCCGCCGTTGCAATGGGTTTGCTCTTCGTTTATATCGAAAGCGAAGCCTAAGCTCGCTCTGGCTTGCCACTCTTGCGAAGTCTGCGGCCCCACTCTACGGGCGTCCGCCAAGAGGCTGTAAGAGAGACTTGACTGAATTTTTGCTACCCGATAGGCAGCAGATCCAAAGAGCCCTGCAAGCAGTTCCGACAATTTACTGGCATCCTTCCAAAGCGACCGCAAGCGAGACCGTTCCCGCTCGCCCGGTCGCTTTTTTGCGGCGCGAACTCATCCGAGAGCACAAAAAAACCCAGCGTCGCCGCCAGGTTTGCAGTGGGGTTCTTGCTTTGATTGTGAGCTTTCGATCCGAGGATCCCTCGCGATCGCAGCGCTCAGCCGCCCAAAAGCACGAAGCGGCAAGCTTAGATAAATAGGCTTGTAGACAGACCCAGGGTCTTTCAAGCAGACCATAGGTCTCTCAAGCAGGCCACAAGTCTTTTACGAAGACCAAACGTTGCTGACCACCTGTTGCAGCGGAATCAGGTGGGGAGTCGTACACAGGAAGTACGCAAAAGCAGCACCGCCGCAGCCGCCTATCCAGAAGCCTGCAGCGAAGTCGCTCCAACCTACTTTCGTTCCTAAATCGGTTGGTGGGCTTGGCGTCGTCACCGACGGTTGCGGTTCGGTCACGCCAACGTCGCCATAGATCGACAGGCAAATGGTCAAGATGCTAACCAGGCCGATCGCTGCCAGCAGACCGGCAAACGCCGACATATCCGAGTCTCGCAGGGGGCCGAGGACAGCGAACGGGCCGTAGAGCAGATAGCCGTGGGCCATGCCGATTTCCAGACCGCGACGATTGCTTGAAAGCCCGTCGCGATACACCGGCAAGTTATTAATGAAAGCTTTTGTAAAGTCCGAAGAATTTACGGGCGTTGCGAGGTTTCCGACTTGCGGATCCCCCACATCGCGAACCATATCCATTGACATTTTGATGTTGTCTCCTCTGAAGTCATAAGCGCCAAAGCGTGAGGGGAGACTCACACCCGGCACAGAAATAAAGCTTCTTATCGGAAGCATTATCTCTGCTTAAGCATTATAGGAGAAATCTTCTTGCTTCTTATAACTCTTCGTATTTGTCAACAACAGAAACAGCGCCAAACAAAAACTCTCGACCGGGCGAACCCAAGCCGAGAGTCTCTGCTTTAGCTATTGGACAGTGCGGCTAATCGATTAACCGAACTTGCCCGCCGTTGAGGCAATCAAGAAGGCTGCATACGTAAAGATGTAGCCGATCGTGAAGTGAGCCAGACCCACCACACGAGCTTGAACGATCGACAGCGCAACCGGCTTGTCTTTCCAGCGAACCAGGTTCGCGAGCGGCGTGCGCTCGTGCGCCCAGACGATGGTTTCGATCAGCTCTTGCCAATAACCACGCCAGGAGATGAGGAACATGAAGCCCGTCGCCCAAACCAGGTGAGCGAAGAGGAACATCCAGCCCCAAACCGACAGGTTCGTGACGCCGTATGGGTTGTAGCCGTTGATTAGCTGGGCCGAGTTCAGCCACAGATAATCGCGGAACCAACCCATCAGGTAGGTCGAGGATTCGTTGAACTGAGCGACGTTACCTTGCCAGACAGCGAGGTGCTTCCAGTGCCAGTAGAACGTCAGCCAGCCCAGCGTGTTCAGCATCCAGAACATGGCGAGGTAGAACGCATCCCATGCCGAGATGTCGCACGTGCCGCCACGACCGGGGCCGTCGCAAGGGAAGCTGTAGCCGAAGTCTTTTTTGTCCGGCATCAGTTTCGAGCCACGAGCATCCAGTGCGCCTTTGACGAGGATGAGCGTCGTGGTGTGCAGACCCAAGGCGATCGCGTGGTGAACCAGGAAGTCGCCAGGGCCGATGGTCAGGAACAGAGAGTTGGTTCCACTGTTAATGGCATCCAACCAACCGGGCAACCAGACGTCACCATAGTTGGGCCAAGCCGTTGAGGCGATGCTGTCAGGGTTGGATAACAGCAGATCGAAGCCATACAGCGCTTTACCCGAAGACGCTTGAACGAACTGTGCGAACACGGGTTCGATCAGGATTTGTTTTTCGGGGGTACCGAAAGCCTGCATCACGTCGTTATGGACGTAGAGGCCGAGGGTGTGGAAGCCGAGGAAGAGCGACACCCAGCTCAGGTGCGAGATGATCGCTTCTTTGTGCTCGAGCATCCGAGCGAGGACGTTGTCCTTGTTGGCTTCGGGGTCGTAGTCACGGATGAAGAAGATCGCACCGTGAGCGAACGCACCAACCATCAGGAAGCCAGCGATGTATTGGTGGTGGGTGTACAGCGCTGCCATCGTCGTTTGGTCTTCAGCGATGAAGGCATACGGCGGCAGAGCATACATGTGCTGTGCGACCAGCGAGGTGATCACGCCGAGCGAAGCCAGCGCAAGACCGAGTTGGAAGTGCAGCGAGTTGTTGACCGTGTCGTAGAGACCTTGGTGACCAGCACCCAGACGGCCGCTCGGCGGGTTGTGAGCAGAAAGGATTTCCTTAATGCTGTGACCGATGCCGAAGTTGGTGCGGTACATGTGACCCGCAACGATGAAGAGCACCGCGATCGCCAAGTGGTGGTGAGCCATATCGGTCAGCCACAGCGATTCGGTCTGCGGGTGGAAGCCACCGAGGAACGTCAGGATGGCCGTACCGGAACCGGTTGCGGTGCCGAACAAGTGACCTGCCGTATCGGGGTTCTCCGCATACACGCCCCAGTTCCCTGTAAAGAAGGGAGCCAGGCCCGCCGGGTGAGGGGCGGTGGTCAGGAAGTTATCCCAACCGACGTGGACGCCACGCGATTCAGGAATCGCAACGTGTACCAGGTGTCCAGTCCACGCCAGCGAGCTAACGCCAAACAAACCAGCCAGGTGGTGATTGAGGCGCGACTCAGCATTCTTGAACCAAGAAAGGCTGGGGCGGAACTTGGGCTGAAGGTGCAGCCAACCTGCAAACAGCATTACTGCCGAAAGAAGGAGCAGGAAGATCGAACCTTGGTACAGGTCGCCGTTGGTGCGCATCCCGATGGTGTACCACCAGTGATAAACGCCCGAGTAAGCGACGTTAACGGTCGTGTTTGCACCGGCTTGGGTGAACGCTTCAGTTGCGCCTTCACCGAAGTGCGGATCCCAGATCGCGTGAGCGATCGGACGGACGTTGAGTGGATCGACGATCCACTGCTCGAAGTTGCCTTGCCAAGCGACGTGGAACAGGTTGCCCGAAGTCCAGAGGAAGATGATAGCCAGGTGGCCGAAGTGGGAGGCGAAGATCTTTTGGTAAAGATTCTCCTCCGTCATGCCATCGTGGCTTTCAAAGTCGTGGGCCGTGGCAATCCCGTACCAAATCCGACGTGTAGTCGGATCTTGCGCCAGGTCTTGGCTAAATTTAGGGAATTTAGTAGCCATGAGTCCTAACTAATTAGGGATCTATACCCAGTGTTAACCAACGGAGATGATCCGTGCGAGGAAAAACGACCAGGTTGTCGCAATACCACCGAGGAGGTAATGTGCCACGCCGACGGCGCGACCTTGGGTAATGCTAAGTGCGCGGGGCTGGATGGCCGGAGCCACTTTCAGCTTGTTGTGCGCCCAGACGATCGATTCGATCAGTTCTTGCCAGTAGCCGCGGCCGCTGAACAGGAACATCAGGCTGAATGCCCAAACGAAGTGCGCGCCAAGGAACATCAGACCGTAAGCCGACAGAGCCGAACCGTAGGAAGTGATGACCTGAGACGCTTGCGCCCACAGGAAGTCGCGCAACCAGCCGTTAATCGTAATCGCGCTTTGTGCGAAGTTGTTGTACGTAATCGTCGTTACGTCGCCGCCGGAGACAGAACCCCAGATATCAGATTGCATTTTCCACGAGAAGTGGAAGATAACGATCGATAGAGAGTTGTACATCCAGAACAGACCCAGGAAGACGTGGTCCCAAGCCGAAACTTGGCACGTACCGCCACGACCGGGGCCGTCGCACGGGAAGCGGAAGCCTAGCTCGGCTTTGTCCGGAATCAGACGCGAGCTGCGGGCGTAGAGAACGCCTTTAAGCAGAATCAGCGCGGTCACGTGGATCGTGAAGGCGTGGATGTGGTGGACCATAAAGTCAGCCGTACCCAGCGTCATCGGAGCCGCTGCGACCTTGCCCGCTACAGCCACGACTTCGCCGCCGAAGATCGGACTGACATTACCGATCGCGTTGGGAGCCGTTGCGCCCGCCGCAACCGAGTGCAGACCTTGAATCCATTGTGCGAACACTGGCTGGAGCTGGATTGCGGTGTCCGAGAACATGTCTTGCGGACGACCCAGCGCGCGCATGGTGTCGTTGTGGATATAGAGGCCGAAGCTGTGGAAGCCCAGCCAAATGCACACCCAGTTCAGGTGCGAGATAATCGCATCGCGGTGACGGAGCACGCGATCGAGCAGGTTATCGACGTTCTTGGCCGGATCGTAGTCACGAACCATAAAGATCGCCGCGTGTGCGCCCGCACCCACGATTAGGAAGCCACCGATCCACATATGGTGAGTGAAGATCGAGAGCTGCGTGGGGTAGTCAATGCCGATGTAAGGATACGGCGGCATTGCGTACATGTGCTGGGCGACGATGATGCTGACCGAGCCCATCATGGCGAGGTTGATCGCCAGTTGAGCGTGCCAGGAAGTGGTCAGAACTTCGTAAAGACCTTTGTGGCCTTCGCCGGTGAAAGGACCCTTGTGTGCTTCAAGGATCTCTTTCATGCTGTGACCGATGCCCCAGTTCGTCCGGTACATGTGACCGGCGATGATAAACAGAACCGCGATCGCCAGGTGGTGGTGCGCGATGTCTGTCATCCAGAGGCTACCGGTTTGCGGGTTCAGACCCCCTTTGAAAGTAAGGAAGTCCGAGTACGCGCCCCAGTTCAGGGTGAAGAACGGCGTCAGACCTTGCGAGAAGCTGGGGAAAAACTCAGCCATCGCGCTGGTGCTGAACGCATATTCGTGCGGCAGCGGGATATCAGCCGGAGCGATACCTTTGTCGAGCATCTGATTCACGGGCAGCGCCACGTGAATCTGGTGACCGGCCCAAGATAGCGAACCGAGGCCGAACAGACCGGCCAGGTGGTGGTTCAGCATCGATTCCACGTTTTGGAACCACGACAGCTTAGGCGCTTTGACGTGGTAGTGGAACCAGCCTGCAAACAGCATCAGCGCTGCTGCGACCAGACCGCCGATCGCCGTCGCGTAAAGCTGGGTTTCGTTAGTGAAACCAGCAGCACGCCACACGTGAAACAGACCGGAGGTGATTTGGATTCCTCGGAATCCACCGCCGACGTCGGCATTGAGAATGTCTTGTCCGACGACCGACCACACGACTTGAGCGCTGGGCTTAATGCCAGCCGGGTCGCTCAGCCATGCTTCGTAGTTTGAAAAGCGAGCGCCGTGGAAGAACCCGGCACTCAACCATATGAAAATAACGGCCAGTTGTCCGAAGTGCGCGCTAAAGATTTTGCGCGACACCTCTTCGAGGTTTTTGGACTGGCTATCGAAATCGTGAGCGTCGGCGTGCAGGTTCCAAATCCAGGTAGTGGTTTTGGGCCCTTTGGCCAAAGCGCGATCGAAGTGTCCCGGCTTACCCCACTTCTCGAAAGAAGTCGGAACCGGTTTCTCATCGACCTCAACTTTGACTTTCGCCTCCCGCTCCGGGGGACTAATTGTCATTGAGTCTCTCCTCTCTCTATTCCAGGAATGAGGAATGAATCCGTCTCAACTTTTGCTAGGGGGTAGCGACCTACTCTCGGGTGTATTCGACAGTAAAGATCGGGGATCGACCCTAATGTTGAGTTTCTTATCTTTTCGCTCGGTTGCAATCAGCTTGTGCTAAGAGCAGGTCTCGACTCAGGTCTGGAAGCGAGTTCCAGAGCGGAGTTGACTCCCAATCGCTTGAGTGAAAGACGGTACGGATGTGATTATAAGTCCTCCATCAGAAGAATTCAAACCAAGAGCTGATGGTCGATCCCAGCCGAAATAAAATGTTATGAATCACCTTATAAAAAACATTTTCTTTTATTAACGAAAGTTAAAATGGTATTGACATCTGGCGGTAGATGCGGGTCTGAGGGCCGCGCTGGCGATCTGTGGGGCGGTGTGGGGGCGCTCGGCGGCTGGGTCTGGGCTCGGCTTGTATTGAGCGATACTTTTGCGCGTGCGGGATGGGTCGCGATCGGGCTTTCGGGTATAGTTGCGGAGAGATTTTACAAGTCGCTGGTATTTAGGCCGTCTGAAGGTCGAGTGTCGCGATGGGCGATCGGCTGAGAGTAGTGGGAGCATCGCAGAACAATGCGACACGTCTACAGTCTGTTGGTGTTGGGGGTTGGGCGGATTGCTCGATCGCTCTTGAGAGTCACGCGCGCGGCAATCGCGTCGATTGTGTTGGCGCTTGCGATCGGCGGATGTGGCGGGGCGGAAACAGCGTCGCCGTCCATCCCCTTGGATGTTGCGATCGATCGGCCTGCGGTTCGCTTGCCCGCACAAATTTCTGAGGTGTCTGCGCCGACAGCGCTGCAAAAGCTGCGATCGCGTCTCGATCGCTATTGTCCGCAGGTCGAGATTGTCGAGCCTGCCAACGACAGCGTTATCGAGGCTCGGACGGTGACGGTGAAGTTGGAGGTGAGCGGGCTGCCGCTGTTCCGCGACGAGCGCTTCGGTCTCGGGCCGCATGTCCATCTGCTGCTCGACGATCGCGAGGAACCGCTCGTTTTCGATACCGAGCAGCCAATAACGTTAAGAGATCTGACGCCGGGCACTCATACACTGCGCGCGTTCGCGGCCCGCCCTTGGTTGGAGAGTTTTAAAAATGAGGGCGCGTTTGCCCAGACGACTTTTCATATATATACAGAGACGAACGACGCACCCGACCCGGCGCTACCGTTGCTGACTTACAACCAGCCTAGTGGGGCGTACGGTGCGGAGCCGGTGTTACTGGACTTCTATCTGACGAATGCACCGCTCCACGCGATCGCCCGCGAGTTTGACGACGATGACGTGCGCGACTGGCGCGTGCGCGTGACGGTCAACGGCCAGAGTTTTACGCTCGATCGCTGGGAGCCAATTTACTTGAAGGGCGTTAAGCCAGGACTGAACTGGCTACAAATCGAGCTGGTCGATGAAACGGGCGCGGCGATCGAAAATGCGTTTAATTCCACGGTGCGTTTCTTCGAGTACGACTCAGAACTGGATGACGGTCTGGCGGAGATCTTGCGCGGCGACGTCAGCTTTGAGGAGGCGGCGAGTATCGTCGGACTCGAGCTGCCAGAGCCGGAAGTTGCCGCCGAGCCGGAAGTCGAGCTAGAAGATGCGGCAAAGCCGGAAGTAGAAATCGAGCCAGAGCCGGACGCCGAGCCGGAAGCCGAGTCGGAAGCCGAGTCGGAAGCTGGGTTCGTCGAGCCGGACGAAGCGATGAATGACGTGTCAGACGAAGTGCCGGACGAAGCGCGAGATTCGATCGCAGAGCCCGCGAGCGAAACGGTAGAAATAGAGCCGACCGCCGCTGAGACATCCGAGCCGCCGATCGTGGAGAAAGAGGCCGACGAAGCGACCGGAAATAAGGCGGCGATCGAGTCGCCAGCGGACGAGCTCACTGTGCCGAAAGCGGTTCGATCGGATGCGGAACCCTCGGCGGCGGAAGCGCCGGTCGCGACGGAAGCGCCAGAAATGCTAGAAGCGCCAGACCCTCTGCCGAGCAAGGCCAGCAGCGAAACCGCAGATGATGAAATGGGTGGGGCGATCGCTGTACCGGAATCCGAATCGCCAGCGCTCGAAGCTCCGGATGAGACCGCCGTCGAGCTGTCCGATGAGTCCTCCGCTGCTCCATCTGAGGATTTATCTGACGCCTCGTCCGAGGGGTCGTTCGATGAATTGCCCGATGAATTGCCCGATGAATTGCCCGATGAATTGCCTGACGCTCCATCCGCCGAGTCGTCCGAAGAGACACCCGAAGAGCCGCTGGTAGATGTCGCTCCTGCCGAGCCTCGCGATGCTTCATCGGACGAGCCGCCTGCCGAAGCAGGGGGCGAAGCAGATTCGGCGGCGACACTGTCGGAAAGCTGACAAGGCGAGCGGTTTCGGATTAAATCGGGATGTGATGTTATTGCCGCGCTCCGAGCGAAGCGCTAAAGGTATCTTGCGCGATACTGCAATCTGTTTTGGAGAGGCCCCGTGGCGAGTGGCTCCGGTCTGCGTTGGGCTTCGTTTCTTTTTGTCTGGATTGATTTCTGGGCTGATATCCGGGGCGCTTGGTGCGGCGATCGTTGGAGCCAGCGCGGCGGTTGCCGGGGCGATCGAGGTTCCCGCACCGAGCGATCGCCCGTTTGATATCGGTGCGCTCGAAGGGGGAAGCCCAGATTGTGCGCCGGACTGCCGCATTTTTACCGATGATGATATTTCTCAGCGAGTGCTGTCCGAACCGAGTTTGTGGTGGTCGGTACGCGAGATGGGGGCGCGGCTGGTGCCGAGCTGGATCGTGTATCCCGATGAAGGGCGCGTCGATCTTGCGATCGACCCCCAGCGCTGGAACTGGATGGACTATTTCGATCGCTACACCCTCGTGACCGAGCTGGCCCACGTGCTGCGTCCGCGCGGCTATAACCTGCGAGTGTTCGACCCGCAGCAGCCCGAGCGCCCGGTGGCGAGCTACACCTGTAACTTCGATACCGTGCCGCCGACCTGCCGGCTTCGCTTCGCGGAAGGGCGCAACTAAGATGAGCGCGCCGACTGTCCGCCCGATCGCGGCCGAGCTGAGACCGCTACCGAACAAACTCGAAGCCGAGACTATCTCGAACCGAAACTAACAAACCGAAACCGAGCCGTTTGTCTATCCGCCAGCCCATGTTCGACTTTCGTTCCCTCCGCAATAGCATCACCTTTCGCTACCTCGGTATCGTGACGAGCCTTTTGGTCGTTGGTGAGGTGGCTTTCAGCGCGATTCAGCTTCGGAACCGCTATCAAAGGCAGCTCGATCGCCTCGAGGCCAAAGTGGAAAGTCGGGCGCAGTTTTTAAGCCAGATTAGCCCGAAGTTCGTCCTCGAGCTGGAGTTTTTGGTGCTCGAAACGTTTATCCGCCAGACCAATACCGACCCGGATATCGTCTATTCGCTGGCCGTGGGTAAGAGCGGGCAGGCGCTAACCAGCACTCTCGATCTGGAACACCCGTCGATCGTTCAGGTGGTGGGCGATCGCGCTGACGGTAGCACTATTCTCGACATCGTTCGGGAGGTGCGTCAGTTCCCCAACATTAGCGAGGTGCGCGTGCCGATCTTCTCGAACGGTCGCAAGCTGGGAGAAGTCCGCATCGGCTATTCAAACGACCGCGTGCTTGGCGATTGGCGGCGCGGTCTGCTGGATACGACGCTGCTGTCGTTGGGGTTGACCAGCCTGCTGGCGGCGGTGACGATCGTCGTCTTCGAGCGCGAGATCGGGCAGCCTTTGCGATCGCTGTCCGATCTCTCGACGCGGCTGGCTGCCGGTCAGCTCGATCGGCGCATTGAGGTGACGCGCGACGACGAGATGGGCCAGCTCGAGTCGGCGTTTAATACGATGGCGATGCAGCTCCAGCACACCCTCAGCGGCCTCGAGCAGCGCATCGCCGAGCGCCAGCGCGCCGAGGACGCCCTACGCACGAGCGAGCAGCGCTACCGCTCTGTGGTCGATACGGTCGAGGAGGCGATCTTCCAGACGGACGCGGCAGGGAGCTGGATTTTCCTCAATCCGGCCTGGGCGGAGATTACCGGCTTTAGCGTCGAAGAGAGCCTGGGGAGGCGCTGGGCGGAATACGTGGTGCAGAGCGATCTGGCGGTGGCCGAGTCGCATCTGGCGGGGCTGCTCGGCGGCCGCGAGCGCGAGGTGCGGTTTTGTTTGCGCTACCGGACGGCGACGGGGGAAAGCCGCTGGCTCGAGGCGCTGGCGCGATCGAACTTCGATGCAAGCGGCAAAGTGACGGGGCTGTCGGGGACGCTCAACGACGTTACCCAGCGCAAGACCGTCGAGGACGCGCTTCAGCTCAGCCAGTTTTCGCTCGATCGCGCGGCGGATGCGTTCTATTTCATGACCTCGGACGGCAAATTTTTCTACGTCAACGAGGCGGCCTGTCGGGCAGTGGGCTATCCGCGCGATCGCCTGAAAACGATGAGCGTTTTCGATATCGACCGGCACTGTCAGCCGTCGGCGTGGTGCGATCGCTGGCTGCACCTGAAGCACCAACAGACCCTAACGTTCGAGAGCACTTACCGCCACTGCGACGGGTACGAGTTCCCGGTAGAAGTCTCGGCGAATTACCTGGAATTTAACGGCGCGGAATTTAACTGCACCGTGGTTCGCGATATCAGCGAGCGCAAACAGGTAGAGCGAGAGCTCTTGTCCGGCGAGGCGGCGCTGCGCACGCTCTACGAGGTGGCGTCTTCGCCCAGTCTTAGCTTGCAGGAGCGGCTCGACGACCTGCTGGCGATGGGCCGCCATCACTTCCAGCTCGATATCGGCGCGATCGTTCACGTTGAGGGCAAACGCCCGATCTTCATCGCCCACCAGTGCCGCGAGACTGACCTGACCGCCGAGCTGGGGCAGTCGTTCCAATTGGAGGAAACCTATTGCGGCCAGACCTACGCGAGGCGCGACGTGCTGGCCTTCGCCTCGGCCCAGGAGCGGCACGCCCTCTTCGACGATACGCTGCCTCAGACGGATACCGTCGCAGCCTTCATCGGTGCGCCGATCGTCACCAACGGCCACCGCTACGGCGTTTTACACTTTGCCAGCGTCGAAGCGCGCGAGCGTCCCATTCGCGAGCGCGAGCGCCAGCTCGTCCGGCTGATGGCCCAGTGGATCGGTAATGAAATCGAGCGGCAACAGGCGCGTGACGCCCTCGAGGGCCAGTTCCGGCAGGCGATGCTGCTGCGAAATATTACCCAACAGGTGCGTCAGAGCCTCGATACCCAGGCGATCTTCCAGACGACAGCGCTGCAGATCGGGCGCGCGTTCCAGGTCGATCGCTGCGCGATCTACGCCTGCAGCCCGGAGCCGTCTGCCGCCGCTACGGTCGTCGCGGAGTACCTGGGCGGTGAATATCCCTCGATGCTCGATTGCGTCGTACCGATCGCGGGCAATCCTTACATAGACCAACTGCTGCGCGAGGATGTGGCGATCGTCGTGCCAGACGTTTACGCTGACTCGCGCTTTTTATCGACCCAGGATTTTTGCTGCGAGATCGAACTCAAGTCGCTGCTGGCGATGCGCACCTCCGACCAAGGCCAGCCCAATGGCGCGATCGCCTTGCACCAGTGCGGAACGTACCGCCGGTGGAGCGCGGAGGAAATCGGCGCGATCGGCGCGATCGCCGAGCAGGTGGGCATCGCGCTGGCCCAGGCGCAACTGCTCGAGCGAGAAACCCAGCAGCGCCAGCAGCTCGCCGAGCAGAATCTGGCCCTCGAAGCCGCCCGCCGCGACGCCGAAGCCGCCAACCAGGCGAAAAGCGAGTTTTTGGCGACGATGAGCCACGAGATCCGCACGCCGATGAACGGCACGATCGGCATGACTGAACTGCTGCTAGACACGCCCCTGAGCGAACGCCAGCGCCACTTCGTTCGGACGATCCGCACCAGCGGTGACGACTTGCTGACGATCGTCAACGATATCCTCGACTTCTCGAAAATCGAGTCCGGCCACCTTGAGCTAGAGCGCGCGCCGTTCGTGCTGAAGGCCTGCATTGAAGACGCTCTGGGCATCGTGGCCGAGCGCGCCCGCAGCTCTGGGCTGCAAGTTTCGTTTGCGATCGCCCGCGATATCCCGGAGGCGATCGTCGGCGACGTAACGCGGCTGCGCCAGATCCTGACGAACCTGCTCAGCAACGCCGTGAAGTTCACCGAGCGCGGCGAGGTTATCTTGGCGGTCGAGCGCTTGCAGGCCCCCCAAGCGATCAATTCGGACGAGCTAGCGGAAGCTGCGGAAACCGAAGGCCCGCGCCCCGGCGCGCTACAGTTTTGCGTCTGCGATACCGGCATCGGCATTAACGCCACACAGCAGCAGCGGCTGTTTTCTGCGTTCAGCCAGGTGGACGCGTCGATCGTCCGGCGCTATGGCGGTACGGGGCTGGGACTGGCGATTTCCCGGCGGCTGGCCGAGATGATGGGCGGGTGCATCTGGGTCGAGAGCTGCGGCCACACGAGCGGCAATTCGCCGTCGGTCTGGAAGCGGTTCGATCGCCCCAAGTCCCACGCTCGCTTCGGGACGGGCACGATTTTCTATTTCACGATCGCCGCCACGCCCGCCTCGCGCGAGGGCGATCGGCCCGTTCCCCAGAGCCCACGCGATCGGAGCCCCGACGACTCGACCGTCCGGCCCGCTCCTTTAAAAGTATTGCTCGCCGAAGACAACCCCATCAACCAGCAGGTGGCCCAACTGTTGCTCGAGCGCTTCGGCTATCAGTCTGATGTCGCCAACAATGGTCTGGAGGTGCTCGAGGCGGTGCGGCAGACGCGCTATGACCTGATTCTGATGGACGTGGCGATGCCGGAGCTGGACGGCATCAGCGCTACGCGCGCCATTCGCGAGCAGTTCCCCGATCGCGGGCCGCAGATTGTCGCCCTGACGGCCCACGCGATGCAGGGCGATCGCGACAAGTGCTTGGCGGCGGGGATGGACGGCTACCTGACGAAGCCGATTCGCGCCGACGAGCTGCGGGATTTGCTGCTGTCGGTGCAGCCGTTGCATGTGGAAGCGGCTGCGGAGACGGAGATTGTTGAGGCTAGCGCGATCGACGTGCCCGTTCTAGCCAAAGCGCCCGATCGCGCCGTCGAAGACGCGCCAGAAATTCCGCTAGCGGACTGGCCAACAGCTCCGCCAGAGGCTCCTCGCTCTTCTGCTGCCGACGCCGAGTCACATCTCGAGCCGACCGAAAGCGCGCCCGTCAACAGCACCGGACTCGACGTTCTCGATCGCACCGTAATCGCCGCCATCCAGTCAATGGCCGGGTCGCGATCGACGGGGCTGCTGCTGGCGAGCCTGAACGCTTACCGCGAAGAGACCCTGGATGCATGTTTCGCGATCGAGACGGCCTGCCAGCATGGCGACACCGAAACGCTGGCTCGAACAGCCCGCGCCCTGCGATCGCACAGCGCCAGCCTGGGCGGGCTCGCGTTGGCCAGCACCTGCAAGCAGCTCGAAGAGCTCGCTGGCGATTCGGCGCGATCGGCGCAGTTAGAACAGCTCCAGTCCCTCGTCGCTCACCTCAAGCAAAACTACGATGCATTCCTGTTCGCGCTGATCGCTCTGGAGCGAGAGCTGCACGGTCACGGCGATGGGAGTCATCAAGTAAATTTGTAGCGCCTATTCTAAAAGGGTTACAGCCCCTAGCATTGTTTTTGGGGCGGGTGTGTACTCGCTGACCCCGTAATAAGGTTTTGGTGCGAATTGATGACACGCCTCCGCGCACCTACGAGAGACCGGTGTCACCTCAGCCGCCAAAGACGATCGCCGCGCTGCCGATGCCCCAGCGGGCCGCAAGACTCGGTGTCAGTGGAATCAGTGTCAAAATCACCAGCAGAAAGCCCAGCAGCGCCACGATCGCGCGCGCATCGTCGGGTTCGGCCAGCTCGTTAGCACTCGGTCGCTCCAGATCGCGCTGTGCTACTAGAATCAAAATCGCCCAGTACAGCGCCAGCGGGTTGACCAGAGTCGCGAGACCGAGAAATAGCAGCGACAGGATTGTGGCCACGCCCGCAACGCGCCGCCCGTAAATTGCCTGCATGATGCGGCCACCGTCGAGCTGACCGGCGGGCAGTAGGTTGAGGGCGTTAATCACCAGGCCCAGCCAGCCCAGCAGCACCAGCGGGTGGACGGAAACCAGCGTCGAAGCGAGCTTGTCGCCGATCGCCAGTTTTGCGAGGCTCGCCACCAGGATCGAGCCGCGAAAGAAGTCCGTGGGGATCTGAAACAGGCTGGCGTCGTTGGAGAGGCTAAAGCCCAGCAGCATCATTCCGAGGGAAACGGCAACGCTAGCGAGCGGCCCCGCAGCGGCGATATCGAATAGTGCCGTGCGGTTGGGCAAAATCGACTGGAAGCGGACGATCGAGCCGAAGGTGCCGATTTGCCACGCAGGCAGAAAAAACGGCCAGGACAGCGAGACACCGTGCTTGCGGGCTGCGACGAGATGGCCGATCTCGTGGGTTCCGGCGATCGCCCAGATGCCCGCCGCCAGCGGCACGACTTCGCGCCAGCGCTCGGGCTGGGCGAACAAATCGAAGCTGAGGAACAGCCCGCTCGCGATCGCCGTAGTGACGATCGTGGCGGCAAACAGCACGAGCGCCAGCAGTTTCTGCGAGACATTGAGCGGCTTGGGGTCGTCCGCCGTCGGCAGCACTACGACCACGGGCTTGCCGTCGCGATTGGGAATTAGAAAGGCGCGGTAGCGGTTGTCGGTGGCGGCGGCGATTTTGCTCTCGAGGCTCTGATAGGTTGGCTCCGGCTCGCCACGCAGGTTGCCGCGAAAAATCGCGCCGGACTGATACGGAATCGTTTCGGTGGCGAAAAAGGTATCGATGCCGAAAATGCTGCGGACGGCTTCGAGATCTTCGGCCGACATGCCGATATCGGGCTGGGGCCGCGCGGTCGGCATGCCCGTGGCGCGGCTGAGGCCGTCGCGGAGGTTGGCGTTGGGGATTTTAGACTCGTTGGGGCTGCCGGGGGCTTCGGAAGTGCTGGCGTCCGGCGATCGCGCGGCGAGCCGGGCTTCGAGTTTGGCGCGCTCGTCTTCGTCGCGGGCGAGTTGACGCAGCGATCGCCCGAGCAAAATGTAGGCGACGATCGACGCGACGATCGACGCCAAAATAAATACCCCGTTGGGATAGATGCCCAGGGCGATCGACACGAAAAACGTCACCCACGGCGCGGCTAAAGCCAGCGACTGGAGCCACGACAGCAGGCCGAGCTTGCCGTACGGGCGCGATCGGATATATCCCCAGACGAGGACGGCGACCACCACCCCTCCGGTCAGAATCGAAACGATATTGTTTTTAACGATCTCCATCAGTAGTCCCGCAGTTGCGATCGGCTCGCGCGATCTTGTCCTAGTTTTCTGACTTTAATGTGCCGTGTGCCTATGGGCCGCTCGCGGGATACTCGTGCGCCCGGTTGCGTTAGTCGGCTCCGGCGAGTGCCGACTTGCTGTCTTTTTGTGAACGCAGTGCCCTGTTTCCTAACGTCTTAGCCTAACGTCGATCTCAGCTCGCGCAACGATCGCCCGCACGACGGCTGCGGCACGAGCGCCTTTCCGACGTTTTGCCAGCCGACTTCCCGACCGTCAACCACGATCGTCAACCACGACCGACGCAGACCGAGAAAAGATCCATGTCCGACTCCGCTTCGAGACCCGTCCCGACCGTCGGCCAGCAGGTGCGCGTCACCACGCTGCCACAGTATCTCAAGACCGCAGACCCGATGCCGATGCTGCGCCCGCCCAGCGCGATCGCCGTCGGTGAGGTGGGCGTAATTCTGGCGCGCCAACCGGGCGAGTCCTGGAGCGTGCGGTTTGCTAGCGGGGCGTTCCTGCTCGATCGCAGCTATTTCGAGATCGTCGAAGCCGCCGCTCCGTCCGACAGCAGCGCGGATAACTCGACCGCTGACGCCCCGAAATAGTCGCTACAGTTGGTGCAGCTCGCGCCCCAGGAGTTCCGCCCGTGACCAACCCTTCACTCCCAAAAGCCACCGACATCGGCAAGGCCGTGACGCTGCTCGCCGCGATCGCGCTGGCGGGGTTTGGCGTCGTACCCGTGGTGTTCGCCGATCGCCAGCCGCAAACCGAAACGATCGCGCCGCCCAGCATCGACCCGAACTGGCTGCTGACCCCAGAACCGGCGGGACTGCCTGTCGCCCTCGGGCAGGCCGACCTCTTCGCCGAGGAAATCCACCGCGCTCTGATTCAGTCGGAAGCCGCCAGGATGGTGTCCCAGGCGCACTCGATGGTGGGCGATGAGAGGTTCGAGTCGTGCTACGCCAAATCCGTTGAGGACTGTTTCGACAGCATCGAGCAGTCGATCCGCCAGGAGTGGCTCGACGCGATCGAACACGAGGCCAAAGCCCGCGCTCTGTTCCGCTGGCAGGCGCTGCAAGTGGCCCGCACCGGCAACGTCGAGCCTCCAGCAATGGCGTTAGACGCGACGTTCTTGCAGCTCAGCGATAAACTAGCGACCGAGCGCAGCGCTGCAATGAGCAGCAGCGTCGAGGGGGCATCGCGCTTCCGCCAGATCGAAACCCAGCTCGATCGGCTCAACAACGCCCCGCTCACCCCGCCGGAGCCAAACCCCGGCGACTCGACCGGCCAGTCCGCTGGGCCTAACGAGTCCGGCGAGCCCAGCGAGTCCGACGAGCCAGATAACCCAACCGGCGAGACCGACGATAACGGCTCGATCGACGAGCCCGCGAGCCAGCCCAACGCCAGCGAATCTCCTGAAGACGAAGGGAAACCCGCCAGCGAACTCGACGACGAAACCGCCGCCGAGACCGACGCCGCAGACCCGCCCGACGAAGAGATTGAAACTGAGGCCGAAGCGGACAACAATTCCGAGGCCGAAACGTCTATAGAAACAGACCGTAATCGCGAGGGTGACAGTGAGTAAGCGGAATAAGCGCAACAGACGCAAGATCATCGGGCTGATTTCCGCCGGGGCGTTGTTCGCTGGCGTCGGCATCGCTCGCACGGCGGTCACCACCGAGCGCATCGTCACCGATGAAGCCCTGAGTATCGCCCAACAAACCGGCCAGCCTGTTTGGGAAACTTACCAGCGCAACGTTTGGCTCGCTTGGGTCGGCAGCGCGATCGCCGTGACGGGCGTTTCGGGCGTGGCGGCAGCTCTGTACGCGCGCAATGAGGATATTGACGAGCTGTCGCGTCAGACAATCGACCTGCGCGATCGCCTCGTAGCAGCGGTTCCCCAGCTCGAGCCCGTTCTCTCCCGCCCGGACAACCCGCGACTGCCAGCCCTCGAGCCCCGCGCCGAGCTAGCCGGGTTCGGGAGCGAACTGGCGATCGACGGCCAGGGCGACCTCGCCGACACCGCGCCGCCCGCTCCCACGGGCGATCCGCTACTGCCGCCCGACGTGGTTGTGTCCGACATCGAGTCCGACATCGAGTCCGACATCGAGTCTGACGACATTGAACCCGAGATCTCCGAGTTCGACACCGACCCAGCCACTGCCGAGACAACCGCCAGCCCAGAGCCGCCAGCCGATAGTCCCCCGATCTCCTTCGACGCTCACCTCAACGAATTTTTCGAGACTCAGCCCAGTCCGCCCCTCGAAGCCAGCCCCGAAGCCCAGCCCGAGCCCATCGAAGCGAACGCCCGCGTCGCAGAAACCGCTAACGAATTCGTCGCCGACTTCAATCCCGATCTAGGCCGCGTGCCCGCCGCCGAACTGTCCCCGATCGTCACGCCGCTTCCCGAGCTTCCGACCGTGCCGATCGTCAGCTTCCGGCCCGAGCCCGCCGCTCCACCCCCGTGGCTCGACGAACTGGTTGCTGCGCCTGCGCTGTGTGTTGCTGGGGACGATCGCGATCCCGTCGTCGCCCGCGTCAAAGCCAGCCTGCTCCAAGCCCTTATTGCCCGACGTCTTCAGGCCGGACACAACTGCATCGTTTGCGATCCACTCAACCAAGCCGACACCTGGCACGGCTGCCAGCGCATCGGCCAAGGCGAAGATCACACCGCGCTCAACGCAGCGATGGTATCGGTTTCCGACGAAATCGAAACGCGCCTGATGGCCACGGAAGCAACGGACTTCCCGCCTCTGACCTTTGCCTGCTTCAGCTTATCGCTCTGGCTCGAGATGTGTGCGTCGTCGCCGACGTTTGCTATGCGGGCGCGCAATGCGGCCAGCGTCGGCGTGGCGCTGCTGTTTATCGAAGATGAACTGCCCGCAGCCTGGACGAGCTTCGGCCAAAACGGGCTGGACTTCTCCGACGATCTGTTTCTCGAGTTCGACCTCGGTACGCGCGAATCCGGCACGCCGATCGCCCGCCTCCAAGTTCCGCAGTCCTCTCTCGGCCAGTCCACCGAAAGTCCTGCCGATCGGTCTGCCAGCAGCTCAACCGAGAAATCTACCGACGGGCCTCTGCGTCCCAGAGCCCACGCATCGGGCGGTGTCGTCACGGAAATCGACCTGGGTGAATGGCTCCAAACGCCGACGCCGACGCCCCCGCCGTTGCGATCGCGTCCACCCGTGACGGCTCCCGCCGCAGACGATCCAAAATTTTCAACAAAAACCGATCGCTCAGAACGGTCTAATGCCTCCCAAACCAGCTATTCTATGGTTGAATCAGAAGGGCAGCTTCGTGCCAGGATCGCAGCGTATCAAAGCGTCAAAATGACACGCGAGCAGATTCTTGTTGCGATTTGGGACATTCAGGACACGAACTCGGCACAGTACGAAATGGCACTGAAGTTCTACGAACGCCTGACGAGCGAGCCCGCACCACACTCAGGGAATCGCTAGCCTCTACGAGCCGCGTCGCACTGCCCTCGAAGCCCGAAACCACCCCCACCCCGCAAACACTGCTATGAGTTTCCGAGAACGCGCCGCAGACCAGTACGACCGTGCGAAGTCGCAGTTTTCAGACTTCCAAAACGACGAGCCCGTTCAAATCGAAGCTCCCTCGCGAGTCGTCGAAGGCGTCAACTCCGTACTCAAGTACTACCTTTGCTCCTGGGCGATCTGGCGTCCGCTGCGTTTCCTCTCCGCCCGCCTGACCGAGGCCGTAATTCTTTACGTCGTCGTCCCCGGCATCAAAGGCGCGCTGATGGGTGCGGTCAACCCGATGAACGCCCTGCCCATGTCGGCCCCGCAGATTCAGAAAGATGCCCACGCCCTGACGGCCCACGTCGTCCGCCCCGTCGTCGGCGGTACGGTACGCACCGTCGGTCAAGTGATTGCGGTTTCCGCCGCGTCGGTCGATGCCGCCGAGCGCACCCGCCTCGTGGCCAACACCGGTGAGCCCGTCGAGCTGTCTCCCGTGCTGTCGAACACCTCGATCGATTCCAATTACGTTTGGATGGTCAACTACATGTCCGGCACGAACGCTCCAGTGCGAAACGTCTCGACCCAGCAAGACAATCGGCTCTCAGATAAAGAAATCGAACTTATCAACAATCGCTAAATTCCAGCCGCAGTTCCTCGTCACACTGCCGACGTGAAACCTTCCACTTCCTACAACCGCTGGATATTGGCCTCCTGTGTGGGGCTGCTCCTGTTCGATGTTTACTGCCACGTCAATCGCATCGATCGCATCGCCGTAATCGAAAGCGCGATCGCCTACCTTCGTCCCCCCGCAGTCCGCAATGTCACAAACGACGGACGCCCCCCCGAACCGACCCAGCCTTGCCGAAGGGCGGCCTCTGGCTGGGATTGCCATGTCTCGCCTACTCCAACAGACCTCTAACATTTTCACGACGATCGTCGTGTTGGTGACCCTGGCGACCCAGGGTGTGCCTCGGGCGCGGGCGGCGTGGCTGCTGGCAGTGGACTGGGCGTTTATGACGGATTCGTCCGGCGGCGGTGGCCCCCGCGTCAGCTTTGATGAAGGCGACACGATCGATCGCGGCGAGGAGATTGTCGGGTTTGCCGTCACCGATCCGTTCCTGCCCTGCAAAAATCCTGACGCCAGCACCGAAGACTGCCGCACTTGGGAAGGTTACCCGCGCGCCCATCTCGGAACTGACGTTTCCACCCCCACCGGTCACAAGCTGGTGATGTTCGGTGTGCGAGGCCAGGTGTTCCGCGTCAAGTGTTCCGGCTCACTGGACTCGAAAGATGGTGGCGGACTGGTCGCAACAATCGAGGCCCACGGCTACACGTTCCAGGCAATGCACCTGAATCGCTGCCAGTCCGGGCGGGTGCGCGTCGGACGCGTCTTTGCCGAGACGGGCAACTCTGGCTATTCCACTGGCCCCCACCTGCACTGGACGCAAAAAGAAGACGGCGTCGCCATCTCGCCCCACCGCGCTTATCTGGAAGCGACGCTGTCCGGCGGCGTGATGAAAAACGAGTACGCCAGCATCGAGCGACTGAAGTCGGCGATCGTCGAGCAGGAGTCGGGCCAACAAGTGTCGATTCTCAATCCCGATAGTGGCGCGATCGGCTTAGCTCAAGTAATGCCGGAAAACGTGCCGAGCTGGACGAAGCAGTGTCTCGGTCGCGAGCTGACGGCAGATGAGTTTCGTCGCAATGCCCGCGCACAAAACACCGTGATCGACTGCAAGCTGGAGCAATATTGGAAAGCGTCGAGTTCGGAGACGACGGATGAGAAGGTGCGCGATGTGGCTTCGGTCTGGTACTCCGGCAGCGAGTCGAATAAAAACAGTACGCGCCTGCAGCCCTATGGCGGCAACGTCTATCCGAGCATTCAGTCTTATACCTATCAGGTGCTCGATCGCTTCGATGCGTTGACGGACGAGGCGGACGAAGAAACCGTCGAGCTACCGCCGCTGCCAGGGGACGCGATCGACGAGATTCCATTGGCCGTCCCGATCGAACCCTACGCCGAAGACGAACTCGAAGCCGAGGTCGAGCTTCCTGAGATTGAGTAGTTGGCAGGCGGGTTGTCGAGCTCTCGTAGAAACTGACGCCGCTCGCGGGGTGTGAGAAGTACGGCTTAAAGTCGGACTTCTGAGGTGGCCGTCGCCTATGAGAAACTCTGCCGATCTTGGGCCTCGGTGGCACTGTGGCGACTGGCTTCCCAGCCGAGTAGCGCGGTTTTGCGATCGACGCCCCAGCGGTAGCCGCCCAGCTCGCCCGAGCCGCGAATTATCCGATGGCAGGGAATTAGATAGCCGACCGGGTTGCGCCCGATCGCCGTGCCCACGGCTCGCGCTGCGGTCGGACGACCCATCGACGCCGCGAGCCCCTGGTAGGTCGCCAGCCCGCCGAACGGAATATTCAGCAGCGCCCGCCAGACCTGGATCTGGAAGTTCGTGCCTTTGACGAGGACGTTCAGCGGTTCGGTCGCCGATGCGGTGGGCTGAAAGATGCGATCGCAGATGTCCTGTGTGACGGTTCGATCGCGAACGATTTCGGCGTTGAACCACTCCGATCGCAGTCGCTCTTCTGCGCCGTCTTCATCGTCCAGGAAATGCAGGTGGCAGATGCCGCGCGCCGTCGCCGCGATCGAGCAACGACCAAAGGGCGTATCGTGGACGCCGTGCCAGACTTTTAACCCCTTGCCCCCGGCTTTGAACTCTCCCGGCGACACCGCCTCCAGATTGACGAACAGGTCGTGCAATCGCCCTGGACTCGACAGGCCGCTGTCGTGGGTCAAGTCGAGCAGGCTGGCGGTGTCGGCGATACGCGATTTGGCGTACTCCACCGTCAGGTACTGCGAAAAGCGCTTGGGGCTGATGCCCGCCCAGCGTGTGAACAGGCGCTGGAAGTGGTGGTCGCTGAGGTGGACGTGTCGGGCGATCGCGCTGAGGTCGGGTCGATCGCGGTGGTTGGCGCGCATGAAGGCGATCGCGCGGGCGATCTGCGCGTAGGTTTCGGTGTTGCGGTGATTTTCGGCAGGCGGGAGGCTCATCGAGTCGGGCGATGCGATCGCTGGGGTCTCTGGGAATTTCACGCTATCGAAGGTTGATGCGCGATCGCCACCCGTTTCTTGCGATCGTGTTGAGAACCTACTCGCCCTGCGTGACTTCTGCGAGCGCGGCTTCGATAAGGTCGTCGCTGATGCCGCGCCGCTCGAGGCTGGCAATTAGTGCCGTCACTGTGTCGCTCTCGAAGCGCTCTAAATCTTCGCGCAAGCCCTGTCCGATATAGGTGCGGGCGAGCGATTTCGCGTTGGATAATCCGCGCCGGGGCGCAATGCGATCGAGGTCTTCGATGACATCTTCCGGGAGTGAGAGGGTCATCGTCGTCATCGGGCGATCGCGGCGGAACTGCTTTTTCAGGGTTTCAAGCTTCATAGTATTTCTGCTCCTGGGGATTGAAGCACGCCTCTGCTGCTTGAGGAAACGTCACGCCATTGTGTTTGCGTGAATTACTCTCGGCCTTGTCCGCATTCCAAGCGAAACTAACGCCGTTGAAGTCGAAGTAGACATCCATAATTGAAGTGTGGCAAAGGGCTCCGGCCTCGTCAATCGAGGCTTAACAGCGATCGCGCTGCAAGGCATAATAGGCAAGTTTTCTCGAAAAATCTCGACCCCCGTCACCCCGGCCAGCGCGCCGGATCGAAACCGTCATGCGAACCCACTATTGCGGCACGCTCCGTAGCGAACACATCGGCCAAACCGTCACGCTTTGCGGCTGGGTCGATCGCCGCCGCGACCACGGGGGCGTGATTTTCGTCGATCTGCGCGATCGTACCGGCGTCGTCCAAATTGCCGCCGACCCCGAACGTAGCCCTGAGGCATACCCGAAAGCCGACGCGCTGCGAAACGAATACGTCGTCCGCGTCACCGGTCGCGTCACCAAACGTCCGGACGAATCGCTTAACGACAAGCTGCCCACGGGCGAGGTGGAGATCTATGCCGACTCGATCGAGCTGCTCAACGCCGTCAGCAAGCAGCTCCCGTTCCAGGTCAGCACCTCCGACACCGAAAGCGTCCGCGAAGACCTGCGCCTGAAGTATCGCTATCTGGATCTGCGTCGCGAGCGGATGTCGAGCAACCTGAAGCTTCGCCACAGCGTCATCAAGGCGATCCGCCGCTTTCTTGAAGACCAGCAAGAATTTATCGAAGTCGAAACGCCGATTCTGACGAAATCCACGCCGGAAGGCGCGCGCGACTATCTAGTCCCCAGCCGCGTCAACCCCGGTGAATTCTTCGCGCTGCCCCAGTCGCCGCAGCTCTTTAAGCAGTTGCTGATGGTTTCGGGGCTCGATCGCTACTACCAAGTCGCCCGCTGCTTCCGCGACGAAGACCTGCGCGCCGATCGCCAGCCCGAGTTCACCCAGCTCGATATGGAAATGAGCTTTATGAGTCAGGATGAAGTCCTCGCGCTCAACGAAGCCCTGATTGCCCACGTTTATAAAGAAGTGCGCGGCGAAGACATCTCACTGCCGCTGCCGCGCATCACCTACGCCGAGTCGATGGAGCGCTACGGCACCGATCGCCCGGACACGCGCTACGGCCTGGAGCTGGTCAACGCCTCGGACATTATGGAGACCTCGGGCTTCAAAGTGTTCTCCGGTGCGGTGAAGTCCGGCGGCGTTGTTAAAGTCCTGCCGATTCCCGCCGGTAACGATGCGATCTCGAACGTGCAAATCAAGCCTGGTGGCGACCTCTTTAAAGAAGCGACGGAGGCGGGCGCAAAAGGTCTGGCTTATATTCGCGTCAAAGAAGGCGGCGAAATCGACACGATCGGCGCGATCAAAGACAACCTCAGCCCCGAGCAAAAGGACGAGCTGCTCTCGCGTTGCGGAGCCGAAGCCGGACACCTGCTGCTCTTCGGTGCGGGCGATACGGCGACCGTGAACAAGGCGCTCGATCGCCTGCGTCAGGTTATCGCCCGCCGCATGGATCTCGTCGATGACAGCCAGCACAAACTAGTGTGGGTCGTGGACTTCCCGATGGTGGAGTGGGACGCCGAGGCCAAGCGCTACGACGCGCTGCACCACCCGTTTACCGCACCCAACCCGGAAGATCTGGGCGACCTGCCCAACGCCCGCGCCGTGGCCTACGACATCGTCCTCAACGGCTACGAGATCGGCGGCGGCAGCCTGCGGATCTACCAGCGCGATATTCAAGAGAAAGTCTTCGCGCTGCTGGGTCTGTCGGATGAGGAAGCCCGCGAGAAGTTCGGCTTCCTGCTCGATGCCTTCGAGTACGGCACGCCGCCCCATGCGGGGATTGCCTACGGCCTCGATCGCCTGGTGATGCTGCTGGCGGGCGAGGAGTCGATCCGCGACACCATTGCATTCCCGAAAACCCAGAATGCGAGCTGCCTGCTGACCGATGCACCGTCGGGCGTGGACAAAGCGCAGCTTAAGGAGCTGTTTATCGCTTCGACCTACGTGCCGAAGAAAGAGGAAGACGAAGCCAAAAAGTAGGTGCAGTTTGGTGGCGGGGATACACTGAAATCAGTCGTTCCTCGCTGCCGCAATGCTCGCTAACGATCCGCTCTACATCACTCCCGAAGACTATCTTGCCGCTGAAGAGATAAGCCCCATCCGTCACGAGTATCGCGATGGGGAGGTCTTCGCGATGACGGGGGGGACCCTCAACCACAATGCCATCATTCTCAACGTCGCGTTAAGCCTCAAGCTCCAGCTACGTGGCTCCGGTTGCCGCGTGTTTGCTGAAAGTGCGAAGGTCAGGATAGAGACGCGCAACGCCTTTTACTATCCCGATATCGTCGTGACCTGTGACGATCGCGATCGACCGTCCAAAAAGCAGTACGCCGAGCATCCGAGCCTAATCGTTGAAGTTCTGTCGCCGAGTACGGCGCGCTACGATCGCACGGAAAAGTTCGCTGACTATCGCACCATTCCGAGCTTGTGCGAGTTCGTTCTCGTCTCGACCGATCTCCAGCAGGTCGAACACTTCTACAAGGACGAGCGCGACAAGTGGAATCTCATTGATGCCGCAGACCCGATACAACTCACGAGCGTCAATTGCAGCATCGCGCTGGCCGAGATTTACGACGACACCGATATTCCCGCCGCCTGAGCATGCCACGGGCGCGATCTCCCAAAGAGTCAACTGGAAAGGGGTAGCGCGATCGTGAAGGTCGTGCCCTGACCCAGCTCGGACTGACAGGTCAGCGTGCCGCCGTGCTTCTCGGTGACGATCTGATGGGCGATCGCCATGCCCAGTCCTGTGCCTTTCCCCACCTCTTTTGTCGTAAAGCCCTGCTCGAAGATGCGCGCTACCGTCTCCGGCTTCATCCCGCAACCGTTGTCCTGAATCTGGATCTGCACGCGATCGCTGGCAATCGAGGTCTGAATCGCAATCCGGTTCGGATTCTGCTCGATTCCTTGGTAAGTTTTGCCGGAATTGCCCTCGTCCAACGCATCAATAGCATTAGCCAGCAGGTTCATAAACACCTGGTTAAGCTGTCCGGGGAAACAGTGAATCCCGGGTAGCTCACCGTACTGCTTAACGATTTCGATCGCGGGTCGCTCCTCGTTGGCCTTGGTGCGGTGCTTGAGGATCAGCAGCGTGCTGTCGAGCCCGTCGTGGATATTAAACGCCGTTTTGCTTTCGCGATCGGTGCGTGAAAATGTCCGCAGGCTCGTGCTGATGTTGCGGATGCGATCGATACCGGTATTCATCGAGCCAATCAGATTGGGCAGGTCTTCACGGATAAAGTCCAGGTCGATCGCCTCGATCTCATCTTCAATGGCTTCGCTCGGTTCGGGGACTTCCTCTTGATAGAGATCGATCAGACCGAGCAGATCTCGCACATAGTCCTGGGCGGGCTGGATATTGCCCTGCAAGAAGCCGACGGGATTGTTGATTTCGTGGGCGATGCCCGAGACGAGGTTGCCCAGCACCGACATTTTTTCGCTTTGAACGAGTTGAAGTTGTGCCTGTTGGAGATCGGTGAGTGCGTGCTGTGTTCGCCGGTAAAGCTGGGCGTTTTGCAGTGCCACTGCCGCCTGAGCGCAGAGGAATTCCACGATCGTCTGGCAGTTTGGCGTGAACACGCCCTTGGTGGTCGGGTGTTCGAGATAGGCGATCGCGACTAAGTTACCTTGGTTGAGTAGGGGCACACAGAGCACGCTTTGGGGCTGGTATTGGGGGAAATAACCTTCCAAGATACCCGCCAGCTCGGTCTTCGCTTCGTCGATTGAAACCGAAGTTTGGGTATTTTTAACGTACTGAATTAGGCGGATGGGAACGGGACTGTCCGAGGTCAGGGGCTGGGAGCGGCTATCGGTCGTCACCTCACCGCCAGCGATCTCTGCAATGGTCTGAATATGCCAGCTCGAGTCCTGGGGGGTTAAGAGAACGACTTTCTGCGCGCCCGAAGATGTCAGCACGATTTCACCGATCTCGCCGAGTAACGTCTCGAGTTCGATCGTGCGAGTAAGCTTCTGAGCCGCCTGGAGAATCGTGGCAACATCGAGAGCGGTGGATAGACCACTGCGGCTGTTGGCATGACTAGTGCCAGTGCCCTGAACCGCGGACAGAGTTTGGTCTAGGAGTTCGAGGGGGTCAACACCCTTCGCCGCTGTCTGTTTTTGAAGAATGGGCGCAAGCAAGTCGGCATAGTTCGCCTCGAGGTGGCTGGCCTTGGCGATCGCGCCCCAACGAGCGTAACCGTAGTAGGCTTCTTGCATATACAGTCCTGCCTCTTTGGGTCGCCCCCAAGCTAAGTAAAACTTGGCAAAAAGCTCGTTTGCGAGTGCCTCTTCTTGGATGTATCGATTGGCGCTAGCGCCTGCGATGGCGCGATCGTACAGCTCGATCGCAGCTAGTCGATCGCCACCAACCCGAGACGTTTCAGCCATCACCAGATCGACCTTATGCTGGTGGTTCATTGGGGCGTGCTCGGCCCAATGCTTCAAGATTTCAAGGTCGTCTCGTACGCGATCTAGACGCTCGGTTCGATATTCCAAGTCTGCATCCGGCTCGGTGTCAATCTCGGCGATCGCACTCAACGCTCCATAAAAATGGGACGCAGGCACGTTCACCATGCCCGTTGCGGCCAGGAAGCATTTGCGGCCTTCTGCAATATGGGTTCGAGTTGCTTCGATCTCCCCAAACAGGAAACAGAGCATGAGCTTGTAGGAGTGGAAGATATACAGCGCCTGCAGGTCGTTCGCGTTCTGCCATTGCGGAACGGCTTCCGCTTCTTGCAAGACCTCACCAGCTAGGAGCGTGGGATCTTCCGAGCGCTCGAGCAAATTGAGCACCATTTGCTCGATCGCTTGGATATAGCCCGCAGCCGTGGATTGATTGATTAGCTCTAGGTGGTGACAGTAGGAACGGGCTTCAGCGCTGAGAGCCTCCAGAGGCTCGCCGCACCAAAAAGAGTTGGAGCAAAAGCTGTGAGCGTTATAGCCGACAAATTCGTAGTTGCCGGTTTCTAGTCCGCTGGTGTACCCGGCTTGTAAAAGTGGAAGCGTGCCGCGAACGGGAGAGGTGCGGTGCATCAGGAACAGACCGGCTAGCAGCAAGACCTCTGGCTCAGCGATTTTCGCGGCGAACTTATCGAGTAACTGTAGGGAGAGCTGGGCGAACTTCACGCCAGTGGCTACATCAGGCGTGCTGCCTGCAGACAGGAGCAAACCGTAGCAGGCATAAGCAAACGACGACGAAGGCATGTTGCCGTACTCGATCGACAGAGAGGCCGCAAAGCTCACCACCAATGGAAAAAAGTGGGGTTTGCTGATGTGGGTCGCAGAAAAAATGCTTTGCGTAATCTGCAAAATCGCGATTTTTTCCGGGTCTTGCATTTCGGGCAAGAGCAGCAAATCTTCAACCTGACGATCGCCGATCGATGCTTGTACCTGGGCGATCGCGCCCGCCATATCAGCTTCTGAGGGCTCTTCTGGAAATGTGATGCCTAACCTTTTCAGGAACTCAAACGCAATCTCAGTTGCCTCCGCCAGCCGGTGGCGAGAGATATTGGCTTTAATTTGAATGCGGTAGACGTTCGCTTGCTCTATCAAAGAACGACTGTGGGCGACGACTTCGTCTACAAAACGATCCATCTCCGCCCAGTCGCCACATAAAGCCGCAAACTCCACCGCCAGCTCGCTAAATGCCAAAATCGTTTCGTACTGATGCTGCCAAGGATTTTCCCCTAGGAGCGATAGGCCAGTTTGTACGTATTCCCACCCAGACTGATAGGCGGTCGTGCGTTTTGCTTTTTGACCGGCGAGGAGATTGAGCTGCGCCAACTCAGTCCGCTCTTCTGGCTGAGTCAGGCTTTGGATGCCACCGTTCAACTGCCCGACAAGCTCAAAAATATGCTCTTCTCGATGCTCTGGCGATGTGCCGTCGAGCAACAGCCGCCCGATTCGGTAATGTACGGCCTGTTTCTGCGCTGCCGGAATCAGGGAGTAAGCCGCTTGTTGAACGCGATCGTGCAGAAACCTATAGGCAACGGATATTTGCTCGTCTGCGCTTGCTTCTGCTGTGGACGCTTCGCCTTGGAAAAACTTGTATGTCTCGCTCAAAGGCAGCACGAGTCCTTCTTTTAATGCTTCCCACAGCGCAGACGCGACCTCTACGGGGTCCCGTTCGCTAACGGTAGCTAGGGTCTTGAGGTCGAACTGGTTGCCAATGCAGGCCGCCAGCTTTGCAATTTCTTGCGTGGCGTCTGGCAGCTTGCAAAGCCGACCGGCCATAAACTCTACGACGTCTTCGGTCAGCGCGGACTGCTGCACCTGCGTGAGGTCGCACTGCCATTGGCCCAAGTCGCGATCGAAGACGATCGAGCCATCGTCGTACAGCCCTTGGAGAAACTGGGTCGCAAAAAAGGGGTTTCCCTGCGTCTTTCGCGCGATCGCCTCGCTGAGCGGTCGTGCTACATCTTGCGGGCAGCTCAATGTCTCAGCCACCAAGAAGTTGAGAGTGTCAGCATCCAAGGGGGCAAGGGTTATCGTGTCGAACTCCACGCCAGACTTCCCAATCTCTTTGAGCGTCAGCATCAGTGGATGAGCGGGAGAAACTTCGTTATTTCGGTACGCCCCGAGCAGAAGGAGATAGCCGGTGTCGCGCTCGGTGTTCAGTAGCTGCAACAGTTTCAGGGAGGCGGCGTCCGCCCACTGAAGATCGTCGATAAAAATAACGAGGGGACGATCTTGCGTCGTAAACGCCTGAATGAACTTTTGAAAGACTAGGTTGAAGCGATTCTGGGCGGCGCTGCCGGACAGCTCTAAGACTGGAGGCTGTGGGCCGACGATGCTTTCCAGCTCGGGGAGAACCTCGATAATGACTTGGCAGTTGTCACCCACTGCCGCAAGGATTCTGCCTTTCCAGTGGGCGAGCTCCGCATCGGACTCAGACAGCAGTTGTTCCACCAAATCTCCGAAGGCTCGTACGAAGGCGCTGAAGGGGATGTTGCGCTGGAACTGGTCGAACTTCCCTTTGATGAAATAGCCGCGCTGGCGGACGATCGGTTTGTGGACTTCGTTCACTACGGCGGTTTTGCCGATGCCGGAAAATCCAGAAACGAGCATCATTTCCGTACTGCCCGCCGCCGCACGCTCGAAGACCTCGAGTAGGGTTTGTACTTCGGTGTCTCTGCCGTAGAGCTTTTCGGGAATAGAGAAACGTCCGGTAATGTCGCGTTCGCCGAGCGAGAAAGGCTCAATTATTCCCGTCGCCCGCCACTGCTCCAGGCATCGCTCCAGATCGTGCTTCAGCCCTCGCGCGCTTTGGTAGCGCTCTTCGGCATTCTTCGCCATTAGCCTCATGACGATCGCCGAGAGCATCTCAGGACAAACGCGGTGTTGTCGGTCCGAGCGCTCGATCGGCGCGATGGGAGCCTGGGCAATATGGCAGTGGATTAATTCCAGCGGATCGCTCGCTTCAAACGGCAACGTGCCCGTCAACAGCTCGTAGAGCGTTACGCCCAGCGCGTAGAAGTCCGTTCGGTAGTCCAATCCCCGGTTCATTCGCCCTGTCTGCTCGGGTGAGAGATAGGCTAGCGTGCCCTCAAGTCCAGCAGGATTTACGAACTGTTGCTGCTCCTTCGGCAACCAGGAGGCGATGCTGAAGTCGATAAGCTGGATTTGCTTCGTTCGGGCGTGGATGAGGATGTTGGCGGGTTTAATATCCTTGTGGATAATTTGTTGTCCGGCGAGCACGTGCAGTGCTTCGGCAAGCTGGATAGCAATTTCTAGTAATTCGCCCATACCGCGATCGGCCGAGTACCAGTAGCTGGCGAGGGACACGGCTCCTTCATCTGGCATGACCAGTGCGTAGCCGTTGCCGCAGCGCTCTAAACCCAACGGTTTAACGATGAGCGGGGAGTCGAGATGCTGGGTGATGACGTACTGGTTGCGGAATGCGACGAGTTCGCTAAAACTCGGATGGGAGTTTCGTAGGACTTTGACGATGAACGGTTTTCGATCGCGCTGATGCAGGGCGCGAAAAACGAGGGTGCGAAGTCCGGTGTAGAGGGTCTCCGTTTCCTGATAGTGAAGCAAATTCAGCATCGGGGCGATTGACAAAAGGAAACAGCGACTCTGTTCGGCTTGGCAGGCTCGGGCTGCGAAGCATGTTGTGCCCAGGATTCGGGGAGTGAGATGAGTAAAGGCCGGATAGCATGCACTCACTTTTCTTCCATGAGAGTACCGAAATCTCCGGAGGGTCTGAAGTGATGCCCGTCACTCGCGACGGAACACAGCTTCCTTTTGCGGCTTGATGTGCCTTAACGCCATAGGCGCGATCGCAGCCGCCAGACTTTCCGCACCAGCCGATAAAAACAGGCCAGCGCGATCGCCGACGCCCAGCCGAGGATCGAAATCGCGATCACCTTGAGCAGCGGCAAATTCAGACCCAGGCCGAACACCCGCATCGCGATCGCAAAAGCCAGCGTCGCCCCGGCCACCAGCGGAAAGTCCCAGCCGTCGATCGCCCGCGTCGCGATCGCTAGCAGAAACAGCACCACGATCGCGAACCAGACGATCGTGCTGGTTTGCGACATGCCTAGGACGCCTGTGACGATCGTGCCGAGCAGCGACACCTCGAAGCCGAAGAACCCAGCGCGCAGCAGCATCGCCAAGCGCGATCGCTGGCGATCGGAAAACAAACCCGTACCCATGACAAAGCGCGAATCATAGTCTGGCGGCGGCTGGGTGAGATGCTCTTGGGGAAGTGCCGTCGGATACGACGGTGAGGGGAACGTGGTCGGGAAGCGGTTCGCGGGCTGCGGGGCGAGCGGCTGGTTTTTGAGCGGAAAAGCGATGCTGGGCGAGCCGAACGGCGACGCACCGGAAAGCTCGCCTAGCGCCGATAGCGCCGCCGCTGCCGAGGTGAAGCGATCGCTCGGAACCGGCTGCAACATTCGCTCGAGAACGAACTTGAGGCCGCCCGCGACGGGGATCTCGTCCCAGCGCCACTTGCTGTTGTAGGAGTCGAACAGCTCCGCCGGGTCGCGATCGGTCAGCAGCGCCAGCGTCGTCACGGCCAGCGCGAACAGGTCGGTGGCCGGGTACACCTGCCCGCCGTTGATCTGCTCCGGCGGCGCGAAGCCCATCGAGAAAATCCCCGTCGAGAAGTCCGTACTGCCCTGGCTGACCTGCTTGACCGCGCCGAAGTCGAGCAGGTACAGCAGACCGTCGAAGCGGCGCATGATATTCGAGGGTTTGATGTCGCGATGGATGTTGTCGCGCTCGTGGACGAACTGCAAGATCTTGAGAATCTCGATCAGGATTTCGCGCACGTCGGCCTCGGAGAACGCGCCGCGCTGCTCTAGCTCCTCGGTCATCGTCACGCCGTCGATGAACTCTTGCACCAGGTAGAAGAAGCGATCGTCCGGTGCGCCTTCTTGCAGCGGCGGCACTTCCAGCTCGAAGTAGGCGAACAGGTCGGGGATTTGCGGGTGGGGGTTACCGAGGTTTTCCAGGGCGTGGGCTTCGCGCTCGAACAGGATTTGGGCTTTGTGGAGCTGCGAGGTCGAGAGCGTCCCGGCGGGCTGGAACTGCTTGACGACGCAGGGGCGAAACGTGGGGGTGTAGCGATCGATCGCCCGATAGGTCGCGCCGAACCCGCCGCGTTCGATCGGCGCTTGGGGGATGTAGCGCCCGCCGAGGATCAGCGGCATGCCGCAGCTTTCGCAGTACTTCTGCTCGATCGTCTTGACCGTGCGGCGGTTGTCGAGATCGGGGAAGCGATTTACCGGCTGGAGGCAGTGGGGGCGGGTACAGTAAACGTCCATAAATCTCGAAGTCGGCTGAACGGTACCGTTGGCACGGACTGTAAGGCTGCCGGGCGATCGTCAAATCGAAAAATTAACTCGAAGGCTCAAAAGATACCGAAGATACCGCCGATAAACCATACGTAAAACAGCAAAAACAAGCAGCCCTCCCATTTCGTGATCTGCTTGTCCTGGACGACGATGCAGAGCAACAGCGTCCCGGCCAGCATCTCCAGCAGTCCGTTTGTCAGCGTTTGCTCTGGGATCGCCACCTCCCCAAAGAAGCGCGGCACGCCTGTCACCATCAGCGAGTTAAAGATATTCGAGCCCAGAACGTTGCCGACAGCAACCTCCGGGTTGCCCTTGCGGGCGCATACAATGCTGACCGTCAGTTCCGGCAGTGAGGTTCCGAAAGCCAGGGCGCTGATGGCGATGATATCCGGGGCGATATCGAGCAGGCGCGAGATTTCGACGACGGATCTAACGGTGTAATCTGCGCCGAGAAAGATAAAGACGGAGCTAAGGACGAGGACGACGATCGCCCGTTTCGGCAGGCGACTCAGCCGCGAGGTGTCGCCAGGAATCTCTTCTTCGCGATCGCGTTGGCTGACGGTATAGAGCAGATAGACAACGTAGGCCAGCACCGATAGCACGGCCTCGCCGATGGTAAAGCCGTCGCTGCTGACCATTAGCGCCATCAGTAGCGTCGCGCCTAGAAATAGCGGCAGGTCGATGCTGGCGATTTCGTACTCGAGGACGATTTTTTTGCCGAAGGTGGCGGTGATGCCGATGATCAGAAAAATGTTGGCGATATTCGAGCCGATCACGTTGCCGATCGCGATTTCCGACGAGCCTTGAACGACCGCTACAGTCGAGGACATCAGCTCGGGCAGCGACGTACCGATCGCCACGATCGCCACGCCGATCGCGAAGGGGGGCAGACCGAAGAACCGGCCAACGATTTCAGCGCGCTCGGTGAAGACATCCGAGGCGCGAATTAGGACGAGCAGGCTGAGCGCAAACACGCTAAACCAGCCTAAAAGCTCCAGCATCCAAAAGTTCCGTGGGGGGCTTGGATCACTATATAGCAACGCTGGGTGCTCGCAGCTTTCGGGCGATTGCGACGCTGGGCTGTTGGGGGTGGCGGCGATCGTTAGCGTCCGATCGCCGAGCCGAAGTTCTCATCGTCGGTGCCGAGCAGCATGGCCGGGTGGGCGCGCAGCGGGTCGCGGACGATCGCCTCGATTTTATAGCCCGCACCGGAACCGATCTCCACAAAGGTCGAGTAGGGCGAGAAGCCATATTCGTTGTAGTCGCGAGTAAAGCCAAAGCTGCCGATTTCGTAGACGATCGACTCAAACGGGCCGTCGTCGCCATTGTCAGTGGCGGCGGAAACGAAGGTCTGACCGCCGCTGGTGATGGCGATATCGGAGATGTGGCGAACGTTGCCAATGGGGGCGGGGACGGAGATTTCCTGCGAGCCCAGTGGCTGGACGTTCAAAGAGTCGGGATCGAACGTGCCCCAGTAAAGCACGCCCGGATCGGCATCCTTGCCGCGATGGGCCCAGACGAGTAGCGTCCCGATGCCGGACTCGAACAGCTCGATCGACTCCAGATTCGAGCCCTCTGGCAGATTCGGCACTTGCCCGGTCGCGACGGGCGTAACGGTCAGCGCCGCGCGATCGACGACCACATGGTAGAAGTCGCCATCACTCTCGATCGCCAGAAAACTATCCTCGCCGGGAACTGCCGTCAGCCCTTCCAGATCGAACGGTTTCGGCAGCTTGCTGTTCCAGGTCAGTGCCTCGTCCGTTAGCGCACCGGCTTCCCAGCGCAGCATCCGAAAGCGCGCGGAGGTGCCGTCTTTGTTGTCGTGGGCGACCAGCAACTCGAAGGTGTCGGTGTTGGCATTGCTGGCCGCGTCGAGCACGGCCATACCGCTGATGCCGTTAAAGATGCCGTCGGGTTCGCTGCGGCCATCGTAGGCGCTCGTCCAGGTTTGGGCGAAGCTCGGCGCGGCCAGAGTCACAAGCGTAGAGAGGGTCGCCAGGGGGAGGGCGCGGCGGCAGCGGGCGATCGAGCGGTTGAAAAATGGCATGGCGAAAAGTTACGGTGTATGTTTCCAGACGTTGCAGCCAGTCTTAGCGGTCAGTCTTAGCAGTCAGTCCTGAGAATTCAATCTCCCAACGCTTCTCTCCCATCATAGTGAAGTCGCTCCGGGCAAAAGCCGCCGGGTCTCTCCGACCGTCACCCTGCATCTCTGCCGCCCTCCGAGCAGAGCAGCATCCGCGCACCAAACACCATCAGCGCGAAGATTTCCGTCGAGCCCTGAGCCGAGGTCGCAGGCCACGAGGCCATATCGACCTCGTAACGTTGGCGGCCCGCCTGTGCGTCGCTCAATGCGCGAGCCGGTAGGGAGATCGCCAGGGTGGCGAGAACGGCGATCGAACTGATAATCGAAAAACGAGGGATCATAACGATGGGCTGTGAAGTCTAGTCGGTATCAGTGCAGCAGATGCGGAGTTTGCTGACTTCCCGTGCGAGTTACTACTTAAGTATCCTGCGATTCCCGAGCGGCTTCCGTGATGTTCGTGGGGCGACAGCGGTGAGAATTAGCGGCCTTCGGGCGCGATCGCGGCGGGCCCTCGGGCGCGATCGAAGTCACCGGCAAGATTGAGCTAAGCTGGCGAGCGTATTTAAGACCGCACCTCCCATCGGACTATGCCGAGCCAGACCGACGCCCCAATCGATCCAGCCGATCGCGACGATCGCGCTCCGCTCGTGTTTCCCGCGATGGGTTGCGGAACCTGGGCCTGGGGCAATCGCCTGCTCTGGAACTACGATGAGAGCATGGATGCCGAACTCCAGCGCGTCTTCGATCGCTGCGTGGCGGCAGGCGTGACGCTCTTCGACACTGGCGACTCCTACGGGACGGGCAAGCTCAGCGGGCGCAGTGAGTCGCTGCTCGGGCAGTTCGCGCGTGAGTATTACGCCAAAAATGCCAGCAATCCAGACGCCGATCGCAATCGGCTCTGTCTCGCCACCAAGCTCGCGCCGTTCCCCTGGCGGCTGACGCGCGGCGCAATGGTCACCGCCGGGAAAGCGTCGATCGAGCGGCTCGGCGCGATCGACCTGGTGCAGCTCCACTGGTCAACCGCCAACTATTTCCCCTGGCAGGAAGGGGCGCTACTCGATGGGCTAATGGATCTGTTCGATCGCGGCTTGGTGCGCGGCGTCGGACTCTCAAACTTCGGCGGCAAGCGCCTGCGGAAAGTTCACCAGCGCTTCGCCGATCGGGGCATCGCGATCGCCTCACTTCAGGTGCAGTATTCATTACTCTCGACCGCGCCCGTCACCGAGCTGGGCGTTAAAGAAGTTTGCGACGAGCTGGGCATCAAACTCATCGCCTACAGCCCGCTCGCCCTGGGGCTGCTCACCGGCAAATACCGCGACGACCAGTATCCCGGCGGGCTGCGCGGCTTTCTCTGTCGGCAGATTCTCCCCGGCGCGAAGCCGTTGCTGGACTGCGTCGAGGCGATCGCCACCGAACGCGGCAAAACGATGGCGCAGGTCGCCCTCAATTGGTGCATGGCAAAAGGCGCGATCCCGATTCCCGGCGCAAAGACCCTGGCGCAGGCGGAGCAAAATATCGGCGCGCTGGGTTGGTCGCTGGACGGCGGCGAGGTGGAAGCGCTAGACACCACCGCCGCGCGCGTACCCAAGACGATGGTTCAAAATAACTTCCAGACCCGCTAGCTCAACAAAGTTAATGAGCGCTGAGCGTAGTCGTTGGCGAAGCCTTCGTGCCGCGAATAGTGCGATGTTGGACTGACCGCGACTCCGCCCAAGTCTCGCACGCTGAGGAAATCGCCCGTGACGGCTACCACGATCGACCACCAAACCCCCGACGGCCAAACGATCCACACCGCGATCGCCGGAACCGGCGCGCCCCTGCTCTGCCTTCACGGTCACCCCGGAACCGGCGCGTGCTTCGACCCCGTTATGGAGCCGCTGCGCGATCGCTACCGAATCGTCGCGCCCGACCTGCGCGGCTACGGCCAGAGCCCGACTAAATCTCCCTTCGAGATGGAAGCCCATATTGGCGACCTGATTTCGCTGCTCGATCGCCTCGAACTCGACACCTGCACGATCGTCGGCTGGTCGCTCGGCGGCATCATCGCAATGGAACTCGCCATCCGCTACCCCGATCGCGTCAACGCTCTGGCACTGATCGCCACCGCCGCCCGACCCCGCAGCGACCACCCCGCGATCTCGCCCATCGCTCTCGGAATGACCGCGATCGCCGGACTCACCAGCGCGATCGTGCCTGCTGCTGGATTTTTGCCCGCGATCGCCCAGCGCTCCCTGCTGCGCTACCTCATCAGCCAACACACACCTACAAGCTACAAAAACATCGGCCAATACGGCGTCGCGGCCTTCCAGCAGACCACGACCTTCGCCCACCAGGCGCTGAACGCCGCGATCCGCCAGCGCTACGATCGCGAAGCTGACCTGGGCGCGATCGCCTGTCCGAGCCTCGTGGTCGCCGCCGCCGACGATCGACATATCTGCGCTACCGCCAGCCGCCGCACCGCCGAGCGCCTACCGAACTGCGAGTGGATTTACTACGAAAACGCCGCGCATCTATTTCCGTGGGAAATGCCCGATCGCCTACGCGCCGACCTAACGAGCTGGCTCGATCGCCACGGGCTATGACGCTTCTTCCGGTTCGCCGCTGACGCGCTGGGCAAAACTGCGGGGCACGATGATGAGGAAAGTCCACCACCACAGCACGATCGGCACGGTCACGATCGCCGAAAGCCAAACCCGATGCAGCACCAGCCAGCTCCCCGAGACGATCGCCACTCCGGTCAGCACGATCGTCCACGGCTGGCACCACCAGGGTTTTGTCGCCCAAATATCAGTCTGCCGATCGGTGTTAGTCATATCTCTCCATCCCACACGAGCACGCTGTCTCTTCCATGCTGACGCGATATCGATGCGATCGCACGATGAAAGCTGAAATCCAAGCTCTCATACCAAATCCGACTTAGTGAAGAGCGTTAGAGCGATGTGTAGGCCACCAGT